>R26__coassemble_1802_pt1 | contig 10282 bp, 3 predicted proteins | sample R26__metabat2_high_PE_058 | metagenome-assembled genome bin R26 | reverse complement strand
CTTTCATATTCTAAAAATCCTTCTGCTTTACCCATGATTTTTCCTTCCTATTTGTATTACTTCATATTCTCAATAATCTTCTTGTATTCTGTAGGTATAATCTTCTTAAAGAATGGCAGATACTTATCAAAATCTGCTAAGATCTCAGTTCCCTTCTTTGAGCCAGTTTCTTTAACGTGCTCAGAAATAAGTTCCTTAAGTTCTCTAATATCATCCTTTTCTGTAACCTCTGACATCTCTACCATCTGCTTATTAACGCGCAGATAGAAGTCATGCTGCATATCGAGAACATATGCAATACCACCACTCATACCAGCAGCAAAGTTTTTACCAGTACCACCAAGTACTGCAACACGACCTCCAGTCATGTACTCACAACCATGGTCTCCACAGCCCTCTACAACTGCCTTGGCACCAGAATTACGTACACAGAATCTTTCACCTGCAATACCATTAATAAATGCCTTACCACTTGTAGCACCATAGAGTGCAACGTTACCAATAATTATATTTTCCGATGCATCAAATGAAACATTTTCATCAGGCTTAACTGTTAACTTACCACCAGATAATCCCTTTCCAAAATAGTCATTTGAGTCACCTGTAAGTCTCATTGTCATGCCCTTTGGAATAAATGCACCAAAGCTCTGACCTCCACCACCATGACAGTTGATTGTGTATGTGTCATCTGAAAGAGTATCTGAGAATTTCTTAGTAATTTCAGAACCTGTAATTGTACCAAGTGTTCTGTTAATACTTGAAACCTCAACGCTGATCTCAGCCTTCTCTCCCTTTTCAAAATATGGGGTAAGCTTAGGAAGTAATACAGCCTCATCAAGTGTCTCTGAAAGCTTAAAGTCATATACCTTCTTAGGATCAAAATGCTCTGTTCTTACCTTTGCTTTTTTACCATTTGTCTCTTCTATTCCAAGAATTGATGATAGGTCAAGAGTAGATGTTCTATTTTCCATAATAGCTTCATCTCTGATAACAAGCTTATCTGTTCTACCAACAAGCTCATCTACTGTACGAACACCTAATTTTGCCATGATTTCACGAAGCTCTTCAGCTACGAACATCATGAAATTCATTACGTATTCTGGCTTACCAGCAAATCTCTTTCTAAGCTCAGGATTCTGTGTAGCAATACCAACTGGACATGTATCAAGGTTACATACACGCATCATTACACAGCCCATAGTTACAAGTGGAGCTGTTGCAAAACCAAACTCCTCTGCACCAAGTGCGCAGGCGATTGCAACATCACGACCTGTCATAAGCTTACCATCTGTCTCAATTCTAACCTTTTCTCTAAGACCATTTAACATAAGAGTCTGATGTGTCTCAGCAAGACCTAGTTCCCAAGGAAGACCTGCATTATGAATAGATGACTTAGGTGCAGCACCTGTTCCTCCATCGTAGCCAGACACAAGAATTACCTGTGCTCCTGCCTTAGCAACACCTGCTGCTACTGTTCCTACACCAGCTTCTGAAACAAGCTTTACTGAAATTCTTGCATCTCTATTTGCATTTTTAAGGTCATAAATAAGCTGTGCCAAGTCCTCAATTGAATAAATATCATGATGAGGTGGTGGTGAAATAAGTGATACTCCAGGAGTTGAACAACGAGTCTTCGCAATCCATGGATATACCTTCTTTCCAGGAAGATGTCCACCCTCACCAGGCTTAGCTCTCTGTGCCATTTTAATCTGAATTTCCTTAGCACTTACAAGGTATGCACTTGTAACACCAAAACGACCAGAAGCAACCTGCTTAATAGCAGAACACTTCTCTGTATCAAATCTTTCAGGATCTTCTCCACCCTCACCAGAGTTTGATTTACCCTGAAGTCTGTTCATTGCAATTGCCATACACTCATGGGCTTCCTTAGAAATAGAACCATATGACATAGCACCTGTTTTAAATCTCTTTACAATCTCTGTAGCAGGCTCAACCTCATCAATTGAGATACCACCCTTTTTATCATATTCAAAGTCAAAGAGACTTCTTAAATTACGAAGCTTTCTCTCATCATTTATAAGTGCTGAGTACTCCTTAAACTTCTCATATGAGCCGCTATGTGTAGCCTCGCGAAGAGCAATAATTGTCTTAGGATTATAAAGATGCTCCTCACCCTGCTCACCGCTTCTTAACTTATGTAAACCAACACTGTTAAGTGTCTCATCAACATTAAGTCCAAGAGGATCAAATGCCTGGTTGTGTCTGAACTCTACATCCTCAGAAATTTCCTTAAGTGTAATACCATCAACTGGACTTACTGTATTTGTAAAGTATTTGTCAATAACCTCACTTGAAATACCCACAGCCTCAAAAATCTGAGCTGACTGGTATGACTGGAGTGTTGAAATACCCATTTTTGATGCAATCTTTACTATTCCGTGAACGATAGCATTGTTGTAATCTCTGATTGCTGTATGGTAATCCTTATCAAGTCTGTTTTTATCAATAAGATCTGCAATACACTCCTGAGCAAGGTATGGGTTAACAGCACGTGCACCATATCCTAAAAGAGTTGCAAAATGGTGTACATCTCTTGGCTCAGCTGACTCGAGTATGATAGAAACTGCCGTTCTCTTTTTTGTACGAATCAAGTACTGCTCAATTGCTGAAACAGCAAGGAGTGAAGGAATTGCCAAATGGTTTTCATCAACTCCTCTATCAGAAAGAATAATAATGTTTGCGCCATTTTTGTAAGCTCTGTCACAGTCAATGAAGAGCTTATCAACAGCCTTCTCAAGAGAAGTATTTTTATAGTAAAGAATAGATACTGTCTCTACATGGAATCCCTTTTTCTTCATATGTCTGATTTTCATAAGATCAACACTTGTAAGAATTGGGTTATTAATCTGTAAAACCTCACAGTTTTCAGGCTTCTCCATAAGAAGATTACCATCAGAACCAAGATAAACAGTAGTATCTGTTACAACTTCCTCTCTTAATGCATCAATAGGAGGGTTTGTAACCTGAGCAAACATCTGCTTAAAGTAGTTAAACAGAGGCTGATGCTTTTCTGATAAAACAGCAAGTGGAATATCTATACCCATTGAAGCAGTTGCCTCTATTCCATTTGTAGCCATAGGCATAATTGCTGTTGTAATATCCTCGTATGTATATCCAAAAGCCTTGTAAAGGCGTTCTCTTGTCTCATCGTCATAATGTGAAATCTTATGGTTAGGAATTGGAAGCTCAGATAATGAAACAAGGTGTGAATCGAGCCACTCACCGTAAGGCTTACTTGTTGCATAATATTCCTTACACTCTTCATCAGAAATAATTCTCTTGTTCACTGTATCAACAAGAAGCATCTTTCCTGGCTTAAGTCTTGATTTTTCCTTAATATTTTCAGGGTCAATATCTAAAACTCCTACCTCTGATGAGAGGATAAGTCTATTATCCTTTGTGACATAGTAACGTGATGGACGAAGTCCATTTCTATCAAGAACGGCTCCCATTGTGTCACCATCAGAGAAAAGAATCGCTGCTGGTCCATCCCATGGCTCCATCATTGTTGCGTAATATCTGTAAAGATCTCTCTTCTTACGTGACATTCCCTCGTCATTTTTCCAAGGCTCTGGAATCATCATCATAATTGCAAGAGGCATTGGTACTCCGCTCATTACTAAGAATTCAAGAGTGTTATCAAGCATTGCTGAGTCTGAACCTGATGATGAAATAACAGGAAGAACCTTATCAATGTCTGATGCCATAACATCTGTGTACATTGTTTCTTCTCTGGCGAGCATTCTGTCAACGTTACCACGAATTGTATTAATTTCACCGTTGTGAAGAATAAATCTGTTTGGATGTGCACGGTTCCAGCTAGGCATTGTGTTTGTAGAGAATCTTGAATGTACCATTGCAATCGCTGAGATGTAGTCCTTAGACTGTAAATCATCATAGAACTCTCTAAGCTGAGTTACTAAGAACATTCCCTTATATACAAGTGTTCTTGATGAAAATGAACATACATATGTGCCCTCTGAGCTTTGCTCAAATACACGTCTGATTACGTAAAGCTTTCTATCAAAATCAAGTCCCTTTTCAATATCTCCTCTACGCTTTACAAAGCACTGGTAAATTACTGGCCTTGAATCAAGAGCCTTTTTAGAAAGACATTTTTCATTAACAGGAACTTCTCTCCACGCCAAGAATTCGACGCCCTCTTTTTGACAGATGACCTCGAATAAATGCATAGCCTTCTTCATTTCCTTTTGATCCTTAGGGAAGAAAAACATTCCGATTCCGTAATCTCTTTCTGCCCCAATATCAATCTTTAAGCCCTTGGCTACCTTTTTGAAAAAGTGATGAGAAATCTGAACCATGATTCCTACACCATCACCAATTTCTCCGCTGGCGTCCTTACCAGCTCTGTGTTCAAGCTTTTCTACTATAGAAAGTGCATCATCAACAACCTGATGTGATTGCTTTCAACCTATATCTATTACCGCACCGATACCACAGGCATCGTGCTCAAACTTCTGATCGTATAATGTGTTCATATTTTTCCTTCCTATTATCTATATGTACGGTCGGTCCAACTCTGATAGTAGTTTTGTATGCCCCGACCTCACATTATTTTTAAATTTAAATCTGCTGTAACGAAATTTTATTCTCCAGATGCACCGTAGTTAGCAAGTACTCTTGCTGATGGGTCATTTACGTTACATCCCTCCCATTCCTTGTTAGGCATCCAGAAGTCAACAACCATCTCAGCCTGACCTGGGTAGAATGATTCAAAATATTCTCTGTACATAAGAGACTCTTTTGTAAATGGAGTAGCATATGTATACTTTTTGCATTTTTCCTCGAACTCTTCATCTGTATACATCTGTTCAGCATGCTCTTTAAGGTCATCAACCATTGAATGACCAACTGCATCTGAGAACGCAGCCTTTTCTCTCATAAGAATGTCATATGGTAAGCAACCATCCTGCTCGAATGCATGGCGAAGAAGGTATTTACCCTTTCCATATGTGTTGATTTTTCTTTCTGGATCAAGGTTCATTACATAATCAACAAAATCAAGATCTCCAAATGGAACTCTTGCCTCAAGTGAGTTTACTGAGATACATCTGTCAGCACGAAGTACATCATACATATGAAGCTCATGTACTCTCTTTTCAGCTTCCTTCTGGAATTCCTCAGCTGATGGTGCAAAATCTGTGTACTTGTATCCAAATATTTCATCTGAAATTTCACCTGTAAGAAGAACTCTTACACCTGTGTTTTCATGAATATACTTACATACCATGTACATACCCATTGATGCTCTGATTGTTGTAATATCGTATGTACCAAGAAGCTTTATAACATTAGGGAATTCTCTAATAACGTCTTCCTTTGACATGTATACTTCTGTGTGATCTGAACCGATGTAATCAGCAACCTGCTTTGCATATTTTAAGTCAATTGCATCCTTTTCCATTCCGATTGCAAATGTCTTAATAGGCTTGTCTGAAAGCTTCTGTGCAACTGCACATACTAGTGATGAATCAAGACCTCCTGATAAAAGGAATCCTACTGGTGCATCAGCATCAAGTCTCTTTTCAATACCAGCAACAAGCTTGTCATGGATGTTTTTACATGCTGTTTCAACATCGTCATATTTATACTCAGTATGCTTAGAAATGTCTTTGTAGCATACGATCTGTCCGTCCTTATAATAATGTCCAGGAGGGAATGGCATAATCTTGTCACATATTTTTACAAGTGCCTTTGGCTCTGATGCAAAAGCAATTGAACCAGCCTTTGTATATCCATAGTAAAGAGGTCTAATACCAATTGGATCTCTTGCTGCAATAAGCTCTCCTGTTTCCTCTATATAAATGATAAGGGCATATTCTGCATCAAGCTTTGCAAAAAGATCTGTTCCGTACTGCTCATACATTGGAAGTATGATTTCACAGTCAGATTCTGATACAAAAGTATATCCCTTAGCCTTAAGGTCTTCTTTAATAGGTCTGAAGCCATATAACTCGCCGTTACATACAACATGCTTACCATTTAAAGAAAATGGCTGCATACCAGCTTCGTTAAGACCCATGATTGATAATCTCTGAAATCCTAAAATGCCCTTTTCTGCATCTAAAATTCTTAGAGCATCAGGGCCTCTTGATGTTGTTTCTAAAATACATTCTTTAAACTGTTCCGGAGTTATATCTTTTCCGGCAATTCCCATTATTGAACACATAACTTTTCTTCCTTCCAAACTTTATTTTTACATCCCACATATCCGTCATCATACGGATTAGGATTGCCGTACATGTTGTACGCTTGTGTTTCCACTGTGATTTTTAAACTTAGTAAGGTCGGGGCACGCAGGGCAGTGTTTTTTGCAAACCGTCTTTTGCCGTCGGCACTTAACGAAAACGAATTGTTCGTTTGAGTTTAGTGTCCGCTACGAGCAAAAAAACGAGCGATAGCGATGTTTGCACAAAAGCACTGCCTGAGTCTGACCGACCGTCTTATATGTCTACATTTTTCATAAAACCGATTGCTTCGGCTTCGTCTCTCGCAATCGACAACGGGTTCGCACTACTCTACGTCCTGTAGTGCGTCGTAACCTGTTTCACCAGTACGAACTTTAACTACATTTTCTACGTTGTAAACGAAGATCTTTCCATCTCCGATATGTCCTGTGTAAAGAACCTTCTTAGCTGTTTCGATTACAGTTGCTACAGGAACCTTAGCTACTACGATATCAACCTGTACCTTAGGAAGTAATGAAGCCTCAACAGGAATACCTCTGTAGTACTCAAGCTTACCCTTCTGGATACCACATCCAAGAACGTGGCTAACTGTCATACCTGTAATACCGATATCAACCATTGCGCTTTTAAGAACTTCAAGTCTTGATTCACGACATACGATTTCGATCTTTGTAAACTTCATACCATCTGGTGCCTGAGCATCTTCCTTAGATACTGGCTCGTATGAAGGAACTGCCTTAACCTCAACTGCCTCAGCCATTGGTGTATCACCTGATACCATTACCACATCGCCATCAATAAATGGTTCTGGAGCAAACATGAATCCGCCGTAAGCTGTTGGAAGACCATGCTCTGTTGAGTCAAGTCCAAGAATTTCCTCTTCTCTTGTAACTCTAAGACCGAATATCTTCTTAATAGCAAGGAATGCAATAATCATTGTAACAATTGTCCAACCTGCTACTGCTGCAAAACCTATAAACTGATACCAAAGCTGTGTAAATCCACCACCGTAGAATAAACCATTCTGGATACCTGCTGTCTTCATAGCTGGTGATGTATCTGTAGCGAAAAGACCAACTGCAAGTGTTCCCCAGATACCGTTCATCATATGAACTGCTACTGCACCAACAGGGTCATCAACTCTTAACTTATAATCAAGAAGCCATACACCGAAGCATACAAGTAAACCACCAACAATACCGATAATAGCTGCACCAAGTGCATCTGTTACGTCACATCCAGCTGTGATAGCAACAAGACCTGCAAGTGATGCATTAAGACACATTGAAACATCTGGCTTACCATACTTAATCCATGTGAAGATCATACATGCTACTGTTGCTGTTGCTGGAGCAATTGTTGTTGTTACAAAAATTGATGCAAGCTCTGCTCCATCCTGAGCAGCTGCTCCGTTAAATCCATACCAGCCAAGCCAGAGGATAAATACACCAAGTGCACCAAGTGCTACGTTATGACCAGGGAAAGCTGTAACTGTGATTTCACCATTTTTTCCCTTAACAAACTTACCAATACGTGGTCCTAAGATGATTGCACCAATAAGTGCTGCGATACCACCAACCATATGAATTGCGCATGAACCAGCATAATCATGGAATCCCATTGCTGTAAGCCATCCATCAGGTCCCCAAATCCAGTGTGCTTCAATTGGGTAAACAACTGCTGAAATAATTCCTGAATATACACAGTATGATAGGAACTTTGTTCTTTCAGCCATTGCTCCTGATACGATAGTTGCTGTTGTTGCACAGAATACAAGGTTGAAAATCCAGCTAGCCCAATCAAATGTCGCATAGTCTGTAATAATCTGCCAACCTGGTTTTCCGCAAAAACCTGCTAATGCATTTTCACCAAGAAGTAATGCACCACCGATAAGAATGAACACTACTGTTCCAATACAGAAATCCATAAGGTTTTTCATTATGATATTTCCTGTATTCTTTACTCTTGTGAAACCAGCTTCAACCATTGCAAAACCGGCCTGCATCCAAAATACCAGGGCCGCTCCAATCAGGAACCAGACGCCCATTACTTCGCCTCTAACACCTTCTAAAATCTGAATATCCATAACTTCTTCCTCCTCGTTAACTAACAAAAGAGACAGATACTCTACGTCTAGTTCGTAGAATATCTGCCCCTTTGCAGTTAATTATTATTATTTAGTATATGTTCGAAAACATTTCATGTTTTCTCACGTCATCACCGTCCACTTCGTGGAGCTGATGACATATATTATCTTACTCCGAAAAGTAACTTTCCATATGAAGGATATGGCCAAGCCTTCTGATCTGCAATCATCTCCATTGCATCTGAGTGCTTTCTGATTTCCTCCATATCTGGAATGATGACATCTCTGCAGAAATCTGCAAGCTCTGTTACATCTGTAATGTCAACACCCTTCTGCTCATCTACCTCAAGCTTCTTAACAGCCTTGTACATTGCATCAAGTTCTGCTGTAATCTCTTTAAGAGTACCCTTCTCATACTGGCAGCTTGCCTTAACAGCTGTCTTTGTTGCAATGCTGTCTGCAAGTGCTGTTGTAAACTCGCTCATAGCTGGTAAGATATCCTTGTTAGCCATATCAAGCATTGTAAGAGCCTCGATGTGAATTACCTTAGCGTAGTTCTCAAGTCTTACCTCATGTCTAGCCTCAAGCTCAACCTCTGAGAATACTTTATGTTTCTTGAAGAGATCTACATTCTTCTTATCAAGAAGATGTGCTACAGCATCTGGAGTTGTCTTGTAGTTTGAAAGACCTCTCTTCTTAGCTTCCTTAACCCATGCATCATCATATCCATCACCATTGAAGATGATTCTCTTATGATCCTTGAATGTCTTCTGAACAAGCTTATGAAGTGCTGTCTCGAAGTCTTTTGCCTTCTCAAGCTGTGTTGCGAACTCATCAAGAACCTCTGCAACTGCTGTATTAAGAACTGTGTTACAGCATGAAATAGAATCTGATGAACCAAGTGATCTAAGCTCGAACTTATTACCTGTAAATGCAAATGGTGAAGTTCTGTTTCTATCTGTTGTATCCTTAGGAAGTCTTGGAATTGTATGAACACCAAGCTTAAGTGTTTCCTTATCTCCCTTAGCATATGGCTTATCTGTCATAATTGCATCAACAACTGCCTGAAGGTCTGTTCCAAGGAACATTGATACGATTGCAGGTGGTGCCTCGTTAGCTCCAAGTCTGTGATCGTTACCTGCAGAAGCAACAGAAATTCTAATAAGATCCTGATACTCATCTACAGCCTTAATAACTGCTGCAAGGAAAAGTAAAAACTGTGCATTTTCATATGGTGTCTCACCTGGATCAAGAAGGTTCATTCCTGTGTCTGTTGAGATTGACCAGTTGTTATGCTTACCAGATCCGTTAACTCCTGCAAATGGCTTCTCATGTAAAAGACAAACCATACCGTGCTTCTTAGCAACCTTCTGCATAATCTCCATTGTTAACTGGTTATGATCTGATGCAATATTTGTTGTTGAGAAAATTGGAGCAAGCTCATGCTGTGCTGGCGCAACCTCGTTATGCTCTGTTTTTGCGAGGATACCGAGCTTCCATAATTCCTCATTTAATTCCTTCATGTAAGCCTGTACTCTTGGCTTAATTGCTCCAAAGTAATGATCGTCAAGTTCCTGACCCTTAGGAGCACGGCAACCGAAAAGAGTTCTTCCTGTATAAATAAGGTCCTTTCTCTGATCGTACTGTTCCTTGTCTACAAGGAAGTATTCCTGCTCAGGTCCAACTGTTGTCTTAACCTGTGCAACCTCTTCATTACCGAAAAGTCTCAGTATTCTGACGGCCTGCTTTGAAATTGCTTCCATTGATCTAAGCAAAGCAGTTTTCTGGTCAAGAGCCTCGCCGCCATATGAACAGAATACTGTAGGTATATAGAGGACACCATCTTTTACGAAGGCATAGCTTGTTGCATCCCAAGCTGTATATCCTCTTGCTTCAAAGGTAGCTCTAATGCCACCTGATGGGAAGGAAGACGCATCAGGTTCACCCTGCATCAGCTCCTTACCAG
>R26__coassemble_1789_pt1 | contig 10337 bp, 7 predicted proteins | sample R26__metabat2_high_PE_058 | metagenome-assembled genome bin R26 | reverse complement strand
ACGATTAAGAAAAAAACGGCCAGGATATATACTAAATTTATAAAATGCTTTAAGTATATAACTTGCAGTAAGCAATTAATTTTTAACAGGAGGTTACAACAAAATGTTAGTTGAAACAAAAGCAAAAGTTGGTGTTTTTTCTATAGCACTTGGTGCTTATTTACCTCAGTTCCCAACACTCGTTCCAGAGTTTGAGAGCCAGTATGAGGCATTCAAGAAGACTCTTCCAGATACAGTGGAAATTGTTGATGGTGGACTTGTTACTACAAAGGAGCTTTCACAGGCAGCTGGAGATAAGTTCCGTGCAGCAGACGTAGATCTTGTTATTTTACAGCTTCTCACATATGCTACATCTTACAACATGCTTCCAGCAGTAAGAGACCTTGATGTACCAGTTGTTTTAGTAAATGTTCAGAAGCTTAAGGCTCCTGATTATCCTAATGTTGATACACCAAAGTGGCTTGGTGAGCTTTATGCATGTGGAGCAGTTGGCGAAATGGTTGCTGACCTTGAGAGAGCAGGCAAGAGACATGCAGTAATTACTGGTGTTGTTGAGGGTGGCGACGAGTATGTTCAGCACGAAATCGAAGACTGGTGTAAGGCAGCTCAGGTAAGAAGAAGATTTAGAAATACAAATATTGCTCAAATCGGTAGACCATATCCAGGTATGATGGATTTATATATCGATGAGACAAATCTTTACCACAGAATGTGGCTTTACACAAAGCAGTTTGACTGGGAGAAGATGTGGGCTATCGCTGATGATATTACAGATGAGGCGGCTATTAAGGCTAAGGCTCAGGATATTCTTGATACATTTGATATTGAGGGTGGCGGAACAATCGAAAAAGTATGGGAAATGGCTAAATACGTTGTTGCATTTGAGCAGTGGTGTAAGGACGAGCAGCTTGGATTTGTAGCATCTCATTACGATGGATTCTCACAGGGTGTTGCAGGAAAGCTTGATTCAATGCTTATTCCAGCATTCTCAATGCTTATTAAGCAGGGTACAGCATGTGCCGTTGAGGGAGATATCAAGGTTGCTATGGCAATGGGTATCTTAAAGACAATTTCTGGCACAGGTCAGCTTTCAGAGATGTACTCAATCGACTTCAACGAAGATATTTGTATCATCGGACATTCAGGATCAGGTGATGCTGATATTTCAGATAAGAAGCCTACAATGAAGATCGTAGATGTATTCCACGGTAAGACAGGTGGTGGATACTTAACACAGTTCTACCCATACACAGGCCCAATCACATTCCTTGGAATTACTCAGGACAAAAACGGTGTATTCAAGTTTGTAGTAGCTGAAGGTATAAATGAAGAGGGACCAATCTTCACATTTGGTGATACAAACATGAGAATGAGATTTGAGTGTGGCGCTAGAGACTTCTGTAACCGTTGGTCAGAGGCAGGCCCTACTCATCATATGGCAGCAGCCTGCGGCCGTCATATTGACACAATCTTAAAGGTTGCTAAGATCTTCAACGTAGATGTTGATATTATTACAAGATAATTATTAGAAAAGATTAATATATTTTAATACTTCTAATAAAAATTATGAATTCCTACTAGTAACGGTACGCCTCCATTAATTATTTGATGGAGGCGTACTATTATCCTGAATGATGACAAAAAGTAATCGAGTAGGAATCATCCTACTCGATTACTGTATGTAACACTAGTCATATGTATGACGTAGCTGTTTATTTATCAAGTGTCACACTTTTAACTTCTAAGAGATCTGATATTTTCTCGAATAGTCTTCCGTTATGTCCAACACTCATTGCAAAGTGATGTGTAGGAGCTTCTGCAAACCATTCATCCATGTATGAATCAGGATCTTTTTTGAATTTAACATGTGTTTGTGTATTTCCAATTGTCATTATTTGAGCAGGTGTTGCCATTGCTTCTGTAATTATAAATTTGAGTTTTCCATCAACTGTCTGAGTACAAGCAAGATTTGTAATTTCTCCACTCTTAACCTTAGCTTCAACAGAAACACCCGTACCCTGCTTACCGTGATATACGCCAAGACCACGAAGTAATGGCTTACCATTTGCAATTGCTAAATGGAATGGACCATCATGGCCTAAAAGAATTGTACCTTCCTCGTAATCTGTAACTACTATTTCACAGAATGAACCGCCTTTTCCAACAATATCACAAATCTTCATAACGAGAGCTGTCTTAAGGTCGCCCTCACCAGCACAAGGAATTCCCTTTGCTGTAAGGAGTGAATGACCTACAATGAAGCCAGACTGAAGCTTTTCATATTCGCCGTCTGGTGCTCCGTGATAATAGTAAGCAAGTCCGTCAAGATCATATTCCTTGACCATCATTTCCTGAGCAACAGCAACACGAGCTGACCAGTCGAGCTGTTCCTTTGTTGGCTTCTTAGCTAATGGATCAGCTGATACATCGTCACTAATTATAAAGAATTCTTCTATTTCTTTTTTCTTTTCTTCTACCTGTTCTTCAGTTACCTGTTCAAGCATTCTGTTCAAGTCGCACATTTCAAGAAGCTCAATATGAATACCTGTCTGTGCTTGGAGCATAGTATAATCTGAGTATAAATCAAGCATTCCGCTATAATTGTTGCCTAAGAAACCAAATCTGCAGTGAGAGAGTGCAGCTTTAACCTTAGCTGCTAAAACATATTCTTCTATTTCCTTCCAAGCCTTTATTGCTTCAGGTCTGTTTTCTGTATTTTCGTTTGTTACAGAAATCTCAGGTGTGTAATTAAGACCTAAAAGACCATTTATGCATCTAAACTTTATACCTGCTCTATTAAATGCGTTAGATAATTCAGGCACAGGGCAGGCGCCACAGTGAGCAAGCCATTCTCCAGTGGATGTTTTTAAATAATTAATCTGAGTGGTTGGCTGTAAATTTAATACTACAGTAGGAGCCTTGCAAATCTGGTGAATTGGAAGCACTGAAGCAGATGTAACATATGTACCGGAATGAGCAAACACCAAATCAACATTTTTTTCATTAAAGAATTCTCCACATTTTCTACCTTCTTCCTCACAATCAACCAGTCCGTAGAAATATACCTCAGCGTCCATTTCCTTTATTTTGTTGGAAATAAAACTTCCGTATTCAATCATACGATCGTGAAGACCCTCAAACTGATTCCAATAAGCTTTAAGTCCCATTGTGTAAATACCAATTTTAGGTTTTCTTGTTTCTTTTAATTTCATATTAGTAACCCTCCTAAATTGTAATCAAAATATTATTAACAGCTTGTTGCTTGCTAATATAGTTATTATATACTTGAGAAAATGCAAATACATCAGATATAATTGATTCAAAATAACAGTTTGTTGCTATGTTGGAGAAATAAAATGATTCAATATATGGAAAAAGCCTCATATGATTGGTCTGAGGATTCAGTGCGAATAATCAATACTCCTAGTGCAAATGTAAAAATGACATTTTTCTATGTGCAGGAAATGGGATATTTTAAAACAGTACCACCATATTTTACAGAGAGAGCAGGGCTTTCATCTTTTTTAATTTTGTATACTTTAAGTGGTAATGGAGTACTCCGTTATGAAGGGGAGGAGTATGTACTTTCAAAGGGAGACTGCTTTTTTATTGATTGCATGAAACATCATGAGTACTTTACAAAAGATGTGAGTGGGTGGGAGTTTTTATGGCTTCATTTTAGTGGAGCATCATCTGCGGGATACTATGAGGAGTTTACAAGAAATGGATTCAGACTAGTAAATATAGATGAAACAAAGCATTTTAAGGATGACTTTATTAAGTTACTTGATGTGAATAAAGAGAGGTATGCGTATCACGAGGTGCGCTCATCGGCGGGCATTATAGCGCTTCTTACGACACTTTTAACTTTTGACCCAAACGGTCAAATAGGAGATGGAAGAATACCAGATTACATCAAAAACACAATTCAATATATTGATAAACATTTTAAGGAGGAAATATCGCTCTCGGATTTATCTGATCGTCAGCACATAAGCAAATACCATCTATCAAGAGAGTTCAAAAGGTATTATGGTATTACTATGCGTGAATACCTTATTAATTCGCGCATCACTTATGCAAAAGAGTTATTGAAATATACTGATTTAACGGTAAATGAAGTCGCTTATTCATGTGGAATAGATAATGTGAGTCATTTTATCAATTTATTTAAAGAACGAGAAGAAATGACGCCATTAGCATATAGAAAGAATTGGAAGTAACATTTTACTTTGAATAAAGGATTGAAATTTAGTAAAATACAATCATGAAATTATTAATTGTTGATGATGAAAAGTTAACAAGGGAAGGTCTCAAAACGTCTATCGACTGGCAGAACGTAGGTATATCAGAAATAGCTATTGCGGATGATGGAGTCAACGGCCTTGAGGTTTCAGCCAGTTTTGAGCCGGATATCGTACTCAGTGATGTCAGAATGCCTAGAATGACAGGGATAGAAATGTGTGAGGAGCTTCAAAAAACAAATCCGGAACTTAGGATTGTGTTTATGAGTGGCTATTCTGACAAGGAATATCTTAAATCGGCAATCAGACTGAAGGCTGTAAGCTACGTTGAGAAGCCTATTAATGAAGAGGAAATAATAGAAGCGGTAGGCGAGGCTGTAAAGCTTTCCAAGAATGCCAAATCTGATAAAGAGACTAAGATTAAATCTCATCAAAGAGAGCTTGAAGGTATCGCGGAGAGACTATGCCAACCAGGCAGAGTTAATGAAGAAGATATTGCTAATTTCATTAATGTTTCAAAAGAAAAAAAGAATGCATTTTCTATAATCATCAAAACTTATCATCAGATGGTGACGGCGAGTACAGCATTACCTATCCTAAATGGAGTTTTAGATGCAGTCACTAAAGAACATTCTATGAGTTACATAGGATGTAGTAGGCAGAATTTTGTATATGTTTTTCATATATTCAATTTGTCGCTTTATAGTGATGAGCAAAAACGTAGGATAGGCATGGAAATTGCAGAAGCACTTGCATCTAATATTTCACATTTCCATATAGTTATCGGTAAGAGTGTTAATAGTCTTTGGGAGGTCTATAATTCATATAATTCTGCGGTTATCGAGCTTCAGAATTGTTTTTTCTCTGCAAATAGAGAAGTTAGACTGTATAGACATTTACATGCTGAAAGCACCTTCCCGAAAATTTCCCATGAAGAAAGGGACAAGGAATTCAAAAAGATACTTATTGATGGGGATAGCAGGGAAATTTATGCTAGTCTGGATAAATGGTTGAAGGAAATACTTGCGCTTTCAAATGTTTTACCAAATCAGGTAAAGGAAGTTTACTATAGGTATTTCAACATTATTTCTGAGGTAGAATCGATTCTTGCAATGAATACTCAGTCAGACCGAGACGATAGTACGTGGGGAATGGTATCGTCATGTGAATCTATATATGAATTAGATGACAAGCTTAGAGCTCGAGTAGATGACTTTTTGTCAATGTCGACAAAGCGTACAGAATCTAGCACGACGGTCGCAATGATTAAGGAATATATTGCTAACAGTTATTCTGATGATATGCTTTCAATAAAAGACATAAGTGAACACGTTTTACTTTCTACGTCTTATGTATGTACTCTTTTTAAAAATGAAACTGGACGTACATTAAATCAATATATTACCGACTATAGAATCGAAAAGGCGAAGGAATTACTTTTGGATCCTAGAAACAGAATAGGCGACATATCAAAAGATGTAGGATATGCAGATGGTAATTATTTTGGTAAAACATTTAAAAAGCAGGTCGGACTAACTCCATCTGAGTTTAGAGAGAAGAACGGAATTTGAAAAAGCTACTAGATTATTTCTTTCATGATTTAAAATTAAAAAATAAATTCATAATAGTAAATATGATATTGGTGCTTGTACCTACTGTTGTACTGGCCGCTTTCATGTATAAAAATTTATCATCCGTAATTGAGAAGTATGCAATAGACTCGGAAGCAGCACTTGTCATGCAGACATCAGAGACTATTGCAGAAACTGTCAATAGACTTTCAGCAACAATGGACAGTGCGTGTAATAATAGCACTTTTTCAACAGCTGTATATACAGCAGATATGTATAGTTACTGGGAAGGTCTTAGAATGAGTGCAGATGCAACAACACTCTTTTCGAATGTTTCATCGCTAGTTGATGGAAATCTTATTACAGCGGTTAAAATTTATCTCCCCGACAATGATAATACAAAAATCACAACTGAATTCATTAACAGATGTTTCCCTCATAATGACGTTTTAGGAGTAGAGTCGGAAATAACAAACGCGTATTGGCATGGTATTTTTAATGGTATGCCAGATATGACGGAAATATTATGTCCAGAATTTTATCTTACAGGTAAGGAAAGATCTGAATACGGTATGGCGGCATACATTAAGGAATACACAAATTATGCAATGGGAAATGAAAAAATATACGTTGCCATATATGTTAGTAGAAACTATATTGATGATGTTTTGACCCATGCACTTTCGGGAACTGGAAGTGTATATTATGTAATAAATGAGAGAGATTCACTCGTTGCATCTTCTAACTTATCATTGTCTGGTATGTATATGATGGACTACGAGGATATTCCTAATATTATTAGTGGAGAGGGACGATTTGTTCCAGGCACTATTTCGGGTAATAGTGTATTTATGACATACAGAGATATACCTCGTACAGACTGGAGACTTGTAAGCGTAATTCCCTCTGAAAATATTACAGGAAGAGGCACATCGGTTCTTATCCGTTCTGTGTATTTATATCTTTTCTTTTTTGCGATAGCATTGATACTTGCATTTACTCTTTCAGGAAATATTGCAGGAAGGTTATCGAAGATTGTACAGAGGATGAACGATCAGAAGGTGGAGAAAACGCCGTCAAGACTACTAGGGGAAAAGGGCAAGGATGAAATTGGTCAATTTGTTGATAATTATAATGATATGATTGATCGAATAAATATACTAATGGAAGAGCAGGCTGTAATTGCGGAGAAACTTAAGGTTTCTGAGGTTAATGCACTTCAGGCTCAGATTAATCCGCATTTTCTTTACAATATGCTTGACATGATTAACTGGCTTTCGAAGTCTGGAAAGACAGAACAGGCATCAAAGGCGATACAGACGCTTTCTAATTTTTACAAGCTCACTCTTTCAAAAAAAGAGATATTTACAACTGTAGGCGAGGAGCTTAAGCATGTTGAATTATATGTTAAGCTTCAGAATATGAGATATGAGGATAAAATAGACCTTCTTATCGATGTTCCCGAAGAACTGTATGATATTAGAATTCCCAAGCTTGTATTTCAGCCAATAGTTGAGAATTCAATTCTTCATGGAATATTTGAGACGGAAACAAAATCTGGAAGCATTGTTATTACAGGCTGGGGAAAGGGCGATGATGCCGTATTTAGTGTGTCTGATACGGGAGTTGGCATCGATAAGGAAATATTACCACTAATTTTATCTGGAGATTCTAAGGGCAGTGGAAGTAATATTGGCATATATAATACGCACTTAAGATTGCAATTATTATATGGAGAGAAATATGGACTTCACTTTGAGAGTGAAAAAGGAAAGGGAACTGAGGTGTTGGTTTCCATAAAAAAAGAAATATAAAAAATTTACCCTTAATAAAAAAATAATACGATTTTTTTAAGAAATTTACAGATATATACTTTTAACATAGGAAAAGGTATATCTGTATTTTTTTTAGGGAGGAAAAAATCTTGTCAGAATATGTACTTGAATTAAAAGGTATAACAAAGATTTTCCCCGGTGTAAAAGCACTTAATAATGTACAGTTCCAACTTAAGCCTGGTGAAGTTCATGCTCTTATGGGAGAGAACGGAGCAGGTAAGTCTACATTCATTAAGGTTATCACTGGAGTACATAAAGCTGAAGAGGGTGAAATGTATCTCTTCGGTGAAAAGGTCGATTTCAAAGGACCTAAGGATGCTCAGGCGGCAGGAATTGCAGCGGTTTATCAGCATCCAACATCATATCCGGATCTTACTGTTACAGAAAATATTTTCATGAATCATGAGATCAAGAAAAACGGTATCATCCAGTGGAAGGCAATGAATGCTGAGGCACAGGGTTACCTTGATGAGCTTGATGCAGACTTTTCAGCAACAGATGTAATGGGAGCTCTTTCAGTAGCACAGCAGCAGATGGTTGAAATTGCTAAGGCAGTATCAACACATGCTAAAATCATTATCCTTGATGAGCCTACAGCAGCTCTTACAGCTAATGAATCACAGAAGCTTTATAAGATTGTTGATCAGCTTAAGGAAAGCGGTGTTTCAATTATCTTTATTTCTCACAGATTTGAAGATATGTACAGATTAGCAAGTCGTGTAACAGTATTTAGAGATTCTCAGTATATTGGTACATACGATGTTGATGGTATTACGAATGCTGATCTTATTAAGCACATGGTTGGTCGTGAAATCAACGATCTATTCCCTAAGCCAGAGGTTAAGCTTGGCGACGAGATGCTTAGAATTGAGGATTTCTCAAGAACAGGATATTTCAAGGGCGTAAATATTAATGTTAAGGCTGGTGAAATAGTTGGTCTTACAGGTCTTGTTGGAGCTGGACGAACAGAGGTTATGGAGGCTGTATGTGGTATTACAGGACATAACGAAGGAAAGCTTTATCTTGAAGGCAAGGAAGTTACAGTTAAGAATCCTACAGATGCTAAGGACTTAGGTATTGTTCTTCTTCCAGAGGACAGACAGAAGACAGGACTTATCATGACATGGGGACTTGGAAGAAACGTAACACTTCCTATAGTTAAAAAGCTTACAAAGAGCGGATTTACAAACGAAGCTTCAGAGAGAAACGTAGCTAAGAAGTTCCTTGAAGACGTTGATACTAAGGCTGTTGATGTATTCCAGCCAGCTAGTTCACTTTCAGGTGGTAACCAGCAGAAGGTTGTAGTAGCTAAGGCCCTTGCTCAGGATAACATGAAGGTTGTAATCATGGATGAGCCAACAAAGGGTGTTGACGTTGGTGCAAAGGCTGAGATATATGCAATCATGGGTGAGCTTGCACAGCAAGGATATGCGATAATTATGATTTCATCAGAAATGCCTGAAATCTTAGGCATGTCTGACAGAATATATGTAATGTGTAACGGAAAGGTTACAGGCGAACTTAACAGAGGAGAGGCTACACAGGAGTTGATTCTTGAGTTCGCAATGGAAAAGGACAATACAAAGAAGGAGGAGAAGTAGTAATGGAAAAGAAGTCTTTACTTAAAAAAATTACAGGCTCCCGTGAAGCATCTCTTGTACTTGTACTCATTGTCCTTTGTTTAGCGGTTACATTAAAGAGCCCAGACTTCATGACAATGAAGAACATAATGGAGATTTTAAAGAACAATGCTTTCATTATGATCATGGCACTTGGAATGCTTTGTGTACTTTTGATAGGTGGTATTGATATTTCAATCACATCAACACTTGCGTTTGCAGGAATGACAATTGGTATGATGTATAAGACAGGAGTTATCCAGTCAACATTACTCGGATTCATCATTGCAACATTAATGGGTATTGCTTGTGGATTAGTAATTGGTCTTGTAATTGCATATGGACGAGTTGCAGCGATTATCGCGACAATGGGATTCATGTACATTTACAGAGGCTTTGCATATTTAGTAGCTCACGATCAGTGGGCAGGAGCTGATGCACTTGGAACATTTAAGGACTTCGCCCTTAAAGATTTCCTTGGACTCAACGTAATCATCTGGCTCGTAATTGTATGCTACGCAATTTTCTTCATAGTAATGAAGTGGACTAAGTTTGGTAGAAACATTTATGCAGTTGGATCAAACGAAGAAGCTGCTCAGATTTCTGGTATCAATGTTGGTTTTGTAAAAACGGCTGTATATACAATAATGGGTGCTCTCTCAGGTTTCTGTGGAGCTGTGTCAGTTACAGTATATGCTTCAGCACAGCCTAATATGCAGACAGGTAAGGAAATGGACGTTATTGCTGCTTGTGTAATAGGTGGTGTATCAATGAGCGGTGGTTCTGGAACAGTGCTTGGAGCATTACTTGGAGCATTAGTTATCTCAGTAATTAACAAGGCACTTCCACTTATGGGAATCCCAAATATAGCACAGAATACAATCAAGGGTGTACTTATCGTAGTAGTTATCGTTCTTAACGTAATAACACAGAGAATGATGGATAAGGCTAATCTTGAAAAGAGAGAGATGTAGGAGGGAAAGAAGATGGCAGGAAAATCAGGTAGAGAGATATCCATTGAATCCCCTAAGAAAGTCAAAGACTACATCTTAAGCTGGGAAGGTATTC
>R26__coassemble_1779_pt1 | contig 10365 bp, 13 predicted proteins | sample R26__metabat2_high_PE_058 | metagenome-assembled genome bin R26 | reverse complement strand
AAATCCATCAGCATCTTGTAGATGAAAAGTTTTTGATTTAATGATAGAATTATACGGAATATACAATAATGGCGGATTTCGTAGCCAGATAAAGAAGCATTCGCTATCATAAATTATAAATAAGGTAACAGAATGGATTTTAATAGTAGTAATAAAAATAATGGAAAGCGCAGAGCGCAGACTATACAGGAAATGATAAACAATGCCCCTACAGCTAGTACGGGTATTAAAAAGAGCGGATATTCAGGCCCAAAAAGCATGAATAGTGTGAACCCAGCAGGTGGAGTAACTTCAGATTTGAGTGGAATCAATGTGAATCGCTCAAATGATTACGACAGATGGGGGAATTCTAATCAGGGAATGCCAAAGCCTAAAAAGGAAAGATATAAGGCTGATGTGGGCAATCCAATGAGAGGAAATATTTTAAAGCGTGACTTAGAGCAGAGCAGAGAACGTCTTGATAGGAAGGCGAAAAACATTGATAGAGAAAAGCGTTCCCAGGCTAAACCATTAAGAGATGATATTTCTAATACGGGAGCACTTCCAAGAGCTGAAAGATATGTGGCACCAGCATATAAGGGTCCACTTGATTCATATGGATGGATAGTCTATATTGCTATGCTTTCTCTATGTGTTCTTGTGACACTTATAGCTTCTGGAGTAAAGCCTAGAGGTTCAGGATACACATATCCTATGAATGTAATTACAATTTCAGGTGTTGTTAACTCTTCATATGAGCATGTAATGGGTATAAAGGGTGCTTTTGGCCTTACAAACTCAATGGAGGGAACTGCCCAGAGTGCAGATGTAATGACAGACTCTGAACTGGCAGGAAATACTAAGTCAGTGGATAAGCCAAGTGAGGACAGCCTCACTGACCTTGGATCAGAGGGAGAGGCAGCAGTACTTGATAATGGATCTATGGAAATACCAGGAGTTACTCCTGCAACATCCCATGAGGAGCTTATTTCACAGATTCAGTCAGCACTATCAGTTGGGAATTATTCATATATCTCAGCTAAGTTCTGTTATGCTGATGAGCAGTCTGGACAGCTTAACGCCTATCCTATGTCTCAGATAAAACATTTTTGTGAATATATGACAGCTAATCCTGACAAAATTAATACATTCATAAGTAACATTTCGTCAGATGAGTACTCAGCTACAAATGGAACAGCATATGTACTGAAGCTTCCTATTATGAAGTTCACTGTAAAAATGGGAGCCAGCACAGACGCATTTGTTCTTGATAATACAGTTGTTTCGGTATCAGGATTCTCAGATGTCATTGTAAATGGTAATCAGAATGCTGCTATTTATCCATTACTTCCATGTATGTACACGGTAACACTTACTAACAATGCATGGGAAACTCCATCTCAGTCTCAGGAAATAGAGGCTACGCTTGGCGAGGGTAATTTGGAAATAAAGGTTGGACAGGCGAGTGAATAAGGCACTTAGGTATAAATTTGATACGGCGGAAATTGTGGCGTCCATAGTAGGCACTGTAGTCATGATATTATCTGCGAGACTTACCTTTAATGAGTTCTATCTTAAAACGGATTTCTCCAGGACAGTATTTACAATAGCAATTGTTCTGTTTGTTTCGTCTATTTTTGGAACTATTTCAGGCGGACTTGTTGGATTTTTAGGATACGTAGGTGCGAGGCTTACCTGTGGGCTTCCTGTAATTTATGGAGATGCCATAGCACTAGCCCTGATAGGTATGGTGATGGGGCAGTTTGCCAGCAAATTCGGTATAAGAGATAATAAATTCAATTTGAAAAATGTATTTGTTTGGATTCTTACAAACATAGTGGTGCTTATTGCCATTTGTATTTTTGAAAAGCCTTTTGCTGATTTTATAATATATGAAAAGGACCTTCCAAGAGCAATTCTTGAAGGTATGGATTTATTTTATGTTTTGGCGCTTCCGGTTGGTGTGGCGCTTTCAGTTCTGCTTTACATTATCGGTAAAATTTCCAGTTACGTAAAACGCTAAACTATGTTGACATTCATACATAGTAGTATTATAATTCTCAATGTTAGCACTCAGAGTAATTGAGTGCTAATAATCGGAAAACAACATTTTTATTTTATATAAGGAGGTATAGTATGCAGTTAGTACCATTAGGTGACAGAGTTGTATTAAAGCAGCTTGAGGCAGAGGAAACTACAAAATCAGGAATCGTTCTTCCAGGACAGAGCAAGGAAAAGCCACAGCAGGCAGAAGTTATTGCTGTAGGACCAGGCGGAATGGTTGATGGTAAGGAAATTAAAATGGAAGTTAAGGTTGGTGATCAGGTTATTTATTCAAAATATGCCGGAACTGACGTTAAGCTTGAGGATGAAGAGTATATCGTTGTTAAGCAGAATGATATTCTTGCGATTGTAAAATAGGAGGTATAGAAATGGCTAAAGAGATTAAGTACGGTGCAGAAGCACGTGCAGCTTTAGAGGCTGGTGTAAATCAGCTTGCAAATACAGTAAGAGTAACACTTGGACCTAAGGGAAGAAACGTTGTTCTTGATAAGGCATACGGTGCTCCACTTATTACAAATGATGGTGTAACAATTGCTAAGGAAGTTGAGCTTGAGGATGCATTCGAGAACATGGGTGCACAGCTTGTTAAGGAAGTAGCTACAAAGACAAATGATGTTGCTGGTGATGGAACAACAACAGCTACAGTTTTAGCACAGGCTATGATTAATGAGGGAATTAAGAACCTTGCAGCAGGTGCTAACCCAATTATCCTTAGAAAGGGTATGAAGAAGGCTACAGATGCCGCAGTTGAGGCTATTGCTAAGATGAGCTCACCTGTAGATGGTAAGAACCACATCGCTAAGGTTGCTGCAATTTCAGCTGGTGATGAGAACGTTGGAAACATGGTTGCAGACGCAATGGAAAAGGTTTCTAAGGACGGCGTTATTACAATTGAAGAGTCAAAGACAATGCTTACAGAACTTGACCTTGTAGAAGGTATGCAGTTCGACAGAGGATACATTTCAGCTTACATGGCAACAGACATGGACAAGATGGAGGCAACTCTTGATAATCCATACATTCTTATCACAGATAAGAAGATTTCAAACATTCAGGAAATCCTTCCACTTCTTGAACAGGTTGTTCAGTCAGGTGCTAAGCTCCTTATCGTTGCTGAGGATATCGAGGGTGAGGCTCTTACAACACTTATCGTTAACAAGCTTCGTGGAACATTCTCAGTAGTAGGTGTTAAGGCTCCAGGATATGGTGACAGACGTAAGGCAATGCTTCAGGATATCGCTATTCTTACAGGCGGACAGGTTATCTCAGATGAGCTTGGTCTTGATCTTAAGGAGGCTACACTTGACCAGCTTGGACGTGCTAAGTCAGTTAAGGTTCAGAAAGAGAACACAGTAATCGTTGACGGTGAAGGTAACAAGGCTGATATCGATGCAAGAATTGCTCAGATTAAGACTCAGATTGAGGAAACAACATCTGATTTCGATAGAGAGAAGCTTCAGGAGAGACTTGCTAAGCTCGCTGGTGGTGTTGCTGTTATCAGAGTTGGTGCTGCTACAGAGACAGAGATGAAGGAAGCTAAGCTTCGTATGGAAGATGCTCTTGCAGCTACACGTGCTGCAGTTGAGGAAGGTATTATCGCAGGTGGTGGATCAGCATACATCCACGCTTCTAAGGAAGTTGAAAAGCTTGCAGAGACACTTTCAGGTGATGAGAAGACAGGTGCTAACGTAGTTCTTAAGGCTCTTCAGGCACCATTATTCCACATCGCAGCTAACGCTGGACTTGAAGGCTCAGTTATCATTAATAAGGTATACGAGTCAGAGCCAGGTATCGGATTCAATGCTCTTACAGAAGAGTATGTAGATATGGTTAAGGACGGAATTCTTGATCCAGCTAAGGTTACAAGATCAGCCCTTCAGAATGCAACATCAGTTGTTTCAACATTCTTAACAACAGAGGCTGTTGTAGCTGATATTAAGGAGCCAGTACCTCCAATGCCAGCAGGAAATCCTGGTATGGGGATGATGTAGGCGAATAACGAAACGCGTGAAAATAATATATATGGGCCGAGCGAATTTATTCGCTTCGGTCCATATTTTTATTTTCATGAGTTGACAAACGGTTATGAGTAATCACGAAGTGATTACGAATGAGCGTTTCGTTATTCGCCTATAAGTGCGTCATTGTGTCCTTCTCGCTACTCGCTTAAGACGCCAGACGGACATAAGAATTTGCGAAGCAAATTCGCATAAGCCCTACATGTTACTCGATCAAAGCGAGCGTTTCGTTATTCGCCTATAAGCCCCCATTCGCTTATTCTCCCCATCTATGCTACAATAATCGCATGAAAAAAATCTTATCAATAAATCTATGGTATGAAAAATATGGCAACAAAACCCGTGCCCAGCTTAAGAGTTTCAGAAAGCTTGGATACGCTACTTTTGTTGCAACAATAGCAGATGGCTTAACAGTGTATGTATACGAATTATCAGATGGAGTGGCATCATCATGTAAAGACTCAACGGTAGCTACAGTAGAGCAAGTAAACTCTAATTGTAATATCGTATTTTCGAAACAGTGCACTTCATATGATGAAGCGTTCAAAACCATTTTTGAATATGCATGTGAGCAGAAATTTGATGTTATCTACATCCGTAGGCTTATGTCTAAGCTACTAAAAGCGTCAAAATATATCAAAAAGGCTTCCAAGCAGATACCTATTGCTTATGAGATTCCTACGTATCCTCTTGATACTGGAGGAAGCTTCCTATATGCAGCACGAGATTTCGTAGAGATGACGGCCTACAAACTGGTAAATCCATACATTAAGAAAACTCTTGTAAATTTGATAGCTGATCAGAAGATACCTGACAACTGGGAAGTATTCCATAATGGCATTGATATTGATAACTATGTTCAGTCAGAATATCCAGAACTTGGTGATACGATAAATTTCATAATGGTAGCAAACATTTCAGAATACCACCATTACGAGAGAATGCTTACAGCTATGAAAGAGTATGTTGATAAAACGGATAGCCAGTGTAAGATCCATCTGACTGTTATTTCACCTGACTCACTTGCATATGAGGGCTTGAAAAAGCAGGCTAGGGAGCTAGGAATAGAGCAGATGATAGACTTTATGCCTAGCATGACAATGCCAGAGATTCAGAAAATAGCAAATAGCTGTCATATTGGTGTTGGTCAGCTATCAAGAAGTGATAAGGGATCAAATCTTGTTAACACATTAAAATCTAAAGATTACTGTGCAATGGGAATTCCATTCTTCTCGACGTGCTACGATACATCGTTTGAGAAGGACTTTGAATATATATACGTGAAAGAAGATATGGATTCAGATATAAGACTTGATGATATTATAAGTTGGTACATGAACATTAGAAATGATGTAGAATATCGCTCAAAAATGTATAATTATGCAAAAAACAACTTACAGTTTGATAAATTAGCAAAGCAGGTAGACGAATTAACATGAGTACACAGAAAAGAACAAAGCTTCACATAGAATTTATAAGAATACTGGCAATATTCTTCGTGCTTTTTAACCACACAAATGAAGCCGGATATACGCTGTATTTTGCAGCGGATAATCCAGCACTAAATCCGCTTTATATGACATTATCAAACCTGTGTGTCATTGCGGTGCCATTATTTTTCATGATTTCGGGAGCACTTCTTTTAGGAAAAGAGGAATCGTACGCAGATGTATATGTTAAAAGAGTGTTAAGAATTGTAATAGCGCTCCTTCTAAGCACACTTGCCTACAGAGCTTACTATCATTTTGCCTGGGATGCACCATGGAATATAGTAGCAACATTTAAAGTGCTACCATTCACATGGGGATATTTTTCACAGTGGTATTTGTACAGCTATCTTGCATTTCTAGTGATGCTACCATTATTAAGACGTATGGTTAAGGGCATGCAGTCAAGGGACTTTATCTATGTTTTTGTGGCGCAGTTAGTGATCGGAGGCCTACTTCCGATGCTCGCATACAGATTTACATCTGGTCAGTTTGCAATTTTGAGCTATTTTAATCCTACGATTGTTGTAACAGAAAGCATTGTTTATGCGCTTATGGGATATTACCTTGAAAAAGTAGTAAAAAAGAGCACATTTGATAGCATCATTAATGTTTTGATATGCATTGCTGCAAGCGCAGCTACACTTTTCATTACAAGTACATTTGTAAAATACAAATTCAGCGTGTTAGCAACACTTGATGGCAACTGGCTTTCAGATACACAGAAAATGTTAGCAATCGTGCCGACTGTATCTGTATATTTTATTGCAAAATTCGTATTTGACGGGCATGAATTTAGAGATGGAACAAAGCGCGTAATCGCATCTCTTGGAAGCTGCGTATTTGGAGTTTTTCTTATTGAAGGTATTTTAAGAGAGGCAACATTCCCAATTTACCAGAAGCTTCAGCCTTCTATGGGTGTTCTCCTAGCATGCCTAATCTGGATATTAGTAGCACTTGCTATTGGATTTGCTGTTATCGAAATCGTAAAGCGAATTCCAGGACTTAGAAAGGTACTGTAACTATTCTAGTGGAGCTAGCCTACCATCTGGATATTCTGATGGAGCGATGTATTCGCTTTGAGTTGAGATGCTGTTAATATAATCTACTAGTGATATAGCAATTTCACGTGCTAAATCTATATCGGTTGTAAGCGCAATGAAAGAGTCTCTGTATCTTGACTCAGTTGCCCACGAATAAAGAGTTGACGACATTTTTCGCAACTCCTCAACCATGGGTATAGATATCTCCATTCTGGCAAGCTTATTTAGATTGGCTCTAAGATCATGATTTTCAGCGTAATCTTCACCATGTAATTCAACTATATATTTAAGTGACAGCTCTATTGACTGTTGTAGGCAGTAGCAGCAGGCATCAACATATGCGTCATCTTCTGAAAATCGACGGTAACAGTCATCAGCAAGGGACAACTGCACTTTAGCCCTTTTGAACAGCTTGCTCATAGAATTTGCACCCCTTTTAGTATATTTTGGTATATGCGCTCGTTATTATTTATTCTGTCAAACCATATAATATCGGCATTCCAATCGCAGGATTCCTGTATCACTTCGGATATCTCATTTTTGGTTTCGTAATTTACATATTCGGGAAAAAGTCGAACTGATAAATCAATATCGCTCTCCCTTGTACATTTCATAGTTACACTACTACCGAATAGAATAATGTTGTTGACCCTTTTGTCATTTTTTACAGCCTCATGTATCGCAATGGCAGCCTTCTGCTTTAAAGGGTAGATGTTGTTAACAGGAACGATCCTATGAGCGCATGTTACGGGAAAGGAATTCCTGTAATCCTTCTGTTTTTCCCATGTATGGCATTCGTTTTCATCTGAAAATGGATTAATGGGCTCACGACACTGCATCAAAACATAGTATTGCATAAGCCTGTATACATAGGCAGGGGCCTCGTGCTTACCAAGCTCCCAATCTGTAAGAGTCATGTATGGAATTCCCAGTTCCTTACTGAATTCCTTTCTATTTAGCCCTGTTTTGGCACGAAGTTCGTATATTGAAGTATTCACATTTTACCTCTTAAACTATAATATTTATGAATCTCATAAATATTATACCAAGTTGTGACTATAAGTTCAATTGTTGACGGGTAAATTTGCGAATGATATTATAAAAAAAATCTAGGTGAAAGATATTGATAGAGGTAATTATGGCAAAAATGCGACTTGATAAGTTTATAAGCAACATGACAGCCTTAAGCCGTACTGAAGCGGTGGAGGCTATTTATCATAACCACGTTACAGTTGCTGGTAAAATAAAGAAGGATCCAGCACTGAAAATTGACCCCGTAAAGGATGAGATTTGTTTAAGAGGCGAACGTGTTGTATATGAAGAGTTTGTCTATTTCCTGTTAAATAAGCCAGCAGGGGTGGTTTCTGCGACAGAAGATAAAAAATACAAAACAGTATGTGAACTTATACCTACACATAGAGACATTTCACCAGTTGGAAGACTCGACATAGATACAGAGGGCCTTCTATTATTAACGGATGATGGGAAGCTGTCGCATGAACTATTGTCTCCTAAGAAGCATGTAGATAAGACCTATTATGCTGAAGTGGATGGAAAAATCACAGATGAAGTTGTTAAGGGATTTGAGGAAGGCATTGACTATGGTGAGGACAAGCCATCCCAGCCAGGAAAGCTTGAGATAATAGATGCTGAAGGAAAAAATGCAGCCTACGTTACAATCCACGAAGGCAAGTTCCACCAGATTAAGAGAATGTTTGAGGTCTACGACCTCCACGTTACATATTTAAAGCGCATTTCAATGGGTAAGCTTACCCTACCTAAGAATCTAAATCCAGGTGAATATGTGAAAATCACAAAAGACCAGATAATATAAATTGGTGCCAGGAACTTTAACAGACTAAAGTGCCTGGCACTTCACTTTACTAAAGCGAATTGATGTGGATAGGACTATTGAAGTTTTTACTTCAGTATGCTATTCTCAATATACATTTTATTTATCATTTCTGCAGACACTTCGGAGGAACTTGTTCCTGCCAATCAAATCCCGAAGAGCAGATACAATCAAATATTGGAGGAAATGTATGGCTAGGTGTATGAGAATTTGGCATCCCGGTTGTTACTACCACATTATCAGTCGAGGGACTCGCAGGCTTGAAATCTTTCAGGATGATGAGGATTTTATTACCTTTTTAAATCTACTTAAAGGAATAAAAAAGAAATATGAGTTTAGCATAGAAGCATATTGTCTTATGTCCAATCACTATCATTTGCTTATTAAAGCAGGAGAATACCCATTAAGCAATGCTATGGCTTGGATAGGCGGCAATTATGCTAGATACTTTAATAAAAAATATGAATACTCAGGGCATGTATTCGAAAACAGATATAAATCACTTCTTATAGATGACGAACAATATCTATATCAAGTCAGTAATTATATTCACATGAATCCGGTCAGGGCACATATCGTAGATTCACCAGAACAATATAAATGGAGTAGTTATAAAAATAGTTACTAAGACATAGCAACGTCAAACGTTACTAATAACGTTTGACGTTAATAGTATTAAGAGGTATTATATGATTAAATCTTTTAATGATGACGAAACTAAGAAAATATATGATGGATATTTCTCTACAAAACTACCTTCAGATATTCAAAATATATGTCGTAGCAAGCTACTGATGATAGATGCTGCAATTACAATAAATGATCTCAGAATTCCACCGGGAAATCATTTGGAAAAGCTATTAGGTGCTTGGGACGGCTATTATAGTATTAGAATAAATGATCAATATCGTATTATGTTTAAGTTCAATATAGGGGAGGCAAATAATGTCAGTATCACAGACTACCACTGAGTATAGATTAGACAATATACATCCAGGAGAAATTCTAAGAGAGGAATTTCTGGTGCCACTAAATATTACTGCATATAGACTGGCTAAGGAGACTGGAATACCACAGACTAGAGTTTCTGAAATAATACATAAACGACGCAGTATTACAGCTGATACAGCCTTAAGATTCTCTAAATTCTTTGGCACCACAGCAACATTCTGGCTTAACCTACAAATTCATTATGATATAGAAGAAACTGAAAGAAAAATCAAAGGTGATTTAGATAGAATTAATCCACTTTAGTAAGGCAAAGTGCCAGGCACTTTAACAGACTAAAGTGCCTGGTACCGTGAACAAATTGTGAGCAAGGCCGACATCGTGACCAGCAACTATGCTAAAATAAATTGTAAAGAAACAAATATTTGTTCATAAATGTGTAGATACAGGTAAGTATATTACAGGAGGGGCTTTCGAATGATATTTATATGTTATCCTAAATGTTCAACATGTCAAAAGGCTAAGAAATGGCTTGATGAACATAAAATAGAGTATACAGAACGACATATTGTTGAAAATAATCCAAAGTATGATGAGCTTAAAGAATGGCATAAGAAAAGTGGACTTCTACTTAAGAAATTCTTTAATACAAGTGGACTGTTGTATAAAGAAATGCAGTTAAAGGATAAGATTCCATCAATGAGTGATGAAGAGCAGTTCAAACTGTTATCAACAAATGGAATGTTAGTAAAGCGTCCAATAGCGATAGATGGCGATACCGTTCTAGTGGGATTCAAGGAAGCGGAATGGGACGAGAAATTGAATAAGTAGGTTATAAAGGAAATTGTGTCAGGCATGAACGTGTTTACAATTTGTTCATAGTGCCTGGCACCTTTTTACATTTGCCTCACACATTTCTCCATTCATGAAAAGATATTCGGATGCTTGTTCTTTAGAAAAAGCTTTAATAATTG
>R26__coassemble_1775_pt1 | contig 10374 bp, 9 predicted proteins | sample R26__metabat2_high_PE_058 | metagenome-assembled genome bin R26 | reverse complement strand
CTTTTAAATTTGTTGATGTATTTGGCGAAGAATATGAAGCCACAATTTTGCTAGACTTTCCTAAGACTGAATTTATAAATGAAAAGTATTATTTTGAAAATGGCAGAACATATTATGAAGATGAGAATTACTTATCAAGACAGGGGATAGATGTTTCTGGATATCAGGGAAAAATTGATTGGGATAAGGTTAAGGCTTCGGGCATTGAGTTTGTGATAATAAGAATTGGATTCCGTGGCTATGGACAGTCAGGTACACTGAATCTTGATAAAAGATTTTTAGAGAATATAAAGGGTGCTCAAGCGGCAGGACTTGATACCGGCGTGTACATTTTTTCCCAGGCTATAAATGAGGCTGAGGCGGTAGAGGAAGCGGAGTTTGTGCTTAGTAACCTTGACGGATATGAGCTTCAGATGCCTATAGTCTATGATCCGGAAAGTATACTTGATGATGTGGCGAGAACGGATAATGTAACAGCAGAACAGTTTACTAATAACTCAATTGCTTTTTGTAATAGGATAAAAGAGGCCGGATTTAAGCCAATGGTTTATAGTAATATGCTATGGGAGGCTTTTAATCTGGATATGGAGAAGTTGAACCAGTATTCCTTCTGGTATGCCGACTATGAAAAATTGCCACAAACACCATACGCATATGAAATGTGGCAATACTCAAGCGAAGGAAATGTGGATGGAGTAAGTGGGCCGGTTGATTTAGACATACAATTTGTTAAAAAGTAACAATGGTTTTTGGTGAAAAATCGCCGGATGTCAAAGACGTTAGTGTTTTTGTTCAAAACATAATGAATTATTTATAAAAATATTGTACAAAATGTTATTGTGATTTTTGTGAATATTTACTATACTTAACATGTAAGAAAAAAGAAGTTAATGAATGTTGTGTCGTAAGGAGTACGACAGAAGGGAGAACAAATTATGAAGATTCAGAACATTACAAACGTTGAGAAGTTTTTTAAGGTAATCGATTCTTGTGAAGGAAAAGTTGAGCTTGTAACAGGTGAGGGAGACAGACTTAACCTTAAGTCAAAGCTTTCACAGTATGTATCACTTGCTAACATCTTTTCAGATGGACAGATTGATGAGCTTGAGCTTATCGCTTCAGAGCCAACAGATGTTGAGAAGCTTGTAAACTTTATGATTAACGGTTAACATACATAACAAATATTTATGTAAACCAACGGCACTGTATTCGAAAGAATACGGTGCTATTTTGTTATACCAGAGAGCAAAGGGATCAAGCCATGATAATGCAAAAACAAAATAAAACTAGATAGACTTCTCTTTGTATCCATGGTTTTAAGTGCTATAATGATAAAGTGTGTGTATTTTAGGTTAGATAGAAAAATGTGGACCTAAAAACAATGGCCCATGAAATAACTTTCAAAAACGGAACACAAAATTACGGTTAAAAAAATGGTTTAAACATTTTGGTTTACATAATTGGAGGACGACATGACAAAGATTGATATTATTTCCGGCTTCTTGGGTGCTGGAAAAACAACATTTATTAGAAAAATGCTCGATGAAGTATTTAAGGGCGAAAAGGTAGTTTTAATTGAAAATGAATTTGGTGAAGTCGGAATCGACGGCGGATTCTTAAAGGATGCAGGTATTGAAATTACTGAAATGAATCAGGGTTGCATCTGCTGTTCACTCGTTGGCGATTTTGATAAAAACTTAAGAGAAGTTATCGATAAATTTACTCCAGACAGAATTCTTATTGAGCCTTCAGGTGTAGGTAAGTTAAGTGATGTCATGACTTCAGTTATAAAGCTTGAGGAATCACATGGAGTTAAGCTTAATGGACTTGTTACAGTTGTTAATGGACCTAAGGCTTTAAAGCAGATGAAGGCCTTTGGTGAGTTCTTTAATAACCAGGTTGAGTATGCGTCAACTATCATTCTTTCTCGTACACAGGATATGGATGATGCTAAGCTTGAAGACTGTGTAAAACATCTTAAGGAGCATAATGATAAGGCAGCAATTATAACAACACCTTGGGATAAGATTAAGGGTGAGCAGATCCTTAAGGCAATGGAGGGTGCAAATACTCTTACAAATGCTATGAAGGAGCTTGCAGAAGAGGCTCATGAGGAACATGAACATCATCATCATGATCATGGTCCAGATTGCACATGCGGATGCCATGATCACGACCACGAAGAGCATGACCACGAGCACCATCATCACGATCACGAAGAGCATGACCACGAGCATCATCATCACGACCACGAAGAGCATGACCACGAGCATCATCATCACGACCACGAAGAACATGACCACGAGCACCATCATCATGACCATGACGAGCATGAACATCATCATGACCACGGTCCAGACTGCACATGCGGATGCCACGACCACGACCATGAGCATCATCACCATCACCATCATGCTGATGATGTATTTACAAGCTGGGGCACAGAGACACCTCATAAGTTTGAAAAGTCAGTTATTGAAAATGCACTTAAGGCGTTTGCCGATACAGAGGATTACGGCGTAATCATCAGATCAAAGGGTATGGTGGAGTCGACAGATGGAACATGGATCTATTTTGACTTCGTCGATGGCGAATATGAGTTAAGAACAGGCGAACCTGAGTACACAGGAAGACTTGTGGTTATAGGTGCAGAAATTAAAGAACATGAAATCGAGGAATTATTCGGACTGTAATTATAGAATTACATCGGACAAAGCCAAGGCGGTTTAGGATTTCTAATAATTTGAGGTTTATATGAAAGAGGTAATGGTTTTCTTGATCACTGGCTTTATGGACAGTGGTAAGACAAAGCTTATAAATGAAACGATTTACGGAAGCGAGTTTAAGGACACTCCTGATAAAAAGCTTGTTCTTTGCTGCGAAGACGGCGAAAATGAGTATGACGAGGAAAAGCTTAAAACAGTGAATGCTAAGCTTGTCATGCTTGAGGAAGAGGATGACTTCAATGAGGAAACCTTAAAAAAGCTTGCTAAGGACTATGATCCAGATATTGTTTTTATAGAGTATAACGGTACATGGGAGGTTGCTCCAATATATGAGATGAAGCTACCTGCTGGATGGATGATAGCACAGTCTATAGCTACAGTAGACGCAACAACCTTTGAAATGTATCAGAATAATATGCGTGCAATGATGAACGAGGTTATCTTTGGCGCAGAGCTGGTTATTTTTAACCGTACTACAGAAGCTACTAATAAGAGAAAATTTAGAGGAGCGGTTAAGGCTATCAACAGACCTGCCCAGATTATTTATGAAAAAATGGATGGAAGTGTTGATACAGCTGAGGAGGAGCTGCCCTTTGATATTGATGCAGATGTAATCGAGATTAGTGACGCGGATTATGCAATCTGGTTTACTGACTGTATGGATAAGCCTAAAAAATACGAGGGCAAAACAGTTCATTTCCTGGGACTTGTTTATAATCCTGAGGATGGTTCTCTTAAGAGAAATGTTTTTGTGCCTGGAAGATTTGCCATGACATGTTGTGTTGAGGATATTCAGTTTTTGGGTATGAAGTGTAAATATGATGAGGCTTATACATTGAAGCACAGAAGCTGGGTGGATTTTACAGGTACTATTAAGATCGAATTCGCTAAGGAATATCGAGGCTTAGGACCAGTCCTTTATGCAAAAAATGTAGCCGCAGCTGAAAAGCCAGAGGACGAGCTTGTGTACTTTACTTGATGTATAAATGTAGGTCCTAGGAGGCCTGCAAATTAGAGTGCAAACAGACACATTTTATCTAATATATGAACGGAATTATTGAGAAATTATCGAACAAGAGAATATTGATTTTCGGATATGGTCGTGAAGGAAAAAGTACTGAAGAGTATATAAAAAAGCATGTACCATATAAAAGTCTCGATATTTTTGAGGGCAAAAAAGAGGACATTAAAGAGGACGAGTATGATTACATCATAAAGAGTCCTGGAATTGTAATGCTTGAAGAGAACCCTAAATATACATCACAGACTGAACTTTTTCTTGATGAATTTTATAAAAGAACAATAGGTGTAACGGGTACAAAGGGCAAAAGCACTACAGCTTCGATGATTGCGCATGTTATCAATGAGTGTGGAAAAAAGGCAATACTGCTTGGAAATATCGGTAAGCCATGTTTTGATATGATAGATGAGATAGAAAATGACACTTGGGTTGTTTTTGAACTTTCATGTCATCAGCTTTTGCATATTAATAAAGCGCCCAGGATAGCAGTTTTTCTTAACCTATTTGAGGAACATCTTGACTATTATGGCACGATGGAGAATTACTTTAATGCTAAGGCTAATATTATTTCTCATCAGACAGAAGATGATTTTTACTTTGTAGGTGAAAATGTTCCGGATATAAAAAGTGCATCAAAGCATATCACAATCAAGGGACCAATGAGAGAGTATAAGCTTTCAATACTTGGGGAACACAATAAAATCAATGCGGAATTTGTCTACCAGATTACAAAACCAATTGTCGCAGAGGATGGAGATGACAGCAAGCTTATATCGGCTATTAACACCTTCAAGGGCTTGGCTCATAGACTGGAATATTTTGCTGAAATAAACGGTGTTAAATACTATGATGATTCGATTTCTACTATACCTGCAGCTTGTATTAATGCGGTGAAAAGTGTTAGCAATACAGGAACTGTTATTGTAGGAGGCATGGACAGAGGAATAGATTATAGTGATTTGCTTGAGTTTATTAAGGAGACTCCAGATGTGCTATTTATCCTCTGCTATGAAACAGGTCAGAGAATATATAAGGAACTTGGTTTTGACTTTGAAGACAATAGTGCATTCCCTAAGGAATTTGGAAATGTTATGTCGACAACATATATTTCTAATCCTGATGAATTCTATAGAGAAAAGCGGCCGCATAATGTTATGTTAACTGTGAATTTAGACTATGCTGTAAAAATTGCCAAGGAAAAAACAGCGACAGGCAAGGCATGTATATTATCACCGGCAGCACCTTCGTATGGATACTTTAAAAACTTTGAAGAGCGCGGGGAATATTTTAAATCGGTAGTGAAATCTTAGGAATAGACTAGTACAACACAGGAGAAGTTATGAAATTTGATGAAATAGATGGGCTTGATAAGCTTGAGGAAAATTTAGGAAAGCTTGCACAGGTTGGAGTTAATGGACTCAACAAAGGTTTATCTGAAATTAATAAAAACCTTGAAAGGGTTACAGATCCTAATGCTTTTAAAAAGAGCGTTGCCCAGGTTCCAGAGGTCTGCCCATATTGTGGGGCTAAGCTTGAACAGGGAAGCGATAAGCCTGTTGTAGTATGCGAATATTGTGGCTCTCAGTTTGATAATAGCAGTGAGAAAACCATTGTTGATTCTGTTTTTGATTTTGTAGAAAAGCAGCAGAAGTTTGCGAAGGAAGAGAGAGAATTTAAGGCTGAGAGGGAAAGAGTAAAGGCAGAGCTTAAGCTCAAAAAGAGAAAGAAGACTAGATGGATAAGATTTGTTTTTCTTATTGCAATGGTTCTTTTTATGATTTATTATTGTCTGAACTTCCAGATGGGTGCGTTTTAAACCGTCGAAGTCGACATAATGAGTTTTCATAAAATGGAAATAAAGGCGTTATGTTAACTTCGTACCTGATAGATTGCCTTGGGACAATTATGTAAACTCAAGAAATATAAAAAGCTAGAAAATGCTGAGAAAATCAACATATAGTATTAAGAATAGAATGATATAGCCGATATACTTATTGTAAATAAGTGTTTCGGCTATTTTTATGCCAAAACAAGGGGAATAAATAATGGGAAGCATAGTAAATATCAAGTGCAAAAAATGCGGTATTGATAAGGATTTCTTCATCGGATCCGGGATGATATACACCGGGACAGAAGATGTGATTGGATTTTGCAAATCATGTAAGGAATACAAATTAATCGCAAGAGAAAACAAACTAATATCAAGAGAAGAGAAAAACAAAACTTTATCAAAATGTGAGTGTGGGGACACTCCGGTGGTCGTATTTGATGAGGAAATGATAGATGAAAATATCACATCAACAAAATGCTTGATATGCGGCGAAGATATGGAAATATCAAAAACAGGACTTTTTGATTAATAATAACAGGGGAAACAGGGATGGTCATTACTCATAATATAACAGCACAAAATGCACAGAGACAGTTTGGACTTGTTACAACAGACAGCAGAAAAAGTACAGAAAAACTTAGCTCTGGCTATAAGATAAATAGAGCAGCAGATGATGCGGCAGGCCTTACAATATCTGAGAAGATGCGTTCTCAGATTAGAGGACTTACACAGGCATCATCAAACTGTCAGGATGGTATTTCATTCGCACAGACGGCTGATGGAGCTCTTAATGAAGTACATGATATGCTTCATAGATTAAAAGAGTTAGCAGTTCAGTCAGCAAATGGAACGAATACTACAGAGGATAGAAAGGCTATCCAGGCTGAGGCAGCTGCTCTTACAACAGAAATTGACAGAGTACAGCAGAGTACACAGTTTAATACTCTTGAAATATTCCCATCTGAGGGTAGAGACCCAGGAGAACTTCTTGAAACATCAGAGCTTGCGGCTAAAACAATCACTAAGAACGGAATCGAGATTACTTGGGAGTTTGTAGATTCTGATGGTAATAAGGTTACAAATGTTGATTCAGTACAGGGAACAGGTTCTAAGTCTACAAATGGCAGTACTGACCTTGCAGTGCTAGCTCAGAAGGCTGCATCAGATGCAGTTGATAAGCTTGCCTCAGCATATCCGAATTTATTTGCAAGAGCAGCAACAGAGGGTGTTACTCTTGGATTAGAGCTTGGAAATATTGATGGAAAAAGCAATACACTTGCATACGTACAGGCTGGAATAAGCGGCGGTGGCTCATCAACAGGTATGAGTTACACTCTTAAGGTTGATACCTCTGATTTTAAAAAGGATGGTCCATATACAGATGCCGAGGTTGCAAACTCACATCAACAATAGCTCACGAAATGACACATGCTATGATGGATGATACACTTACAAATGGTATGTTTGGTGGATTCCCTGATTGGTTCGTAGAGGGTACAGCACAGACATCGAGTGGTGATAATGGATGGATAAGTAATAGACTTGGTCCTACTTCATTAGATGCAGATATTGAGAATATAATGTCAAAGCTTGGTTCAACATCTCTTGGAAAATATGGTTCAGGATACCTTGCAGCTATGGACCTTGGCTATGAGGTAGCCAAAAAACTTGACCCAAGTGCTACAATGACTGCGACAACAATACAGAAAGGTCTTGATAAGTTATTTACTACTATTGCAGATGGCAAATCATTAAGTGATGCAATCAAGGACTTAACACAGTATACAGGATTATCCGATTTTGAATCTAGCTTTAAGTCTGGCACAAAGGGAACACTTCAAAATATTAAGGACCTTCTTACAGCTAGGGGTACAACAGGTACAGGTTCTGTATTGGCAGCGAGTGGTTTATCACAGAGTCAGGTGGATGCGTTTAAAAACCCAGCTCAAGGTAGCTCGAATTATTATAAAATTGACCCAGATTACACAAAGGTTGGAAACGCACTTGGAGGGGCTTTTTCATTCCCGGATCCACAACCAGCAGGCAGTGGAGATGACCTCATAATCCAGGCTGGAGCTCAGAATAGAGAGGAACAGCAGATTGAAATCAGAAGATATAATATATCTTCACAGGCTCTGTTTGGCGTTAGTGGAGTTGACTTAAGTGAACAGGATACGGCTAAAGAGAGTCTTGAAAAAATAGACAAAGCTGCAAGCAAAGTGTCAGCGGTTCGTTCATACTACGGAGCTTTACAGAATAGATTTGAACACACCATCAAGAACCTCGATAACATAGTAGAGAACACAACAGCAGCTGAGTCACAGATTCGTGATACAGATATGGCAGCTGAGATGGTTAAGTTCACGAAGAACAACATTCTCATGCAGGCTGGTCAGTCTATGATGGCACAGGCTAATCAGAGCACACAGGGAGTGCTTTCACTTCTTCAGTAAAAGTGATATAATTTAGCTGGGCAGAAGCCTAGAAGTGATGGTATAATACGTGCACGGATGCACGAAAGGAGTAGGATATGAGTCTTACAGTTAATAATGGCAACGGATTGTCAACACTATTTTCAAGCTTAAATAATAATCAGGCTAGTGGTACATTTGGTCTATCAAGCCTTTTGTCTGAGTATAATTCCATTAAAAATGGAAGCTATGCTAAGCTTGCAAAACAGTACTATTCCAAGACATCAGATTCAAAGAAAACAAATGATGTTACTGGAAAGTTTTCAGGAACTGCTGATACAGAGATTAAACAGAATAAGAGTCTTATTTCAGATGTTTCATCTTTTAGAAAGTCATTAAGTTCAGTACAGAACGATGATACACTTTTTACTAAGAAGGCTATTAAGGATGAAAATGGTCAGGAAAAGGAAGACTACGATTTTGACAAGATATATTCTAAGCTAAATGATTTTGCTAAGTCATATAATTCAGTTGTTGAGTCAGGTGTTGAATCTGACAACCAGACTGTTCTTAGAAATGTCCTTAATATGACAAATGCTACAGAGAATAATCGTAAGCAGCTTGAAGCAATCGGATTCAAAATCAATTCAGATAACACATTATCAGTTGATAAGGATGCAATAAAGAGTGGAGATATGAATACAGCTAAGTACATGTTCTCTGCAACATCCAACTACATGAGACAGATTGATGCGTATGCTACAAACGTTGCATCACAGGCAGCTTCAGATGTCTACAGTCTTGGTGGATATACATCAACAGGTGCATATAAGCAGACTCTTGAGAGCATTTATAATACAACAATATAGTTGACTTTAAACCAAATAAAAGATAAAATGAAATCCGCGATGAGAATCGCGGATTTTATCTATTTTAGGAGAGATGGTTACATGGGGCTCCGCCACAGAAAAACTCTTCAAGTTTTTCTGGATCTTAGGAGACCTTCCCATAAATGGGCCCCTTCCTAAGATAAATGCAGAAGTGGCGGAATTGGCAGACGCGCACGGTTCAGGTCCGTGTGGTAGCAATACCATGTGGGTTCAAGTCCCATCTCCTGCAAAAATAGCTCGACCGAAAGGTTGGGCTTTTTTTGTGGGAGATGGGGCTTGAACGACGAGGGAGGAACGTAGTGACGGAAGAAAACGCTCCAGTGAAGCGTTTTCGCCGAAGTCCGGCCTGAAAGGTGGCATTGCCACCGGCGGAAGTCCCATCTCCTGCGCTAAAAGGCGAAGTTGAGAACCCGAGTATTTGGTTATTTCTCGGGGGATTCGCGTTAGAGTATGGAATAGAGCCTTGGTATGGACGTGCGGATAGGATAGGATAGGATACAATACTATTGCTTTATAATTATTAATCTTGTTTCTAGTATTTTCATAGTGACATTCAATGTAATTACGCCATCAGTAGGAATACATACATATTTGTGTAACTTTGGAACGCTAGTTCTTCTAATATAATCAGTTTCAAAGCTGTTATCTGGCCCAATGCATCCTGATTCAATCCAGGTATCAAAGGAACTACCATTCTCTCGGTTGAGTATGTATTCGGTTACCTGACATGTTTCGGAGCTTATGCCAAGTATATCGATTGAAAAATGAAGGTCGTTAGATGGTTCAAACATAGTATACCTGTCGGTTGCGGTCATATCAAAACGTTCACCGGCAGCGTATAAATCTGTATAATGTTTATAATGGTAAGCAAGTATTCGTACTTCCTTACCATTTTTTGTTGCAAACCAACCATCACCGCTCGAAAGATATTCATTTCCAAGTGCATTGATTTGTGTTAATGCATAATAGGAGGCTTTAGGAATTCCATTAGTAGTAAATAGTCCTAATCCACCGAAAAATAGTTCTTCTGTATTGATGTTTTCTGTCATTAAGTCTGTGAGTGCCCAGTAGGCAAGGCCGTTTAGTCTATCGTAATTATCTAGTATGTTTTTGGTAATATAACATGACTTATAACAAGTATCATTAAGATAATCTTGCTGGCTTGGGGTGTTATTCCACTCACAAATATATATTGGTAACTTCTCTAAATCACAATTACGGCTTATCCTTTTCATGTTTGTAATTGCTTTTTTTAGACCATCTGATTTAGGGTTTAATGTCATAAAATCTATAAATCCAAATGAGTCTTTTGTTTTATTTCTCGAACTATCGAGAGTTGTATCATAGAAAGTGTAGCTGAAATAATCGGGTATACAGTTATTACTTTTGCACCAATTAATCATGTCTATAATGTATCCGCCATCTGATTCTTCCTCCAAGTAGTACATACATGGTAGGCCGAAAACAATATCGCGTGAAAAGCTTTTTACTATAT
>R26__coassemble_1745_pt1 | contig 10457 bp, 9 predicted proteins | sample R26__metabat2_high_PE_058 | metagenome-assembled genome bin R26 | reverse complement strand
TAATGCTACTGGCATCTTTATTCCGTCGCTTCCACTAAGCGCTGTAAACTCTGTTTCCTTTTCTGCAAAAATAATAACTCCAAAGAATAAGAAAAATAAAAGTAAAAGAATCATAATAATAACTAGAACTATTATTAAAATCAAAAAGGCATTTGACTTTAATCTATTCTCTGGCGTATATTCTTTTGCCTCTCCATTACTATTTGATAAATCTACTCCTTCTCCTTCTGTATCTATCGTCTTAAGATCTATCTCTGCCTCCTTATCTGCTGCCATTTTTTTATCATCTGTTTTTGTTTCCTTCATTGAAATAATATAGTCTTCTGAATTCTGCCTGATTTTTTCAAACATATCATCGCTGTCTTTTTTGTCTATGTCAGTAGGCTTAAGCTTTGAACTATCATCTGATTTAGACTTTTTATCCGATTGAGTTGTGCTGTCCTTTATTGATGCCGTTGTTTTATCACTTACTGCCTGATCTATCGGTCTTACAAGCACATATTCCTTGTCATTTGTTTTCTCGTTAAGTCCTCCTGTCTGTGGCTTAATTGAGTCAATAATCTGTGTAGGTGACTTGTTATCTGTATTTGCTGATGGAGATGAGCCTGTATTGGTTGAAGCTTCTGAACCGCCCTTATCTGTACCTGTTTCCTTTTCCTGAATAGGCTTATTTGTATTTATAGAACTAGGTCTGACCATTTCTATATCCATTGAATCAATATAAAAGGATCCTAGTGTAACATTTCCTGACGCATCCCTTAGTGCAACCTGATATGTTCCTGTTTCCGTAAAAGCTTTTGTATCTATTCCACTAAAGTTTTTTCCACCATCCCATGAATAGGGTGTTTCATGCAGGCCTGAGTTATCACTACCTATAAGCTTGACTATTACTTGCCCATTTTCCTTATCATATGTTTTTTTTATTTCAAGTCTTGGCATTTCACTGTCTACTATGGCCTCTAGGGACACATAATATGGTGTAACAGGAAACGACGTTCCTGCTGGAAGGCTACCATCCGAATCATATACAAATACGCCAACCTCATATACACCTAATGCCGGTACGTTTGATAAGGTTAAGCTCTTACCATTTACGTTCGCAGCTATAATGCCATCTCCATTTTTGCCTTCTTTTAGAAGCGTAAATCCGCTGTCTCCCTTCTTTCTGATGCCCCATGACATATGGTGTGCTTCTGAATTATACTCTGGAGTAATTGTTACGCTTCCTCCCTGATTTACCTGGTAGCTTGTCTTCTGAAAACTCGCCTTTCCCCTTTTATCTGTAAAGAACAAGCCATTGTAAAATACACATGTACTAGCTGTCTGGCCACATGAGTGGCAATATAAATCATATACTCTATACTCAACGTCAATATTTGCATTCGATGTTCTAAATGGCTTGAAATTTATCGGTGGCTGTTCTGTTGAGCCATCAGTAATGTCATCCTGTATAACCAGATTATCGTTGTAGTACACATTTACTCCATTAACAGCTACCCTGAAAAAGTTCGTGCGGTCAAATGATGGATTAGAACAGCATCTCTTAACAAGTAATACATTAGGTACACTCAGCTCATCCATCGCTCTTACATCTGCAGTACACTTCATTGTATACTGACCTCTAGCGTTGGATATTGTTCTAAAAAACATCTGATAATCATAATCTAGTTCTCGATACTCTGGTACATTATCTCCAAGTCTTGCCTCTACTCTGTTTATATCTGTAAAAATAATACTAATAAGCATAACAATAAGCACCATTAACGCTTTATTCGTAATGCTAAATATTTTATTAACCTTATGTTTTAACTCATTTATATTTATCATATCCCTTTCCTTTCTAATCCAGTTTTAGCAATTTAGCTATTTCCTTATCCCTTTCGCTAAAGCTACACATACTATCACATTTTTCAAGATAGTCGCTTACCCCTGGATATTTGCTCTTATCAAGCCTTTTAAAATAAACCCTAGCCATTGAATAGTCCTTTTGCACTTCAAAATAGTTTCTTGCTACCTCATATGTGAACTTTTCCTCAGTGCTACTATCAAGAAAATCGCCATTGATATATCCACAAATAATCCTAATGCCATCTAATGTATACTCTCCTTCTTCAATATACTTAGAAGCATTTTCTATCATCTCCCGCTTGTATTTCTCATATTCTTTCTTTTTTGAATAAACCTGATGTGTAAGTACAAGTGATGCAAGCACTGCACAGGTCAAGGCTGCCGATACAAATATTGGTACAAATGCCTTCCTCTTTTTCCCCATATTTCTAGTCATCATGAGAAGTTCTCTTGGCATTGGCCTTAGCTTTACATCAAACTCAGTGCACTTAAGCAAAATATGTTTTATTTCAGATGGAATTGATAATGAATTTTTGATGCGATCTCTTTGTACTTCTAAATCACCTGCCGGACTATGTCCCGTAATCATTGAATATAATGTCATTGCAAGTGCAAACACATCTGCCTTCTCGCTGAGCGTGGCATCTAAAATATACTGTTCAGGAGGTGAATATCCGACACTCCCCATACTTTTGCATTTTAAGAGCACACTTCCAGCAATCCCAAAATCAATAAGACGTATTTCTCCGTCTGGTCTCATCATTATGTTTGCTGGCTTCATATCAAGATATAAAATACCCGGTGGAATACTGTGTAAATAAATTAGAGCTTCTAGTAACTCTTCAAAATAGTGAAGTGCTATATTTACAGGAAGCGCTCCCTCCCTTTTTAGATATGTACTGAGGCTTTCACCCTCAATAAAATCAGTGACGATCCCTAGTGATCCATTTTCATAAAATGCATCAACAATCCGTGGGAATAAGTAGTAATCAAGCGATTTGAGCAATGAAATTTCTGGGCTACTTATCAAACTCTCGGATTTATCGTAGAGAATTTTCACCGCCCATTTCTTGCCAATATTTGTGTCTGTGCAGAGGTAAACTGTAGAGCTTCCTCCCTGACCAATTTTTTTGATACATCTGTATCTGTCGTAAAAAAGCGCAGAATTATACAAGGTCAAACTCCAATTCTGCGTTCCTCAAATTAAAATGGAAAAATAGCAAATGCTATGAAATGAAATATATGTGTGTGAATTATATTATTCCTTCTTTATATGTATTGTCAATAGCTATTATCTAAACAACCTCATAATATCATTGTATAAAACAAACACCATGAGTAACATTAGTAAAGCCATACCAACAAAGTTTATGGCGCCTTCAATTTTTTTATCGACTGGTTTTCTGCTAACCGCCTCAACTAATAGGAAAATAAGCTTTCCTCCATCAAGGGCAGGGAATGGTAGCAAATTCATAACTCCCAAGTTCGCTGAAATCAGTATTGCAAGATCCATAAGTGATAAAATAATTGCCTTAATGCCAAATTCCGCTGCTGAATCATAAACCTCAGAAACAGTCTGTGTTATACCTACAGGACCAGATAAATCATTTACAGAAAGGCCTCCCGTAAATAACATCTTAATACTTTTTACAGTTAATTTAATCCAATATCTGACATTTAAAAAGCTGTACTTTAAAGTCTGAAGAGGCGTAGGTTTATCAACTCCCTCTCCAAATGTAATTCCCATCATCATTCTTCCGTATTCCTCGTCGAATTTAGGAATAACCGTAAGCTCACTTTTTTCACCATTTCTCTTAATTAAGAGGTCAATTGGTTCACCGGTATTATACATGGTCTCAAAGGTCACCTCTCCATAGAAGTACACCCTCTCTCCATTAATCTTTAAAATCTCGTCTCCAGCCTTAAGGCCTGCCTCCATAGCCGGGCTATTATCAGACACCTCAATTACAGCTGTATTTGAATATCCAACTGAGCCAATTACAAATAATGAAAAAATAAAAGCAAGAATAAAGTTAAAAAGTGGTCCCCCAAGAGTCGTTGCAATTCTTGCATAAACACTTGCATTAAGGTATGAGCAATCCTCAGGATGATCAATGTCATCCTCGTTCATAAATACACATGCTCCGCCAAATGGAATTAGCTTAAGTGAAAATAATGTATCACCCTTTTTCTTTGACCATATCGTAGGCCCCATGCCAACAAAGAATTCATATACTGCTATCCCATTAGCTCTGGCAATCAAGTAGTGACCAACCTCATGTGCAACTATAATAAGACATATGATTAAAAGTGCTAATATTATCTTAAATAAATACATAATAATTCCCTTACTACACTACCCCAACAAACTAACAGTATTTGCTTCTAATGTATTCCCTTGTGTCTCTCTCTACTGCAAGTACTGTATCTATATCTGGATTAATTATTACATCGTGTCGTGCCATTGACTCCTCAATAATACTATAAATATCAAGAAATCCTATCTGTTTTCTCAAAAACATGGCAACAGCTTCCTCGTTTGCTGCATTAAATACAGTAGGCATACTGCCACCACTTTCTGCAGCTGAAATAGCAAATTTAAGACCTTTAAAGGTTTCCATATCCGGCCTTTCAAAGGTAAGTGATTTCATCTCAAAGAAATCAAGCCTCTTGGCATCTAAAAATCTCCTGTCTGGATAGAACAACGCATACTGAATTGGAAGTCTCATATCAGGGCACCCAAGCTGTGCAATTACCGCAGTATCCTCATATTCAACCATAGAATGTATAACGCTTTGTGGATGTACCACAACCTGAACCCTTGAAACATCTACATCAAAAAGCCATGCAGCCTCCATTACCTCGAGTCCTTTATTAACCAAAGTAGCAGAGTCAACAGTTATCTTCTGTCCCATAGCCCAGTTTGGGTGCTTAAGAGCATCCTCTAATGTTACATTTTTAAGTTCCTCGTAGCTTTTCCCTCTGAATGGACCACCAGAAGCTGTAAGAAGTATTTTCGAAATCCTTTTTTTATTTTCCCCATTCATAGACTGGAAAATAGCGCTGTGCTCTGAATCTACTGGCAAAAGAGATACATTATACTCCTTAATAAGAGGCATTATAATGTGTCCAGCCGTAACGAGTGTTTCCTTATTAGCAAGAGCTATATCCTTGCCAGCCTTAATAGCCGCAATTGTAGGCTTGATTCCTATCATACCAACCATTGAGGTTACAACTGTATCCACATTTTCACACGTAGCTGCCTCTATCATTCCATCCATGCCAAATAGAACTTTTACTGACAAATCAGCCACTCTTATTGCTAGTTCTTTTGCCTTCTCTTCATTAAAAAGAACCGCAATTTCAGGTAGAAATTCACGTATCTGTTTTTCAATCAAATCTACATTAGATCCAGCAGCAAGAACCGTAACATTTAATGCGTCCTTATTCTTTCTTGCAATGTCAAGTGTCTGCGTACCTATTGATCCTGTAGAACCTAATACTGCTATATTTTTCATTTTTACCTCTTAAAAGTATGCTAAAAATACTGAAGCAACTATATATACTACTGGAGCTGTATATATCATGCTATCCATTCTATCAATTATACCACCATGACCAGGTATCAGATTACCATAGTCCTTTATCTCATGCTCTCTCTTAATTCCAGATGCAAATAAATCACCTATCTGAGAAACTATCGCAGAAAAGAAACAAAGAACTACTAGCTGTAATGTATAACCTGGCTTACCAAGCAGCTTATCAAGGACCACATAGCCTAATAAAAAAGCAACAATCACCGATCCAGCAATTCCCCCTATTGAACCCTCTATTGATTTTTTAGGACTTAATACAGGTGCCAACTTATGCTTTCCGAAATTAACTCCAACAAAGTATGCACATACATCACATATTGATGTTCCAACTAGCATTGCAAAAAAGTATATACGTCCACTTCCTGGCATAATCCTTATTAAAAATATAAATGACATCATTACAACACAATACAAAAATGCAAACAATGCATTGTAAAGCTGTGTCACTTTATATTTAGGATATGAAAGAACATACACTGCAGCTAGAACAATAATTGCAATAAGCACTGCATATCTAAGACTTATATTGTCACCACGAAGTAAAATATACAGATAATATGCTACCGTTAGGACATAAGTTGCAGTACACATTGTGTCCTTCATCATATCCTTAATGGCTATCTCTTTTCCTGATGTAGCCTTAAAAAACTCATAAAGTCCAATAAGTGAGCACGCAAAAATCAGCAGATAAAGATATAATCCGCCAATTAAACCAGACGATATAAGTACGCAAGCTACTACTAACCCACTAATAACTCTCTGCTTCACGATAACTCTCCTTTGTTATTTGCTTAGCTGTTCATCCGTCTTTCCAAAACGTCTTTTTCTTGAATTATATGATTCTATAGCCTTTTCCAATTCTTCCTTTGAAAAATCTGGCCAATGTACATCTGCAAAATAAAATTCTGAATATGCGAGCTGCCATAAGAGAAAGTTTGATAGTCTCTGCTCTCCGGATGTCCTAATTAAGAGGTCTGGATCAGGCAGATCCTTTGTATCTAAATAGCTTTCAAATAAGGCCTTATCAACGGGCTTCTTTTCAATTTTGCCCTCATCCATATCCTTATAAATATTGTTCATCGCCCTTAACATTTCATCCTGGCTTCCATAGTTAAGCGCAACATTAAATTTAAGCCCAGTGTGCTCCTTTGTATGCTCCTCCAAAACAGCAATTGCCTCCTGCAGGTCATCATCAAGTCTTGTTTTATCACCGATAATCCTAACACGCATGTTATTTTTATCAGCTGTTTTAAGACATGTCTTTAAGTAATTTCTTAAGAGCTTCATAAGGGCATCTACTTCATCCTTAGGTCTATCCCAGTTTTCTGTTGAAAATGCATACACACTAAGATATTCAACACCCATCTTATATGCTTCTTCACATATAATTTCAACATTTTTTGCACCCTGAGTATGACCATAGTTTCTAGGCATCCCCTTTGATTTTGCCCATCTTCCGTTGCCATCAAGTATTATTGCTATATGTTTTGGAACATTCATATTATAAAATCCTCATATATAATTTTCTAATATAAAGAAAACGTCATCCGAAGATCGGATGACGCATATATTATACAGTTAAAATATCCTTTGACTTGGCTTCAACCATCTCGTCAACCATCTTAATGAACTTATCTGTTAACTTTTGAAGTTCATCTTCAAGCTGTTTGATTTCATCCTCTGAAACATCTTCTGACTTTGAAAGCTTTTTAAATGCATCATTACCATCTCTTCTGATGTTTCTGATTGCAACCTTGTCAGCCTCTCCCTTTTTCTTTACATCCTTAACAAGCTCCTTACGTCTCTCCTCTGTAAGCTCAGGGAAAACAAGTCTTATGCATGTTCCATCATTTGTTGGATTAATTCCAATATCTGACATCTGAATAGCCTTTTCAATTTCCTTAAGAAGGCTCTTCTCCCAAGGCTGAATTACAATTATTCTAGGTTCTGGAACTGATAAATTACCAACCTGCTGAACAGGTGTTGGAGTTCCATAATAATCAACTCTAACCTTGTCAAGAACGTGTGGATTAGCACGTCCAGCTCTAATAGTTCCGAACTCTGACTCAAGATGGTCAATAGTCTTCTGCATTCTGTCATTATATTCTTTAATCTTTTCGTTCATACTTTATACCCTCTTATTTATACTGTAACCTTTGTGCCATTAAACTTGCCATTTATTGTATTTACAATACTGTTTTCTTCATTTAATGAAAATACATACATTGGCATTTTATTTTCCATTGCTAGAATAGATGCTGTCAAATCAACAACCTGAAGCTTTTTATCAATCACCTCTGCAATTGATATTTCATCGTATCTCTTAGCATTAGGATCAACCTTAGGATCAGCTGTGTACACGCCGTCTATTGCCTTAGCAAGAAGTATAGCATCAGCATCCACTTCAATTGCTCTTAGTAAAACACCTGTATCTGTTGAAAAATAAGGATGTCCTGTACCACCTGCAAAAAACACGACCTGTCCCTTTGAGAAATACTTATTAGCTCTGTCCTTTGAGAAAAGCTTTGTAAATGAACCGCACTCAAATGGAGTAAGAATATTTGTCATCATTCCAACTGATCTAAAAATTTCAGATACATAAATACAGTTCATAACTGTTGCAAGCATCCCAATCTGATCAGCCTTCGTTCTATCGATATTTTCAGAGCTTCTACCTCTCCAGAAGTTTCCTCCGCCAATTACAATACCGACCTCTGTTCCACTGTCAACAATTTCCTTAACCTGAAGGGCAACTCCTCTGACTGTCTCCTCGTCAAAGCCTGTTTTCTTTTCCCCTGCAAGCGCCTCCCCACTAAGCTTAAGTAATACTCGCTTCATAAGCTGTCTCCTTATTTATTATTTTGATGACTTTGTAGCTTTTGATGCTGGCTTTTCTGGCTTATCATCACCAAAGAAACTCATTGGAGAGATATCTCCATAGCACTGTGAACATAATCCCTCGATTGTTGCACCATTATTAATCTGAATTGACTTAGATTTAATGTTACCCATTATGATTGCTGTTGAATCAAGGATAACAGGTCCCTGAACATCAATATCACCCTTAACAGCTCCTGCAACTACTGCTGCTGTTGCTGTAATATTTCCTCTTACTACTGTGCTTGGGCCAACCTTTACAGCACCATTACACTTAATATCTCCGACAATCTTAGCCCCATCAGCAAAAACTTCCTCAGCTGAAGAATTACCTGTAACCTCACCAGTAACCTCAAGTCTGCCCTCAATGCTGATATTTCCAGCTACATTTCCCTGTACCTCAAGACATCCCTCTGATGTGATATCACCCTTTACTGACATGCCCTTAATGATTACACCTGTTTCCATAGCCTGAATATTCTTAACAGTATTTATTGGCTCTTCCTTTATTACATCTGGCTCTCCAAATACAGGTGCAGCTGTAATTTTCTGTTCTTCTGGAACAACTGGTGTCTCCTTAAACACTGGCTCAACAGTTGATACTGGAACTACTGGGTCAGCTGCTATAGGCTCTACTACTGGTGCCGCAACTGGAGCTGTAAATGCCTCTGCAGCTACTGGCTCCTCAACCTTGATATCACCTGTCTGAACATCATCAATATTTTTAAGCATATCTGCAAGATCGTCTGGGTTAAATCCTGTATCTGCTGGCTCCTCAGCTACTGGCTCCACTACAGGTGCAGCTTTAGCTGCGGCCTCCTCAGGAATCAACTCATTAACTGCCTGTGACAAATCCTCTTTAAAATCCTTGAAAAAACTCATTTCAATCCTCCCTTGTTAATTTAATCCTTGCACAGTTATTCTGTCATATCAATAGTATGGTGTACTTCTTTAACGTTCTCATCAAGTGGTAAAATTTCTACACCGATGCTTTTAAAATACTCAATAATATCTGGTAATGCTGCAACTGTTGTTGCCTTCTCTGGAAGATCATGCATAAGTATAACTGCCTCCTCCTCTGAAAGTGCCTTTGATGTACAGTTTCTAACTATTTCCTCTTTAGAAAGACCATACATAGATGATGCATCTCCACTTACAACATTCCAGTCAAAATATTTAATATCTCTCTTTTTAAGCTCATCTGAAAGAAGTGCAATGTCTGTTTTTGATACAGTATTAGAGCTTCCACCAGGGAATCTATACAGCTTTGACATTACCCCTGTCTGTTCATACACAAGAGATTGTATTCTTTCTAGATCATATACAAAGGAATCAACGTCCTTATATATCTCATTATACTTATGAGTATATGAATGTAGCCCTATTGCGTGTCCCTCATCTACAATCCTCTTATACATTGGAGTTGTCGTATCTGATAGACGACCTACTACAAAGAATGTTGCCTTAACATCGTATTCATCTAGAACATCTAATATTTTTGAAGTGTTTGAACTAGGTCCGTCATCAAATGTAAGATATACCCTTTTTAGTACCTGTCCCTGTTCATCTGATGTATCCTTAGTATCATCTGACTGATCTGGCTCTGACTCATCTTCTGCAATATCTTTTGTGTCTTCATCAGAACTCACTTCCCCGTCTGAGCGCTCTTCAGGCTCAGGTTCATCAAGCACTTCCTTGATATCTTCAGTATCTTCTTTTTCAATTGTTTCAATATTTATTATCTCGGTACTATCATTTGGAACAGTTGGCTCTGCTTTTGCTGCCTCATGAGTCGTCGTAGATTCTGTAACAACATTTACCTTCTGTCTCTGAATTGATAGCTCTAGAATCTGTCTTTCAAGCTTATTCATTTTTGCAAAAAGAATAATGCACATTATTGAAGGCAGAACTACTATCAACAAAGCTAGTCCGACTATAACCCTTTTAATTCTGTGTACTCTGGCACTTCTATCTATACTCCCCGTACCTAGAGTCTTATTCAAAATTATGTCCTTTCTATATATACATACTCACTTCGATATAATAACATAAACTATCGAAAGAATAAATGTCTTTTTAGCATGACGTATGTTATTTTTACTGTATTTTAGGGCATTCCTAGTTATGTATACCAAC
>R26__coassemble_1739_pt1 | contig 10499 bp, 14 predicted proteins | sample R26__metabat2_high_PE_058 | metagenome-assembled genome bin R26 | reverse complement strand
TTGAAACCTCAAGTTCTGAAGCGTATCTCTTTATCTGTTCTTTAATAACGGAACTGATTTCTTCCGGTCTTAAATTCATGGATTTACGCACCTTTCTTAATCTACTAAAAGACGTAGCAATTACGCCTTACCAAAAGCTTATGCATTGAGTCTAACCTGTCTCAACTCATTTGTAAGTTTAGCTAGCTTACTTTTAACACTTGAATCAATAACTCTGTCCTTGATTCTAATGGTCATTCCTCCGATAAGTGATTCATCAATATCGTAGTTCATTTCCATTTTTTCATACTGTGTAGTGTCTAAAAGCTTCTGCTCGATGTCACTCTTCTGCTTGTCATTTAACTCAAGAGGAGTAACTACATAAGCTATACCAATTTTTTTATAATCTTTTATTTCTGCGATGAAATAATCTATTACTGACTCAAGCTCTGAGAATCTGCCGTTTTGAACCAGTAGCTTTAAGAGTCCTGTCATATTGTCTGACAATCTACCCTTAAATACATTTTCAATAACGTTTTCCTTTTCCTCTCTAGAAATCTGTGGATGGTTCATCATTTTAACAAACTCATCGTTTTCTGAAAGAAGCTTTTTTATTTCTTCTGCTTCCTCTAAGAGGACATCCTCATTTTTTTCCTCAATAGCCAGCTCAAATAAAGCATCGCCATAAGTTTTTGATACTAGCTTTGCCATGTCTTATCACCTACTTCTTTAAGTGTCTCTTCTACAAGAGATTCCTGAATTGTAGTGTCGATAGACTTAGCAACGACCTTACCTGCCATAAGAGATGCAATTGTAATCATCTCCTGTTTCATTTCATCATAAGCCTTCTGTTTCTCAAGAGCTGCTTCTGTTTCAGCATTTTTCCTGATACGGTTGGCTTCTTCCTTAGCCTCGGCGATAATCTGCGCCTCATTTGCTTTAGCCTTTTTACGTGCTTCGCTAAGGATTTCTTCTGATTCTTTTTGAATATCCTTCATTTTTGCATCGTACTCTTCTTTAAGAGCCGCTGCGTCTTCCTTATCCTTCATAGCAGAGTCAAGATCACCTTTAATCTTCTCCTGACGCTTCTTTAAAAGCTCTCTGGCAGGATTGAATAAAAGATAAGATGCTAAAAGGAAAAGAACAAATACAGATATTGCTGTAAGCGTTGCATCTGCAAGAAGCTGTAAATCCAGATCAAAAAGTCTTTCCATCTATAGCCTCCTTTCCCTAATGTCTTCTACCGATATATTTCGGATTAAACTAAAGGCTTTACGAAAAGTAGAAGCATAGCTACGAGCAGACCATAAAGACCTGTTGTCTCTGCTACGGCCTGACCAAGAAGCATAGTACCTGTAACGTCTGACTTTGCTCCTGGATTACGTCCTACAGCTGCTGCTGCGTGACCTGCTGCGATACCCTGACCAATACCAGGTCCGATACCTGCGATAACAGCGAGTCCTGCGCCGATTGCTGAGCAACCTAAGATAAACTCTTCACCTGAAATGTTCATTAATTTATTCCTCCTTGTAAATAATAATTACTGCATTTATTTCATCAGGCTCTCACCTGACAATTTCAATTTTAGTTATCTCCGATAGCGTCTGTAACATATGTCATTGTAAGCATACAGAATACATATGTCTGAATTGCTCCTGAGAAAAGATCAAGATAAGCATGAAGCACTGCTGGAATACCTATTTTAACAAAGATAGGAAGAAGTCCATAAACAAGTGCTAGCATTACTGTTCCTGAAAGTACATTCGCAAAAAGACGAAGTGATAATGAAATAGGAACTGCTATATCACCAATGATATTGATTGGTGCCCAGAATGGCCATGGATCACAAAGTCCCTTAATAAATCCGCTAACCTTCTGATGTTTGATTTTATTAAAGAATATAAGTCCAAAGCTGATAAGACCAAGTGGTAATGTAACACCGTAGTCAGCTGTTGGTGCTCTGAGACCAAATATTCCAGAAATATTGCTAATGAGGATAAAAATAAAGATTGTACTGATGTAATTAAGGAATTTTGGAGCACTCTTACCCATAACTCCTGTAATCATGTTATCAAGCATCTCCACTATCAGCTCTACGATATTCTGGAAAACTCCAGGCTCTTTATCTGGATCAGCCTTTTTGATAGCTCTGTTTGCAAAAATGCAAAAAGTTAGGATTGCAAGAATTACTAGAAGCATGCATACATGAGTTGTTGTAATCCACAGCTCCTGCCCAAAAAGATGGTAAGAAAACACGCCATGAATCATAAAGTCTAAATCATCAGCTGCAAGTAAGATTGGGTTCATTATTAATCTTCTCCTCCGAATATTTTTTCTAATACCTTATGCATAATAGGGTTTAAATATGCCCCTACCTTAAGTCCCATATATCCAGCAATCAGAGTGACTGGGCTGCCTATGTCAAAAACACCTATTACTGCCAGAACCACACACATTATAAGATATCTGATTACTGTATATTTTCTAGTAACGGCTATTGATGATTTCTCATCAAGCATTACCGATATTTCTATCCCCCACGCCATATGAACCGCGCATATTATAGAAATGATAATTCCCACCACAAGACCAATTGAATTATACAGCCAGCTCCTAGTAAAAATCATAAGAAGAGCTTCCGCAACTATAAAAAAAGTAATGATGCCACACAGTAGTTCCTGCAGTGTTCTATTTTTTTTAATAAGGTCTATTATCATAAGTGATAACCTTAATGCTTTTTTTCTTTAGGTTTATCGTAAATACCCTTCGCAAATATATAGACATTTCTGGCGCCAGCTGCAGCACCCAGGAAGAATAGTATAATTACAATAAACTGTGTCCCAAGTTTCCTGTCGATAAAAATCCCCAGAAACGTGCACAAAAATATAGGTACAAGCATGTTTATGCCAAACTGAGTAATCAGTGTTAGCGACCTGTATACTTCTTTATCATACTTGTTTTTTTTCATACTCGTAAATAATTAAAATAGAGTGCACACACCTTATAATTATATACAAAATACTATCAAAAGTCTACAAATTAAATAGTGCTTAAAACATAGACTTTTACAGGTCTGCTTGTTATACTAAATCTAATCAGTTATACCGTTTCTATTTACACAGCATATTAAGCGAGGTAACTATATGGACTTACCACTTCTCTACAGGAAACGTATTATTCCAGAGGAATGTATCCTGCTAAAAAACGATACAATTCTGTACATTGATGATGAAATTATTGTTACGAAGTGGAATGCCCTCAAGCCTAAGGTTGACCTGCATCACGGATATTCCTGCTACTTTCTAAATAAGGGAATAAAGGTTAGTAAATTCATGAAGGAGGACGATTCTCTCATGTATTGGTACTGCGACATAGTTTCTCAGTCCTATGACGAATCTGAAAACAGTTATACCTTCACAGATTTATTAGCTGATGTCATTGTTTATCCTGATGAAAGTGTTAAGGTTGTTGATCTTGATGAAATAGCAGTTGCTCTTGAGCGTAACCTTCTGTCAAACAGAGACTTATCAGTTGCGTTAAGAACTCTTGATAAACTATTAAATATGATTTATTCAGGGGATTTTGACTATCTCAAGTCAAAAATTGAACAGTGGGCATGTTCTTAATAGAACACATGTCCACCAATGATTTGTCCATTAATTTCCGGAATTACCGTTCTAAAATACAGACAATTTCCTACAGGCGTTGACCCGTTCATTGCCTCTCTTGCTGCCTGTCTGCATCTGTCAGTGGCTCCAACTGCAAGTCTTGCAGCCAGTCTTCCACTTGCTACAGGTGAAAACTGCCTATTTTGATATATTACTCCAACCATAGAATTTGGATACGCTGCACTTCTCATTCTGTTGATGACAACAGCACCAACAGCTACCTGTCCCTCATATGGCTGATTTCCAGCTTCGCAATAAATAAGACATGCTAAAAGTTCCTCATCAGACTCCTCATATGTAAGCTCCGATACATCTCTCCAAGCCATTTGAGCAGCTCTTCTTGACATAGCCTGTTCTTCAGCCAGCTGCTTTTTTAGCGCAGTTAAGTTAGCTTCCTGCGCCTCTATTTCTGCCTGATATGCAGCTTCCTCAAGTTCTGCTGCCGATATTGCTCCATCCTTACTTGCTATTGCACCAGATGTATTTGATACTATTGACGAAACCTTGCTCTGCTCAGCTGAAGCCTGCTCCTTAAGAACATTCAGCTCTGCCATTTTTTCTTCAAGTCTTGCCTCTTCTGCCTCAACAGCTTCCCTGAGCTCGATGAATTTTGCAAACATTTTCTGATCATATTCTTCTGTTTTTGAGACATACTCTGTCTTGTTCAGAAAATCCGCATAGCTGGTAGCAGTCATAAAGCTTTCGATGATGGAAACATCTCTTTTCTCATATATATGTTTTATTCTCTTCTTCATAAAATCATACTGAGCATTTTCCTCATCTATTGCCTTTTCAACCTCTGCCTTGGTCTTTTCAATTTCTAAAAATTTTTCATCTATTCTTTTTTCGATATCATCAAGGTTCTCACTGATTTCCTCAAGGTCTGCATTGAGCTGATCAAGCTGTCCCTTAAGAACCGCTCTTTCGTCTTCAAGCTCTTCCTTTTTGTCTGCAACAGCATTTTTCTGAGCTTCTGTTTGCTTTTTAAGTTCTTCAGCTTTCTTGATTTTTTCTGAAGTGGTCTCTGAATAAGTATTAACAGGAAATAGTCCTATCATGAGAGATAGAACTACCACAAACGATATTTTCCTGAAAACCTTATTCAAAGAATACTTCATTAAAAAATCTATACCTCTATTTCAATACGTCTACCAGAAGGAGTGTACTTATAATATCTGACACCCGCCGCATCAAGCATTCTCTTTGATGCCTTAACGCTTGCTGTCTGAGCATATTTGTCTGAATCATAAACTATTGTCTTGATTCCTGTCTGAATAATCGCCTTAGCACATTCATTACATGGGAATAGTGTTACATATAACTTAGAGCCCTCAAGGCTTCCACCTCTGTAATTCAGAATCGCATTTAACTCACTATGTGTTGTGTAAAAATACTTGTTGTCAAATGCGTCACCCTCCCTGCACCATGGGAACTCATCATCTGAGCACCCCTTAGGGAATCCATTGTAACCCATCGATAGTATCTTATTATCTTCACTTACAATACAAGCACCAACCTGGGTGTTTGGATCCTTTGATCTCTGTGCTGAGAGCATGGCTACACCCATAAAATACTCGTCCCACGAAATATAATCTTCTCTTTTATCGCTCATATAGTAACCCTCTTTGGCTTATTATTTTGTTCCAAAAATTCTATCGCCTGCGTCTCCAAGTCCAGGTACAATATATGCATGCTCGTTAAGCTTTTCATCAAGGGCACCAATATACATATCTACATCTGGATGAGCCTCTTCCATAGCCTTTACACCTTCCGGAGCTGCTATAATACACATAAAGTGAATTTTCTTGCAGCCCTTATCTTTAAGCATCTGGATTGCAGCAATACTTGATCCACCAGTTGCAAGCATAGGATCTACAACAAATACTTCTCTTTCTGCACAATCTTCAGGAAGCTTGCAATAATACTCTACAGGTTTCTTTGTTTCAGGATCTCTATAAAGTCCAATATGTCCAACCTTTGCTGCTGGAATCATTGTAAGCATTCCATCAACCATTCCAAGACCAGCTCTTAAAATAGGTACGATAGCAAGCTTTTTACCCTTTAATTCTTTTACTGTTGTCTTGCAGATAGGTGTCTCTATTTCCACGTCTGAAAGCTCAAGCTGTCTTGTAGCCTCATAGCAGATAAGCATAGCGATTTCGCCTATTGTCTGTCTAAAATCCTTTGTTCCTGTTGTTGTTCTTCTGATGTAACCGATTTTGTGCTGAATCAATGGATGATCCATAATTACCTTCTTTGCCACTTTTAAGCCTCCTTTATATTAAAACTGCTCTTCCTGAGCCTTAATCTTTTCGATTCTTCTTGCATGTTTTTCAAGTCCTGAAAATTCAGTTGTAAGGAATGTATCTACGATATCAAGAGCAACTAGATGTCCTACTACACCAGCACCAAGCGCTAAAACGTTAGCATCATTATGCTCTCTTGTAAGTCTAGCACTAGTAAGATCTGAGCAAAGAGCGCATCTTATGCCCTTAACTTTATTTGCAGCAATTGAGATGCCAATACCAGTTGTACAAAGAACTATTCCCTTATCTGCATTACCACTCGCTACACATTTAGCTGCCTTAATTCCAAAATCAGGGTAGTCGCATGAATCAAGACTGTATGTTCCAAAGTCCTCAACCTCATACCCCTTTTGTAAAAGATGAGCCTTAACCTCTTCCTTTAACTCATAAGCGCCATGATCACATCCAATTGCTACTTTCATCATTAGTCTCCTTTAATTTAAATTTATAATATGATGACCAGCTGCCTTAATCAGTCTGTTCATAATTGCCTGTCCCATATTAGGAGTATCAAATTCCTCAGAATAAATTCTGTTTACATTTTCAACATCAAAGTCCCTTAATACTGCGTATAAACGTCTTGCAATTGTTGCTTCATCATCTCTTGATCCAATGTTTTCTACAACGGTTGCCGTGTAATTAAGGTATGTCTCCTCAGTAGCAATGATACCTACCCTATCACCATTTTCAATGGCTTTTTCAGTCTGCTCTCTGATATAGCTTATTACCTTGTCTCTATCTCCCTTTACAATAGATAAATCACCTTTAGGAGCATAATGCCTATATTTCATTCCAGGAGCTCTTGGAGCTTCATTACTTCCAGCATCTAGAATTGCAGGGTCATAAAGTACATCTCCTACAACCTTAGACAGATTATTTATTGATATATATCCAGGTCTCAAAATGATAGGAACTTCCTCTGTCAAATCTACTATAGTAGATTCAAGACCGATAATTGAGCTACCACCATCAATTATCATATCAATTCTTCCCTGCATATCCTCTTTAACATGTCCTGCCTCTGTAGGCGAAGGTCTTCCAGATAAATTAGCTGATGGCGCTGCAATAAAACCTCCTGCACTCTTTATAAATTCCAAGGCTATTTTATTATTCGGCATTCTGACTGCAACTGTATCAAGTCCCCCCGTTGTCTCATAGGGAACACGCTCAGCCTTTTTTAGTATCATAGTAAGAGGACCTGGCCAGAATTTTTCAGCAAGTAAAAGTGCCTTTTCTGATACTCCTGTAGTAATAGTGTATAAATCCTTAAGTTCAGCAATGTGGACAATCAGTGGATTGTCAGAAGGTCGTCCCTTTGCCGCATAAATCTTCTTTGAGGATTCAGGATTAAGTCCATCTCCTCCAAGACCATATACTGTTTCCGTAGGGAAGGCTACAAGTCCTCCATCTTTTATTATTTGTCCTGCCTCATCAAGCTCTGAAGGAAGGAAATTATTTGTGTCTAACTTAATATATTTTGTTTCCATTAGTAGTACTTATTTATTACATCCCACGCAAATGGTTCACCATATCCAAGCTGCCAAACTGCAACACCTGCAAGGTTGTTAGACGTCATAACCTGAAGCTTAGCATCTAGCGATGTTTCATCCTCAAGCCAGAGCATAACCTTACCATTTCCATTTGCCCATTCTGCATAATTTTGTTTTGTTGTTTCATCCCATGAGATAGCAGCATTCGAATGAGATTTTGCTGTTTCGATTGCCTGTCCCATTGGAAGTGTTTGAACTTCATTTATTTTATATGTAATCAAATTACCATCTGCATCCGTAGGAGCCTCAGCCATTTCACTATCGGCCCTTTCGGAAACCGTCCACATTCTTGTGTAGAAAGGAAGTGCATTTATTACCTTATTCGCAGGAACCTCATTTAATGTTTTCTGTATTCCCTCTGTAACATATCCTATCGAAGCAACGGATCCTGCCTCCTCTGAGCCATTGTAATGCTCATCATATCCCATGATAATTACATAGTCCGCAAATACTCCCTGCTCTTTTCTATTGTATAGGTTTGTATATGCCTTAGGAACATAGTTATCTACTGACAGAACAAGATTATTGGCCCTTGTCTGAATAGAAAGTTCTCTTATAAACTGAATGAATGGTTCTCCGGCCTCTTCCTGAAGAGACTCAAAGTCAATATTTAATCCATCAAGATCATACTGAAGAGCTAGAGAAATAAGGGAATCAATCACCTTTTTTCTAATTTCAGCATCGCCCAAAATATAAGCTGTAGTAATATCTGAATTTGTAAAGTTATCTACCATTCCCCAAACAGCTATGCCCTTAGCATGTGCAGCATTTACGATTTCCTGACTAGCTAACGATCCAATTCCTCCATCATTATCAGCAAGGTAAAACCATGTTGGAGATATTACATTAATACCCTTTGATGATTCCATTTGACCGTAGATTGTGTCATTTCCCGCCTGTCCAGCTATCATAGACCAGCCAAGTACAACTGGATCATCCATCTGAACTCCTGTAATCGAAAGCTCTGGAATTTCAGCTACAGTAAGCTGTTTTTGCATAGGAGTATTAAGATGCTTTTTCTCAATATAACCGATTATCAGGTCCTCGGTCATTACCTTCTGCCATCCCTCTTCTATTTCCTCTCCCTCTGCATTAGGAAGAATTCTGACTTCAGTATCCTTACCTGGCTTTACAAGTATTTTTTCTTTTTTACCAGCACCAGATCTAATTGCCTTATCCTCTGATAGAGTTGCAGCTTCCACTGTCTGTGTCGATGTATTTATCTCAATTCTGTATGCAGTACCATCAACACCTCCCTTAACGTCATATGAAAGGGATGTAAATATCTTGAGATATTCAAATGACATATAAAGAGTTTCACCCCTTACAGATACTGCAGGTGATGAGAGTGTGTACTCAACTCCACTAGGTCCATATGTATTTGTACCTATTGTAGTAAACAGTGTTTCTGTCGCATTTGTATACAAAATCTGATCAAGCTTTTTGTCCCAATAGAATCTACTTACATACTGCTCCTTAACTGTGTCATAGCTCATATATGGAACACCATTAATAAGCGTTACTCTTTCATCTGTGTAAACGCCATCCCTTACTACTATTGCCTCATTATCTGATGCCTCTCCAATATATGTCTTTAAATCTTCATTTTTATCTGAATATGATAAGTTTTCAAGCACTCCCGAAGATGCAAATACTATCGCACCTATCAGTAATCCCACCATAATAAGAATTACTGGAATAAGGCGAATCAGCATACGTCTTCTTTGGCGTTTTCTCCTCATCATCTGTTTTCTGCTAACTGGGCGTCCTCCTGCCACGTATATATCTCCCTTCGGATGTAATTTTTATAACCCACAATCCTCAATATTATATCACCTGTATATTAATCGGTCAAAATTGCAAAATGTCATAGCTGGGCCTCGCGCATTGGGATTTTGCATATGCTCAACTATGACATTTCTAATAAAAACACAATCTTACCTAAGTGCTATTCTGTCAAAATTAATTGCTATGATGTTACCAAATCCATCCATCATGATGTCTGGCATATAACAGTCATCCTCACAAACTGACATGATTTTAGCGCTTTTTTTCACAGGGAACTGGATGCCCTGAATTGATACGCGAATTCCTCGCATTTCGTACCCACTAAGCGTGTCACAAAGGGTTTCATACCTTTGCTTCTGTGCTTCTCTAATGTACAGATTCTTTTCATTTTTCATCGTTCCTTCTCCAATGAATACTAAGTGGAAGGTTATGTACTAGCCTTTACCAACCTACCTCGTGATGTATTTCCACATAGTAAATAAAATTTGAGACCTCTTCCGCGCAAAGTGTCTAATGCATAAAAAATCTTGAATTATAGTTTAAATAAAAGGATCGTAAATTATTGTTAATATTACGATGTGATAGGACTATGTCCTATAAGGTACTGTATAATACAGTAAATATGGTACGTAAAACGTACTAGAATTGGTTAAATCTGTTGCCTTAAAAGGCATAAATAACGCGGTAAATCTGCCCTCCTTCCTAAAATAATACTACGGAAGAAGTCCCATGTAGGAATTGTAATAAAGAAATATGTATATTGCAAGGTATTTTATGAATTTTTTGTGAAAAATATAGTCAAAATGCCATTTACTTCAAATATTGCTTAATATATGATATATTACTGATGATAGATTTGTTGTATTATTTGATAAATGTGTCGATATACTACATGAACTATTAATATGTATTCGAAAGGAGTGAACACATGAAGCTTGAAAGAGTAAATGATCATCAGATTCGATGCACACTTACACGAGCTGATTTGGCTGCAAGGCAACTTAAGCTTAGCGAACTTGCCTATGGCAGTGATAAGGCAAAAATGCTTTTCCGCGATATGATGCAGAAGGCTACATACGAGCTTGGGTTTGAAGCAGAAGACACTCCTCTTATGATAGAAGCTGTTCCTGTCTCAGCTGACAGCATTATTCTTATCATTACTAAGGTAGAGGATCCTGAAGAGTTAGATACAAGATTTGCTAACTTTG
>R26__coassemble_1710_pt1 | contig 10626 bp, 5 predicted proteins | sample R26__metabat2_high_PE_058 | metagenome-assembled genome bin R26 | reverse complement strand
TTCTCCATGCCTAAATTTTTATTTTTTATAATAAAAATCAGATATATAATACCTGCTACCCCTACAAATATTGAAATAAACTGTGATGTCGACAGACTTCCCACTGTACCTCTTGCGTCAGATCTAAAGCACTCAATAATCGATCTTCCTATTGCATAGCCTGTAAGATAGACACCTACTGGTACTCCCTTTTTGTATTTCTTACTATTCAGTATCGCAAAAAGGATAATGAACATAAGGAAATCTGCTGCCGCTGAAATTAGCTGGGTAGGTACAAGCTTCACGCCTGCAGGTGCCATACATCCCTCTGGGAACACAACGCCTATCCGCGATGTTGTTGGTCTTCCATAGCAGCATCCTGCAAGAAAGCAACCTATTCTGCCAAATCCCTGATTAATAGCAACTCCTGCAACAATCACATCAATATACCTAAAGGTGTCTATTTTCTTCATCCTGCAGTACACAAGAATTGTAATAAGTCCGGATATGATTCCACCATATACAACAAAGCCCTCTGAACCGAGCACTGCTAGTGGTGATTTAAGAAAATCCTTAAACTCAACTATTATAAAGAGGAGTTTTCCTCCCATCCATCCAAATATCAGTACAAACATTGCTAGATTAAATAAATAGTCGTCATTCAATCCGCTCTTTTTACACTGCCATGTAGCATAGATTAATGCAAAAAGAAATCCAAGCGCTATCATTAATCCGTATCCATGCACTGTGAACTTACCTATAGAAAATAAATCTATCGCCATATACGCTCCTATAATTTATATAAATGTCATAAGCACAATTATTTATTATAACTTTACAGGGAGATTTATGCAAATTGAGGTGTTTTTTCAGTAAAAATGAGTTGGAGGGTATATTTTTCTGACTCTGTCATAAGTGTATAAAATTCTTAATCATTTATCCGTGTGCAGGACAGATTTTCCTGGATGGAAAATCTAGGCGAAAACCACAGACAGGAGGTCTGTGTCTCGCCGGTCCGGACGTTTATAAATCGATAAATGATTTAGAATTTTAACACGAAATGACAAACGGAAGAAAAATATACCCTCTAACTCACATATTTGTTAGTGTAAAAAAACACCCGGCACAATTGATGTGTCAGGTGATTTTTCTAGCGGATATAGATATAATCCGCCATCTCTGCTCTAATTAGTCTATCCTGATAATCTGCAAGCTTTATAAATAATATAAGTCCAAAGAATGCAAATCCCAGCGTAAGATTAAATAAAGCAATTAGGTTACTGTCGCTTATTAAATGTGCGATGAGCGTTGATACAAAACCGATGCCAAACGCCTCGCAAAAGCGCATACAGACTTCCACCGTCCTTACGTCTATAGGTGGAATTCTCCCTGGCATTAAAAGAACCGCCCTTACAGTTCTTTTAATGTTCCTTAGAATCTTCCTTCGTCTTCTAAGGTTCCTTCTTTTTTGGTTCATTCATTCCCCTTCCTGCCGTTACATCCTCCTTAAAACACCCTCATATTTCAAGGAGGTCCCCTTAACACGACAGTTTTTCATTCAAATTAATTTGCGTGCACTATTTCCCCTCTAGCTCATTCAATAGGCCTGCATATGTGTCAGTTATAAGGCCCCTTATTTCCTTATCACTGAGCTTACTCCTGCCTGCCACTAACGAAGTTGCGATTCCATGAACTAAATACCAGATGGCCTTGAGCAGATCCCCTTTTTTCTGCTCATCAAGCTTTTCTGTGCCTGGCAGAATATTTGGAAAGTTTTTAGCCTCTCCCTTAAGCAAAAACTCACCATCTCCAGGAATGTTCAAATCATCAACCGTCGCAATTAATCTGAAGAGATTTTCCTCTTTTTTCGAAAAGTCGATATATGCCATCGAAAGTTTTAAGTATGCAGGCTCGGACTTCCCCTTTTGTCTCAGCATGCATTCCCTCGCATAATCGGTAGCCATTTCGTATATCTCAACCTTAAGCTCGTCCATATTTGTATAGACTCTAAAAATAGGCTGAGTTGAACAGTTTAATCTCTCTGCAAGCTTTCTTGCAGTAACAGCTTCAAAACCATTCTCCTTAGTCATTTGAAATGCTTCGTCTCTGATATGCTCTTTTTGTACCTTCACCTGCGGTGGCATTATCTACACTCCGAAAATATGATATATAACAACGTTATACACCTTTGTTATGCAACTGTGTTACGTATCTAAGTTACATATCATTGTTGTACAACTATGTTACATAACACAGTTATTATAATATAATACTATATATTGTTATGTCAACACTAAAATGTTTCAATACATAGAATTCTTAAATGCTTGCATAAAAAATAGACCTGGCGTAAGCCAGGTCTATGAGCATACCATCTTTACTCTGTCATACTCTTATATTTTTTCGAATTTCTTCTTAGAATCATCCTTTGCGATAGCAAAAAGCTCTTTAGCATTCTCTGGGAATGTCTTTTTAAGTACTGAGTATCTATTTTCACCATCAAGGAATTCCTCAAAGTCGATGCTTGGCTCTTTCGAATCAAGCTGCATTGGAACTTCCTTACGTGGATCGTATCTGTAAAGATACCAGTATCCACTTTCTACAGCCTTCTTCATCTCTGCCTGAACATTATTCATACCGCTTCTAATTCCATGAGTAGTACATGGTGCGTATGCAATAATGACTGACGGTCCATCATAGCTTTCTGCTTCAGAAACCGCCTTAACAAGCTGAGCGTAGTTAGCACCCATCGCTACCTGTGCAACATATACGTTACCATAGCTCATCATAATTGAACCAAGATCCATCTTTCTTGACTTCTTACCAGATGCCTGGAACTGGGCAACAGCACCAATAGGTGTTGCCTTTGAGCTCTGTCCGCCTGTATTAGAATAAACTTCTGTATCTACGATAAGAATATTAACATTCTCACCCTGTGCTATAACATGGTTAAGTCCGCCAAAGCCTATATCATAAGCCCATCCATCGCCACCATACATCCAAAGTGTTTTCTTTGAAAGCTGGTCCTTAGCAACAAGAATCTTATCAGCCATAGCCTTCTTATCTCCATCTGTAACCTTTTCAAGCTCAGCTATAAGCTTGTCAGTTGCACCTCTTGATGCCTGAAGGTCATCGTATGTTTCCATCCATTCCTTACATGCATCTCTAAGACTTCCTGAAACACCCATCTTAAGCAGGGCATCTACTCTCTGCTTCTGACCCTCTCTCTGCTGTCTAGATGATAGGAACATACCAAGAGCAAGCTCAGCATTATTCTCAAACAAGCTGTTTGTCCATGCAGGACCAAATCCACGCTTATTTGTTGTATATGGAATTCCTGGCATTGGAGCTCCCCAAGCCTGTGAACATCCTGTAGCATTTGCCCAATAAATTCTGTCGCCAAAGAGCTGAGTTAAAAGCTTAGCATATGGAGTCTCTCCACATCCAGCACATGCTGCTGAGAACTCTACAAGAGGTGTTCTAAACTGTGAGCCCTTTACTGTATCTGGCTTAAACAAATCTCCCTTGTCGCTAAGAGAAAGTGCATAATTCCATCTGTTAAGATCCTCGTCTGAGAACTCTGCAGGTACCATTTCGATTGCTTTTTCTCTAGCAGGACAGCTAGCAACACAGCTTCCACATCCTGTACAGTCATGTTTTGAAACCTCGAGTCTATACTCAAGTGTTGTATCCTTTATTCCGTTAAGCTTAACTGTCTCAAAGCCTTCTGGTGCATTTTTCTTTTCATCCTCAGAAACAATAAATGGTCTAATAGCTGCATGAGGACATACAAAAGAACACTGATTACACTGTAAGCACTTTGATGAGTCCCACTTTGGAACCTGTGTAGCTATTGCTCTCTTCTCGTATGCTGTAAGTCCAACATCTATTGTTCCATCCTCGTAACCCTTGAATGTACTAACAGGAAGGTCATCACCCTTCTGTCTGTTAATAGGGAACAGAATATTCTTAACTACATCAGGAAGGTTAGGATCAACAGGCTGTCTGTCATCCACTGCATTTTTCCAGCTATCAGGAACTTTTATTTCTACAACCTTTTCTGCACCCTCTTCGATTGCCTCAACGTTCATATTTACAACTCTTGAACCTTTTGCAAAGTAAGCCTTTCTAGCAGCTTCCTTCATCTGTTCAAGTGCTTTATCAACATCCATAAGCTGTGTAATCTTAAAGAACGCAGCCTGAAGAACCGTGTTCGTATGGTTACCAAGGCCAAGTCTTCCTGCAATCTCTGTTGCGTTGATTATATAAAGCTTGATATCATTGTCTGCAATAATCTTCTTTACATGTCCTGGAAGCTTTTCTTCAATTTCAGCATCCGTCCATGAGCAGTTAATAAGAAGGCTTCCACCTTTTTTTACCTCCTGCGCAATATCGTACTGTCTGATAAAGCTCTCGTTATGACATGCTACAAAATCTGCTGATTTTACGTAATATGTACTTCTGATTGGCTTCTTTGAAAATCTTAAATGAGATTTTGTGATACCAAATGATTTTTTAGCATCATATTCAAAATAAGCCTGTGAATATAAGTTTTCACAATCACCAAGTATTTTTGCTGTATTGTGGTTAGCACCTACTGTACCGTCTCCACCAAGACCCCAGAACTTACAGCTGTATGTATCCTTATCAACGTAATCTGTTATTTTTTCATAAGGAAGTGAAAGATTTGTTACATCATCAACAATACCAATTGTAAAGTTCTTCTTAGGTGCATCAGCCTCAAGGTTTTTAAATACAGAAACAAGCTGTGCCATGTCTGTATCCTTGGAACTAAGTCCATATCTACCACCAATTACTGAAACATCCATGCCTGCATCCTTAATAACTGATGCAACATCAAGATAAAGTGGTTCTCCAACACTTCCCATTTCCTTACATCTATCAAGAACTGCAATTCTCTTAACGCTCTTTGGAAGTGCATTGATAAAATGCTTTGCTGAAAATGGTCTATAAAGGTGTACCTCAAGATATCCAACCTTTTTGCCCTTTGTCTCAAGGTAATCTACTGCCTCTTTTGCAGCACCTGATACTGAACCCATTGCAATAACAACTTCCTCTGCATCAGGATCACCATAATAATCAAATAAATGATATGTTCTACCTGTAATCTTTCCAGCTTCCTCAAGATAATACTCGACAATTTCTGGAAGATCATCATAGAATCCATTGTTAGCTTCACGTACCTGGAAGTATACATCACCGTTCTGAACTGTATTCCAAAGTCTTGGATGTTCAGGGTTAAGTGCATGATCTCTGAATGCCTGAAGGGCTTCCTGATCCATAAGTCCTGTAAGAGCCTTAACATCTGGCATATCAATTCTTGAAAGTTCATGTGATGTTCTAAATCCATCAAAGAAATGCATGAATGGCGTTCTGCCCTTTACTGCTGCAAGATGTGCTATTGCTGCAAGATCTGCTGCCTCCTGTACTGAGCCTGAACAAAGCATAGCAAAGCCTGTTGCTCTACATGCCATAACATCTGAATGATCACCAAAGATACTCATTCCATGAGTACCTACAGTTCTTGCAGCTACATGAAGTACTGCGGGAAGTCTTTCTCCAGCTATTCTGTAAAGGACTGGTACCATAAGCATAAGTCCCTGGCTAGATGTATAGCTAACACCAAGCGAACCTGTCTGAAGTGCTCCATGAACTGCTCCGATAGCACCGGCCTCAGACTGCATTTCAATAAGCTTAACTGTCTGATCAAACATGTTAAGTCTTCCATTTGCACTCCATTGGTCAGTAAGACCTGCCATTGGAGATGATGGAGTAATAGGATAAATTGCTGCGATTTCGGTAAAATCATACGCTACATTTGCTGCAGCTGTATTACCATCCATTGTAACGAAATTTGACATTTTCTCTCACCTTATATTAGTTCTTTTTAAGTCCCAGTTCCTCAATAGCAGCTTCACGCATTTTATACTTCTGAATCTTACCAGCTGCATTCATTGGGAATGAATCTACAAATTTAATATACTTTGGAACCTTGTGTCTTGCAAGTGATGCAACAATAAAATCTCTCATTTCATCGATAGTAACTGTTGCATCGTCCTTAAGAATTACACATGCTAATGCTTCCTCACCATATTTTTCATCAGGAACACCTACAACCTGTACATCCTTAACCTGTGGATGTGTGTAAATAAACTCCTCGATTTCCTTTGGATAAAGGTTCTCACCACCTCTGATGATCATATCCTTAAGACGTCCTGTAATACGGTAGTTTCCATTCTCGTCCTTACATGCCAGGTCTCCTGAATGAAGCCAACCTTCCTCGTCGATTGTTTCCTTTGTAGCTTCTGGCATCTTGTAGTAGCCCTTCATAGTGTTATAGCCCTTAGCACAGAACTCACCATTAACGCCTACTCCAACCTCTTCTCCAGTTTCAGGATCTATAACCTTACACTGTACATGTGGGAAGTCATATCCAACAGTCTCTGTACGAACATCAAGAGGGTCTGTCCATGAACTCATTGTGTTTCCAGGAGCTGTCTCCGTCTGTCCATAAACACTGACGATACCTGTCATGTTCATTTCATCAGGCTGTGCTGCACGCTTCATAAGTTCAGGAGGACATCCTGATCCAGCCATAATTCCTGTTCTCATGTATGAGAAATCTGTTTTTCTATAATCTGCATGATTAAACATAGCGATGAACATTGTTGGAACACCGTTAAATGTTGTAATCTTTTCTGCCTGAATACAAGCAAGTGATGCCTTAGCTGAGAAGTAAGGCATAGGACACATTGTAACACCATGTGTAACTGATGATGTCATAGAAAGTACCATACCAAAGCAATGGAACATTGGTACCTGAATCATCATTCTGTCAGCAGTAGAAAGTCCCATTCTGTCGCCGATACACTTACCATTATTTACTACATTGTAGTGAGTAAGCATAACACCCTTAGGGAAGCCTGTTGTTCCAGATGTATACTGCATATTACATACATCGTTAGGACGTACCTTAGCTGCCATTCTGTTGATTTCCTCAAGTGGCACTAAGTCACATCTGTCCATTGCCTGCTCAAAGTTAAGACATCCAGGCATATTAAAGCCTACTGTAATAACATTTCTAAGGAAAGGAAGCTTCTTTGTATGAAGCGGACTTCCTGGCTTATTGTCCTTAAGCTCTGGACAAAGCTCGTTAATAATCTGTGCATAGTTTGAATCAAGTGCAGACTCAACCATTACAAGTGTATGTGTATCTGACTGACGGAAAAGGTATTCTGCCTCGTGAATCTTGTATGCAGTATTTACTGTAACAAGAACGGCACCAATCTTTGTTGTAGCCCAGAATGTAATATACCATGCTGGAACGTTTGTTGCCCAAATAGCCACCTTGGATCCGGCCTTAACTCCCATTGAAACAAGAGCTCTTGCGAAATTATCAACATCTTCCTTAAACTCTTCGTATGTTCTTGTATAATCAAGAGTTGTGTATTTGAATGCATACTGATCTGGAAATTCTTCTGCAACCCTATCAAGAACCTGAGAGAAAGTAAGATCAATAAGCTCATCCTTTTTCCAGATGTACTGACCCTTTCCATCATGGTTAAAGTAAAGCTTTTTCTTCTGGCCTCTTGTATCCTCAAAACGATGCATATAGTTTACAAAGTATGGGAAAATAATCTCATAATCTGTAAGGTCATCCATCCACTTTTTATTCCATTCAAGAGAAATGTATCCATCATAGTCAACCGAAGCAAGTGCTCTCATGATATCTTCTATTGGCATATTTCCTTCACCAATAAGATTATATGTATCTGCACTATCTGAATCCTTCATATGAATATGCTTAACATATGCTCCAAGATTTGTAATTGTATCTGCAGGTGTCTCACCACAATCTCTGTATGGGTGGTGAACATCCCATAATGCTGCGAGGAAATCGCATGCATAAGAATCCATAAGTTCTCTTAACTTAGCTGTATCAGAATACATTCCATTTGTAGTGATAAGGATACATACCTTATTCTCCTCTGCATATGGAATAAGCTCATCAAGAACCTCTCTTACCTTAGCCTCATTGTCATCCATAGCACAGCAGGCTACATACTGAACTGACACGCTACGCGCTGTGTCTATTAACATCTTTATTGTATCTACTGCATTTTCATCCTTTGTTATATCAATTGATGTATCAAAACATGGAATCTCAAGCTTTGCATCTCTTAACTGTCTTACGGTTGCCTGTGCATTATATTTGTGAAAAGCGCAACCCTTGTCTGTAAGTTCATTGCAGCACTGAAGATCATAAACTTCAATACCTGCAAAATCCATTTCTGTTGCTATAGCTTTAAGTTCATCCCATGAAAGCTCTTTCCAGCCTCGTGTTGAAAATGAAATCTTCATTGTTTTGCTCCTTTATTGCGACTCTAAATTATGCCTGCTCTTCGTATACTATCTTATTAAGTGCATTAACGTATGCTCTGATACTTGAGCCAACAACGTCAACACTAATACCTCTGCCTGAGTAAACCTTACCCTCTGAACGAAGCTTAACAATTGTTTCACCCATAGCTTCTGCACCCTCTGTTACAGCCTTAATCTGGAAATCATCAAGCTCGTAATGTCTGCCTGTGATATTTTCAATAGCAAGGAAGGCTGCATCTACAGGACCATCTCCGATTGCAACATTTTCTGAAACCTCATCATCCTTTTTAAGCTTGATAAGTGCTGTAGTTCCAGCTGTGTCACCCATTGTGATAAGATAACCATCTATTGTATATGTAGGTGGAACCTGAAGGGCTGATGAAGCAATAATTGCATCAAGCTCGTATCCTGTTATTTTATTTTTCTTTGAAGCTATACGTGAGAATGCCTTATATACACTTACAATATCTTCCTCAGATAAGTCATATCCAAGCTTTGTAGCCACCTTAGCGACTGCTTCCATATCATCATTAGCATTTAATACGATGTCCGCACTATCTGAGCTTACTGATGAACCATCAACTGCTGATGATGTGCTTCTTCCAACTTCAACAAGCCACTGAATCTGTGCGCATGCTCTCTTAAGCTCTGTTGTACGTACTGAACATGTAGCCTTACAAACTGCTTCCTTATTTGAAATAATTCTTGCAATGTTAGGAAGTGAAATACAGCTGAGCTCATATGCTGAAGTCTTAACTTCTCCTGCACCTCTTACAATACCTGCAACTGCACAAGCATCGGCCATTGATAAATCATTGCTACATGCTATGCCAAGTGTTACGTCCTTAACTGCTGGAACATTTTCATAAAGTGCATCAATAAACTCTGTAAATTCAGCTGGAAGCATTGTTCCTGCCGCATCGCTTACTGTTACTGTTGTAGCTCCGGCCTTAATCGCAGCATCTACAACTTTATCAAGAAACTCAACATCACTTCTTGTTGCATCATCTGCAATAAACTCAACATCATTTGTAAGTGACTTACAGTACTCTATTGTTTCTGAAACCTTTGCAAGCATTTTATCTGCCTTCATATGATGAATATATTCCATCTGAGCAGGGCTTACTGCTGCAACAACCTGAAGTCTTGGATTCTTGGCTTCCTTAAGAGCATCCCATGTCTTATCGGCACATTCCTTAGACATCTCTGTTAGTGGAACTGCTAGCACACTGTTCTTTACTGCTGAGGCCATAGACTTAATTCTTAGGCTATCAACCTTATCCTGCTCAATGCCTTCTGTTTCAATAACAGCAACAGATAGCTTATCAAGCAGCTTTACAAGCTCAAGCTTCTTTTTGAATGTTAGCGAAACATCTTTTGCATTTGAAAATAGTTTCATTGATACATCACTAATTCGTACCTCTCTCATGGGTTTCTCCTCTTCTTTCTTTAAATTAAATTTAAAAGGACTCCGTTTTCATTAAGAAAACGAAGTCCTATTGAATCCTATTTTATCAGTTCAGTTTCGTCTTCTTAATGGCATGATTTATAGCGGAGACCTAGTAGGGCTCCGAGAGTAAGTAGGTTAAGGCTATTAAGATTTAAAACTGATACGTTTTTCATCAATTCTTCCTGCTTATCTAAAATCACAAATCAAAACTAAACTCTACGTGTCAAAAGACACCTGTTTCATTATATTATATATTTGCTACTTGTCAAGACTATTTCACTTTAAAACGCTAAATTGATACAGCATAATTACTGTTTAATGTTTAAGGCCTGTTTCTCTAGTTCCTCTTTTAAGGATTTGATCTCTGCGTCCTTCTTGGCAAGTTCAGCGTCCTTTGCACCAAGCTTGGCGTCCTTTTCAGCAAGCTCGATGTCCTTTTCAGCAACAGCTTCAGCAACGGCATCTGCAACAGCTTCCTCAACTATTCCGTCTATCCATTCACCAACTGTCATATAATTGCCCTCCATCTGGCTATTACTCTTTATCTGTTCAACGTAGCTACCAATTTCCTCTGTAGCTTCATCGACTATGTTTTCTTCTTTACTCTGGGCTATATACTTTAAGAATGTTCTTAACTCTTCCGAACCACCCTTATTCCCCACAGAATTGAAATAATATATTTTTACACCATCATTATACACTAATTCTGGAACTTCCTCACATGTATTTTTTATTGAATATACCATTTGATCGTAACCAAATGGATCATAATTAGTAATACACAGTATATATAA
>R26__coassemble_1709_pt1 | contig 10638 bp, 9 predicted proteins | sample R26__metabat2_high_PE_058 | metagenome-assembled genome bin R26 | reverse complement strand
GAAAATATAGAAGAACTGATTACTAAGGCAAAGGCATTTTCTGAGAGCTATAAGTATGAGGATGGTGAGAGTAAAGGTCTTTTATCAGCATTTCTTGAGGAAGTTGCACTAGTTGCAGATATAGATAGAGTAAATGCGGATAACAATAGAGTATTATTAATGACCCTACATGGCGCCAAGGGGCTTGAGTTCCCAAGAGTCTATATGGCAGGTCTTGAGGATGGATTATTCCCAAGCTACATGACTATATCTGGCGATGATCCTGACGAACTCGAGGAAGAGAGAAGACTATGCTATGTTGGAATTACAAGAGCAATGGAGGAGTTGACACTTACCTATGCTAAGAGCCGAATGGTTCATGGTGAGTTAAGATATAACGCTGTATCAAGATTCATTAAAGAGATGCCGGCGTTGTTGCTTGATAACAAAGTGCCATCAGAGGGTAGAGCCCGTTCAGAATATATGGGTGACTACGATGACTATTCAAGAAATCAAGGCATGTCACGAGGTTATGGATATTCAGGCGGTTATGGGGCAAGTGGTCCCGTAACATATGGAAGTGGTACAAGTTCAGCAAGAAAGCCAGTGACTAAGCCGTTCATAGCGACTGCTGATGCCATGACAAAGGGAAAGGACATTGCGAAGGCAGATGGTCTAGATTATAATGAAGGGGACAGAGTTTCGCATATAAAATTTGGAGTAGGAACAGTAATTTCAATCGTTGATGGGGGACGCGATTATGAGGTTACAGTTGATTTTGACAGGGCTGGTCAGAAGAAAATGTTTGCAGCTTTTGCGAAGCTGAAAAAAGTATAATAAGGGGAAACACATTATATACACATTTAGGTGATATGATGTAGCTAAGATGAAAGAAACAAGACACGTCGAGTGGATCGACTTACTAAAGGGAATATCAATACTATTAGTCATAGCAGGGCATACCATAACACCAGATACGGTTATATGGAGGTTAGTATATTCCTTTCATATTCCACTATTTTTTATTATTTCAGGATATACATTCAAAAAGGTGCCTAAGGAGCAGGTAATTATTGCCTTTTGGCATGATGTGAAAAGAATTCTGATTCCAGTTGTTCTAATAAGATTTATATCGTGCCTGATAGGGGTAGGATATAAAAGATATGACTTGGCAACAGGAATAGTAGATATGTACAGGCGTATCAAGTGGGCTACTGTTGATGATGTCAGCGTACAGTATTTTAACTTTCCACAAATTAAGGCTCCGGGAATAGGAATATTGTGGTTCCTAATGGCTATGTTTGTAGCTAAAACTGTGTATAGAATCTTATTATATATTCCTGCAAGATTTAGAGTGATTATCATATTTGTGGGAATGCTAGTAAATATGTACATGGGATATCATAAGCTGGTGTTACCACTTTCACTTCATATTGTATTCCTAGTAATGGCTTTTATGGAGTTTGGCCATCAACTTAACAAATATGATATTGCCAGTAAGAGCCTTCCTAGGTGGGCGTATTTTATCCTACTAGTAGTATGGCTTACAGCAACACTTGTATTTGGAATTTATATTCAGGTGGCTGGAAACATATATAAATACGGAATAGCATGTGTGATAAATGCTATGGTCGCATCATATATGATAATTAAATGTGCAAATGCCTACTGTAAATATGGAATCAGCATATCGCCGATGGAAAAGGTGCTATTAATCATTGGGGTTAACTCCATGGAACTGTATGCGATTCACTATTTCGATGGATATTGGATGATGTTATGGAATCTAAGACCATTTCCAGTTGAAATATTGAATGTCTTAATGATTACTGGAATGAGGATATTAGTGGATTCGGCATTTTTGTATATATGTGTTAAGCTAAAGCATATAGTGGACAAAACGAAAGTGTCGTATGTGAAGTGACCATGAGATGACGCCAGGGTGTGAAGATGTGAGGATATTCTAGTATGAAATGGGTTGCGAAATGGAGTGTAAAATATAGTCGCGAAATATTATGTAAACACCTTGTAAGTCGCAATTTCATGTGGTAGTATTGTTTTAGGTATAAAAGTAGAATTTTAACGTATGTTGAAATGAAAGATAAAGGGGTACAGTATGTTTGAAAAAATTAATGGATTAGTGGGAACTGTTATGGAACAGGAAGAGCTCGGCGTTGCTAAGGCTAATGAGATTATCAATGCATTAAGAGCTGCTGAATTCTTAAAGAAGAAAGAAGAAGAGAAGAAAAAGAGTAACACAATTGCCATCGTTATTGGAATTATCCTTGGCGTAGTTGCAATCTGTGCGATTGCATATGGATTGTACTTATATTTCGCTCCAGATTATCTTGATGATTTCGAGGATGAGTTCGACGATGACGAAGAGCCAGATTTTGAGGATGAGTTCTTTGAGGAGGAACACTAATGAGCGAAGCTCATTAATGGAATGTGTTCCGACGAAATGGCACGGGAATTGTGTAGCAAAGCGCGTGCCAATACCCGTATTCATGATAGAAAGATATATGAAGTAGTTAATGATGCCGGGACATCGCGTCCCGGCAAATTTTTTGTTAAGGAGACTTTTTCATGTCAGATTGTAAGCATTTTGGAATGTGTGGCGGATGTGCGTATAGGGATATCCCATACGAGACACAGCTTCAGAATAAGGAAAATGAAGTTAAGGAACTTATTGGAGAATATATTGATGAGAACTGCCTATGGGAGGGCATTTTGCCATCACCTGCTATAGAGGGATATCGCAACAAAATGGAGTTTTCCTTCGGAGATTCAAAAAAGGATGGTCCACTGGAACTAGGTATGCACAGGAAGGGCAGTTTTTACGATATTGTAACTGTCGATGAGTGCAAGATTGTGGATGAGGACTACCGTAAAATTATTAAGGAGACGGTGGCATATTTTAGAGGCAAGGAAACGCCTTATTATCACAAAAAGTCACATCAGGGATACTTGCGCCACTTGCTAGTAAGAAAGGGCAAGAAGACTGGCGAAATATTAGTAGATCTTGTTACATCATCACAAAAGCCGGCAGATACTATATGCTGTGAAAAGGGATTATTAGAAGATTATGTAAACTTGCTATTGGAGCTAAAACTTGATGGTGAGATAGTAGGAATTCTTAACACAATAAATGATTCAATGTCTGATGCGGTTAAAAATGACAGAACGGATTTACTCTATGGTAGAGACCATTTCTACGAAGAACTGCTAGGGCTTAAGTTTAGAATTACGCCGTTTTCTTTTTTCCAGACTAATTCTCTATCGGCCGAGGTAATCTATTCGAAAGCAAGGGAATATGTGCAGACGGGGGCAAATGTAAATCTGAATGCTGTTGCGCAGTCAGGACAGATAGATAACGGTGTTATTCATGGCAATGCTGTGAGCTCTGTGGCGAATGGAAGTGAAGACGCGAACGCATCTAGCGTCAAATTCGGAACAGTGTACGACTTATACTCAGGCACAGGTACGATTGCACAGCTCATAGCTCCTGTTGCGAAGAAAGTAATTGGAGTTGAAATCATAGAGGAGGCGGTTGAGTCAGCTAAGGAAAATACTTCGCTTAATGGACTTGATAACTGTGACTTCCTTGCTGGAGACGTGTTAAAGGTGCTTGATACTATTGAGGACAAGCCGGATTATATAATCCTTGACCCACCACGTGATGGGGTAAATCCTAAGGCGCTTAGAAAGATTATGGATTATGGTGTTGATAATATACTGTACATTTCATGTAAGCCTCAGAGCCTTGCAAGGGATTTACAGATGCTTAACTGGTACTATAAGCCGGTGAAGGTGTGCGTGGTTGATCAGTTCCCTTTTACAAAAAATATAGAAACCATTTGCTTACTTTCAAAGAAATAGCGTATTTGGGGCGTTTGTCGGCATTATACAGGACAGAAAAACTGTAGTTTTAACATAAAAAGATGTAATTGAATAATGAAATAAAGGAAGATTACCCCCCCTTAGTATAATAAAACGGACATGATAATTCCGGAAAGTTATCTGAGGGGTGTTTTCTGTGTGAGGATATTGACACTTATCCGTATACTCGATTAAAATGAAGCTAAGTACTCGGATAAAGTTGAGCCAAATACTCGGATAAAAATAAGCCAAACACTCGAAATAGCGAATGAAATAGAATTATTATAAGTCGAATAAGGGAAGATGTATGAAGGAATATTATTCAAGAATATCAGATAAAGTATTGGAAGAACATTTGGAATCAAAAGGAGCTGTATTAATTGAGGGCCCAAGGTGGTGTGGGAAAACAACATCTGCAAAACATCTGGCCAAAAGCTTTATAGAGATGGATCGCCCGGATATGACAGAACAATATCAACAAATGGCAAGAATTAAACCATCTGCTCTTCTTGAGGGAGAAGTTCCACATCTTATTGACGAATGGCAGATAGCACCAGGGATTTGGAATGCAGTTCGATATGAAGTGGATCAAAGAGGAGAATTTGGACAGTTCATACTTACAGGGTCATCGGTTCCTCCTGTTCTTGATGATAGTATGCATACAGGAACAGGACGTATAGTTAGAATGAAGATGCGTCCGATGTCACTTTTTGAGTCAAAGGACTCTACTGGTGCTGTGTCATTGGAAGATTTGTTTTTGGGACATGATATTTCTGCGGCAGATAATCATAATATAGATGATATTGCTTATTTTATTTGTAGAGGTGGATGGCCATTAGCTATAAATGCATCAAGGAAGGTGTCACTTAAGCAGGCATTCGATTATTATGATTCAATTGTTAATGATGACATTTCGAGAGTAGATGGGATAAAAAGAGATTCTGAAAGAACAAAACGTTTAATGAAATCATACGCACGTAATGTTGCTACGCAGTCTTCGCTTGAAACTATTAGAGAAGATTGCGTTGTTAATGATACGGATACTTTTGATAAAGAAACTTTGTATTCATATATAGGTGCTCTGAAAAAAACATTTGTAATAGAAGACTCACCAGCATGGAATCCTAATCTAAGATCAAAAACAGCAATTAGAACTGCTGATACGAGATATTTTGTGGATCCTTCAATTGCAACAGCTGCGCTTGGATTAGGACCGGAAGATTTAATAAATGATCTGAATTTGATGGGGTTGATTTTTGAGAATCTTTGTGTACGTGATTTGCGTATATATGTGGATTCCTTAGATGGTGATGTATTCCACTATAGAGATAAATCCGGATTAGAATGTGATGCAGTAATTCACTTGCGTAATGGTCGATATGGACTTATCGAAGTAAAACTTGGTGGTGATAAATTAATAAATGAAGGGGCGGAGAACTTATTAAAATTAGCCGCAAAAATAGATTCAGACAAAATGAAGGAACCAGCGTTTATGATGGTGTTGTGCGGAGTCGCACCATTCGCATACAGACGGGAAGATGGTGTGTATGTAGTTCCAATTTCCTGCTTGAAAGATTGAGAAATCATTTCAGAATAAAGAGGTATCAAAATGGGATTATTTAGAAGAAAGGCGCAGACCTCTTCGGTTACTTATGATCCGGGGACACAGAAGCCTGTAATAAAATGTAGTATATGTAATGGTGAGCAGGTTGCGGGCTTTAAGAATAAGTCGACTGGAGAATTTGTCAGAAGCAGAATTAGAAGAACTTCTTTCAAATGGAGATGTTACAATAACAATTACCAGGTAGATATCATTTTTGTGATATAAGAAATAACTGACGATGAAAATAAATAAATCGTACGAACGAGCGTTGATATGTTAATGCGAAGTAAAGTTAAGATAAATATAGAAACCATTTGCTTACTTAAGCGTGTGAAAGCTTAGTGGCGTATTCGTATTGTATTTTTGTTAAATAGTGCTATAATTATTCGTGATTAGGTTGTTTTTTATATAAAAAACAGACAAAAACATAGAGTCATATGTAGACAAAGGAGTCAAAAATGAATTCAAGTCAATCTCATTTGAGCAGAAACAACAGGGTTCTGTTTATTACTTACATTGTTACAGGAATTTTCCTTACAATTGGACTTATCAGCCAGCTTACAATGTCTGAGCTGGAAGCATTTAGATCAATAGTTCCTATGGTTATGCTGATTATTGTTGTTTTGGGCAACATTATCATGTATATCATAAACGGTCATGAGCTTACTTATGTAAGATATGTTGCAATTTCATTTTCTCTGTTTTATATAGTGCTATTACTTACAAGCACATCGAACACTACATATCCATATATGGTGCCATTTCTGATTGCACTTATTATGAGCATGGATAAGTTCTCCGTTAGACTTACATCTGTTGTGTTTGTTCTTATGAATGCAATAAAGGTTATCACAATAATGTCAGCAGCTGCTGACCCACAGGATGTTATTGAAACTGTAATGGTAGAGGCAATTGTAGCTATCCTTATTACTTTGGGAGCTATGCTTGGCATTAACAATATCATTAAATTCTTCGAGTCATCAGTTGAGGAGGTTAACATTGCAGCTGACAAGAACCACCAGGTTGCAGCAGAAATCGTTAAGGTTGCTGGTACTATAAATGAAAAAATGGCTGAGTCCAAGGATACTCTTAGCCAGATTAATTCTTCTATGGAAGCAATGAACCAGTCAATGCAGGATATTTCAGTTGGTGTTACAGCCAATACTGAGGCTATTTCAGACCAGACTGAGGCTACTAAGAATATTCAGGATGAAATTGATGCAGCTACAAATACAACTAGACAGCTTGGTGAGCTTAGCAGAATCACAGCTAACGCAGTTAATACTGGCGCTAAGTCAATGGAAGACTTGAATGGATGCCTAAGCCAGGCTATTGATGCCGCAGACAGCATGAAGGCTTCAGCAGGAAGACTGCAGCAGAGAAGTAATGAGGTTAGAGCAATTACAGATATTATTCTTAATATTTCATCTCAGACTAACTTATTAGCACTTAATGCATCTATCGAGGCAGCAAGAGCGGGTGAGGCAGGTAAGGGATTTGCGGTTGTTGCTGATGAAATCAGATCACTTGCTGAGCAGACTAAGAAGGCAACTGAGGATATCAGTTCAATTCTTGATGAGCTGGCAACAGATGCTGCGGATGTCGTAGAGAGAGTTGATGAGAATGCTGAGATTTCAAATAATGAGCGAGCATACTCAGACGCTGCAAATAGCAATTTTGCCGATATTAAATCTAACATCGATTCGTTATCATCTGATGTTAACAAGATGCTTGGCCTCATGGAGAATATTAATAAGGCTAACCTTAATATTGTAGATTCAGTAAGTACACTTTCAGCAAGCAGTGAGGAAATTGCAGCAAGTACTCAGGAGGCTGCTAATATGGGTGGTCAGAATATGGATTTACTTAATAATTTCAAGCTTATCATGGATGGAATTGCTGCCAATATGGAATCACTTCAGAACGCAGATGTGTGAAAGGCAGCGACATAGCTGACACATAAACATATTGAAAATAATTCCCCTCTCGACTGTTGATCGTATCATTACAGCTGAGAGGGGCATTGTTTTATTTTGCCCAGGACAGGGCCTCGTCAAGAGATTTTGCACCAATCATATCAAGCATTTCAGGAAGGTATTCATCCCATTCAGTTGTATCGATTTTAGCAAAAACATCAGATATATATTTTGACGAATAATCCGGATTATATATTCCTAGGGCTAGGCCAGATTCAAGTGATAGGTAGGAATCTGTCTGCCTGTTCATAAGGAAGGAATTAATATATTCATTATCATTAATTATGTGATAGCAGTAGGCAAAAGCAGCCGCCTGAACCTTCTCGCCAACCTTAGAGGAGAAGCCAAGCTCTGTAATACCAATCTCACGAACATTTCCCTTAGTATCAAGAAAATCCTTCTGTCTCATGAAATCTGTAAGAACTGATAAATTCATAGGTGTAATAACATGAGCATTTTCACTCTGATCTCGTCTGCCATTCCAAAATCTGGTATTTGTCAGAGGAGATGGATATGGGTGAATAGAAAGTGCCCAGTCGTAGTCACCGCGAGACTTGGCAATGTCATTAAATGTAGTTAAAAGCTCCCTGCCGTTGAAAAATCTATAGTCAGCACCGCCGTTGTCGTTCCAGTCATGATCGATAGAAAAGTACACGCCGGCATTACTGTAATGCGATTTTATGGCATTGTAAAATGTTCTGAATGATTTTTCAAAAGAATCCGTATATAAGTTTAGGTCAGCAGTATCCATGTAATTCCAAATCTTATGCTGATTGATTTCATTAGCAATTACCCAATCATGGATTGTTCCGTATTCATCTCCTGAATACCTCTCTGCCATAAACATAGCTGCGGCTTCCATAAGACGTACACCGTCTTCCTCCTCAGTGTTGAAGGCATAGTAAAGCGAACGGCCTGTCTTTTTTCTAGAAAGAGGATGCATGATTTCTGGGAAATCCTCGTTCCAGTCATTAAGAATAATACCGGTTATGTGATAGCCGTATTTTGTAAGTCCAGAAAAAAGCTCATCGAATCCTGAAATCATGTAGCCGTTGAAATGATAGGTTTTGCCACGGTATTTGTATTCGATAGTAGGATATGTATCGTTGAGCGTGTCGCCAATAATATATGTAAGGGGAATGTTATAGGCTACTCGCTTAACATTCAGATTGTATAGCTCAGGCTTATCGACGGTCATAGGATCTAAAAGTATTCCCTTTTTACTGGAAATTTGAGGGGCGGGGCTGTTATTTTCCGCAAGGTCCTCTGGATTGAGTATGTATTGACCGATAGATAGCGGGTAAAATTCCTTATTATAAACTACTGCTGGGACAAATCTCGAAAATAGATATTTTAAGTCATAATTAAATGAGAGGGTAATGTCTGTGCCCTTTTTAGCCTTAGCAAGATATCTTTTACAGCTAAAAGCATCGTCAGCTTCATATGTAGCCATATCAAATAAGTAGATATAATCATCATCACTCTTAGGAATCTGATTAAAGTGAAGCTCACAGTTTATAAGCTTACTAGACTTATCATATCTGCAGACTGGCTGGTCGCAGTATGATAGAGAGTCTTCAGGGTTAAAGCTGACATACGATGAAGCACTGGCGTGAACCCTGATAGCTGGAAGAAACAAGATAGCTGCAAATACGCAAACCCAAAGTGCGACTTTTATAAAATTGTTACTTTTTGAAAAATAGCTACGAAACATAATGTCAAAATAAGTTGCAGGCGAAAAATAGGTTAAATACATAGCCAGCATTTTCGCTTTAATAATTTTACGGAAGTTAAGTGTGTGAATAGCTAGTAAAAATAATGCACACAGTTAATTCAGTTTATCATTATAATTCCCACAAGTCTAGGGATTTAAGAAAGGAGCAAATAATATGAAGAGTATTACAACGTTTGATTTACAGTATGCACACAGATTTTATGGCTTTTGTGGTGAGGCTCAGTACTTACATGGTCATACAGGTACGATGACAATTGAGGTTGAGGACAAAATATGTGAGGGAGTTAACATGGTGTTCCCGTGTAACGAAATAAAGAAGGTTGCATGGTCAGTGCTTAGGAATTTTGATCATGCACTTATACTTCGCAGAGATGATCCACTTTTGCCTGCGATACTAGATGTGTATGAGAAGCAGGGAATCAGGAATGGCTCAGCGCAAAACTGTAATATGGGACCAGCACTCAAAACGGACCTTATAGAAGCGCATCCAAACTGCAGACTTGTAATTACTGAGGAAACCATGACAGTTGAGGGTATGATAAAGATTACTTACGATCTGCTAAAGGACAAGCTTAACATTTCTAAAATTACATTTAGGAGTGGCGACAACACAGCATCAGAAGAATATCACGTAAGAGGCTCTGTAGACAGGTGCCCATGCTGTGGAGTGGCACTTGATGAAAACGGAGTGTGCTATAAGTGCGGATATAAGAAATAAGGCTAAGGTGATGGGTACTTTTATGCGTTAATTCGCTAAGGTGCCAGGCACTGCAGCAACTTAACGTGGTGAATCAACGGAGTGCCAGGCACTGTGAACAAATTGTTAACAGTGCCTGGCACCAATTAAATTGTGTGACAAGAGGGGCGGATTTGTGTATAATAAATAGTTGTGATTATGTATAAAATGGTATGCAGTCTGGCTGCAGAAAAGAGGATAAAATGCTATATAAAACAAGCGGGACATGTTCACAGGCTATTGAATTTGACGTAGATAACGGTATTGTTAAAAATGTAAAATTTATTGGTGGATGTAACGGAAATACACAGGGTGTTTCAAAGCTCGTTGAGGGAATGAAGGTTGAGGATGTTATTTCACGTCTTAAGGGAATTAAGTGTGGAATGAGACCTACATCTTGCCCAGACCAGCTTGCAAGAGCATTAGAGGGGACACTCTAATAGCATGGATAATAAATTTGAAGAGTTTGACAGAATAATGAGGGAGGATCCTGGATTTATAAAGGAGATGGGGATTACTCTCACAGAGCTTAGTGAGGGATATGCTAAGGGCAGGATTATTCTTGAAAAAAAGCACATGAATCCTATGGGAACAGTGCATGGCGGACTTATTTTTGCACTTGCCGACACAATTGGAGGCAGAGCTGCCATGACATATGGTTCGCAGGTGGTGACTCTTAACTCAAGTGTAAGCTTTTTAAATGCAGCAGCAAATACTGAGTACATAGAGG
>R26__coassemble_1663_pt1 | contig 10850 bp, 9 predicted proteins | sample R26__metabat2_high_PE_058 | metagenome-assembled genome bin R26 | reverse complement strand
CATGTGGCACTCTTGTGATACTCTGCATACGTAAGATATTATCTACATATTTAATATCAATACCGTACTGCTCTTCACCAATCTTTATTACAATGTACTGTGTACTATCGTATTCTTTTGCAATATTTAAAGCATCCATCTCTTACCCCTCCTATATAAGCACGTTGGCATCAAGAATAAGAGCAACTTCACCATCTCCAAGTATTGTTGCACCACTGATAATTCTTGATGAGCAGCTGATATATTTTCCAAGTGACTTAATAACGATTTCCTGCTGTCCCATAAGCTCATCAACTACGAGACCTGCAAGCTGGTCGCCCTTCTTAACGATAACAACAATAAGGTTACCGTCTGACTCTTTTGTCTTTTCAACATTAAGAATAGAATCAAGTCTTACGATAGGAATTACGATTCCTCTAAGGTTGATTACTTCCTTATTCTCTACATACTTGATGTCATCCTCTGTAACTGACTCAATTGTATCGATAGAACCAAGAGAAATAGCATACTTCTCATCACCGATAACAACCATAAGAGCTTGAATAATAGCAAGTGTAAGTGGAAGTCTTACTGAGAATGTTGATCCTTCGCCAAGCTTTGTCTTAACAGTAACGTCACCGCCAAGAGCCTCAATTTTTGACTTAACTACGTCAAGACCAACACCTCTTCCAGATACATCTGAAACAACCTTTGCTGTTGAGAAGCCAGCACCAAAGAGAAGATCAACAGCTTCCTTATCTGACATTGCATCAGCCTGTTCCTGTGTAATCTGACCCTTTTCAATGGCCTTAGCCTTAACAGCCTCTGTATCAATACCGTTACCATCATCTCCTACATCGATAATAACGTTATTACCTTCCTGGTAAGCATTTAAGAATACCTGTCCAACAGGATTCTTTCCTCTCTCACGTCTTACATCTTCCTTCTCAAGACCATGATCAGCTGAGTTTCTAAGAAGGTGCATAAGAGGATCACCGATTTCATCTACAACTGTACGATCAAGCTCTGTCTCTTCACCAGTCATTGTAAGCTCCATTGGCTTATCAAGCTTCTTAGAAAGATCTCTGATCATACGTGGGAACTTAGCGAGTACTGACTCGATAGGAACCATTCGAACCTTCATAACTGACTCATGAAGATTTGTTGTTACGCTCTCAAGATATTCTGTCTGCTCATGGAACTCTGAACTATTTCCGCCAAGCTCTCCTGAACCAAATGATACAAGTGAGTTCTTAGCAATGATAAGCTCTGATACGAGGTTCATAAGAACATCGAGCTTTTCAATATCTACACGAACTGTTCTATTAACAACAGGTGCCTTGCTTGCTGCCTTTTTAGCTGGCGCCTGTTTTGTATCCTGCTGTGCCTGAGCCTGTGGAGCTGCTTCCTTTTCCTGAACAGCTGGAGCCTGTGCCTCCTGAGTTTCCTCAGGCTGTGGAGCTGGTTCCTCTTCAGCCTCTGACTCAAGTAATGGATTCTCTATATCAATTTCAGCACCCTCTGCTGACTCAATTTCTGATACTGAAAGGATAGCCTTCTTAATCTCATCAAATGTAACTTCACATATTACAAAAATGCTGAAATCAAATTCAAAGTGCTCATCCTCTATATCCTGAACTGAAGGTGATGAGAAAACTATTTCTCCACCAAGTTCCTCAATTGCCTTAAATACAAGGAAGGCTCTTGCTGCCTTAAGTACACATGACTCCTGAACCTTTACATCGAAAGCATATACATGCATGCCCTTAACAATAGCGTCTGCCATTACATGCTGTTCAGCCTCCTGAAGCTTAGCCTGTGCCCATTTAGCATCACTTGCAGCTGCTTCCTTTTTCTCTTCAGCCTTAGCCTCTTCCTTAGCAGGAGCTGCTGCCTCTGCATCAGTACCATTAAGAATTGCCTGAAGTGCTTTAATTATAGGCTCGTTATCATTTGTACCCTCATCCTGAGTATTCTGAATATTATCCTTATACTCCTCTAATGCATCAAGTGCCTTAAAGAGGATATCAATAAGGTGGCTATCCACCTTCATCTTTCCATTTCTTACCTCAGAGAAAACGTTCTCCATATCATGTGTAAGATTCTGCATTCTCTTATAGCCCATTGTTCCAGCCATACCTTTAAGAGAATGTGCAGCACGGAAAATTTCATTGATTGTATCTTCGTTTTCTGGCTCACCCTCAAGAATCATAAGCTGATCACTTAAGTTCTGAAGATGTTCTCCTGTTTCATCGAGGAAGATTTCTAAATACTGACTTACATCCATAATTAACGTACCCCCACGTTCTTAATAATTTGATCCGCTACTGACAGAAGCGGTACAACACTGTTACATAATCCAGTTTTTGCTATTGCCTTTGGCATACCATAAACTGTGCTTGTGTCCTCATCCTGAGCAACACAGAATATTTTCTTTTTACCACTCAGTGCCTTTATTCCCTGAGTACCATCAGCGCCCATTCCTGTAAGCACCGCACATGTAACCTCTGCGAAGTCGCAGTCCATAAGAGATTCGTACATATAGTTAGCACATGGCTTAACGCCCTCTCTTGCCGGTTCATCTGTTAATGATATTACATATCCCCCTGGCTTTTTATTGAGCTTCATATGCTGTCCGCCTGGAGCAATATATACATGACCCTTTTCGATAACATCACCATTTTGTGCTTCTGTAACCTTCACTGGACTGATAGCATCAAGTCTTTCTGCCAGGGATTTTGTAAAGCCCTTTGGCATATGCTGTACTAAAAGCACTGGTGCATTAAGATTTGCCGGAAGCCTTGGAATAACATCCTGTAAAGCCTTAGGCCCTCCTGTTGAGCTTGCAATAGCAACTATCTTCTCACCTGAAACCTTTTCATGCTTTTTAAGAGTGATTGTCGCGCTGTCTTTATTAAGTGTAGCTCCCAGCTCTGTTGCATGCCCTGTTCGTGATATTCCAGCATTCTCAAGTCTCTTGATATCACTCTCACCCTTGGTGTGGAAGTTAACATCATATCTGGTTGAGAAGGTTCTGCCCTTGCTTTCGTCGCTTCTGGCAGTTACCGGTCTTCTTCTTCCAGCTCTTGAGCTTGCAACTACGTCAAGAATATCAAGGAATCTGTTTCTAAACTCATCATGTCTTGCATCAGCAACGTTCTCTGGTTTCTTAATGAAATCGATTGCGCCAAGCTCAAGTGCATCAAGAGTTTCTCTTGCTCCCTCGGCTGTTGTAGTAGAGGCCATCATGACATTGGCTGTTACACCGGACTTCTGCATTTCTCTAAGCATCTCAAGTCCTGTCATACGTGGCATATACACGTCTAAAACAACTGCATCATATTCTCTTGAAACTATTAATTTAAAGCCCTCTGCACCGTCAATAGCATAATCTGCTACCTCAAATCGGTCATCTGAATTGATTATATCACACAACACCCTTCTCATGAGTGCAGAGTCATCTACGATAAGTATTTTTTTCTTCATTATGTAAATTAAATACCCTTCTCTCTACGGCGAATTCTTCGCTCTTCTTCAAATATATACTTAATTATGTTTTCTCTGTCGTCATTCATTATGTTAACAAACATGATACGATGCTCATACTCGCCCTCTCTGTTTGCTATTTCCTGAGAAACTAGCACCTTTCCTAAGAGCTTGTAGGCTGTATTCATATCATTTACAAACAAATTGAATGTAAACAAAATATTACTATCCTTTGGATATTTAACCTTTGATATAAATCTGGCACCACCACCCGAAATATCGACCATAGTACCATTATCAAAAGTAAGATCTGTATCTATGAAATGTACCTTTTCGCTAAAAGAAGCCAAATCCGCCTGATTTATCATGGTGCTCTTCATGTCAAGTACGCAGTTAAGTCTGTAATACTCTCTTCTCTGATATTTACGAATATCAGTTGTAAGATCCATTACAAGAACGTATATCTTATCACTTTTGTATCTGTCCGATACTCTTCCTAAGCACTGATATAGGCCATTTGGTGTATAAAAACATAAATTGAATTCTTCATCGACTGGAAGCAGAACCATTTTCCCCTGTTCAAATGGCATTGCCACCTTGATTCTGTCCTCGGATTCAATGTCAAAGACCTGACTCTTGTAGGTCTTTTTTTCCGAAGTAGAAGAATTCTTCTTGATTGATTCAATATCAATCCTATCTCCTACCTTAACGTACTTTGAAATCATTTCACTTCCCCCTTAAGCAATATATTGCTACTATCTATTTTATAACACTTATCTGTTTATGTAAACCTCTTTCCTTGCACCATATTTGCAAAAAATCCAGACATACCATGTTTAGTGTGAACCATCTGTCCATCCTCGCTCATCAAGGTGCTCGCTATATCATCAAAGGCAAGTGAAGCCTTTGAATTTGGTGCGCTGATTGATACCGGAGACTGTTGCATTACAGCCTTTACTAGCTGGTTATCATTTGGTACTACACCAACAAGCTTAAGTGAGAGCTTTAGGTATCTAGACACAACTGTTGAAAGCTTTGTATAAAGCTGTTTTCCCTCTTCGAAATTTTCTGCCTTATTTGCAACAAGCTTTATCTCTGTATGTTCTCTATCAAATCTTGAATCCCTGTTTAGTGCCTTAAGCAAGGAATAAGAGTCTGTTATTGATGTTGGTTCAGGAGTTGTAACTAAAAGAATTTCTCTACTAGCAACTAGAAATTCTAAAACCGCATCTGATATACCAGCACCTGTATCAATGATGATCACATCATACATAGTGTCAAGTCTTGCTAAGTTCTGAATAAGATAATTGATATATTCTCTTCCAAGATTAGTAAGTCCAGCTATTCCCGAACCACCTGAAATAAAACCAATATCAAGAGGCCCCTGAGTAATGATCTCCTGAATACTCATTCCCTTATATATAAGATCAGCAAGATTATACTTTGGAATCGCACCAAACATGACCTCTATATTTGCAAGGCCAAAATCGGCATCCAAAATTACAACCTTTTTACCCATTTTTGAAAACTTAACTGCAAGGTTAATAGAGACATTGGACTTTCCAACGCCACCCTTACCACTTGTGACAGTGAAAACTCTCGCCCTGTCACCAAAATTGGCCGAACTAGCTTTTATGATATTTCTTAACTGCGTAGCCTGATCCATATCAACCCTTGCCTCCAAGAAGCTGCTTGACAGTATTTTGAGGACTGAATTCCTCTATGTCATCAGGTACGTCCTGTCCACATGTAATGTAACTCATGTTAGCACCTGTTCTAAGCTTCATATTATATAAGTTACCAAGTGCTACTGTCTCATCAAGCTTTGTAAATATAAGATTATAGTCAGTGAACTCTGCATAGGTTTCACAGACACTTAATAAATCTCTATATTTTGTTGTTGCTGATAATACCAGATAAATCTGCTTATCATACTCATCGCCAACGCATCCAAGGAACTGTTTTGTTCCACTCTTTTGTGACTCATTATTATGAGAATGTCCTGCAGTATCAATTAGAATATAATCAGAATTACTGAAGTCCTTAATTGCACTCATTAACTCATCTGGTGAATAAATAACCTTAAATGGAACCTCCAGGATGTTCGCATAGGTTCTTAACTGCTCAGCTGCCGCAATTCTATATGTATCTGTAGTAAGAAGGGCAATCTTCTTTTTATCATTTACCTTAAGCTTTGATGCAAGCTTAGCAATAGTTGTTGTTTTGCCAACGCCTGTGGGTCCTATGAAAAATAAAACCTTAGGTCCACTTTCTGCACCCTCAATAAGGGAAATATTCCCAAACTTAAGTACCATTCTCTGATAAATATTCGCAAGAATATAATCAATCTGACAATTTGGCTTATATATTTTTACAGCCTCATCAATAATGTCATTTACATACTTCTCATCCACCTCATTATCAATAAGTGTATTGTAAATAAGCTTAAAGAAGTCCGTACTTCTGGCATCAGTCTCTGTTTCTGACAAGTCAGGCTTATCTTGCGAAATAAGCTGTTTCTCTAATAATAAGTTATGTAAACTATCTAGCTTTTCTTCGATATTTACACTGTTGGCAGAAACCTGGGTTGTATATGCCTTGTTATTTGTTGCTGAAGCTCCCTCCTGTACAGGCTCTGACTCCTTGCGTATTGTTTCAATAGAACGCTTAGCAGCATCTACAGAGTTAGAAGCTGTATCATCCTTTATTGTTTTAGCAACCTCTGAAACAGCTGCTTTTATTTTTGCAAAAGATGCATCAGACTCTTCCTCTAAGGCCGCTGACACTTCATAATATGGTCTCTTAAATAGGCCTAATAAGCCCTTCTTTTTTACCTGCTTAGCATGCATTATTACCGCATTTTCACCAAGCTCTTTTCTGGCTGCCGCTGATGCCTCAGCCTCTGTTTTTCCTTGAAATTTCTTAATAATCATTTACGCACTCACCATTCCTACGGATTGTAATTCTACATTTGCGTCTATTTCGTTATATGACACTACTATTAAATCTCTGAAATAATCCTCTGTCAGCTTTTTAAAGTACATCCTGACAATAGGCGATGTAATAATAATTGGATTTCTTCCTAAATTTTCAAGCTTGGCAACCTCTGTTTCAACAGACTTCATAATTGCCTTAGTACGCTCTGGGTCAATAGTAAGGTATGCCCCCTGCTCCGTCTGCTTAACTGAATTCATGATTTCCTGTTCAATCTTCGGATCAAGTGTTACAACACTAGTCTGCTCATTTTGAGGGAAATACTTTGCAGAAATTGCACGCTTTAAGCTCTGTCTAACATACTCTGTAAGTACGTCTGTATCTCTTGTGACAACTGCATGATCTGCAAGAGTTTCAAATATTGTCAAAAGGTCTCTTATAGAAATACCCTCCTTTAAGAGGTTCTGAAGTACCTTCTGAATCTCACCGATATTAAGAAGCTTAGGAGTAAGTTCATCAATAAGTGAAGGATTAGACTCCTTGATATTGTTAATAAGATTCTGTACATCCTGTCTTGTAAGAAGCTCTGAGATGTAGCTTCTAATAATTTCTGTAAGATGCGTTGCAATAATTGATGGTGGATCAACAACTGTATATCCAAGTGATTCAGCACGCTCTCTCTGTGACTCTGTAATCCAAATGGCTGGCAAATGGAATGACGGCTCAAAGGTTGGAATACCCGTAATCTCCTCTTCTACATATCCAGGGTTCATGGCCATATAATGGTCAAATAGGATTTCTCCCTCACTAACCTGAATGCCCTTGATCTTGATAATATACTGGTTAGGATTTAACTGAATATTATCTCTAAGTCGAATGATAGGCACTACAGTACCAAGTTCAAGTGCAACCTGTCTACGAATCATAACAACACGGTCAAGCAGGTCTCCACCCTGATTAACATCGGCAAGTGGAATAATTCCATAACCAAATTCAAGCTCAATAGGATCGACATTAAGGAGTGATACAACGTTTTCAGGCTTTCTGATTTCATCTGCTGAAACCTCCTCTTCAGTCACAGCCTCCTCAACTTTTGCCTCTTCAAGTGTCTGAGCCATAAATCTGCCGGCCACAATAAATACCATTCCCAGACCGATGAAAAGAATTGTATTAAGGGGAGTAACAATTCCAAGGAATGATAAAACTGCGCCTACAAAGTAAAGTGGCTTAGGCATACCAAAGAGCTGTCCCACAAGAACAGATCCAAAGTCGGCCTCTTTTGAGCCTTTTGTTACCAAAATACCAGTTGCTAATGATATGAGAAGAGACGGAATCTGTGAGCACAGTCCGTCACCAATTGTTAGTATTGAATATCTATTTACGGCATCGCCAATGGCCATATTTCCTCGCCACACACCCATGACAATTCCGCCGACCAGGTTAACGAATGTAATAATAAGACCTGCTGTCGCATCTCCCTTTACATACTTAACCGCACCATCCATGGATCCGAAGAAGCTTGACTCCTCCTGGATCTTTTCTCTTCGAAGTTTAGCTTCCTCATCCGTAATGGCTCCTGTATTAAGATCCGCATCTATCGCCATCTGTTTACCGGGCATAGCATCCAGTGTGAATCTGGCTGTTACTTCTGATACTCGCTCAGAACCTTTGTTGATTACCATGAACTGGATAATTATCAGAATAATAAATACGATTGCACCGATAACCAGGTCACCGCCACCAACGTACTGTCCGAATGTCTCGACTACGTTTCCCGGTGAACCTGTTGTCAGGATCAGTCTCGTAGATGATACGTTCAGAGAGATTCTGAAAATGGTTGTGAAAAGAAGCATGGTTGGATAAAAAGACATATCCAAAACTTCTTTTGCGAACATTGTATTAAACAGCACTGCAAATGCAATAGACATATTAACCGCAAGACATACATCAAGCAGAATAGAAGGAATCGGGATAATGAAGAACACGAAGGCAGCGAGAACGTATACTGCTACGCCCACGTCAGCTATGCCAAATTTCTTAAGTGCACCCATGTTTTCCTCCTTTCTGTAAATTTAAAATCTTGTATTCTATGTTTTACGGATATGAATAAGTATTTCTTCCGTCTATCATTTCGTGTGAAAACACTAAATCATTTATCGTCTATAAACGTCTTATGCTCTCTTCTGTGCATTGTATACAGCAGCAAGTATATCCGCTACCGCATGATAAAGCTCTGGTGGAATTGGATATCCCAAATCCACATTGTAATAAATCATTCGCGCTAGTGGTTTATTTTCCACTATCTCAACATTATTTTCTCTCGCTATATCCTTAATTCTTGCCGCAAGGAAATCTTCACCCTTCGCAACATGAAATCGCGCATCGAATTTATCAGGAACATATTTAAGTGCTACTGCAAAATGCGTAGGGTTTGTGATAACAACATCCGCCTCTGGAACCTGCTGCATCATACGACGTCTAGAAGCCTCCATCATTCGCTGCTTCTGTTTACCCTTAATCGCAGGATCTCCTTCTGCGTTCTTCATCTCATCCTTAACTTCCTGCTTGGTCATCTTCATGTCTTCACTGAATTTCCATTTCTGATAACCATAATCCACGAAGCCCAGTACCAGGTAGAAAGCACTTATTTTGATACCCATATCAAAAATAATCTGTCCGATGTTCTGTATGGCACTTAGTACTGTCATATCATAGAGCTTAAAAAGTATTCCTGCCTGATCCATAATCGTTGAGTAGGCAATATATACAATAAGCGCTATTTTTATAATTGATGTTAATAAATCTACTATTTTTTGTTTTGAAAAAATCTTCTTAAATCCACTTATTGGATTAAGCTTATTGAGCTTAGGCTGCAGAGGCTTTCCAGTTGGCTTCCACTTAACCTGGGCAACGTCTACAACAAATGCAAATACAATAGCTATCGCAAAAAATGGAAGTACCATCCTCATAAATCTAAGTAATAACGTTACAAAGAGAAGTCTGAAGTCATTTCCTGCAATTTCTCCCTCACGCTGAACTATGAGGTCAGGAATCCTATTGTAAATATAGGAAAAATTCTCTATAAACTGCATACCTAAGGATCCGGCAAAAAACTTAAGTGAAAGAAATAGTCCTAAAAGTGCAACTCCATTTCCAAGCTCCTTACTCTTGGCAACCTGGCCCTCTTTTCTGGCATCATCTAACTTCTTAGGTGTTGCATTCTCTGTCTTTTCTCCTCCAGGTCCTTCCTTAGCAAAGAACTGAAGGTCGTATTTCAGAGAAGGTTCCATATTCAGTATTTCGTAAGCAAGAGCCTTTTCCATACTACTATCCCACTAAACTTTCAATCATCATTTTCATCATGAAATCCATCTCTCTATACAGAAATTCTGAAACTGATGGTAAAAGTCCAACTGTTAATATTACTACAGCAAATCCAAAGAAAATTTTAAGCTGAATACCAACTGCAAACATGTTCATCTGGGGAGATGTCTTAGCCAGCACGCCAAGTAAGGCATTAAGCAGCATAATCGCCGCCATTACTGGAAGACAGAACCTGAATGCAATTGCAACATAATCAGCTAAAAACTGAAGGGATGCTGAAACAATTTTTTCTGAAGAAAACTTAACTCCACCGATAGGAATAACCCTGTAGGTTTCAATAAATGCTCTAATTATAAAATGATGCATATTGGTAATAAATAATATGAGCATTACACCATAGTCGTAGATTGTACCCATGAAACCTGTCGAATCATTAGAAAGTGGATCAAAAAGCTGTACCATGGAAAGTCCCATTTCCATGTCCGCAATTTTACCAGCAAGCTGGGTTATTGAAAAAACAATATTCGCCCCAAGTCCAATGATAAGTCCGGCGATAGCTTCCTTGATTATAATAATTGCAAAGCTTACGATTGATTCATATACTACTGTCTCATGAGGGAGAATTCCATGATAAACAATGATTGAAAAGAAAACCGCAAGTCCAGCCTTAACACGTCTTGGAACATTAGGTATAGAAAAAAATGGGGCCGATACGAAAAAGCTCGCCATTCTAATGAAAATCAATAAAAAATATTCTAAATCATTGTAAGAAAAACTGTAATCAATCATATTTCAGCAAATAAAAAAATCAGTGAATATATACAGAAAAATTATTCCACAAATCAGCTGTGTATGTTGTAACATTGTTAATTATCCAGTGACCAACAAGCATTAATGTTGCAAAAACAGCTAGGATTTTAGGAACAAAAGTAAGTGTCTGTTCCTGAATCGATGTAACTGTCTGGAAAATACTAATAACAAGACCAACAACAAGCGACACAAGCAAAACCGGCGCTGCTGAAATAATAATTGTATATAATCCTGATCTTATAATCTGAGTAACGTCATCAACTGTCATATTTTCTCCCCTAATATATGAACAATTCATTCAGTGCTATGTTTAGTTT
>R26__coassemble_1645_pt1 | contig 10936 bp, 11 predicted proteins | sample R26__metabat2_high_PE_058 | metagenome-assembled genome bin R26 | reverse complement strand
GGAATATATGTCCCAATTGTTCCAGGTATCATGCCTTTAACAAATATTAAGCAGCTTAAGAGAACACTTAAGTTATCTGGAACAGTACTTCCACAGAGATTCAGATTCTTACTGGATAAATATGGTTCGGACGAGGCTGCTATGAAGCAGGCAGGCCTGATATATGCGAGTGAACAGATTATTGATCTTTATGCAAATGGTATAAAGAATGTACATGTATATTCGATGAATAAGCCTGATGTTGCAGAAACACTTATGACTAATTTTTCGGAGATTATTAAATGGCAGCACCCATAATGCTACATTCCGTTGAACAGGTAGATATTCCTTATGCTCAGATTATTCGATACGCAGGGATGAGCCGTGATGGAGTGCCGGAAAACATTAATGAGTTAATAGATAAAAGTCTAGTAAAAGTGCAGGAGGTTATAAAATATAAAGCCTGCTATTTAGAGGTGCCGGTAAATATAACTGGAGATGCCGTTTCACTTGACTGTTTTAGTGTTACATCAAAAAATCTATCTGTTGTTTTAAAGAATTGTACAAGCGCAATTTTAGTTTGTGCAACGCTTGGACCTATGATAGACGTTTTAGTAAAAAGAGCAGAGGTTGGGTCGAAGGCCGAAGCTCTTATTTTAAATTCAGTAGCAATAGCGGCTATTGAACAGTATATGTTTATTTTAAATGAGTATTTTAAAGGACAGTATAAAGAATATGAACTAAGACCCAGATACTCACCTGGATATGGAGATGTACCACTTTTTGTACAAAAGGATTTACTCAATGTTTTAGATACCAAAAGAAAAATAGGTGTCGCACTTTCAGACTCATTACTAATGACTCCATCGAAATCTGTATCAGCAATAATTGGACTAGGTCAGGATGGCTGCATAAATATTGATAAGGACTGTGAGCTTTGTAGTAAATATGACTGTGAATTTAGATTAAGCTAATATTTTATCGATTCAGAGAGGATATTATGAATTTTAGAGAAAGATTAAAAAGCGGAATATTGTATCTTGATGGAGGTACAGGCTCTATACTTCAGAGTCTGGGACTAAAGCCAGGAGAATTACCGGAGGTTTGGAATATAGAAAGAGCTGATGATATTGTAGGTGTTGCTAAACAGTATTATGAGGCTGGATCTAATGTTGTCTACACAAATACTTTTGGCGCTAACTGCTTAAAGTATGATGGAAAAGATGGTAGATATTCTGTAGATGAGATAGTAGCTGCAGCAGTAAAAAATACCCGCCGTGCAAGTATCGAAGCAGCTGGAGATAGCTTGGATAGATATGTTGCACTTGACATAGGACCATTAGGTAAGATGCTTGAGCCACTTGGAGACCTGCCATTTGAAGACGCCGTCTTTATTTTTGCACAGACAGTTAAGGCAGGAGTTAAGGCTGGAGTTGATTTGATTGCAATAGAAACAATGAATGACAGCTATGAGACAAAGGCAGCGGTCTTAGCAGCAAAGGAAAATTCGGATTTACCTATCATAGTTACAAATGTATATGACGAACAGGCGAAGCTCATGACGGGTGCATGCCCTGAGTCTATGGTGGCTATGCTTGAAGGATTAAACGTTGATGCTCTGGGTGCAAACTGTTCACTTGGACCAAAGCAGATGCTGCCAATTGCTAAGAGGCTTTATGAGGCAACATCGTTACCACTTATTATGAAGCCAAATGCTGGACTTCCAAAGAGCGTAAATGGAGAAACTGTATTTGATGTTAAGCCAGAAGAGTTTTCTCAAATTATGACAGAGCTTGTAAGCTTAGGAGCAAGGGTGCTGGGTGGCTGCTGTGGTACAACTCCTGATTACATTAGAGAAACAGTAAAAACAACAAAGGACATGAAACTTCTTCCAATAGTAAATAGGGACTATACAGTAGTGTCATCATCACAGGAGGCCGTATATTTTGATAAAAGACCAATACTAATAGGTGAGAGAATTAATCCTACAGGTAAAAAACTCTTTAAGGAAGCTCTCAGAAAACATGATATAGGATATGTTTTAAATGAGGGAATCAAGCAGAAGGAAAATGGAGCGCATGTTTTAGACGTAAATGTAGGCTTACCAGAAATTGACGAGCCTGCATTACTTAAGGAATGCGTTGAGGAACTTCAGTCTGTTATTTCACTCCCTCTTCAGGTTGATACAACAGACGTTACAGCAATGGAAAATGCTCTTCGAATTTATAATGGTAAGGCCATGATAAATTCGGTGAATGGAAAAGAAGAGGTTATGAAGGAAATTTTTCCATTAGCTAAAAAATATGGAGGCTTGGTAGTATGCCTGACTCTTGATGAGGATGGAATACCATCAGACGCGGATAAGAGAATTGAGATTGCAAAAAAGATTATTAAAAGAGCTGCAGAATACGGCATAGAGAAAAAAGATCTTATATTTGATCCTCTTGCTATGGCTGTATCATCGGATTCAAGTGCAGCAATAGCAACACTTGAGTCAGTAAGAAGACTGACAGATGAGCTTAATGTTAAAACATCTCTTGGTGTGTCTAACGTTTCATTCGGGTTACCTAACAGAGAGTTTATAACATCGACATTTTTTACTATGGCAATGCAGGGAGGCCTATCAGCTGCGATTATGAATCCATTTTCGGTTGAAATGATGAAGGCATATCATGGATTCCTGGCTTTATCGGCACTTGATGAAAACTGTACAGAGTATATTGGATTTGCCAGTAGTATTGAGACAGTAAGCACTAGTCAGGGTAGTAGCACTACTACAAAAAATGCCGAGACTTCAGACAACAACGAAGGTTTAAAGGGTGCAATAATTAAGGGCCTTAAGGAAGAGTCTGGAGTATTAGCAAAAAAAGCACTTGAAAATATAGATGGACTTACTCTTATTAATGAGCACATCGTTCCAGCACTTGATGTTGTTGGTGTTGGATTTGAAAACAAGACAATGTTTTTGCCACAGCTTCTAATGAGTGCTGAGGCTGCCAAGGCGGCATTTGATGAAGTTAAAAAAACAATAACACAGGGCGATGGAAAAAAAGAAACGGTTGTTCTTGCCACTGTAAAGGGTGATATACATGACATTGGTAAGAATATAGTAAAAGTAATCATGGAAAATTACGGATATAACGTTATTGATCTTGGTAAGGATGTTCCACCTGAAGATATTGTGAAGGCAGCTATAGATAATGATATAAGGCTCGTAGGACTTTCTGCTCTTATGACAACAACAGTTCCTGCTATGGAGGACACAATTAAGCTATTAAATGAGAAAAAACCAGACTGTAAGGTTGTGGTTGGCGGAGCTGTGCTTACCCAGGAATATGCAGATATGATACATGCTGACAAATATGCGAAAAATGCAATGGAAACTGTAAGATATGCGGAGGAACTATTTGCATGAGAGTAAATGCAATAATAGCAGAGTATAACCCATTACATAAGGGTCATGAATACCTGATAAACACTGGCAAAATGATAACAGATGCTGATTACACAATTGTAGTAATGAGCGGTAATTATGTACAGCGTGGTGAGCCAGCGGTTATGAGTAAGTATTTAAGGACTGAGGCGGCACTTATAGCAGGTGCAGACCTTGTGCTTGAGTTACCAATGTATTATTCCCTTGCATCTGCTGAGAACTTTGCTAAGGGGGCAGTTGCATTAATTGATAAATTAGGTGTTGTTGACAATCTAATCTTTGGCTGTGAGACCGATAACATTGAGCTATTAAAAGATATAGCGGCCATATCAATAGATTATGAGATGGATTGTTATGAACTTATTTCAAAATATATGTCATTAGGAAACTCGTATCCTAAAGCAGAAAGTATGGCAATCCGTGATATTATAGAAAAGCTTGAGGAAGGGGCAAGGGAGAAATATCCGATTTTGTGTGAGTATTCTAAGGATGATGTTGCATCTATCCTTTCTGCACCTAACTCAACCCTTGCAATATGTTATATTAAATCAATTATTTCACTTGGTTCAAATCTTAATCCGGTGGCCATTAAGAGAACTAGCTCAGAACACAATGATTTAAGTCTTGGAGCGTTATCATCAAGTGCAATTCGAAAGGAATTAATTGATGAGAACTATACGCCATTAAAAAATCAACTTTCAGAGGGTGTATATGAGCTGATGACGGAAAGTATTGGAAGGTGTTATCCAATAAAAGTAGATGATTTTTCAGATATTTTACTCTACAAGCTTAGATCTTTAATCTACGGTAATGGTGCTAGTCTAAAGGCTTCTGGAATACTGGCACTGACAGAGTATTTGGATGTATCAGAAGAGTTGGCGGGTAGAATAATAGGATGCTTAAGTGATTATAAAAGCTTTTCTCAATTTGTGGCCATTCTAAAAACAAAGAGTATTACATATTCACATATAAGCCGTGCCCTGATGCATATTATTTTAGATATAAAGAAGTCAAATGCGCAGAAGTACATTGCAAATAATTATTCTCTGTTTGTAAGAATTTTAGGATTCTATAAAGAGTCATCAGCGATTCTTTCTGCAATTAAGGAATATTCAGAAATACCTGTTATATCAAAGCTTGCTGATGCTGAGGATACAATTGAGGATAAGCTTACACTTAAAATGCTTTATGAGTGCACGAACGCTTCCGAGCTTTATGAAGGAATAGCAGCATCAAGATATGGAACTAGCTTTATTAAAGAGGAAGCACAAAGAATAATTATTCTGTAACATGGGAATGAGTGTTTTGTTTACAAAACTGATTAATTTTGGTAAAGTTTTAATATAAAAATATTTGGAGGGCGAAATGTCAGAAGAGCTAGAATACAGATATGATACCCAGCTTCTTATTGAAGGTGAGGATCTTGATGAGGATGAAATCAACGACTACTTTGTAGAAAACTTTAAGGGGGACTGCCTTTTAGCTGTTGGTGATGAAGAGCTAATAAAAATCCACTATCATACAAATGAGCCATGGAAGGTACTTGAGTACTGCTCAACACTTGGAGAAATATATGACATAGTTGTTGAAGATATGGACAGACAGTCAAGAGGCCTTAAGGGCTAATAATTAACGAAACATAGTAGATAATCGGAGGAAATTTGTATTTGATTTTGCACAATTTCTTTCGATTCTATTATTGTATACAAGAATATCTAGGCATATAATTATTTTTATACATATGCTGATGAAGAACAATCGGGGGTAAATTATATGTCATTTATCGAGTCTATAAAGGAAAGAGCACGTCAGGATAAAAAGAAAATCGTTATGCCTGAAACAAACGACAGACGTACTCTGATTGCAGCAGCACAGATTATAAGAGAAGAAATTGCTGATGTAATAATGGTTGGTAAAGAAAAGAAAATAATGGAGGGCGCTCATTGGCTAGACCTAGACCTTGCTAAGGTTACTGTTGTAGATCCTGAGCATTCGGAGAAGCTAGATGAGTATACAGAAATGTTGTATGAGCTTCGTAAGAATAAGGGAATGACTTTAGAGGCAGCAAGAGCAAACCTTCTTAATGACTATCTTATGTTTGGTGTAATGATGGTTAAGATGCAGGATGCTGACGGTATGGTTGCAGGTGCATGTCATGCAACTGCAGACGTATTAAGACCATCTCTTCAGATTTTGAAGACAGCACCAGGCGTAGAGCTTGTATCAGGCTTCTTTGTTTTAGATGTACCTAATGCGGAGGAGTATGGCGAGCATGGAACTTTCTTGATGGCAGATTGTGGACTTAATCAGGATCCTAATGCTAATGAGTTAGCATGCATAGCAAATTCATCGGCTAGAAGCTTTACAAATCTTGTTGGAGCTAAGCCAATTGTAGCAATGCTTTCACACTCTACAAAGGGATCAGCACATCATCCTCTTGTAGATAAGATGGTAGAGGCAACAAAAATCGCTAAGGAAAAATATCCACATCTTTGTCTTGATGGAGAACTCCAGACAGATGCGGCAATTGTTCCATCTGTTGCGAAATCAAAGGCTCCAGATAGCGAGGTACAGGGAAGAGCAAATGTTCTTATTTTCCCTAACCTAGATGCTGGTAATATTGGATATAAGCTTGTACAGAGACTTGCTAAGGCAGAGGCTTATGGTCCTATGCTTCAGGGACTCTCAAGACCAGTAAATGACTTATCACGTGGATGCTCAGCTGAGGACATTGTGGGCGTTGTAGCTCTTACAGCGGTACAGGCTCAGCTTGTATAATTATATTTAAAGAGGAGAATATTATGAGAAAATTTGTTAGTGTGGCAGTTTTAACTGCGATGGTGTTCACTCTTGTAGCTTGTGGTGGCAAGAAAGAGAACACAGTTCATTCAATCGATGATCTTCCAGGAAAGACAATCGGTGTACAGCTTGGTACAACAGGAGACATCTATGCATCAGATTATGAGGCAGAGGGAAGCACAATCGAAAGATTCAACAAGGGAAATGATGCTGTATCAGCCCTTAAGACAGGAAAGCTTGACTGTGTTATTATCGATGAGCAGCCAGCTAAGGCTTTCGTTGAGAAGAATCCAGATCTTATGATTCTTGATGATCCATTTGCACTTGAGGAGTATGCAGTTTGTGTAGCAAAAGAGAATTCAGAGCTTACAGCAAAAATTAATGATGCATTAGCTGAGCTTAAGGCTGATGGAACAATTGATTCAATTATCTCTAACTTCATTGGTGAGGAGAGAGGACAGCATGAATACGTTTCACCAGAAGGAGTTGATAGATCAAATGGTACAATTATCATGGCTACAAATGCATATTTTGAGCCATATGAGTACTATGAGGGAGATAAGGTTGTAGGTATTGATCCTTCAATGATGCAGGCTGTAGCAGATAAGCTTGGAATGGATCTTCAGATTGAGGATATGGAATTTGATTCAATCATTACAGCTGTTCAGTCAGGTAAGGCAACATGTGGTGCAGCGGGTATGACAGTAACAGAGGACAGACTTAAGAACATTGATTTTACAAATCCATATACAACAGCTACACAGGTTATTATTGTAAGAAAGTAATATAGTTACTTCTAAATAGTAATTGTGTGAAGCTAGGTTTGCTGATATAATGAGTAGGTTCTTGCGAGAGCGAGAGCCTACTTTTGTTTTTATATTTTAAAAAGGAATATCAGATGAGTTTTACAGAAAAATTTACACAAAACTTTATTGACGAAGACAGATATTTATATCTGGTAAAGGGTCTAGGCAACACAATTGTCATTACAATATTTGCCGTTTTACTTGGTATATTGTTAGGATTTTTAGTTGCCATCGTTAAGACAACGCATGAAAGAAATAAGAATCTTAAGATTTTGGATACAATCTGTAGCATCTATTTGACTATTATTAGAGGAACACCAGTTATGGTTCAGCTCCTTATAATGTTTTATGTAATATTTGCAACATCGACAAACAAAATTTTAGTAGCAATTCTTACATTCGGAATTAATTCGGGTGCATATGTTGCAGAAATTGTACGTTCTGGAATTCAATCAATAGATAAGGGCCAACTCGAAGCAGGCAGATCTCTAGGATTTACTTATTCTCAGACTATGAGATATATAATCATTCCGCAGGCAATTAAGAATGTTTTACCAGCTTTAATGAATGAGCTTATTGTTTTACTTAAGGAAACATCAGTCTGTGGTTATATAGGACTTATGGATCTTACAAAAGGTGGAGATATTATACGAAGCCGTACATATGAGGCATTTTTGCCACTTATTGCAGTAGCAATAATATATCTTGTTATTGTATGCGGCCTTCAGTCAATAGCGAAGAAGGTAGAATGGAGGTTACGTGCAAGTGAAAGATAATGTTTTATTTAGTGTAAGAGGCTTGAAAAAGAGCTTCGGAGATTTAGATGTTCTTAAGGGAATCGACGTAGATATCCATGAGGGAGAGGTACTTGTAGTAATTGGACCATCTGGTGGTGGAAAGTCTACCTTTATTAGATGCCTTAACTTACTTGAGAATCCTACAGATGGTGAAATATATTTTGAGGGTTCAAAAATTAACGCCAAGGGTACTGATGTTAATAAGCTGAGACAGAAGATAGGAATGGTTTTTCAGCATTTTAATTTATTCCCACATTTATCAGTGCTTGATAATCTTACAATAGCTCCTATGAAGCTAAGAAATGAAAAAAAGGAAGACATTGAAAAAAGAGCTAAGGAACTCCTTGATAATGTTGGTCTTTTAGATAAAGCATCAGCATTTCCTAATCAGCTTTCTGGAGGTCAGAAACAGAGAGTTGCCATCGCAAGAAGTCTTGCTATGCTTCCCGATGTTATCTTATTTGATGAGCCTACATCTGCACTTGACCCAGAAATGGTAGGAGAAGTTCTTGAAATAATGAAGAAGCTTGCAAATGATGGAATGACTATGGTTTGCGTTACTCATGAAATCGGTTTTGCAAAAGAGGTTGCCACAAGAGTTGCATTTATTGATGAAGGTGTAATAGCAGAAATAGCTCCACCAGAGGAATTCTTTGGTAATCCTAAAAATGAAAGACTTAAAGAGTTTTTATCAAAAGTATTATAAAAAATGGTTGACAAAAGGTAGCTATAATTGTATACTTTTGCAAGTGACGTCTTGAACGTCTATGAAATGATTGTTTGATGGCAATTGCCATTTAAATATCGAAATATTTTCGATAAGGAGGTGTGTATACATGTCTATTTGTCCAAAGAATAAGTCTTCAAAGGGAAGAAGAGATAAGAGAAGAGCAAACTGGAAGATGACTGCTCCAAATCTTGTAAAGTGTTCAAAGTGTGGCGAACTTATGATGCCTCACAGAGTATGCAAGGCTTGTGGTTCTTACAACAAGAAAGAAGTCATCGCTCAGGATTAATAAGCGAGATTCGAGGCTTTTGGGGGATACCCAAAAGCCTTATTTTTATTATGAAAAGATTATTAGTATTTTTAAAAAATTAAAAATTAGAGTGTATATTTGCACCAGCCTTTAAAATGCTAGAAGCTACATTTGAACTTATTGTTCCGCTAGTAGTAGCAAAACTGATTGATGAAGGTATTGCTGGTAATGATATGGGGCTAATATACAGTTGCATTGGAATTATGGTTCTACTTGGATTAGTAGGGCTTATTAGTTCGTGCACAGCACAGTTTTTTGCTGCTAAGGCCGCAACAGGATTTTCAAAGGAATTAAGGCAGGAACTGTTTTCGCATCTTATGTCATTATCTTTTAAAGAAATTGATGGCATTGGTACGTCTACAATGATCACAAGAATGACAAGTGATGTTAATCAGGCTCAAACAGGAGTGAATATGTTTTTACGTCTGTTTCTTCGTTCGCCATTTGTTGTTTTTGGAGCGATGATAATGGCCTTTTCTATTGATATAAGGTCGGCTTTGATTTTTGTCTTTGTAATTCTTATTCTTTTTATTGTGGTTTTCTTTGTAATGAAAACTAATATACCAATGCTTAAGAATGTACAGGGACGTCTTGATAGAATTATGCTTCTTACAAGAGAAAATTTATCAGGGGCAAGAGTATTAAGAGCATTCTGTAAGGAAGATAGTGAAATTGAGGAGTTTATAAGTAGCAATGATGCTTTAGTTGAATCACAAATAAGAAGTGGTAGGGTGTCAGGTGCACTTAATCCTCTTACATATGTAATTGTAAATATTGGAATTGTTTGCCTTATATATACTGGCGGATTGAGAGTAGATGCAGGTACTCTATCGCAGGGTGAAGTAATTGCGCTTTACAACTATATGTCTCAGATTCTTGTAGAACTTATAAAGCTTGCAAATCTTATTATTACGCTCAATAAGGCATTAGCATCAGCGGGCAGAATATCTGATATATTTAATATTAAAAATTCTCAGTATGTTGTTGACAACGGTGAAGGTTCGGATGCTTCAGATGACACTGTAGTTGAATTTAAGAATGTATCACTTAAATATCATGATAATTCTGATAAAGCCCTTGAAAATATAAGCTTCTCTGTGAAAAAAGGACAAATTGTAGGCATAATAGGGGGAACCGGATCTGGAAAGAGCTCGCTTGTGTCTATGATTCCTAGATTCTATGATTCGACGGAGGGGGATGTTTTTGTTCTTGGCAAAAATGTTAAGAGTTATGAGTTTAATGAACTGAGGGCAAAAATAGGAATAGTTATGCAAAAGGCTGTTCTATTTAAAGGAGATATCAGAAGCAATTTAAGATATGGTAACGATTTAGCTAGCGATTTAGAACTTGAAAAGGCAGTAGATCAGTCAGTGGCAAGCGATGTTATAAAAGTAAAGGGCGGTCTTGATGGAGAAATATTACAGGGAGGAAAGAATCTTTCTGGTGGTCAAAGACAAAGACTTACTATTGCAAGAGCATTAGCAAGAAAACCAGAAATACTTATTCTTGATGATTCGGCATCAGCACTTGATTTTGCAACAGAGAAAAGGCTAAATGAAAATATAAGGTCACTAGACTACAATCCTACAACGTTTATTGTAACTCAACGTGCCTCATCTGTTATCGATGCTGATTTTATTATTGTTCTTGAAGATGGTGAGATTTCGGGGATAGGTACAAGTGAAGAACTTTTAAAAACTTGCGATGTCTACAGAGAAATATATAACACACAGTTTAAGGAGGGCGGTCATGAATAAAAAGTCGACTCTAAATAAACTGTTTGGAAGATTAAAACCATATTCTGTGTATGTAATTATTTCTATGATTACAGCATTATTGTCTGTTGTTTTAACACTATATATTCCTGTAAAAATAGGTGAGGCAATAGATTGCATCACAACATTTACAAATTGGGAAAAGCTAATTCCTATTCTTTCAGTGATTGTAATACAATCGATATTTGTATGAAGAGGCAATAGTCCGTTATGAGGAGGCACGGGAAAAGTATGCAACTTATGCCGATGCTAACCATGATTTGATTTCCCAGAGCGACCGCACCAAACTCCTCAATCTGGAGAATGACAT
>R26__coassemble_1562_pt1 | contig 11243 bp, 8 predicted proteins | sample R26__metabat2_high_PE_058 | metagenome-assembled genome bin R26 | reverse complement strand
ACTATGCTCTTGGAACAAACCTTTTATCAGCAGTTTCTGCTGAGTATATGGTTGATGAATGGCATTATAACCAGCAGGTCCTTAACTTAATTGGTATAGAAACAGCCAGAAGTGTGGCATGCTATACATTAAACCGAAGAGAAAGAATTGATTACGACTATTTCCATAAGCGCACATATGTACCAGAGCTTTTTGGATATACAAATGTTGAGGAGGCAAAGCCTCTTAATCTGTCAAATATTCAGGGATTACTTGAGGACAGTGAATACAGATATAATCGCACTGAGCCAGGCTTTAGCATAACAAATGTCGCTGAGGAAGAGTGGCATGAGCCACAAGAAGAATCGCAAGAGTCTGAAGGGGAATAATAATGAAAGATAAAATATTACTTTTTATACCAGCATATAACTGTGAAAAGCAGGTCGTAAGAGTATTAGGGCAGCTTGATTGGGAAGCAATGTCCTATATTGATGAAGTAATTATTGTAAATAACAGAAGTACTGATGGCACAGAGGAAGCCGTAGTTGAATATATGGATGAGCATCCCAATATGCCTGTTAAGCTTTTAAGAAATCATGATAACTACGGGCTTGGCGGATCTCATAAGGTGGCTTTTGACTATGCTATAAAAAATGAATTCGATTATGTTATTGTACTTCATGGCGATGACCAGGGTAGAATTTCTGACTTTATTCCAGTACTTTCAACCTGCTATTACAAAAAGCATGATTGTATATTGGGAGCCAGATTCATGCTAGGGTCTTCTCTTGAAGGGTACTCGACATTTAGGACATTTGGAAATATCGTTTATGACTTCCTGTTTGCATTTGTAGTAGGGAAGAGAATATATGATTTGGGATCAGGTCTTAATATGTATTCTGTAAATATGCTTAAAAACAGATTTTATGAAAAGTTCCCTGATAACCTGATGTTCAACTGCTGCATGCTTTTTGCATCAAGGTATTATAAGCATGATATTAAGTTTTTCCCAATAAGCTGGAGAGAGGATGATCAGGTTAGTAACGTAAAAATGTTTAGCCAGTCGACAAAGACTCTCAAGATGCTAGGGCAGTTCTTTAAGGACAACTCTTCTATCAAGGGAGAGTACAGAGATAAGGAAGTTGTTAGCTACGGAGCGGAAGTTATTAAGTCAAATGTCAGATAACTAGGTCCAGGCTATATATCGTATAATAGAAATGAAACGACTTACAGGTGATAATGTAAAAAGGCTTTCAAGCTATATAAAAAGAAATGGGCTAAAGGCTTCAGCATATAAGGTATTAGAGAGGCTTGACAGGGACGACACAGAGAAAACATATGCGCAGGATGTCTTTGATCTTCTAGCTGATAAAGAGCAGGAAGAGCTTGAAAAGGAGGCGCAGTTTACTCACAGATATAAGTTCAGTGTCATTGTACCTGCGTATGAAACAGGCGAAAAGAGAATCACTGAGATGGCAAGGTCCGTTCTTTCTCAGACCTATGATAATCTGGAGCTATGCATAGCAGATGCCTCAGTTTCTGATGAAGTAGAAAATGCTATTAAGGCATTAGCTACGGACAGGGTGGTATATAAAAGACTTGCGGAAAATAAAGGCATTTCCGAAAATACCAATGAAGCACTCAAAATGGCTAGTGGAGAGTATGTTGTCTTTTTAGATCATGATGACATCATGTCTAGAAACGCACTGTATGAGGTGATGCTGGTACTTGAGAAGGGACTCAAGGAAGAGGGCGGATTTTTAACAAATACAGTAAAAATGGTATACTCAGATGAGGATAAGTGTGATGATGACAGAACGGTTTACTTTGACCATCACATTAAGCCTGATTTTGATATAGATTTATTAAGAACCAATAACTATATTTGCCATTTGCTTACGGTAAGACGTGAGCTTGCACTTGAGGTTGGTGGTCTTGATAAGGATTATGATGGGGCTCAGGATCACGATTTTATATTTAAGTGTGTTGAGCGTCTAAAAAGAGAAGAGATTGTTCATATTCCAAAGGTATTATATCATTGGAGAAGCCACATTAGCTCAACTGCTACAAACCCTGACTCCAAGCTATATGCCTATGAATCTGGAAAAAAAGCGGTTAAGGCTCACCTTGAAAGGCTGGGAATTAATGCAGAGGTTACAGACACTGAGCATCTTGGCTTTTATCGTGTTAAGTACAGGGTAGAAACAGATGACCTTCTTAAGACTGTAATAATGACTATTGATGAGCTCAAGGAAAAGACTAAGGAAGAGCTTTCAGAGGCTGAATATGAGTACATTATGGTGCTTAATGACAGTGTAAAACCTCTAAATCGCGATTTCTTAGAGGAAATGCTTGGCATATTAAAGCGTGACGAGGTAGGCTGTGTTGGCGGTTTAGTAATTAATAAAGGAAAAATAGAAAGCGCTGGCTACAGCATTTCGGAAAATGGAGAGCTTACACCAGATTTTAGCGGATTAAACAGACATTTTTCAGGCTATCTCCACAGAGCTAAGATTGTAAGAGAAGTGGATGCTGTATGCACTGATTGTATGATGGTGAAAAAGAGCGCAATTTCAGAGAATGCAAGGCTTAATCCGGATAAGCTTGTAGTATATTGTCCATATAGTGTATTTAAGAGAGTGAAATAATGGCTAAGGTATCAGTAATAATACCTAATTACAACGGAATAAAGTATATTGAGGACTGTTTAAACTCGCTGAAAAATCAGACATATTCTGATTTTGAGACGTGGGTTATTGATAATGCCTCAACTGATGGCTCAGATGCTATAGTAGTCGAGAAATTTCCTCTAGTGAAGTTTGTTCAGCTTTCAGATAATTTCGGATTTTCACGAGCTGTTAATGAAGGCCTTTTAAGAACCAGAAATTCTGACTATGTTATTTTACTTAATGCAGATACAAGAGTAGAGCCTCAGTTTGTTGAAAAGCTATATGAAGCAATAGAAAAGGATGAGAAGATTTTTTCAGTGTCATCAAAAATGATTCAGATGTTTGCACCTGATAAGTATGATGGTGCTGGAGATTTGTATTGCTGTCTTGGATGGGCATATGCTCTTGGTAAGGATCATAAGCTTGGAAAATATGAAAAGGAGTGCAATATTTTCTCAGCATGTGGTGGTGCAGCAATCTATAGACGTGCACTTTTCGAGGAAATAGGATACTTCGATGAGTTCCATTTTGCATATCTTGAGGATGTGGATATAGGATATAGAGCCCGTATCATGGGCTATATTAACAGATATACGCCAGAGGCAGTTGTGTATCATGCTGGCTCAGGCATTACTGGCAGCAGATATAATCCTTTTAAGGTCAGAATTGCTGCTAGAAACAGCTGGTATGTAATTTATAAAAACATGCCTACGCTTCAGATTATTATAAACCTTCCATTTATTCTTATTGGATTTATGGTTAAGGCTTTGTTCTTTATAATGAAGGGATATGGAAGAGAGTATCTCTCTGGCATGAAGAGAGGATACCTTATGTGTACAGAGGGCAAGAAGTACCCATATTCCTCAAAGTTTTTTGGAAATTACGTAAAAATTCAGTTAGAGCTATGGCTGAATTTATTCAGAAGGATTTTAGGATAAATGATAAAAGATAATCAGAGGATGCTAAACAGGCTGCATGTCGTGCTTGATGGTATTGTGACAGCACTTATGTACATGCTTGCATATTGGTTTAAGTTCCATTCGGGTATAATCGATTCTGGTTATGCCTTGTCAATGCACTATTATTTCAGAGCACTATATGTCATTATACCGGCATATTTGGTGCTTTATTACCAGTTTGATTTATACAACTCTAAGCGTGTTAGTGGTAGAAAGAGAGAGCTTTTCAATATAGTAAAGTCTAATGTTACTGGTATTGTAAGCTTTATCGTTATTCTCTATTTAATTAATCAGTCTCATTTCTCACGAGAAATGATATTCTTCTTTGGTGTGTTTAATATATGCGCACTTGCAGTTGAGAGAAATGCCATTAGATATCTGCTCAGATTTTTCCGTAAGAAGGGCTATAATCTAAAGCATATCCTGTTGGTTGGATATTCAAAATCTGCGGAAATGTACATAAATCGTATTCGTATGAACCCTCAGTGGGGCTACAACATCAGAGGAATTCTTGATGATAAGGTCGAAGCTGGTACTATGTATAAGGGTATCAAGGTTTTAGGTAAAATAGATAATCTTATGGTTATTCTTCCTGAGAACAAGCTTGACGAAATAGTTATCACACTGCCACTGGAGGCCTACGGCAGACTGGAAAAAATAGTTGCGTGGTGTGAAAAATCAGGTGTTCATACTAAGTTTGTACCTGACTATTCAGACTTCATTCCTGGAAGACTTTATACAGAGGACATTCAGGGACTTCCTGTTATTAATATTAGAGCAGTTCCTCTTACAAACACCTTTAACATGATTGCTAAGAGGCTTGTGGATATTGTTACTGCAGTTTTGGGAATAGTTCTCTCATCACCGGTAATGCTAGCTGCAGCTATTGCTATTAAGGCAACCAGTAAGGGACCACTTATATTCAAGCAGGAAAGAGTTGGTTTACATAACAAACCATTCTATGTATATAAATTCAGAACTATGTACATAAAGGAAGAGCTTGATGAGGAACTACAGGATAAGAACTGGACAACAAGGGATGACCCTCGAGTTACAAAGGTTGGAAGATTCCTTAGAAAAACAAGTATAGACGAGCTTCCACAGTTCTTTAATATCCTGTATGGCCAGATGTCTCTAGTAGGTCCAAGACCAGAGCAGACAGCCTTCGTTGAGAAATACAAGGAAGAAATTCCTAGATATATGATAAAGCATCAGGTAAGACCAGGCCTTACTGGATGGGCTCAGGTTAATGGCTTACGTGGCGACACGTCAATTGAAGAGCGAATCGAGCATGATCTTTACTATATCGAGAACTGGACAATGGGATTTGATATTAAAATCATGTTTCTGACTATATTTAAGGGATTCATTAATAAGAATGCATACTAATAATTCTAAAATAGATGTCGTTATACCGGCTTATTATCCGGATGATAAAATAAAAAAGCTTGTTGAGATGCTTTCTAAGCAGACAGTAGCGGTAAGCCAGGTTATTATAGTGAACACTGTGCCTAACGCTATGGCGACAGACAGTGTTGACACTATCTTATATAACGCGGAACAAAGAATAAGAGATTGTGAGAAAATAGAGGGCATAAAGGTCACCACTTCAAAGGTTTATGAAGACGAATTTGATCATGGTGGCACTAGAAACAGGGGAGCATCGCTTGCATCAGATGACTGTGAGTTTTTGTTGTTTATGACACAAGATGCGGTTCCTATGGATGACAGACTTATTAAGAGCCTTGTGGCCAAGTTTGATGATGAGAGTGTGGCAGCAGCCTATGCCCGTCAGATGCCAGCTGAGAACTCTTCTATTTCAGAACAGTTTACAAGAGGCTTTAACTATCCTGACATCGATCAGGTTAAGTCCCTTGAGGACATAGAAACAATGGGAATAAAGGCATTTTTCTGTTCTAATGTATGTGCAATGTACAGAAGAAGTGTGTTTATCTCTCTAGGACAGTTTATTAATCGTACAATATTCAACGAGGATATGGTATTTGCCAATAAACTGCTAAAGAATGGATATAAAATAGCCTATGCTAAGGATGCTAAGGTTATCCATACACATGAGTACACTGGAATGCAGCAGTACCGTAGAAACTTTGATTTGGCGGTTTCGCAGGTACTTAATCCACAGGCATTTTCTGGCATATCATCAGAGTCAGAGGGGCTAAAATATGTGAAGGCGGCATTTTTGTACTTCCTAAAGGCAAAAAAGCCATTAGAAATAATACCTTTCGGAATCAAATGCGTGTATAAGTATATGGGATATAGAAAGGGTAAAAAAGTACTTTGCTTATCTAAAAAAGAGATATATAAGGCGACTTCAAACGCAAGATTTTTTGAGAAATTGCCAGTTGGTAACGAAATGTTAGAATACGTTCTACGTGTAAATCAGATAGATATTAAGGAATAATACATAAGGAGAGTATATTATGTGCGGAATAGTAGGCTATGTAGGTAAGAATCAGGCGGCTCCAATACTTCTTGATGGGCTTTCAAAGCTTGAATACAGAGGATATGACTCAGCAGGAATTGTAGTCAGAGATGGAGAGAAGGATCCTGAGGTAATAAAGGCCAAGGGAAAGCTTGAGAACCTTAAGCAGAAAACAAATGATGGTAAGGACATCATTGGACACTGCGGTATTGGACATACAAGATGGGCTACACATGGAGAGCCATCAGAGCTCAATGCTCATCCACATGTTTCTGACGACTTAAATGTTGTAGCAGTTCATAATGGTATTATTGAGAACTATCAGGAGCTTAAGGAAAAGCTTATCAGAAAGGGATATACATTCTATTCACAGACTGATACAGAGATTCTTACTAAGCTTGTGGATTACTATTACAAGAAATATCAGATCGGACCTATTGACGCTATTGCAAAGACAATGGTTCGTGTACGTGGTACATATGCCTTAGCAGTAATGTTTAAGGATTATCCAAATGAAATATATGTTGCTAGAAAGGATTCACCTCTTATTTTAGGACAGACTGATGGTGACTGCTATCTTGCATCTGATGTACCAGCAATTCTTAAACATACAAGAAATGTGTACTATATTGATAACTTTGAGATGGCACGCATTCATAATGGACAGATTGATTTCTATAACCTTGATGGAGATATTGTTCCAAAGGATTCAGTGGAAATCGAATGGGATGCAGAGGCAGCTGAGAAGGGTGGCTATGAGCACTTCATGATGAAGGAAATTCATGAGCAGCCACGTATTACCCTTGATACATTTAATTCAGTATATAAAAACGATAAGATTGATTTGTCAGAGGTTGGCCTTACAGAGGACGAAATAAAGAAGATTAGTAAGATTACTATTGTTGCTTGTGGTTCAGCATATCATGTTGGAATGGTTGCCCAGTATGTAATCGAGGATTTAGTAAAAATTCCAGTAAGAGTTGAGCTTGCATCAGAATTTAGATATAGAAAGCCACTTCTTACAGAGGATGACTTTGTTATTGCTATTTCTCAGTCGGGTGAGACAGAGGATACTAAAAAGGCTGTTGTAGAGGCAAAAGAGTTAGGCGCTAATACACTGGCAGTAGTAAATGTTGTTGGCTCATCAATAGCAAGAGAGGCAGATAACGTATTCTATACACTTGCAGGTCCTGAAATATCAGTTGCCACTACAAAGGCATATAGCGCTCAGCTTATTGCACTTTATGCGATTGCAGTTGAGTTTGCACGTGTTAAGGGCAAAATCGATGATGAAAAGTATAACTACTATATAAATGAAATACTTTCTATTCCTGATAAAATTGCCAAGATTATAGAGGATAAGGAGAGAATCCAGTGGATTGCAAATAAGTTCTCATCATCTAAGGACGTATTCTTTATTGGAAGAGGTATTGATTATGCAATTTGTCTTGAGGGATCACTTAAGATGAAGGAAATAAGCTACATTCATTCAGAGGCATACGCAGCTGGCGAGCTTAAGCATGGACCAATTGCTCTAATTGATGATGGAATTTTAGTTGTTTCATGTCTTACACAGCCAGAACTTCATGAAAAGACTGTAAGTAATATTGTAGAGGTTAAGGCAAGAGGAGCAGTTGTATTTGCTGTTACAACATATGGTCACTACAATGTTGAGGATAATGCGAACTATGTAACATATATTCCTAAGACAGATGAGCACTTTATGGCATCTCTTGCAGTAGTGCCAATGCAGCTTATGGGTTATTATTTAAGTATTTCAAAGGGTATAGACGTAGATAAGCCAAAGAACCTTGCTAAGTCTGTAACAGTTGAGTAATAGAAAGATTAAAATATGAGTGAAAATTTTTGCAGTATGTGCTTTCGCTCGGAGAGCACAGCAGGAAAAATGATATCTTTGCCTGGAAACATGAATATTTGCGCGGATTGTATGCAGAAAACAATGGATACAATGTCAGCATTCAATATACCTGGCATGTTTTCTGGTGGTACACCTGTTGATATAGGTGGTAAGAAGCCTGAGGAGAAAAAAGAAGAAAAGAAGGATTCAGAAAAGGATACACTTCTTGATGGTGTAGACAGTGATGATGCAGAGGCTAAATCAGAGGATTCAGTAGCATCGGAATCATCAGATGATGAAAAGACTGAAAAGCAGGATAAGACTAATGTCAATAATCCATTTTCAGGAATTCCAAATGTCAGCTTCATGAATATGGCGGACTTCCGGAGTCTACTTGGTGGTGGAAGAACTCGAGTTAAAAAGAAAAAGCAGGTTCCAGAGGAGGAGAGAGTACCTCTTATAGATATTAAGGATATCCCAGAGCCTCATAAGCTTAAGGCCATGCTTGATGAGTATGTAGTAGGTCAGGAACAGGCTAAGAGAATCGTGTCTGTGGGTGTTTACAACCACTATAAAAGGGTGGCAGCCCAGGGTATGAAGAGAGAAGAGTTCGAGGATGGCTTATTTGACGTAGAGATTGAAAAGTCAAATATGCTCATGATAGGACCTACAGGATGTGGAAAGACATACCTGGTTAAAACGCTGGCTAAGCTCCTTAACGTGCCACTTGCTATTGCTGATGCAACATCTCTTACAGAGGCTGGATATATCGGTGATGACATTGAGAGTGTTGTTTCAAAGCTCCTTGCAGCAGCAGATAATGATGTGGAAAAGGCTGAGACAGGTATTATTTATATTGATGAAATAGATAAGCTTGCTAAGAAAAAGGATACACATTCAAGAGACATTAATGGCGAGAGTGTTCAGCAGGGTATGCTGAAGCTTTTAGAGGGTGCTGATGTTGAGGTACCAGTTGGATCAAATTCTAAAAACGCCATGGTTCCACTTGAAACTATTAATACAAATAATATCTTATTTATTTGTGGTGGAGCCTTCCCTGATCTTGATGAAATCATTAAGCAGAGGCTTAGAAAGCAGACATCTATAGGCTTTAATGCAGAGCTTAAGGATAAATTTGATAAGCGTAAGGACATTTTATCTGAGGTTAAGACTGAGGATATTAAGAAATACGGACTCATACCTGAGTTCATAGGCCGACTCCCTGTTGTATACACTATGGAGGGGCTTACTAAGGAAATGCTTGTGAAGATTCTTCATGAGCCAAAGAATGCACTTGTTAAGCAGTATCAGAAGCTTTTATCAATGGATGAGGTTAAGCTTGACTTTGAGGATGAGGCACTTGAAGCTATCGCTGAGAAGGCTTACGAGAAGGATACAGGTGCAAGAGCATTAAGATCAATAGTCGAGGAGCTTATGCTTGATATTATGTATGAGATTCCTAAGGACAAAAATATTGGTCGAGTTGTTATTACAAAGGATTACATTGAAGGTACTGGTGGACCAGTTATCGAAATGAGGACATTATAGTGTCGTTTAGTTCAGTTTCATTTTTTGTGTTTATGATTGCGGTATTTCTCATCTACTGGGGAATACCGCATAAATTTAGATATGTACTACTCATATGTGCAAACATAGCATTTTATAGTAGCTTCGGAGCAAAATATTTACTAGTTTTACTCTTCGAGGCCTTGATTTCATATGCTTTAGCACTTTACCTTGCTAAGGTGCCTGGCACTTCACTACGTGAAAGTGCCAGGCACTGTGAACAAAATGTGAACAGGTCTGACGGATCTAATAAGGTATTAATCATTGCAGGGATAGTCGTTATAGTCCTGCCACTTCTTATATTTAAATATCTTAATTTCGCTATATATACCTTTGATAAGGTGATGTCTAAAATATCAGCACCGGTGAATGATCATACAATTGCCCTAATAGCCCCCATAGGCATATCCTTCTATACATTTGAGGCTCTATCATACCTAATTGATGTGTATAAGGGGAAAATACAGGCAGAAAAGAACTTTTTAAAGCTATTTGCTTTTCTCTCCTTCTTTCCCAATATAACATCTGGACCTATTGAGAGAGCAGGTGATTTTATTCCACAGCTTGATATAGAAAAGAATTTTGACTATGACAGAACCGTATACGGTCTCAGGCTTTTACTGCTAGGTATGTTAAAAAAGATTTGTGGTGCAGATGTGCTAAAACAGTATGTTGATGCTGTATTTGGAAACATATATGCATACAAGGGACCAACTTTTATTGTTGCAATCATACTATATACCTATGAAATATACCTTGATTTTTCTGGATACACGGATATGGCAAGAGGCCTAGCATATATGCTAGGTTATGATCTTAGAGAAAATTTCAAATCCCCTTACCTATCAAATGGAATAAAGGAATTTTTCTCAAGATGGCATATATCATTGTCACAGTGGTTAAGAGACTACATTTATATTCCACTTGGAGGTAGCAGGTGTAGCAAAATAAGAAAATATATAAATCTTATGATCACAATGCTTGTTAGTGGATTATGGCATGGAGCTAACTTCACATTTATAGTATGGGGGCTTCTTCATGGAGTATATCAGTGCGCTGCTGACGTCACCAGAGGCATAAAAAAGAGAAATAATAACACAGAAATGCAAAATAATAGAATTTTCAAGGTACTGAGAATCTTATTTACTTTCATATTAGTAAGCTTTGCATGGATGTTCTTTAGAGCTAACTCTTTATCAGATGCAAAATATATCGCCCTAAATATGTTTGTAGGTTCTAATTTCTATGGACAGATGTTACAGATGGGATTCTTAAAGATAAGCGCCTATATAAGTGTTATTGCAATTATTGCCTTGACTATAGCTTATGATTTAGCGAGTGAAAGAATGGACGTCGTTTATAGATTTGGAGAACTGAATGCAGTATGCAGATGGATATTATATATTGTGTGTGGCCTTTTAGTGATAGTTTTAAGAGCTCATACAGGTGCTGGAGCAGACTTTATTTATTTTAGCTTTTAGGTGCGAGCTGAGAAAATCAGCGCGAAGCGTTTGATTTTCCTCAGCGAGCGAGTATAAAAATATGAAAAAACTTGTAATTAAAACAATTGCATATTTGATGATTCTTGCACTTATAGTGTTAACTCCAAGCATTATCATTGATCCTTACAATGTATTTCACGTAAGTGAGCCAAGAGATAATGGAATAGAATCTAACAAGAGCTTTATTAAGACTGAATATATAAAAAGGAATCATGAAAACATTGATTCACTTGTATTTGGATCTTCAAGAGCGGGATTTGTAGATAT
>R26__coassemble_1548_pt1 | contig 11317 bp, 12 predicted proteins | sample R26__metabat2_high_PE_058 | metagenome-assembled genome bin R26 | reverse complement strand
TCCTTGGAGCATCATTTGTATGGGTGAATCATGGAGTTGATTTTAGATCTATGGTCTTTAAAAATGTTGCAACATATTATTTATGCTCATGTTCGACATCATTTGGGCTTCTATATATATGTAGAAATCTTAAGCCATTTAAGCTACTAAAATTCTGGGGTGTAAATTCTCTTATTTTTATGGCAGTACATGGATCAGAGACAATGACATATTGTGCTATACAGGCAGCTATGTGGGCCAATCAGTATCTTACAAGAGCCAGAGGATACATATGTTACGCTATAATCGTTACAGTTATTTGTACATATTCTAGTATAATGATACTCTTAATCAATAAATTTGTACCATTTATAGTAGGAAAACCATTTCATGGATTTAAAAAAGCTAAGAATTAGTGTACAATAATACTAATTTGAATATTAATAATTAATTTATATATTAGGGGGAAAAAACATGAAAATTAAAGATTTTTGTGACATGGCTAAGTTTGAAGAAATCATGAATAACTGGGCAGTCTCTACAGGACTTGCTACAGTTGCAGTAGATAATGATGGAAAATACATCAGTGACTGCTATAATTTTACAGATTTCTGTATCAAGCTTACACGAGGATCAGCTGAGGGATGTAAGAGATGTGAAAAGTGTGATGCTGAAGGTGAAGGGGTTTACAGCTGTCACGCAGGTTTAGTAGATTTCAGTATTCCTATCTCTCTTGAGGATGGAACTTTATTAGGTAGTGTTATCGGAGGACAGGTTCTTCCAGAGGATCCTGATGAAGATAAATTCAGAGCAACAGCAAGAGAGCTTGGAATTAATGAGGATAGATACATTGATGCATTAAATAGGGTCAATGTTAGAACAAAAGAGCAGATTGAATGCTCAGCAAAGCTTCTTGGTGATGTAATTAACATGTTTGTTCGCGAAAGCTATGCATCAAAGACAAATAAAGAGATCATTACAGACTTAAGAGAAGGTATCAAGAACGCAGCTGAAAAGATTGATATAGCAAATGAAAGTGCTAAACAGATTGGTACATACGGTTCTCGTCAGAAAATGCTTGCACTTAATGCTTCTATTGAGGCAGCAAGAGCAGGAGAGGCAGGTCGTGGATTCTCAGTAGTAGCACTTGAGGTAGAAAAGCTTGCACAGAGTCTTGCAGTTACATCAGCAGATATCACAAAGGCTCTTGAAGAGATTACAGAAATCATTCAGAATCTTAATAAATAATAAATATCGTTGACATAACTACAATAATTATCTATAATGATTATGTAAACAAATAGCCGCGTTCAAAAATGCGGCTATTGCTTTATGGGGAGAGTAGATATGTCTAGAAGGGTAGAGTTTCGTACAAAGAAATCAAGCCATTTTGGAATGGTAACAGTTTTAGTACTTGTTGCCATGTTTTGTTCTGTTATTGTAATAAAGAGCTTAGGAATGCAGAGCAAAAGAGATGATTACAACAGGCGAATAGAGGCGCTTGAGAAACAGATAGAAGAGCAGGAAGAGCGTACAAAGGATCTTCAGGAATACGAAAAATATACAAAGACTGTAAAATATGTAGAAGAAGTTGCTAAAGATAAGCTGGGTCTTGTATATGAAGATGAGATAGTATTTGAATCAGGTGTTGAAGAGCAGTAGTGAAGCCGGATTACAGTTATAAAGTAAAAGCTAAAGTAAAAAAATATATCGAAAAAAATGAAATGTTAGGACATGGCGATTTTGTAATAGTCGGGTTATCCGGCGGTGCAGATTCGGTATGTCTCTTTTTGTTATTAATTAAATTACAGGAAGAGCTTGGATTCTCTATTCGTGCAGTACATATTAACCATTGCATTAGAGGTAACAGTGCAAATAGAGATGAGCAGTTTTCAAAAAGCTTATGCGAAAAATATAAAGTACCCTTTAAGTCATACAGCATTGATGTGCCAGCTATAGCTAAAGAGGAAGGACTTACCTTAGAGGAGGCAGGTAGAAACGTAAGGTATAGCTGCTTTAACCAGTATGCTAGTGAACTCTTAGAGGCAGGAGACGGAATTTCTTTTGAATCAAAGGTAAAAATTGCAGTTGCGCATCATATGAACGACCAGGCTGAGACAGTAATTTTTAATATTGTAAGGGGATCTGGTCTTAAGGGTATCAGTGGTATGAATCCTGTTAGTGACAGAAATATTATTCGTCCTCTGCTATGTCTTACAAAAAGCGAAATCATTGATTATTTATCATTTGAAAAACAGGAATACTGTACAGATGAGACAAACCTCAATAATGATTACACAAGAAACTCCATTAGAAACGTGGTTATTCCTGAGCTTGAAAAAATACAGCCAAGAACAAGTGAGCATATTGCATATATGGCAGACGAGGTCAGGGAAGCTGTTAAATATATGGAATGTGAGGCTGAAAGACTCTTTAAAGATTGTGCTAGCTACAGTAATGATAATAGTGAATATTTAGGAGCATATCTACTAGATGTTAAAAAGTTAAAAACATATAATCCTATAATTGTCAGACAGATTATTATTTATACCCTTAGAAGGTTAATTGAAAATTATAAGGATATAACAAGAACGCATATCGAGGACATAAGTAGTCTTCTTACAAAGGGAAGAGGAAAATATGTCACTTTACCATATAATTTAATAGCAAGACGTGAAAAAGAATATATTGTAATAATGAAATTATAGATCTTTTTCCTTTTTAAATAGATGCCATTTATTTTCGCTACGCTTTTTGAATCTGGATCTTTTTAGCCTGTCATTTCGACGCTTAGACTTAACATATCTAATAATCTGGTCAATAATAAATGATACCAAAAAGGCAACCCCTAGTATTATTAGTAGCGAGATTACAACATCCTTTACGTTAATAAATATGATTTTCCTATTTGGAATAAGGCTTTCTGTTCTTTCATCTGTATCTATCTCAGTAATTGTAGAGAATTCGAAAGCTTTTATTTCGTCAGATGCATAGTCAATAGTGGCCTTACCAACAAGATTAGTACCCATATAGTATTCAAGAGTTGCAACATGTGAAGATGTCGCATTATCAGAATATATGATTTTTGTATCAACATCTGATAGGTTAACAGATTTAGGAATAACAGCATTTCCAGATTTACTTATTGATAAAATAGGTCTTGTTGACCCTAAGATGTCATATTTTGTTTTAAAAAATGCTTCAGAATTCAGGTTATATCTGCTTTCATTTTCCGAAATGTTAACAGTCTGGAAGCTTGAAAAGGCATAGTCAAATAGCTCAATAGTATCGGTAAACTGGGCAGGAGACTCTTCCTTCATAACAACACATATTAGACGCATACCGTTTCTTTCAGCACATGAAACAAGGGTCTGTCTTGCGACCTCTGTATATCCTGTTTTTCCGCCAATAAAGCCCTCATATTCATATTTGAATCCAGGAAGCATTTTATGATGATTTGTAATTGGTCGCTCCTCGGACTGCTTGTTTGTAGGCTTTATTGTATATTTTGGAGTATTTACGATTTTACAGAATGTTTCATTGGCAAAGCATTCCCTTGCAATAAGGGCTAGATCATAGGCAGAGGTATAATGATCGTCTCTTGGAAGTCCATTTGAGTTTGCAAAATGAGTATTTTTACAGCCGATATCCTCTGCACGTCTATTCATCATGGCAACAAAGGATTCCATATCTCCACCAACATGTTCAGCGAGAGCATATGCTACCTCATTGGCAGAGCCCAGCAAGAGACCATACAGACAGTCCTCAACTGAAAGCTGCTCACCTACATCTATAGACAGGTGGGTAGAACCTCTGTCGATATTCCATATGGCATCTGATGAAAATGTTACCATTTCATCCATAGTTGTATTTTCTATTACTAAAAGTCCTGTAAGAAGCTTTGTGGTACTTGCAGGAAAGAGCTCATCATGAGGATTTTTACTGTATAACAGAGTTCCAGTATTAACATCCATAACAACAGCTGACTGGGCACCAATGGCAGGACCATTTGGCCAGTCAGTAAACTCATTAGATTCAACTGGAAGAGCTTTTCTTTCATTAGCTTCTATAGTTTGTATGTCAGTAGGCTTTGTATCTACTGCAAATACCCTCTTATATGATGCTAATAGGAGAATAACTGTAAAAAGCGAAAACAGTATTATTTTGTTTATATACGATGTTAACTTACGCATGATTTATAATTATATAATTGCAAAATACGCATGGATATTAGTCTATATCCAAGATATTCATTGAGACGATTTATCATCTTATGATACAATATTTTGCAGTTAATTTGAAGATACTTGAAGAAAGGATAGTATGTATTTGATACATACGATAAACTATGAGACTAAGAAATATACCAGGCGCAAGAGATGTAATAGCTGACACACCTTTTTGTATTAAAGAGCCTGAAAAATATAAGGGTTTATGGGCAAGGGACATTTTTAATAATAATAAGCCTATTCATATTGAGATTGGAATGGGTAAGGGTAAGTTCATAATGGAGCTTGCAGAGAAGAATCCTGATATCAATTATATAGGCATTGAGAAATATTCAAGCGTTTTGTTAAGAGGAATTCAGAAGATGGAGTCAATGGATACTCCTCTAAATAATCTTGTTTTTATAAGATTTGATGCTGAATATATTACTGATATTTTTGATGAGGGTGAGATAGATAAAATCTATCTTAACTTCTCAGATCCTTGGCCAAAGGACAGACATGCCAAAAGAAGGCTCCCTTCAAAGGAATATATCGCAAGGTATAGACAGATACTAATACCTTCACACACAGTAGAGTTTAAAACAGATAATGTAGATTTATTCAATTTTGCACTAGAGCAGGCACCTCTTGCTGATGCAGAAATTGTGGCCTGTACATTTGACCTTCATAATGATTCATCAATGAATGAATGAAACATTATGACTGAATATGAGGAGAGATTCTCTTCTCAAGGAAATAAAATTTGTAAGTGTATAATTAAAATATGAAAAAGAGAACACTTGAAATATTAAACATATTAGATGAAATGTATGGTACGGACCTGGTGTGCTATTTAAACCATGAAAGTGCCTGGCAATTACTTATTGCAACAATTCTTTCAGCACAGTGTACAGATGCGAGAGTAAATGTTGTGACAGAGTCTCTTTTTAAAAAATATCCAACAATTAAGTCATTTGCTGAGGCTGACCTGTCAGAGCTTGAAAAGGACATTAAGCCAGCAGGTTTTCAACATAGCAAGGCTACTAATATTATAGGTTGCTGTAAAAAGCTTCATTATGAATATGGTGATGAAGTACCATCATCACTTGAGGAGCTAACATCATTACCTGGTGTTGGTAGAAAAACAGCAAATGTAATAAGGGGAAATGTATTCCATGACCCAAGTATCGTTGTAGATACACATGTGAAAAGAATTTCTAATAGATTAGGTCTTACCAAGGAATCTGATCCTGTAAAAATTGAATTTGATCTTATGAAAGAACTGCCAAAGGATCATTGGATTTTATATAATATCCAAATTATCACCTTTGGCAGAGATATATGCAAGGCGGTTAAGCCTGAATGTGAACGTTGTAAGTTAAGAAAGTATTGTAATAAGAGTGAGCATTAATCTTCTTTGTTATTTAGCTTTTCTTGCTTCTCTAGCTTATCCTTATGCCTCTTTTCGGCTCTTTGTTGTCTAAGCTTATCTTGCTTTTCTTTTATTTCAATAACTGTAGATCTAGGAACTCTCTTCAGGGTTTTTACTACATATATATTACCATCTTCGGCTTTCTTCATGCGGGCCTTGCCCTTTATATAACCATGCCTCCAGCATTTTGCAATACAGTAATAATGCTTTCCATTTGCGGAAAACCAATTGATTTTCTTAGGGGCTTTTCTGCCACATATATAGCATCTAGTAGAGTTGACTTCTTTATCAGCCATAGCCGTAAGCTTGTCTGGAAATTCACGTGATATATATTTGGCATAAGTTTTAAATGTTGCATGTATTTCCTCATTTTCAGACTGAGGAATAACAAATACGTCATAGCTTACATACTTTTCAACTTCTGGCATCTTTCGATCAATTTCTTTAAATACCTTTGCTGTATAATATGCATCGGAAAAAGCACGGTGGAATGGGATATCCTTCTCAATACCGAGGTAATCAACTGCAGACTCAAGGTTTCTTCTAAGCTTTCCATCGTCGTATGTGAGAGAGAAAAACTTCTGAATATCAAAATACATAAGAGGTCCATCAGTAAGCTCATCCATGCCATAATAAACCATGTTGCGTTGAAGCTCAGTTAAATCAAGAGTACCCCAAATGCAGAATACAGGATCATTACCACACCACTCAAGAAAATCTGAACATACTTCGGGAAATGGCCTGCCCTCTTCTTCAAGCTCCTCTTTATCAACCTGAACAATTTTAGAGGTCATGAAGTGAATAGTCTTATATATTTGAGGCTTAATCAGTTGATTAAATTCACCTGTTTTTTCAAATTTCTCATTAAGCTTAACTGCGCCGATTTCAACTATTTCAAAAGGCAGCATACTGTCTTTATCGAATTTTCCAGGAGCCTGATTCCATTCAAGGTCAAGCACTATATAATCCATTAGATCCATCCTCCATCAAGACCAATAATCTGTCCTGTTAAATAATTGTTACCTGTTGCAAGCTGAAGAGCTAAATGAGCCACCTCTTCAGGTTTACCAATTCTATCAGCAGGTATCTCTTCTATTATAGATGCCATGTCTTCCTCAGAAAAATGAGAATTCATATCGGTATCGATTAATCCGCATGCAATGGCATTTACTTGAATATTAGATGGAGCTAACTCCTTTGCTAAAGCTTTTGTAAAAGAGTTTATACCACCCTTTGTTGCTGAGTAAGCAACCTCCATGGAAGCACCTCTATCACCCCATACAGAAGAAATATTAATTATTTTTCCGGATTTTTTTTGGAGCATAAGTGGTACAACTTGTTTAGCACAATAAAAAGCTGAGCTTAAGTTTGTAGAAATCATTTGATTCCATTCATCATAGCTCATATCTGTGAGTAAACCAATGTATGAAATACCAGCATTATTAATTAGAACATCCAGTTCATCAATGTCATTGAAAAATTTTTCCACCGTATATGGATCTGAAATATCTCCAACAAATGGAATACAAGTAATATTATATGTATTCTCAAGCTTGTTAGCAAACTCTATAAGTTCTTTTTCAGAAGAAACGCAGGAGATATATAGATTATATCCTGCGGCTGCAAATTCCTTGGCAATAGCACGTCCAATTCCCCTAGATGCACCTGTAATAAAAGCAGATTTATGACTCATAGATTATTCTCCGAATTTATGATTCGTATTCCTTACCGTTAACAAAAGCCTTAGCTTCGTCATCGACTGGTATCATAATATATTTTACACCATCAACAACCTGAGTTGTTATTTCAGCCTCTTTCTTTTTTGAGACTCTTAAAATAACATCATCTTCGTGAGACTCATCATCTACATCTATAGCTTCGTGAACATTAAGCTGCTTTTTAAGCTCTGCATTTTCCTTAACCAAAGACTTTTCTGTCTCTATATGTGAGGCCTCTTTTGCAAGCTTTTTATCTACAATCTGCTTAATCTCTGGAGCTTCCTCGTCATCCTCGAATTCTTCCTCCCAAGCCTTGGCAATATGCTCGGTTATATTTTTAGGAATGTCAATATAATCAGAAAGACCAAGAATAGCTTCCTTAGTGAGAATTGGCTGATTATCGTCAGAGCTTTCTGTTTCCTCAGGAGCTTCATTAAGCAAAATGTCGTTAAGTCCTCCCTGAATAGTGGTGAAGAGCTCCTCTCCCTTTTCATCATTTTCTGATGATTTTAGGACTATGCTTTTGAAAACCTGCTTTTTCTCGTTTGTTGTACGCTTCATTCCACATCCTAAGACCTCTTTCATAAATTCGTTATGAGGCTCTTTTGTATTCTTTGTGTAAAAGAGAGTAGAATGAATATTAGCGCTTCTCTCATCAAAAAGTGGAAATACGAAACCTATTTCTGGAGCACCAACAACCCAATCACGAATTCTGGCACCAATTCTATCCTCATCGGCAAGATAGCCTAGGGCAGGCTTGGACAAATCAACAGGACAGATAGCACATAGAATGTATTCATAAACCTCTACGGATTCTCCAGTTTTAAAATTGTCACTTGTCTTAGCAGGAATATCATAGGTATCTCTGAAAAGCAAAATGAGATAATTTCCAACATAATAAAAATTGTCGATTACATGCTGGTAAAAGGTTCTAAGAAGATCCTCATTAAGAAGATTACACTCTCTAATTCCGAAAAGTACCTGCTGAGGACCACCTACAGCTTCGGCATCATCCGAAAAATCAAGCTTAAGTAGGCTGTTTCCAACTGTTCCTGAAAGGACCTTATTGGCAATATCAAGATATTTGAAATATTCTTCTTCCTTGAGGTCGCGAAAGTCCTGGGTAAATGAAAGAACCATTTCCTTATTTGAGTTAACGTAGCAGCCACTCATTTTTGTGAATGTACATTCTGATTTTTTTAATCTTCTTTTGATTTCTAATACGTCTCTTTTTTTCATAATAAAATTCCTATAATAAATCTAAAATTTCTGAAATGTTGTTAATTGTGAAGTCAGGCTTATCACAGGTTCCAAAACCATAGCTTGCATATATAAATGGAACAGAAGCCTCGCGACAGGCGTTGGCATCCATTTGAGTATCACCAACATAAACAGGAGACTTAAGTCCGTTTCTCTTTGCAATAATTTTGATATTATCAGCCTTTAACTTATCTGTATAGGCAGGGCATGTGAAGTCCTTTATATAATCCTTAACGCCTATTTTTTCAATAGTAAGCTCGATATATCCACCCTGGCAGTTACTTACAATAAAAAGAGGATACTTTTCTGCAAGCTTTTTAATCGTATCGACCATTCCATCATATAGTGTGCCGGCTTCTCTTTTTATATATTCCTCTTCGTATTTATAGCAAAGAGGCTTGAATTCAAGCTTTTTTTCAATTGTTTCATTCGGAAGAATGGCATCAATAATATCCATCATAGGAAGACCGAAGAGTCCCTGAAGCTGCTTAGCAGTAACGTGAGCATAGGAAAGACCACACTCATCAAGAGCCTGATTCCATGCTCTCTCTACAACTCCTGTTGTATTCCATATTGTTCCATCAATGTCAAAAATAATGCCGTCAGTTGTAATTTTACCCATAAAAAATCCTTTATTATTTGATTCCTATTGTATATACATGTTTTAAACCCTTATCAGCACATTTATAAAGGGTATCATAAAGAGATAGCCCCTCTGTTAATGGGTTATGTGATGTATATGAACCATCGTCATTTTTTTTTGTAAATACAATGTGCAGACCATGAGATATTGATGACCTATCATTGTATATTAAAGAAATAAATCCGCTATAGCTTTGTGCAAAAGTGTTGAGCTTATTTTTATTATTTTGCCTAAATACCTTAGTAGAAAAACCTTCTTTTTTTAAATACTTCCTAATTGCAAATGGTGAAGTTCCAAAGGCACCCTTGAGTGTAGCACCATATTTTTCTAAAAATTCAACTACAGAAGTTAGAGACTCAGTAATATTTTTATCTGAAGAATTATTAAATGCCATTAGAGCATTAAGAAGTGCTATTGGTCCACATCCATTTTCACTCATAGAGTGATTGCCATATGAAGCCTTATATAATGCACTCTGGTTATCAATGTAGCTATTTTTTGTAATGATATTATCGAATGGAATTCTTCGTAATATATCTGAGTGTTCACCTGTAGTTATTATTGTAAATTTCATATTATCTATTCTTAAATTCAGGGACGAATCGAAGCGAATTAAGGCTAAGAATATTTTCCTGCTTATTGCGAGCTTTGTGTTTTATGCGTGGGGTGGTATTTACTACCTCCTTATTATGCTATGCACAATTATTATTGATTATCTAGGCGGAAGAATTATTTATTCAAATAGGGAAGACAGCAAAAAAAAGAAGCTGTCTCTAATCTTAACAATTATCTTAAACCTGTCTATTCTCTTCTTCTTTAAATATTTTAATATGGTCATCATCATAATAGAAAACATTATGGCGCAGGGTCCTAAGGGTATTATTGATGCCATGAAATTTATGGAAGGAACAGGAGCCCTTGGATTTAAGGAAATAGTACTTCCTATCGGTATTTCCTTCTTCACATTCCAGGCCATGAGCTATGTAATTGATGTATATAGAGAGCAGGTTGAGCCTCAGAAGGACATTTTTGATTTTGCTCTTTATGTGGCACTTTTCCCACAGCTAATTGCCGGACCTATTGTTCAGTACAAGGACGTTTCACTACAGATAACAGGCAGAGAAGAATCTATAGATATGTTTTTATCAGGAATTAAGAGATTCTGCTATGGCATGGGTAAGAAGGTAATAATCGCAAACACCCTTGCAGAGGTTTCGGATGCTATATGGGGACTTGAAATCCATATGTTAGGAGCATCTGTTGCATGGCTTGGAATATTGTCATATACCTTCCAGATTTATTTTGATTTTTCAGGATATTCAGACATGGCAATTGGCCTTGGAAGAATGTTCGGATTTTCATTTAAGGAAAATTTCAACTATCCATATGTATCAGGCTCGATACAGGAGTTTTGGAGAAGATGGCATATCTCATTATCCTCATGGTTTAGAGACTATGTGTATATTCCACTGGGCGGTAACAGAAAGGGAAAGTGCAGAACATATCTTAATCTGTTTATAGTATTTTTACTTACAGGAATATGGCATGGTGCGAACTTTACCTTTATTTCCTGGGGACTCATGTATGCAGTTCTTCTCATAATAGAAAGAGCTTTTTTGGGAAAGGTCCTTGAGAATAATCCATTAAAAATAATCAACCATATCTATACAATGTTTTTTGTCATGATAGGATGGATACTATTTAGATCAGATACTTTACTTCAGGGAAAGGTATTTATTAAGCAGCTTTTCACAAAATCGGAGGGCGATTATACGATACTTTCGTATTTATCACTTAAGGTGATTATTGTATTAGTACTTGCAATCTGCCTGTCTGGAATGGCGCAGTATTTATTTAAAGATTTGTACGAGAAATATAAAAATATGCCGGCAGTTATTATTGCTGACTATGTAATACAGATAATTCTTTTAGTTGTTTCAATATTTATGATAGTAAGTGGAACTTATAATGCTTTCATTTACTTCCAGTTCTAAGTGCGAGCTGAGAAAATCAGCGCGAAGCGTCTGATTTTTAAAGCGAGCACGGGGACTCATATTTCTACCAGGTTGTTATATAT
>R26__coassemble_1505_pt1 | contig 11531 bp, 8 predicted proteins | sample R26__metabat2_high_PE_058 | metagenome-assembled genome bin R26 | reverse complement strand
ATCCATGCCACTCATGTTGTACATTTTCATCATATCCTGCATTCTACGGCTTTCCTCTGATATAGTAATCATAGAGGATGTGTCCTTGTTTTTAAGCTTCTCAACCTTAACTGTAAGCTTGTCCTTTTTAAGCACCTTTCTAAAGAGCTTCTCAAGGTCTGCCTGTAAATCTTCAAGTGCCTTCTGGTCCTTCTTTGACACCTTTGACTTAAACGCATCTGTTAAGTCTGCATCGATTCTTGCAAACTTTATGTCTTCATTCTTTGACTCAAGTTGCTGGACAAAAGGCTGGTCAATGTTATGTGTAAGAATTACAGCATCCATCTTCTGCTTTTTAAACATGTTGATGTACTGTGACTGCTGTACCTCATCTGTTACATAATAGATAACCTTTCTTGGCTCTTTTTCTCCCTCAGCATCATCTGTAACTGAGTTGCCATTGTCGTCAACGCCATCGGCCTCTACCTTGTTACCATTTTCATCTGTTGCATTTTCATCAGCATCTGTTGGCTTGATTTCAAGACATTCTGGAAGTGTCAGGTACTTGCCATCAAGGTTCTTAAAGAGAATGTAGTCTGTCATCTTTTCACAGAACTTATCATCCTTTAAGCAACCAAACTTGATGAATGGAGAAATGTCATCCCAGTACTTTTCATATTCTTCCTTTTCTGTTTTACACATTCCTGCAAGCTTGTCTGCGACCTTCTTAGAAATATAGTCTGAAATTTTCTTAACAAATCCATCATTCTGAAGTGCAGAACGTGAAACGTTAAGTGGTAGATCAGGACAGTCAATAACACCCTTTAAGAGCATAAGGAACTCAGGAATGACTTCCTTGATATTATCTGCTACAAATACCTGGTTATTGTAAAGCTTTATTGTTCCCTCGATTGACTCATATTCCATATTAATCTTAGGGAAGTACAAAATACCCTTTAAGTTAAATGGATAGTCCATGTTAAGGTGAATCCAGAAAAGTGGCTCCTTGTAATCCATAAATACTTTTCTGTAGAAATCAAGATATTCATCCTTTGTTACATCATTAGGATGCTTTGTCCAAAGTGGATTTGTATCATTTAAGGCTACTGGTCTCTTAACGATTTTAAGCTTTTCTTTTGCTTCCTTACCGTCCTTAGCCTCCTCATGAATTTCCTCGACAACGATGTCCTTATCTGTTTTCTCTGAAGCATCAATTGTCTCGTATTCTGTCTCAGCACCCTCCTTCTCAAGATAGATGTTTACAGGCATGAAAGAACAGTATTTTTTAATTATCTCACGTACTCTGTACTCATTAGCGAACTCTAAAGACTCTTCATTAAGGAAAAGAGTAATCTCTGTACCCACCTCTGTTCTGTCTCCATCGTCCATAGAGTACTCTGTTCCACCATCGCACTCCCAGTGAACTGGCTTAGCATCCTTTTTGTATGAAAGTGTGTCAATATGAACCTCATCAGCTACCATAAATGCTGAATAGAAGCCAAGTCCAAAATGACCGATAATCTGGTCATCATTTGTTTTGTCCTTATACTTCTCGAGGAAATCTGTTGCTCCAGAAAATGCAATCTGAGTAATGTATTCTTCAACCTCATCTGCTGTCATTCCAAGACCTGTATCAATGAATTTAAGTGTTTTCTTCTCTGGACTTACCACTACTCTGATTTTATTTTCAAAATCATCAGCGTATGTGTACTCACCGATCATATCAAGCTTCTTAAGCTTAGTAACAGCATCGCATCCATTTGAAATAAGTTCTCTTACAAATATGTCATGGTCTGAATATAACCATTTTTTAATAACTGGAAAAATATTATCCGAATTAATCGAAAGACTACCTTTTTTTGCCATTTCTATACCTCCTATAATGACTTACAGTGATATTTTAAGTCACAAAAAAGGTAAAGTCAATAAAAATTTAGCACTCAATTAAAATGAGTGCTAACAAATATGCTATTATATAGATATACCGAGAAATAGACAAGAAAAAAACAAAACCCCTGGTTATAAAACCAGGGGTGATATCCTATAAATAACTCAAATGCTATTAATCGGCTACTGTAGCCTCTGCATCCGCCTCAACAGCCTCTGCTGCTGCGTTTGCCTCCTCGGAAAACTCTTCAAACTCAAAGTCCTCAGCCATTTCCTTAGACTCTTCGTCAACTACTCCGACACCGTCCTTAGCCTCTGCTGCCTTTTCTTTGATCTTCTCAGCTGCCTCAGTTACAGTCTTAACAAGAGTATCCTTAGCTGCACTAACATTTTCAGTAAGTGTTACATACTCGCGGCTGCTCATGATAGCATCCTTTTTCTCCTTAAAGAAATCTGCTACAGAATCCTGAGCTGTTGTGCCTGTTCCGCTAACGCCCTCACCACTTTCTGGTGTGCTTTTTGCTGACTCAAGCTGTGATTTATTTAGATAATAATATACTCCAGCACCTGCTGCGCCTGCCACAGCTGCCATTGTCACTAATTTGCTTAACTTGCCCATAGTATACCTCCTTAATTATTATCCTCATTTTAAGTTTTTTTGTACTATTTTGCAATAGCCTATAGTTCACAGACTACTTGCACTCAGAAACTGAACTTCCCTCAAATACCTGTCCTGGAACAATCACCATCTCAATAAGTGTAGTTTCTGGCTTTTCTATCTGACCAATAAGCTTTTTTGCCGCCTCTTCACCAATACGCTTAGTGTCCTGAACTATTGTTGTAATCTGAGGTCTGAAGCATTTAGCAAGAGCTATTCCATCATAGCCAGCCACAGAAATGTCCTCTGGTATTCTAAGACCCTGTTCATAAATTGCATTAATTCCACCAAATGATGAGAAATCATCTGGATATAAGATGCAGGTTGGCGGATTTTTAAGCTTAAGTAATTCCTTAGTTTCCGTATAGGCACCCTCAACATTTCTGAAGGTAGATGACTTTATATATTCCTTTGGAACATCAACACCTAACTCCTCACATGTTTTTCTAAAGGATGTAAGTCTTCCCCTAGTAACCATGGTACCCTCGCCATGTATATAGGCTATTTTTCTATGCCCCTTTGAATATACATATTTAACAAGATCCCTCATTCCTGAGTTGTTGTCTGAAATTACATTTATCTTTTCATTAAAAACGTAGTCAATAGTTACAACTGGGATATCGCTCTTCATAAGCTCGATTACTTCCGGATCATCGTAATTTACGCAGGCAATAACAATTCCATCAAAGCCTCTTGATCTTGCCTGTTCAAGATATGTATATCGTGATGAGCTTTCCTTACAACAGTTAATGAATGTCATGTTATATCCGCTAAGCTCAGCTGTATTTTTAAAGCTATCTAAAACGTGATTAAAATAATCATGAGTAAGTCCGCTATGTCCTTCATCAACAAAAAGAACGCCAAGGTTATGAGTCTTATTTGTCTTAAGCTCCTTAGCAGCTGCATTAGGAGCATAGCCCATTTGCTTTGCAAGCTTCTTAATTTCCTCTTTTGTCTTGGCTCCTATGTCTTTTTGATTATTTAATGCCTTTGAAACTGTTGCGACTGAAACGCCATAGCGCTCTGCAATATCACGAATTGTTACCATTTTGTACTCATTTCTATATGCGTATATACAACTACGTTAGCGAAAACGTTTAACGTAAACGTTTTCGTGTAAAACTATACCATATAAAATAGCAAGATTTCAATATTTGATTATCAAAATTGGTAAAAATGATATGTTTTTATATGCTTTTTTAGTTAAAAGTATCTAATAATTAATCGTACTTAAAATATTTATCATATGTTTCGAAAAAAGATGTTGTAGAAACCTCACCATTTCTCTCATAGCTAATCTTATCCCATAGGTCAGCATTGATATTAGAGGTTAAAGTTTCAATATAATTATCATATTTTTCTGTGAAGGTCTCTTGCTTTCTAAGCTTAACAATTGTTCCCTTATTTATATCTGTCTGTTCTTCATCAAAATTGGTTATACATTTAATAATGTGATATCCATACTCTGTCTTTATGACATCACTCACCTCATTTTCTGACATATTGAATGCAACGTCCTCAATTTCCTTAGGCATTACACCTCTTGAGAATGAATAAAGTGACCTTTCATCCTCATTATAGTCAGCTGCTAGTATTTCAAACTCCTCCGAGTTTTTAATTCTTGCATCAATTGCGTAGGCTCTGTTCATGGCATCCTGCTTCATTGCATCTGAATACTCAATTCGATTGCCATTATCATCCATTGAATATGTTTTAATAAGTATGGACCTTACTGTGACTGTCCTCGCTTCATCGTCGCTTATCTCTGGATTGACTTCATCAGTCACTGACTCATAAACCTTATTAGCAATGGCATATTCCCTATACATATTCTCAATAAGCTCAGCATCAACATTAAGGTATTCCCTCTCGCTTTGATTAAGTGATGAAAAATATTCATTAGCTGCCTGTTTTACAAGCTCATTCTCTTTTTCATCTAGTGAAACACCTATCTCCCTTGCATACAAATTCATAGCCTTTATCTGGGCAAGTCTTGCTAAAATAGTTTCCTTGTACTGCTTTTCAACATTGCCATCCCCATATGGCACCTGCCAAATTTCCTGTCCGAAAACGCCATCATAAATATTTTCTGTATTTACAAGATATACCATAACTTCAGGCTTTGTACATGTTATATCCTCTATTTTGAATACAACCTCCTCGTCAAAGCCCATTGTCAGGACTATTTTTGCGCCGTCCTTTTCACAACCTGTAAGCACAAAAGCTTCCAGCAAAATAATTACTGGAAGCCATAAAAGTCTGAATTTTATTCTATTACTGCTGCTGTTTTTTCTTTTCAATGATCTCTTCCTTAAGGTCTAGAGCCTTATTCTTAATTCGAGCATTGGCATCTCTTGACTGAAGTACCTGCATTACGTATCTTCCCGCCTCATCATATTTTCCCTCTGAGAGTAAAAGAACTGACAGAAGGTAATCAAGTGTAACCGAGTCCATTCCAGCAATAGGATATGACTCTGTCTGTCTTGCTGAAATAAATCCTTCAAGTGCGTTATGAAGAAGCTCCGCTTCGTCCGCCTTAAGGTCTTCGATTTTTTCCTCATAGTCATCAGCTGCTCTGTCATAGTTCTCCGCATAGCCTCTGATAATCCATGCCATCTTAAGACATGTAAATGCCTTTTCTGAGTCCTTGCCCTTCTTTACTATACAGTTGGCAAGTGTAAGCTTATATCTTTCAATTGCCTCCTCATAAGGAATAACTGTATGTCTTGTGAATTTCATGAAGTGCTTTGATATATTTTCTTTTACGAGCTTAGCCTGTGGAGCGGCAATAATTCCATGCCATCTTTCAAGAGCTGAATATCCACAATGAGGACATGAAATAACATCATACTTTCCACAATCTATTCCAGAATAAATTGGTCTTAAATCCTTATCCTGCTTAACAAGTCTTGCCTTACCACTTCTAACCTTACTTTCAGTAAACTGCTTGTGACATACCGGACACTCATAGTTCTTTTCAAAAATCAGATCTCGCTCAGTCACAGTTTTTTCAACTGGCTTAACTTCCTCAACCTTAGGCTTAGCTTCTTCCTTGGCATAAATGTCAGCCCCCTCAAGCTTTCCAAGACCAAGACTTGATAACCCCGATAAAATTCCCATAACAACTCTCTCCTACTATTTATTTAATTTAAATGAGCTCTTCAGTGAAACTATTCTGTTAAATACAAGTTCACCTTCCTTAGAATCTCTAAAATCTACGTTAAAGAAGCCCTGGCGTACAAACTGGAAGCTGTCAAATGCCTTAGCATCAGAAAGGTTCTGTTCGAGCTTACAGCCTGTAAGGACTGTGAGTGAGTTAGGATTAAGGTTAAGAGAACCGTCCTCATTATAAACGCCCTTTTCCTCATCAATTAAGTTCTCATACAGTCTAACAGTTGCATCTACTGCATGTCTTGCTGATACCCAGTGAATTGTACCCTTCACCTTTCTTGTATCGCAGTTTCCGTTCTTTGTCTCAGGATCATATGTGCAATGGATAAGTGTTACATTTCCATCTGCGTCCTTCTCAATACCTGTACATGTCATGAAATATGCATTCATGAAACGCACTTCATTACCAGGATAAAGTCTAAAGTACTTCTTTGGTGGTTCCTCCATGAAGTCTTCTCTATCGATATAAAGTTCCTTGCAGAATGGAACCTTTCTAGTTCCAAGTGACTCATTCTCAAGGTTATTTGGAACCTCAAACCACTCCACCTGATCATCTGGATAGTTGTCTACTACTACCTTAACTGGATCAAGGCAGGCCATCATACGAGGCTTTTTAAGCTTCAAGTCCTCTCTGATGCAGTACTCAAGCATTGGATAGTCAACTGATGAATTGGCCTTTGAAACACCACAAAGCTCTACAAACATCTTTATTGACTCAGGCGTAAAGCCTCTACGTCTTAATGCTGCAATTGAAACAAGTCTTGGATCATCCCATCCATCAACGATTTTGTCCTCAACAAGCTTTTTAATATATCTCTTACCTGTTACAACATTTGTAAGATAAAGCTTAGCAAACTCAATCTGTTTTGGTGGGTGCTCAAATCCAACATTTTCAACAACCCAGTCATAAAGAGGTCTGTGATCCTCAAACTCAAGTGTGCAGATTGAATGAGTGATTCCCTCATAAGCGTCCTCAAGAGGATGAGCAAAATCGTACATAGGATAAATGCACCACTTATCTCCTGTATTATGGTGTGTCATATGAGCTACACGATAAATTACAGGATCTCTCATATTGATATTGGCTGCTGCCATATCAATTTTAGCTCTAAGAACCTTTTCACCATCTGCATATTTTCCGTCCTTCATCTCTGTGAAAAGCTGAAGGTTTTCCTCTACTGTTCTGTTTCTATATGGACTTTCCTTACCTGGAACCTCGAAGGTACCTCTGTACTCCTTAATTTCCTCAGCTGACAAGTCACATACATATGCCTTTCCCTGCTTGATAAGAGAAACTGCTGCCTCATATATTTTGTCAAAATAGTTAGATGCATAGTATAATCTGTCCTCAAAGTCTGCGCCAAGCCACTCTACATCAGCCTTTATTGAATCTACAAATTCAATACGCTCCTTTGTAGGATTGGTATCATCAAAACGAAGGTTGAATTTACCGCCGTACTGCTTAGCAAGGCCGTAGTTTAAAAGTATTGATTTTGCATGTCCTATATGCAGGTATCCATTTGGCTCTGGTGGGAAACGAGTACAAATTTGCTCATATTTTCCCTCCTCTAAATCTTTATCAATTATCATCTCAATAAAGTTTCTGGATACAACTTCCTTCTCTTCTGTTTCCCCATTTGTAACGTTTAAATTTTCTTCTGACATTTATTTACCCTTCCTCCCCTCTATGGGGAATGATAGTCTATGATTTGAAACCAAGTAGCAGATATGTTCCAAGTGACGCTAGCGCAAACACGAGCCCAATGGCCATAACTGAATATTTGATTTTTTTATTATTAACAGTATCTACAAAAAGACCTGTAAATATCCCTTCACATACTATGCATATGGCTGCATACCTAAAATCCTGAGCACTGAAGTTTCTATTCGTAAAAGCAAAGTACAAATACGCCATCAAATATGTAGCCCAGGTTCCAAAAAGAATTATCTTCCATTTAAGTGAAAGTCTGCTTTTTTTACTTAACATCATATAGGCTGTTGCAATAAGCGCTATGAGAATAAGTATTATTCCTGTTACAAATACTGTAGGTGCAAGCACCCTCATCCATCTAGATACATCCGAATAATTGTACTCACCAAATAGTGATGTTTTTACCATCGCAAGAGGAATATTGTACTCGTCAAATGAGTCACCTCTTGTGGTTAAGAAGGTATATACACTAGATGTTTTTATATCAAACAATCTATTCTTAAGTGTAATACTGTCTGGGAAGTTTTCCCCAACAGGCGGAATATAGTTAAGTGGCATATCCCATTTTATTTTATTTTTTATTCCAAAGGATAATCCCAGCGGAACTACAACTACTGCAAATAAAGCCGACTTTAAAAAGTATTTCTTAAAAAAGAACTTGATATGGTCAAAAAAAGTCACCTTGGCATGTCCATCGTCTCTTAGGCCACCATCAAATCCAAATAGCTTAAGCACCATCAGTATCCCAATAGGTACAGCCACAAGACCGCCTGTAAGCTTTGCAAGCATAGCGCATCCAATTGAAATCGCCATTAATAGCGTAACTATGTAGTCTGGATCATCATACCATTTCACTGCAAGAACAAGCGAAACCATTGACAGCGTAAGCGCTAATGCATCGTTATTTATACTGCCTGACATTAATGTAAAAATAGGATGTAGTCCCACGATAGAAAGCATAACAACAATGCCCTCTGTAACTATTTCACCATTTCTGTGGCTATATATGAATTTAGTAATACCCTTGGCATTTAAAAACATCCAGACTGACATTAGCATTACTAATATCATCTCAATACAGGTCACTACCTGTGTATTTTCCTGCGCCCTATGCTCATCAGCCCCTAAATTTTCTGAAACATCCATAGCTACAGCACTCACAATATGGTGAAGTGGTGGCTGGAAAAATCCCCACTTTTCTCTTGGGTCAAAGTCCGGAAGCTTTTTATTATCTAAAATATACTCTATATAAGCAGCGTGGCCCTCATCAGCACCAAATCCAATTACATCGTGCTGTCTTTCCCAGGTCTCTGTGTAGCTTATATAATATGTCTTTATCAGCACTCCACATAATAGAAGAGCTATTAACATTAATGTCGCAATTATCTTATTTTTCATCCCAAGTTACTCTTCTGTTATATATTCAAGTGCATCCTGAGCATTCTGCGAATCAGGGAAATCCGTTGAAATCTTTCTATAAATTTCATTGGCCTTATCAGTATTTCCACTCTGTCTGTAGGCATGCGCAAGACTCATGAGGATATCTGAATCAGAATTATTAAGTGCATAAGCCTTTTCATACTGAGCTATAGCTTCCTCATAGTCATTAGACTTCATAGCTGTCTTAGCCGACTCTATGTAGGTATTGATGACATCAGGAGAAGTATTTCCCAGGAGCTTATCATATAAGAGTTTAAAGTCCTCAGACTTCTTATCTCTGTCCTCTTCTGTAATATTATCAAGAAGACTCATAACGCTCTCAGCACCCTCGCTACCACCTATGTACTCGTATGCCGCCTTAATCAGGTAGTCCTCTGGTCTTATATTTCCATTTGTACCTGCTGCCTTGGCATAGTCGTTTTTCAGCTTATCCCTTTCAGCAATCACTTCATCAAGAGTCGCTAAATCCTGATTATGAAGAGCCTGCTCCTCTGATAGTTGGTCTGATACCTCTATGTATTTTGCATCGAACTCTGCTGTTTTTTTATCAATTTTAGCCTGCAGAATCAGAAAATAGCACACTGCTACTCCAACAACCATTCCGATGAGAATGTTTACAATACTAGAGAATCCTGCTCTTTCCTTCTCATGTACTGGCTGGATAATAGTGTCCATACCGCTCTCATAGCTAAGTACATCGACTCCAGGACGCTTAGGGGCATTCTTCTTTTTACCATCCTGACTCTGTAAGTCTATTTCCCTGAGTATCTCATCCACCTCAGCAAGGTAAGTAAGAAGTCTGGTATTGGATTTATCGATTCTAAGACCCTTAACTATTGTACGTCTTGCCTTTTCAAACTCCTCTGTCTGCATATAAACAAGAGCTAAAAGCTGGTATGCAGGTAATAATCTCTCATTAATTGACAGAACCTTTTTCAGCTGTATGATTGCTAAGTCAAAACTGTTCTGGTAGCTGTACTGAAGTGCCTGATTATATTTTTTAAGAGTTTGATTAATAACCTCAAGCTGAGCCTGGTTAGACTGAACCTTCTCAATATAATAGAGGGCTGGATTTTCCTTACTGCCATCAGTATTTCTACTAATAATCCACTGTGTAAGAGCTCTTACTATATCTCCCATTTCAAAATACACAAGGCCTAAAAGATTTCTGGCATTTGTATTTTTTTTGTTAAGGGAAAGACTCTCTCTTAAACACACTAAAGCACCAGATAAATCTCTTACCTGCGCCCTGCGTAATCCCTCGTTATAGAGTCCATTACTCTTATATACAATTTTTGCGTATAAACCTTCATTTGCCATAGTTAGTAAACACCTGTATCAACTGGCATAATATTAACTGGCTGCTGTGAATTAAGTCTTATTTCAAGCTGTTTATTCTGATCAAGCAGGGCAAGTAGTGCATCTGTCATGTCTGAGCCTGTTTCATTTATAACTTCTGCCTCCAGCTGATCAACCTCCAGCGAAGGTGAGAATTTTTTTATTTCTTCATCAAAATTAATCATATTATTTCCTGCAAAGTAAATTGTCTATAATTAGGAACTAGGTCTGATGGCTACCTTTTCATCTATTGGATCCTTAAAGAATTCAGAGCACATAATCTGCTTTTCAACCTCATATCCAATATCGTCCACAATGATTTTAGAGCCTGGGTAAACTGTACTTGATATAGTAATCTTAGCCCTTTTACCTATACCCATTATTTCTTCGATCGAATTAAGCTCTTCCTTAATGTGTGTATATAGTCTTTCATCTCTTTCAAGGCGCCTTTTAAGCTGTGATATCTTAGCTGCCTTAACCTCAGGTCTTTCGTTAGCTACTCTTATCTCGGTTACCTTGACTATTTCCTGCTTTGTCTTTTCTATGCTATTTCCTGTAGCATTGTATTTTGTAGTTAGAACACGCTGACGCTCTCTAATAGCATTCGTAATACCCACTGAAGCAATCGTTCTGTGTCCTGCATTATTTCCTAAAAATGTAGAATTAATAAATCCTACTGAGTATGTATTTCCACCAACAATAGCACCTCTTTTGCCTGAAACAACGACATCGCGACCGGCACTAATCTGGCAGTTCATAATAATATTGGCTTCTACGTTACCCTTAGCCTCTACCTGAGTGAACTCAAGGAAGTTAGCATACACATTTCCGCCACAGGAAATACGTGCTTTTTTACCGCCCTGCATTCCCTTTTTCAGTATAATGTCTCCGCCTGAGATTAGTGTTGCTGCCTCTACGCTGCCCTCAACCGTAATTGTCTTTGTGGCTCTTATATATGTTCCAGAAAGGACATTTCCCTTTATAACTACGTCCCCTCTAAAGTCAACCTTGCCTACTACAAGGTCTAGGTCGCCTCTATGCTCGTAGACGTCACTTATTCTAAGAGTTTTCCCATCAAATTCAATACGTCCCTCATTAGTCGCTGTGTAAAGTCCTGTGTCCTCATCATAGGAAAAGCCAGTTCCCTTTATTGCTGGCAAATCCTTACATGGCTTAGGTCTTAGTGAACGTCCTCTGACATCTACACCCTGCTTGCCCTGAATAGCCTTGTAATATTTTATAAGCTTTTCTCCGATGCTAATATTCTGGATTTCGCTCATGCGCTGATAGTCAACTGAGCCATCTGAACGTATACGAGGGTTACTATTTTTGACATCCTCAAAATAG
>R26__coassemble_1452_pt1 | contig 11807 bp, 8 predicted proteins | sample R26__metabat2_high_PE_058 | metagenome-assembled genome bin R26 | reverse complement strand
TATATATTATTAGCACTTTTTGTTATTTACCAATTGGCACTCTTTGATAATACAGTATTAGCTGATACTTTAGTTGATCTTATTGGACCCTGGTTCATTGTAAGCTGTATTATGAATATTGGCTGGATATTCAGCTGGCACTATGATATCACCTGGTTATCGCTACTCTTTATTGTAGGTCTATTACTATCATTAATCGTAATTACATCTAATATTTTACCTAGCGATGTTATTAAGGCCAGTGGAATGTCTGATCTTCCTGTATCTACAGTAGCCTGTATTGCAGCCTTTGATATATATCTTGGCTGGATTACTGCTGCCACTATAGCTAATGTCAGTGTTCTTCTTGTGAAGCTAAAATGGACACAATTTGGTTTATCCCCTCTGTTCTGGATGGTGGTTATTCTTATCGTAGGCGCAATTCTTGCAGTCCTCTTTATTATCACTAAGGAAAGATATTTATCAGCACTGGCTATAGTATGGGCCTATAGTGGTATACTCATAAAGCATATTTCTAAGAACGGCTATGGTGGACAGTATCCACTTATAATAGCTGTGGCCATTGCCTGTATAGTAATTATTCTATCAACCGGGCTGGTAAAGGCTATTATGACTTCAAATGTGATTTCATAAAGATGTGTATATATAAAACTCTAACTAAAGAGACCTGCAGGATTGATTTCCCGCAGGTCTTAATTTTCTATTTATTTTTACTATTATTATTCACACATTTCGATAAAGAACATCTGCGAGGAGAAGTCCTGGAAATATCTGACATTATCGTTATATCCGGTACCACTGAATGCCTGTTTAAGCTTTACTCCGGCATACATAAGTTCATCTCCATACATGCAGTGTTCTTCCTTAGCACTGTCCATGCTTACAAATTTTGAAACAACATTATGTACAAGTGAATCCTGCTTGATATGTATTGGAGATACAGTATTTACAAGAGAGCCGAATTCTTTAATATTAATCTTCCTATCAAGGCTATAAAAATTATATAAGGCATTCTCATCAAGTCCTCTTGCCTTAAAGCATGCATATTGCCAGTTTGCTACTACTAATTTCTGTAAAATACATCCCACTGCCTGTTTCTTATCATCAGAAACTGCAATCCACTGAAGCTGATTCTGGTTAGCGTCTGCATCAAATGTTTTCACTCTGTAGAATGTTCCAAACTGTAATACCTTTCTCCATTTTTTATATAATGCAATCTGTTCTTTTATCGCATCCTTGTCATCCTTAGAAAGCTCGCAAAAATTGCATTCATAGCCTAAAAGACCAAAGCTTGCGACATTAAATCTGGTTTCAATAGGTGTCTTCCTTAACGTCTGGTGATTAGGCACACCTGAAACATGGGCTGAAATAACAGATAATGGATATCCATAGCTATAATTCGTCTGTATTTCTGCTCTGCATATAGCATCTGTATTATCACTTGCCCATATCTGTGGAAAATAGCACAAAATGCCAAGGTCAAATCTGTTTCCACCTGATGCACAGCCCTCGAATAAAATTTCAGGAAAGCGTTTTGTAAGTTCACGCATGCAGCGATAGAGTCCTAGCACATAACGGTGTCCAACCTCTTTTTGCCTGTCCTTACTGATTGACTTACTATAATAGTCGGACACTATACGATTCATATCCCACTTAACATACGAAATATTTGCACTGCTAAAGACATTTGTCATTGCTTCGATAATATAGTCCTGTACGTCCTTATTGCATAGGTCTAAAATTCTTTGATTTCTACCCTCTGAATGATTCTTATCTGGAATGTCCATTACCCATTCAGGATGCTTTTCATATAACTCACTATTAACATTTATCATCTCTGGCTCAACCCAGATTCCAAACTCCATGCCCAGATCATTGATTTCTTTTACTAGTGGGTTTAGACCTCCCGGAAGCTTTTTTGTGTTTACCTCCCAATCACCTAATGAATGACTATCATCATTACGCTGACCGAACCATCCATCATCCATAACGAATAAGTCTATTCCTAATTTCTTGCCTTCCTTTGCAAGCTTTATTAAGCCAGCCTTATCTATATCAAAATATGATGCCTCCCAGCTATTTAATAATACTGGGCGTTCCTTCCTTTTATGCTGGCCTCTAACAATATGCTCTCTCACAAATGATTGCATATTCAGGCTAATTCCCTGATATCCGCCACATGCATATGTCATTACGGCTTCTGGTGATTCAAATTCGTCACCAGGACATAATAAGAATTCAAAGTTCTGAGGATTGATTCCCTGAACAAAACGGGTTTTACCATATCCATTTATCTCTGCTGCTTCATAATGGTTTCCACTGTAAATCAAATTAAATCCATAGCAGTCACCATTTGTCTCAGTAGCATTTTTTTCTGCAAGCATGACAAATGGATTAGCACGATTTGACGATGTTCCAGTAAAAGAGGAATTCACTATTTTTCCACCATTTACTAAGCTGTCACATCGATTCATTTCGCGAGTCCACGCTCCCTTGAAGCAGGTAAATACAAAATCCTGAGAATCAAAGTCAATTTGATTACTCATAAGGCGTGTCAGTCTGATATTTTCATTTCCGCAGTTTTCAATTATTACACTTTTAGTAATGACATCACATTTTGCAAATACGCAGTACAGTAATTTTAGTGACAAATCACTGTTTCTATCCTTCATTGTGATTATCAGCTGCTCCGCATCTTCATTTTCATCATAGGCAGTAGGTAGGGTAGATAATTCCTGCTTACCCTTATTTATTGATGATGACTCATACTGAAAATCAAGACTTGTACTACCATCAGGAAGCACGGCCTCTAGAAAGGGCTCTCTTATATCTCCCTTTCCTATGCATGACATTTCAAGGCGCACATCCTCAAGTGTATAGGCATCACTTCCACTCTGATATATGGTAGTGTTGCCAGGAGCAAATGAATGCTGCTCTATAAGTCCATCTACTGAACTTATATGTATTTTTCTTCCATAATACAGATGCTCTAGATACTTGCAGTCATCCATAACCCTAAATGCATATGTAGTATTGTCTGTATTTAGTACAAATACTCCATCTGCTATCTCAGAAATATAGTCTAGTTTTATTTCCTCTTTGATTTCATTTTCCTTGATGTTATCAGCCTTAATGTCCATAGTTTGTCACCCTGTAATTTTAATTTGCATTTGCTAATTCTTCACTAATTTGTAAAAGCTTTTCATCTGTGAGTGTGTACTTTCGTTTGAATACAATAAGTGCAATCACTAATACTACCATAGGAATAATGGTAATTGTCATTCTAAGTCCAAAAATTGAACTTCCTGATGCCTTAACAACTTCCGTTACAACCTCGTCTGTTGATGCACCACCAATTTTAAAAATAGATAAGCATAAAGATGCAACTAAAGCTGCAAGTCCTGATGCCAGCTTTACAACAAATGTCTGCATTGAGAATATAACTGACTCATCTCTTCTATGATTCTTCCACTCGCCGTAGTCAACTGTATTTGCTAAGAATATAGTTATAATAACATTCAAAATACCAACAGCTGAGAAAATAAAGAACGCTGGTATAAACAAAGCAATTACACTTTTAATTCCAATTAATGACATAATTAACAAAACTGTATATCCAATTATAGCACTGTACACACTTATGTAAAAAATCTTTATTGTATCAAAGAATTTACGTAGGATAGGGAAAAACAGTATCATCGAAAGGATCTGCATTCCTCCGCCAAATGTTGTGAATAGTGTGTAGTCATTCTGCCATGAAACATTTGAAATATCATATTTAAAGAAATAGATAACAAGATTGCTTGTAATGTATACTGCAGAATTTACAAGAACGATTGCAATTACCATGGTCATTGCCTGATCATTCTGTAAAAGTGCCTTAAACATGTCCTTAACACTTGCTGTTTCCATATCAACTGAAGATTTTTCCTTGATACATACACATGTTATTACTGTAAAAACAATAAATAGTATTGAAACTATGAGTGCAAGTCCCTTAAATCCTGTACGCTCTATTGCTACTGAGCTGGCGTCTGGGCCCTCAATCATGCTTCCTATTGCCTTAACAGATATAATTGTGATTATTGTTATAATCGCAGAACCAACTCCTGCACATGATCTTGCGAGTGCAGATAAGTTTTCTCTTTCCTTTCCACTATCTGTAAATGCAGGAACCATAGACCAGTATGGAATATCCATCATTGTATAGGTAATACCCCATAGTATGTAGAAAATTGCTGCATAAACTACTAAGCCATTGCCTGATAAGCTAGGTGGTGCTGCATACAATCCATAAAGAACTATTGCATTTGTTACTGTTCCGATTAAAAGCCAGGGTCTAAACTTACCCCATTTTGTTTTTGTTCTAGCAACTATAACTCCCATAATGGGATCATTAAAAGCATCGAATATTCTTGCAACTAGCAAAATAATACCCATTGCAACAGCGCTTACACCGAGAATGTCCTGATAATAATACAAAACATAACTCGCTGAAAGCATATATACCATATCCTTACCTACAGCGCCCAATCCATAAGCAGCTTTTTCTTTTCCTGATAGCTTCATCTTTATTCCCTCTCTATACCTTCTCTAATTCTTCACTAACAATTTTTTACAACACTAACTGGTATTATTTGACTCTTACCATTCATCGACGTAATTGTTATTTTTGCATCTCCTACTTCTCCAATTGATTTTATATATGTACCACCCATTCCACCGTTTAAGCTAATCACCTTAGGTCCTATTATTTCCACAGGTCCCTCCACACTAAGTGTAACTGGATCATTGAAGAAATGAAGCACATTTTCATTTTCATCTACTGCAAGTAACCTTATTGCAGCAATATCATAGCTTTCTTCTTCTTGCAATGTTGCATGATCGATAGTGGCTTTTATACTAAAGCTTGTCATTGGTTTTATACAAAGCTCTTTTACTGTTTTTCCATCCTTTATTGCCTCGAATTTATATGTAGTAGATGTGCCACCCCAGTCACCTACATACTTGTTATAGAGTGTTACTGCATCACTCATTTTCATATGATATCTTGCAATCAGTCCTATCGCTTTAATGTACATTTTTTTGGACAGACCATAAAGACCAACTCTTGCAGTTTCATTTAAAAGTGTCTTTACTGCCTCTGCCTGAGCGTGGCTCATATTTTCATTTTCCTCAAGGGCAGCCCCAATGTAGTCATCTATTTTAATAGGTCCATGATTTAATCCTGTGTATTTGGAATCGCTGCTTTTATATTCTTTAATAAAGGTATCATTCTTATACATCTTAACAGAGTCAGCATTTGTAAAGATATAAATGTCACCTCTATTGCATCCAGGATGTTCTCCAATATCCATTGAAGAGCTAAGCTCAAGCACCGGATTCTCATCCTGCTGACAAGCATATACATGTGCTGCCATCTTTTTATTTCTAAACATATCCATTACCCCGTGGTAACAGATACGATCTCCGCTTCCAAAATCCTTGTGTGTATTATAGTCAAACATGCACCAGCCAAAGCTTCCAGCAATTCCCTCTGTACTTGCAATACTGTTAAGGACATTAGCATGTCTTATTGCATGTTCTCTTCTATGCTCTTCCCAGTCAAATGGCTTACATGGATACATATGCCCATTGTATTCGCTTACAAGATATGGCTTTTTCGTATTGGATGTTATTGCACTTTTTTTCTCACATCCAGCATTATCACCTGTGTGTGAAAAATCATTGTATGTATATACATCCTCTAAAAGGCTTCCCTTTTTATAGCATCTGACACCACCAGTCTGTCTTGTCGGGTCAAGCTTATGTGCCACTTCATTTGTTCTTGTGTAGAACTCATCATCATCTACAGATTCATTTATTCTGACTCCCCACAGAATAATTGATGTGTGATTTCGATACTGAAGTATCATGTCCTCAACATTTTTTACGGCCTGTTTTTTCCATTCATCATCACCGATATGCTGCCAGCCTGGAAGCTCGGTAAATACCAAAAGTCCTAGTTCATCGCATCTATCAATAAAATAATGAGACTGAGGATAATGTGAAGTACGTACTGCATTTACCCCCAATTCATTTTTTAAAATATTTGCATCCATTATCTGCATGCTTTTAGGCATTGCATATCCTACATAAGCATAGCTTTGATGCCTGTTAAGTCCTCTTATTAATGTTTTTTTGCCATTAAGATAAAAGCCATCCTCTTTAAATTCTGCACATCTATATCCAAATCTGACCTCATAAACATCAATCACTTCGCCATTCTTTATAAGCTCTGTTTTAATGTAGTAAAGATTCGGATTTTCTGTATCCCATAGCTCAACGTCCCCTGTGTCCTGATATATCTCAATTTCATCATTGCTATTTACCTTACATACATTTTCTAGTTCCCGATACTCACTGTCTTCACCATGCTTTTTTAAGTACTGTTTAACTGTAAGATTTTTATCAGAGTTTGAAATAGAGATTATAGATTTTGTTTCTGATTTTTTTCTATCATCAAAAAGTTTTGTACTAACAAATACATCTCGGATATAGCTCTTTTCCTTAATCTCTAAATATACATCTCTATAAATACCGCCATATGTCATGTAATCAATAACAAATCCAAAAGGCGGAACATTTAATGTTTCTCTGCTATCAACCTTTACAATGATTTCGTTGTCTTCTCCATATTTTATGGCATTACTTAAATCTACAGTGAAGGCTGTATATCCACAGTGATGTGATTCTAGCTTTTCTCCGTTTAAATACACCTCACTGTCATGTGCAATACCATCAAATGTCAGCAGTACCGTTTTATCCTTCCAATCAGGCTCTGCATAAAGAACCTTACGATAAGCGCTAAGCATCTGATATTCTGACTCATCAAAGTAGTGAAATGGCAGTTCCTTTACAGTGTGAGGAATGCGAACATCTCTTCCCTCTTCCCATAATTTATTATTTTTTAATAGTTCGGCTGAAAAGCTTTCTAAAAATTTCCAGTCATTATTCAGATATATTTTTCCTTCTCTACTCATATCTTCTCCATTTCTACTCGCTGATTCCAATCATCAGTATGTTTACAACTTCATTTAGTGCCGCCTGGTACGATAGCTTGTTCTTTTTTAATATATCCCGCTGAAAGAACTGCTCTAGTGAAGCCTCAAGCATCATCTTTACCAAGGAAATATTCACATCTCTTATAACGCCCTCTTTTTTTCCCTGTTCCAAAAGTGCAATCGTATTTTCCCATCCATTTTCAAGTCGCTTCTCTACCTGTTTATATGTTTTAGGATACTTGTCCTTTAGTATATATAACTGGCCAAAATCTAAATCCTTATATCCATCTGGTAAGACACATAAGATTCTATGTATTTTTTCTTTTGTTGAAAGGCTATCATCACATAAAATCTTATTTTCGCTTTCTTTTATTTCATCAAACAGATAATCCACCATCGACAAAAACAATTCATTTTTATCTTCAAATACTGTGTAGATGGTTTTTTTACTCATCCCTAGCTCTTTTGCTAGGTCATCCATTGTGAACTTAATTCCCTTCCTATGGAAAACCTTTATTGTTGCCTTAAGTATCTGTTCTTTCATGTCTAAAACAATCCCCCAAAAGAAAAAAAATGGAAACTAGATTTATAATTCTAGTTTCCATTATATTAACACTTTATTTTTTGATATGCAATCCTTATAATATCCTCAATATTTGTTTCCTCTACAGCTATGTCCTGAATCATGGCCTTACTACTAAGTTCTTCTATAAGCTTCGCCGCCGTTGTTTCAGCCTTCATGAACTGATATTTCGCTACATTTCCGTCAGTTTCAATCAGTTCACAATGTTCTGATGTCGGAATATTTTCATCAAAATACTGGACAATTAAGGTCTTATATGGTGCAATCCGATCTACAATCGTAGAAAGGTTTCCATCCTCGACAAGCTGGCCATTGTTAATAATTATGATGCGTTCACACAGCTGCTGAATGTCTCCCAAATCATGTGTAGTCAGAATAATTGTTGTCCCCTTTTTCTCGTTAATTTCTTTAACGAATTTACGAAGGGCATATTTTGATCCCACATCAAGTCCAATAGTTGGCTCGTCTAAAAAAAGAACCTTCGGACTATGAATCATTGCAGCCACTAAATCACCCTTCACACGCTGACCAAGTGACATCTGTCTGACTGGTTTATCCATAAGCTCCTTTATGCCTAGTATTTCATCCATTATATTTAAGGTGTCTTCATACTGCTTTTTATTCACTTGATAAATGTGACGTAGCAATTCAAAACTTTCTCCTAGACGCAAGTCCCAGTTAAGTTGTGAGCGTTGTCCAAATACAACTCCGATATTAGCCACCGTTTCCTTACGGAATTTTGTAATGTCCTTTCCGTCTACTAATACCTCACCACTTGTGGGTGTTAAAATTCCTGTCATCATCTTAATAGTAGTACTCTTTCCTGCACCATTTGGACCGATGAATCCTACAATTTCTCCCTCTTTTATAGAAAAATTCAAGTTAGAAACCGCAGGTATAATTTGACTTTCTCTTTTAATTAAGCCCTTTATGGCTCCCTTTATTCCCTCTTCTTTTTTTACTAAATGATATTCCTTACTTAAATTTCTTACTTCTATCATATTCATATTTTCTTGCCCTTCTAATTTCCTGCGCTTTCATATTTACGAAGACCATAATTAAAAAATAAACCTGCAGCAAGCATTACTACTGCACCTATCAGTAGTGTTATACCGGTAATTACAGGTAATTTCATAGCCTGCTCTCCTATTCCTAGTAAGCTGGATACTGGGTAAAAGCTTACCCATCCAATTGGTATAATGTATGTCAAAATGAACTGTAGACTCTCTGGATACATAGAAATAGGATACATAGTTGTCTTGTCAAAAATCTCTTGAGTATATTGTCCAAAATCATTAACACTACGTGTAAAAAACGAGCTAGTTCCAAGTAAAATATATATGCCTCCACGAATAAGTGTTGCACCAATAAGCATTCCTAATATGCATATCAGATTTGATATATTCCACACAAAACCTATTTTCCAGCAACCATATACGAATACTAAAATTCCTGGAATCAAGTCTGTAATACCAAATACATTAATCTGTGTAAAAAAGAACTGATAAAGTACACTCATAGGCCGAGTTAAATATCGATCAAACTCTCCCTCAATAACGTAGTGTCCCATGAACCACCCCTGCACAAAAAAGATCATTGATAATGCATGTGAGATTACAGATAAGCCATATAATATTGCTAGCTGTCCGTAGGTCCACCCATTAATCTGTCCAAATTCCTGGACAACAAATTTTATGGTAGCAAATCCTACTATAAACTGAATGGGATTAGAAATCAGCCAGCCTATAATACTGGAAGGATATTCTACAATTGTTAATAGTGCCATACGAATACATGCTAGACTCACCCGCGTATAATGACCTAGTCCTTTGATAATCTTCATCTTTTCAGCCTCCCTGTATCATAACTGATTTAACGACGCGTTTTTCCAAATAGTTTTTCAATAGACACAAGCCTATAGCCCAAAATAGCTGTAATATTAATCCCTTTTCTAATGATTCCCTAGAATACTGTCCAACATATATGCTAATTGGCATCTGATATATATATACAAATGGCAGGCATTCCAATATGTTCTTTAGCCAGTCTGGGAAAAACCAGATAGGTATCATGCTTCCAGACAAAAGCCTAATCAGATGCTTTTTCACCTGAATTAATGCACTCATCTCGATCACCTTAAATGCCCATATTCCAAAAATAACTGCAATGTACCAGTTGATTAAAAATGCCAATACTATACTTACCAAAAACAGTAATCCATCTGTTTTACTATTAGGTAATGGAAGCTTAATTATTAAACTTCCAATTAGAATAATTGGAATCAAATTTTGGAAAATCAGCGCTGTAACACCACCAAGATTTTCAGCAAAAAATACTTTAAATATATTTACCGGTCGCATCAAATCTACAGCAATAGTGCCCTTTCTAACACTGTCCGTAATTCGCCATTCCACGTTAGTAGTTAGTAGCACAGATACAAGAGATGAAACCACAGTATATGTCAGCATTGTATCTACTGTAACTCCACCAATACTGTCTGCATTCCTAAATAATGCCTTCCAGAAAAATGCAGTAGCAATCATTATGATTGTCTGCATAATGATATTTCCGTAGACATCAAATTTATATGCCATGCTTTTTAAAATTTGGACTTTATATACATAAAAGTATGTACTCCAATTTGTCTTTTTCATAACTAAATTCTCCGCTTACCTAGATTTACGTTCATGACGATACTCTAATGGTGAACACCCTACACGCCTTCTAAATATTCTTGCAAAATAACTACTGTCAGCAAAGCCTGTTGAAAGTGCAATATCCGTCACAGAATTATCTGTATTCATAAGCATCTGACTCGCTATCTCCAAGCGATAGTTAATTAGATAATCTACTGGCGTCATATGTAGATACTGTTCAAATATTTTTGTAGCTTTTGTTTTTCCAACATCTCCAATTCTGCAGATTTCTTCCAAGCTAAGTTCCCGATTATAGCACTTATGAATGTGTGCTAACATTCTTTGCACTCTATGAAGGTCCTCATTAATTAGCAATCTTTCCTCGCTGACCTTTGGTAACAAAGGAAATAAAGCCTCCCACAGATTGCACAGTATTCCCAATGCTTTCAACTCAAAATTAGGATCTTTCTCCAATTGATGAATTTTAACAATTGAATCCAATACAGCTTTGTGGCCTTTCTCTGATTCCTTTAAAAAGAAATAATCAAGATTTTCATTTTCCACAATTGGCTGCACATATTTCTGTGCGATGAAATTGGATGCACTGAGAAGTGTCGGATGAAATATTAAGCAGTATAAAATACAGTCCTGACTATCCGACTTAATCAGATGTAGTTGTTTGGCATTAATATAAATAGCCTCTCCCGCTTCAATCCTAACTTGCTTTCCATTGAGCTGATGCTTTATGCTACCAGACACAACATATGTAATTTCGATTTCCTCATGCCAATGGATTGATATATCTGTAATGCATGCGTTTGCAGGTATGTAGTTTTTCTTTATGGATAACGGAAAATCAGGTATATCATAATGAAAAACTTCCGATCCATCTTCTCTAATATCAGCCATGTTCTTACCTTCTTATATTCTATTTGGTTATATGATTATATTTCATAGATTATCATTATTCTAACATTATATTGCTAGTTTTAAGCATTATATTTCACTGGTTACGATTTTGTAATTTTTGAAGTGTACACGTTTATGATAAAAATTCTCCCTAACGTTTCGCAGACAATCGGGATTATCAAGTTTATCGGGATAACAAAAAAAGGGACCCAAAGGGTCCCAATATATATAATAAGCTCGTTTATCAAATGCCTTTCGGCCGAGCTTTAAGCTGAGGGCTGAGCATAAGCAATGCCCTCAGATAGCTATATTTTATCTTTAATGCATTCTTTCTGCAAGATGTTACTCCATCTCCCTAACAAGATTGCCCGCTTAAACTTTTTTGTTAAGGATATCTGTTACGATTTGATTCCATTTGGTTTCAGCTGTCCGAATCATTTGGACTGCCTCAGCTAATGTTATCATTTTGTTATCAACTACGTGTTATCACATTATGCCTTCACCATGAATCCGGCCAATGCTGTCTCCACAACTGAATTTAAGGACATCTTATGCTCTGCCGCATATATAGCTGCATTTTTGTAAGCGCTTTATTTCGGGGTATTTCTTTTAAAAAGAAAAGCCCCAGTTGCCATA
>R26__coassemble_1421_pt1 | contig 12007 bp, 8 predicted proteins | sample R26__metabat2_high_PE_058 | metagenome-assembled genome bin R26 | reverse complement strand
ATATATTAATCCCCAAATTGAAAAAGTGATTGGTGCAGGAGTAAATAGATTGGGATATTTACTTGAAATCTCACCAGTATTTCCAACACCTAAAGGTATAATATTTGCTAAGGCATTGACGCCTATAGTTAGAATGAAAAATATTAGGTTTAAAATCTTTAACGTTTTCATCATATAATGTCCTCCATACTTAATATGCACTTCATCTAGTGAATTAATATAAGTATATGGACCGACAGAATATTATATTGAGCTATTTTGAAATCAACTATTGAGAAATATGAGGTTTTAATAGGTTGTTTTTTGGCTAAAAAGAAATGATAGTACTAGGGCTAATCAAAAAGGAGCTTATCATCTATAATTTCAACAAGCTCATCTCCATTCTTACCACCATAAACAAGACTTAAATGGAAAAATGGTTTATCAGCTAAGAGCCTTTCTAAAAACACATGGTCGCCTTCCCACATGTTAAGAGACAGTATTTCCTCTTTTTTTATCCATTTTAATTTCCCTTCATTACATGCTGGATTGAAGTAGTCGCTACTTACGGAAGCTGTATATAAATACATCCTTTCGCTTTCGTAATTGCAGGATTTAAAATCAACAATTCCACGTTTTGAGATTTCATTTAGGGATAGACATATTCCGGTTTCTTCAATTACTTCACGTAAAAAACACTCGTCTTCAGATTCGTTATTTTCAAGCTTGCCACCGACTCCTAGCCACTTTCCAAGACTGCCATCGTTTTTATTGACGTCTCTGTAAAGCATTAGGTAGGCATCGCTAAATTCTATATATCCAAGTGTTGTGAATTTCATGCAAAATTTCCTTAAATGACATTTGATACTTGTGCTATTAAATAATAGCATGATTCTATCACTTGGTGTATAATATAAAAGGCGTTTTTTGTGAATTTACGCCATTTATAAAAATTATAAAGATGGGTTAATTTATGAATTATCATTACAATCAGCTTAAAAATTTATTTTTGTCTCAGAGCTACATAGATTCATGGGACGATTATGAAAGAAGTCTTAACAAAACAGGCTTTATTAAATGGGACTATGTGATTTTAACTGCATCCAATGAAGAGCAGGCTAGCACGTATAGAACCCAGATAGAAAATAGACTGAAGCTTAATCAGCTTCCTAAGAAGAGCAAGTATGTTGTGCTTCCAGATCCAGACGGAAAAAGGGTTGGATCAGGTGGCGCTACCTTTAATGTTCTTAAGTATGTAATGGAAAATGACCCATCACATTCATTTAGGGATAAAAGAATTCTCGTAATCCATTCTGGAGGAGATTCAAAAAGAGTGCCACAGTATTCAGCATGTGGTAAGCTTTTCTCCCCGGTACCAAGGGAACTCCCAGATGGAAGAGGGTCTACACTATTTGATGAATTCATGATTGGAATGTCAGCAGTTCCATCAAGATTTAAAGAGGGAATGCTAGTTCTTTCTGGAGACGTTCTTTTATTATTTAATCCATTACAGATAGATGCAATGTTTAATGGTGCTGCGGCAATCTCTATTAAGGAACATGTCAGTATCGGTAAAAATCATGGCGTATTCTTAAATGATGGCAATGACTATGTTGCTAGATTTTTACATAAGCAGACAGAGGAACATCTTAAGGAGCTTGGTGCTGTTAACGAGAAGGAATGCGTAAACCTTGATACAGGTGCAGTTTTATTTGACTGTAATCTTATGGATGCGCTTTACAGCCTTGTTGATACAGATGATAAATTTGGTGAGTTTGTAAATGAGACATCAAGGATTTCATTCTACGGAGACTTCTTGTATCCTCTTGCAGCGGAAGCGACTCTTGATGATTACAATAAAGAGGCAGCAGAGGAAACAATAAATGATGCGCTGCTTTCTTGCAGAAAGAAGATATGGGATGTAACAAGAGGCTTCTCTATGAAGCTTATTTGCCTTTCACCTGCAGAGTTTATTCACTTTGGAACCACAAAAGAGCTAAGAAAGCTTGTATGTGAGGACGTAGAGGACTATTCATTCCTCTCATGGAGTAACCAGGTTGTTTCCAATAGGGATGCTAAGGACTTTGCAGTTCATAATGCTTACATTGGCTATGATGCAGTTGTTGGAAGTGGATCATATATAGAAAACAGCTATATTTTAGGAAAGGCTGAAATAGGAACAGGTTCTGTTATATCAGGAATTCACTTAAAGGACGTAAGGGTCCCTAATGACACTGTGTTACATGGACTAACACTTAAGGGTGGTAAAAAGGTCGTAAGAGTTTATGGTGTAGAGGATAATCCTAAGGGAAGAAAAAACACAGCTTTCCTAAAGTCGACTCTTTCAGATTTTATAGAAAAAAATAATCTTGCAGATAGTGACCTGTGGGATGATGACGAAGACTATTTGTGGTTTGCTAATTTATATCCCATTTGTGACAGCGAGCAGGAGGCTCAGAACTTTGCTCTGATTATTTCAAAGATGTCAGAGGGAAGTGCTTCAGAAGAGGAAATATCTTCATGGAAAAATATGAAGCGTACAAGCCTTTATGCTTCATTTAATGATGCAGACTTAGATGCACTTATTTCCTACGAGAAGGAGCTTGAGAGCTGTATCTTATCAAGAAAGTTCTGCGAACAGCTTAAAAAGGGAATTTATTATAAGGAAGCCCTTAAGGTATTTGGCAGAAATGGAATTACAGAGAAAATATATACAGAGCTTATAAAGGTTGCAGAGGATGCAGATGATTCTTTAAAAATCAGAATCTACTATGCATTATCTCAGTTTATGAAGGAATATAGAGTAACCTTTTCGGAAGTAACCTACGATGTTATTGAATCAAAATGCTTCGATAATATTCGTGAAAGAATATATAATGACGCAATTTCGCATCTTCCTGACAGTAGTAGCTATGCTATTAAGGAGGAACAGGTTGATGTTGCACTCCCTGTAAGAGTTAACTGGGGAGGTGGATGGACAGATACTCCTCCACAGTGTAATGAAATGGGTGGTGTTGTATTAAATGCGGCTATTAAGCTTAATGGAATCTGTCCAGTACAGGTAACAGTTAAAAAGCTTCCAGAGTATATAGTTGAGTTTGAAAGCCAGGATATAGGAGTTAAGGGTACAGTGACAGATATTGAGGACATTAGAAACTGTCATAATCCTTTTGACTCATTTGCGCTTCATAAGGCAGCACTTATAGCATGTGGCGTAATTCCTCTTGAGGGTGAGCTTAAGCTTTCAGATATCCTTAAAAAGCTGGGCGGAGGAATATATCTTTCAACTCAGGTTGTTGGAGTTCCAAAGGGCTCTGGACTTGGAACAAGTAGTATTCTATCAGCTGCTTGTGTTAAAGCGATATTTAAATTCCTCGGAGAGGAAATGAGCGACTTACAGACATCAGATATTGTGTTGTGTATGGAGCAGATAATGTCTACAGGTGGAGGATGGCAGGATCAGGTCGGAGGACTTACAAATGGTATTAAATACATTACTTCGGCACCTGGAATCCACCAGAACCTTAATATTTCCCAGGTAGAAATATCTGATGAGACAAAAAAAGAATTAGACGAAAGATTTGCACTTATATATACAGGTCAGAGAAGACTTGCGAGAAATCTATTAAGAGATGTAATCGGTGGATACATTGGAGCACGTCCTGAAAGTGTTGATGCCCTTAAGAAAATGGCAAGAATGGCAGCTCTAATGAAGTTTGAATTAGAAAGAGGAGACATTGATGCTCTTGCAGAGCTCTTCAATGAACATTGGGAGCTTTCTAAGCAGCTTGATGGTGGAAGCACCAATACATGTATCGATCAGATATTTATGGTATGTGAGGATTTGATATGTGGTAAGTTTATAGCTGGTGCTGGTGGCGGTGGATTCTTGCAGGTAATTCTTAAAAAGGGTGTTACAAAGGAAATGCTTCGTGAAAGAATTAATGATTTCTTCCAGGAGTCAGGTGTTGAAGTTTGGAATAGTGAGTTTATCTAATATTTTTTGTGAGGAAGAGATATGTATTATTCAAAAGAGGAAGTAAAGGAATTTATCGAGCAGGAGGATGTGAAGTTTGTAAGACTTGCATTCTGTGATATTAATGGAAAGCAAAAAAATATGTCAATTTCACCTGCTGAGCTTGACAGGGCATTTGACGAGGGAATCTCATTTGATGCATCTGCAATTGAGGGATTTGGTAATGAGTTAAGAACAGATTTAATGTTACATCCTATTTCAAAAACATTAAATGTATTGCCATGGAGACCATCTCAGGGTAAGGTAGTCAGAATGTTCTGCAATATTAAATATCCTGACGGAACACCTTTTGAAATAGATACAAGACAGATTCTGCAGAATGCAGTTAAGGAAGCTAAGTCAATGGGTCTTACTGTTCAGATAGGGACAGAGTTTGAATTCTATCTTTTTAAGACAGATGAGAATGGAAATAAAACAAATGTACCTTTTGATAATGCAGGATATATGGATGTTGCTCCTGAGGATAAGGGAGAGAATATTCGTAGAGAAATATGCCTTACTCTGTTAGAAATGGGTATTAATCCAGAAAGCTCACGGCACCTAGATGGTCCAGGACAGAACGAGATAGATTTCAGATACGCAGATGCTATCACAGCTGCTGATAATGCTATGAATTTTGTATCAGTTGTTAGGGCAGCAGCACTTCATAACGGACTTTATGCAGACTTTTCACCTAAGCCTATTGCAAATAAGCCAGGAAATGGAATGCATATTAATATTTCAGTTAAGAGTGAGGATGACAAGTTCTATAATGCTATGTTTATGGCAGGTGTTATGGAGCATATTTGTGAAATTACAGCCTTCCTCAATACTAAAGAGGAATCCTATAAGAGACTTGGAGAGCATACAGCTCCAAAGTATGTAACATGGACAAAGGAGAACAGATCTCAGCTATTAAGAGTTCCAGAAAGACGTAATGAACACAAGAGATTTGAACTTAGAAGTGCTGACCCATGTGCTAACCCATACCTTGCATTTGCAATGCTCATTTATTCAGGACTAGATGGAATAAAGAGAAATCTATCACTTCCAGATCCAATAGATGAGGCTATTAAAGATATGAAAAAGTCAGAAATAGACAGTCTTAAGAAACTACCAGACAGTCTGGAAACTGCTATTAAGCTCGCTGTTGAAAGTGAGTTTGTTAACTCTGTAGTTAGTAAGGAAATACTTAATCTTTTGTAATAGTTTGTTTTCGGATAAAGAGGTAATGTATGGCATCAGAAAGAGAATTCCGTTCGGTTTTAGTCGTGTCGGGCTCTGATAAAATATATGATTTTATGGTGGATTTACTTCCTAAGAAGGAATTCTACCCAGTAAGTCGTGCATCCACCTGTGGAGAGGCAAGGCGTCTTTTGGTTGCTCAGCAATATGATATTCTGGTAATCAATACGCCTCTTCAGGACGACTTTGGAATTGATCTTGCACTTGATTACGCAGATTCACCCATGTGTACCATGCTAATGGTAAAAGATGAGATTTATGAGCATGTAAATTATCAGGTAATGGAAGCTGGTATTGTAACAATTTCAAAGCCGAGTACTAAACAGGTTGTATATTCTTCCATGGTTCTTTTAAGTGCATTAACTGCCAAGCTTAAGAGGTATGAAAAGAAGACTCGTACACTGGAAGAAAAAATGGCAGATATTAGAATGATAAATCATGCAAAATGGCTTATCATCGACAAAAAAAAGAAAACGGAAGAAGAGGCTCATCATATGATAGAGCATCACGCAATGGAAAGACGCATTTCAAAACGTGAGGCTGCAAGGGAGATCATTGATGAACTTGAGGAGTAGCTAGTAGCTAAAAGTGAGGAGATTGAGATGGCAAAAGTAAACAAAAACTTTGAAAACCTTGTACCCAGCTATCTTTTCGCAGAAATAGCGAAGAGAGTTAATGAGTTTACAAAGGCAAACCCTGACAAGCCGGTTATCAGACTTGGAATAGGTGATGTTACAAGACCTCTTGCACCAATCGTAGTTGAGGCTATGAAAAAGGGTTGTGACGAATTAGGTGTTAAGGAAACATTTAAGGGATATCCTGATTATGAAGGATATGAATTCGCACGTCAGGCAATTTCAGATTACTACAAAAGCTTTTCAGTAGATGTAGATAAGGATGAAATTCTTATTAATGATGGTGCAAAATCTGATGCAGGAAATATCACTGATATTTTCTCACAGGATAATGTAGTACTCGTTACAGATCCTGTTTACCCGGTGTATGTAGATACAAACATCATGGGCGGACGTAAGATAATATATGCTGATGCAAATGAAGATAATGGATTTAATGCAACACCAGATCCTTCAGTTCATGCAGATTTAATTTATCTTTGCTCACCTAACAACCCAACAGGTGCAGCGATGAATGAATCACAGCTTAAGGCATGGGTTGATTATGCTCTTAAGAATAATGCAATTATTTTCTATGATGCTGCATATGAATCTTTTATTACAGAACCAGGAATTCCACGTTCAATATATGCTATAGAGGGTGCTAGAAAATGCGCAATTGAGATGTGTTCTTTATCAAAGACAGCAGGATTTACAGGAACACGTTGCGGATACACAGTAATTCCAAAAGAGCTTGAAATGGATGGAACAAATATTTATAAGCTTTGGTATAGACGTCAGTCAACAAAGTTCAATGGTGTTTCATACCCTGTTCAGTGTGGCTTAGCTGCAGTCTTCTCAGAGGAAGGACTTAACCAGATTCAGGAAAATCTTAAGTATTATCAGGAAAATGCCAGAATTATTGCCAAGACAATGGACGAGTGTGGTGTTAAGTACACAGGTGGTATTAACTCACCATACATTTGGTTCAAGTGTCCTGATGGAAAGTCTAGCTGGGAATTCTTTGATTATATGTTAAATACAATATATGTTGTAGGTACACCAGGTGAAGGCTTTGGAGAGAATGGTAAGGGCTGGTTCAGACTTACAGCTTTTGGTGACAGAGATAATACTATCGAAGCTATGCGTCGTTTCAAGGAGATGCTTGGTAAATAAATAGTAGTAAAAGGACTAGATGTTAGAAAGAGGGAAAAAATGATAACAAACAATTTCTTTATTGTAGCAGCAATTGTTATTTATCTTTTAGTAATGCTTGCTATCGGATTTATTTTCAGTAAAAACAATACAAATACTGAAGACTTCTATCTTGGTGGTAGAAAGCTCGGACCATTTGTTACAGCTATGTCAGCAGAGGCATCAGATATGTCAAGCTGGCTCTTAATGGGACTTCCAGGTGTAGCATACTTGTCAGGTATATGTGATGCAGCCTGGACAGCAATTGGACTTGGAATTGGTACATATTTAAACTGGCTCTTTGTTGCAAGACGTCTTAGAAGATACTCAGCAAACATTGATGCATTTACAGTACCAAGCTTTTATTCAAAAAGATTCCATGATGACAAAAACATCCTTAATGCAATTTGTGCATTAGTAATCGTTATTTTCTTTATCCCATATACAGCATCAGGATTTGCTGCATGTGGAAAGCTCTTCAATTCACTTTTTGGTGTTGACTACATGTCAGCAATGATCGTATCAGCAATTGTTATTGTGGGATACACAATCATGGGTGGATTTAGAGCCGTTTCAACAACAGACTTTATTCAGTCATGTGTTATGACTCTTGCACTTGTTGTAGTTCTAGGTTATGGCGTAACAGCTGCTGGTGGAATGGGTGCTGTTATGGCAAATGCTAACTCTATGGCAGGTTATTTATCACTCAATGCTATGCATGATGCAGCAACAGGTTCTGCAACACCTTATGGTTTCATTACAATCATTTCAACAGCTGCATGGGGACTTGGATACTTTGGTATGCCTCACATCATCTTAAGATTTATGGCTATCGAGGATGAGAAAAAGCTTGTTCTTTCAAGAAGAGTTGCATCTGTATGGGTATTCATCGCAATGTTCGGTGCTATTTTCATTGGTGTTGTTGGTAATGCGGTTTCAAAGGCTGGTGTTTTAGAAACACTTGATGGATCATCATCAGAGACAGTAATTGTAAGACTTGCTGGTCTTATTTCACAGCATGGTGTGCTTGCAGCTTTAGTAGCAGGAGTAATTCTTGCAGGTGTACTTGCAGCAACAATGTCAACAGCTGATTCACAGATGCTTGCAGCTGCTTCATCTGTTTCACAGAATATTACACAGGACTTCTTAAAGATTAAGCTTGATGAGAAGAAGTCACTTCTTGTTGCAAGAATTACAATTCTCGCAATTTCAGTCGTTGCTATTTTCCTTGCTAGAGATCCAGGATCTTCAGTATTCCAGATCGTAAGCTTTGCATGGGCTGGATTTGGTGGTGCATTTGGTGCACTTACTCTTACAGCTCTTTTCTGGAAGAGAACAACAAAAGAGGGTGCTATTGCAGGTGTAGTTGCCGGTGGTGCAATGGTATTCATCTGGAAATTCCTTGTAAGACCATTAGGTGGTGCATGGAATATTTATGAGTTACTTCCAGCATTTATTGTTTCAATTGTATTTATCGTTGTAGTTTCACTTGTTACTAAAGAGCCTTCAGAGGAAATTTATAAGGAATTTGAGGCAGCTAAATAAGATAGCAGATTATGATATATCTAGATAATAGTGCAACAACGAGACCTTTTAATGAGGTTAGAGAAATTATGAACAGCTCGATGGATGTCGATTTCGGCAATCCATCGAGTATGCATAATCTCGGAGTTGTGTCAGAAAATTATATAAAAAAGGCAAAAGAGCAGATAGCTAAGACTCTTAAATGTAAGGAGTTGGAGATTTTGTTTACTTCAGGAGGAACAGAATCTGATAACATGGCAATCATTGGTGGTTGCAGAGCAAATGCCAGGGTCGGTAAGCACATTATTACATCAAGTATTGAACATCCAGCAATCCTTGAGACCTGTGCATTTATGGAAAAACAGGGATATGAGGTCACATATCTTCCAGTTGGAAAAGACGGAAGAGTTAAAATAGATGACCTAAAAGCAGCTCTTAGAAAGGACACAGTTATTGTTTCGATAATGCATGTCAATAATGAGATCGGATCAGTAATGCCACTTGAGGAAATTGGAAGGGCTGTTAAGGAAAATAACCCATCAACACTTTTTCATGTAGATAGTGTTCAGGGATATGGAAAGTATAGGATTAACCCTAAAAAGCTCAATATAGATTTATTATCTATAAGTGGTCATAAAATTCATGGACCTAAAGGAATAGGTGTCCTATATATTGCTGACAAAACAAAAATATCTCCAATAATATTTGGAGGAGGACAGCAGAAGGCAATGAGATCAGGTACTGAAAATGTTCCTGGTATTGCAGGAATTGGACTTGCGGCTGAAATCATTTACTCAGATTTTGATGAGAAAATGAATAGACTGTACGAGCTTAAACAGTATTTTGTCAGTGAATTATTAAAAATAGAAAACGTTAGTGTTAATGGACTAATAACAAATGCTTCTGATGGAAGTGATATAGAAAGCATCAAAATGACAGCTCCACATGTAGTCAGCGCATCAATTAAGGGTGTTAGGGCAGAGGTAATGCTTCATTCTCTTGAAGACAAGGGTATATATGTATCATCAGGCTCAGCATGTGCAACAAATAAGCCATCCATAAGTGCTACTCTTAAGTCCATAGGTCTGCCGGCAGAGCTTTTAGACTCAACAATAAGATTCAGTATGTCGGTTGAAACAACACGTGAAGATATAGATTATACATTAGATGTGCTGAATGAATTAATTCCACAGCTTAGAAAGTATTCAAGACATTAAGTGTTTCTAGTAAAAAGGAAACAATAGGGAGAGAGAAAATGAAATATAGCTCATTTCTTATCAAATATGCAGAAATTGCAATAAAGGGAAAGAACAGATATATGTTCGAGGATGCACTTGTCAGGCAGATAAAAATTGCCCTAAATAAGTGTGATGGAAAGTACCAGGTTACAAAAACAAGTGGAAGAATATACGTTGAGTATTATACAGATTATGACTTTGATGAAACAGTAGAGGCACTAAAGTGTGTATTCGGTATAACAGGAATATGTCCTGTTGTTCATGTTGAGGATAAGGGATTTGATCAGTTAGCAAAGGATGTTATTACATTTGTTGATGAGGTATATCCTGATAAGCATAAAACCTTTAAGGTTAATGCAAGACGTGCAAGAAAGAATTATCCACTTGAATCAATGGAGATTAATGCGGAGCTTGGAGGGGTACTTTTAGACGCTTTCCCTGAGCTATCAGTAGACGTACACAAGCCTGAAATAATGCTTAATGTCGAGATTAGAGAGAAGATATACATATATTCACAGGTGATTCCTGGTCCAGGTGGTATGCCAATTGGAACAAACGGAAAGGCAATGCTTTTACTTTCAGGAGGAATTGATTCACCAGTTGCTGGATATATGATAGCAAAACGTGGTGTTAGAATTGATGCAGTTTACTTCCATGCACCACCATATACATCAGAAAGAGCTAAGCAAAAGGTTGTAGATTTAGCTAAAAAGGTGTCAAAATACACAGGCCCAATCTACCTACATGTAATCAACTTTACAGATATACAGTTATATATTTATGAAAAATGTCCTCATGATGAGCTTACAATTATTATGCGTAGATACATGATGAGAATAGCTGAGGATATAGCTAAGGATACAGAGTGTTTATCTCTTATTACAGGTGAAAGTATAGGTCAGGTAGCATCACAGACAATGCAGTCGCTTGTTGCGACTAATGAGGTATGCACATTGCCTGTATTTAGACCACTCATAGGCTTTGATAAGCAGGAAATTGTTGAAATATCAGAAAAAATAGATACATATGAGACATCGATTCTTCCATATGAGGATTGTTGTACAATATTTGTAGCAAAGCACCCTGTAACTAAACCAAATCTAAACATCATTAGACGTGATGAGGGTAATTTGTCAGAGAAGATTGACGAATTGTATAAGACTGCAATTGAGACTAAAGAATTAATTATCGTAAGCTAGTTTATGCTTAATAAAAAGATTGATAAAAAAGAAATAATGATATTAATGCTGGCAGGATGTCTTTTAGGCATCCTGTGTTTTGCATGGGTATATGGCCTAAAAATTGTCAATCCATTATATGATGGATGGATGTTTCATGGAGACATGGACCTAAAACAGCATTATGTAGGGTTTTGCCATTTTAGAACTACTCCATGGCATTTTCCAATAGGACTTATTGATACATTATCTGTTCCATATTCTATGTCAGTAGTTTATACAGATTCAATCCCACTCTTTGCACTTGTATTCAAGATTTTTAGGAATATTCTTCCTGTTCATTTTCAGTATTTTGGAATATTTGGCCTATTATCTTTCATGATGATGGGAATGCTTTCACCAATTCTAATAAGAAGATTTTGTGAAAGCAAAATAGTATGTATACTTGGAAGTCTTATTTTTATTCTTAGCTTCCCGGTACTACAGAGAATGTATTACCATACAGCACTTTCAGCCCAGTGGATTATTATACTGGCATTAATTGTGTGGTTTTACATTGATATTAGCGATAAAAAAAATATCAAAAAACTAAGTATCTTATGGACTATTATAGGAGTACTTTCCGTTTTAATTCATTCATATTTTGTATTTATGACAGGTATTGTAATTGCTGCACAAATCACAGATGCAATTGTAAGAAGCTACTACGCTAGAAAGAATGGATCATCAGAAAAAGTATCTGTATTAAAAACAATCGGAGAAATAAAATATATATTTATTCCTCTTTTATGTATGGGTGTATTTTCCTTTGCAACCCTATATATTTTAGGTGGTTTTTATGGAAAGGGATCTGTTAGCGGATTCGGTTTTGGATGCTTTAACGCCAATCTCAGTTCATATATAAATCCTCTAAGTTTCAGCTCTTTAGTAAAGGGATTTGACCTATATGGAAGCTTTGAATACGAGGGATTTGCATATGTAGGAACGGGTATTTTTATATTAATAGTCGCAGAGCTTATT
>R26__coassemble_1417_pt1 | contig 12037 bp, 4 predicted proteins | sample R26__metabat2_high_PE_058 | metagenome-assembled genome bin R26 | reverse complement strand
ATCCTCTGTTACTTTGAATGTCTATGCTTTCATTCAATGTTCCCTTGCCATAGGTAAGGCCAGCATATACTCCCTGTGCATTTCCCATAACAGCATTTGATTCATCCTGTTTGGCAAGCTCCTCAAATGATATTTTAAGCTTTGTTACCATTGCCTGTATTCTGGATACAGTTACAGCATCCCTTTTTACTGAGGCAATTGAAATTTCTTTATTCATAAACAAATAAATGCTCATTAAGCTTTTGGAAATCTCATATTGTAAATCAAGTGCATCTATCAGATCATTAAAACATTTTGATGCTTTCTTGAGGCTTAAGTCAAACAGCTCCACATTGCCTTCCTTATGAGCCATAATTGCATCGTCTAAGTAAATCTCTAATATTTCATAAACAATGGCGATAATCTCTGTTTTATTGGCCTCTGCGATTCTTCTTGTGTATTTTTTTATTGTTTCATTAGTCATCTATTTTCTCACAAATCTATTACTGAAGTAACTGTAAAGCCTGCTGAGGCTGCTCATTAGCCTGGGCAACCATTGTTGTACCAGCCTGTAAGAGTACCTGAAGTGTTGTATATTCAACCATTCCCTCAGCCATATCAAGGTCCTTAATTGTTGAATATGACTCTGTAAGATTTTCAGTTGTTACATCCAGATTTGAAATTGTCTTTTCAATACGATTCTGGTATGCACCAATCTTAGATCTAGCAGCTGATATATAGTCAATAGCCTTACCTACTAAATCAATTGCCTTTTTTGCTCCCTCTTGTGTTCTACAGTCTATGTCCTGATTACCATTGAGGTCCTCGAAGCCTAATGTAAGAAGTGACACCTTAGGAATTACAACCTGTATTTCCTGTCCCTCCTCTGCACCTGTCTGAATCTTCATTCCACCAACACCTTCGATGTTAAGTGTTGCAGTAGCTGTAAGATCTGTACCATGATCAATTACTATTTCGCCACCATCAGATGTTATTATTCTAGTGCTGTATCCTGTAATATTACCTGTGTCCTTACCATTCTCAAGCTCTGTGTATACTCTTACATCCTGTGACATAATTGCTACAGGGTTTCCATCTTTTGTTAATGTAGCTTCGCCATTTGCATCAAATGAAACTGAATAATTGCCAAGCTCGAACTGCTCATTATAGCTACGAACTGTCACGTTATCAGGGTTACTTGAATATCCCTTAAGTGCCTGCGAACCATCTAATAAGCCCTGTGAATTGTATGTTGTATCTGCTGATATTCTTGTAATTTCCTTGCAAAGCTGAGTAACCTCTTCATGAATAGCTCTTCTATCCTCAGAAGTCATTGTTCCATTTGCTCCCTTAATTGCAAGCTCATTCATTCTCTGGAGCATTTCTTCTATTTCAGACATAGCACCCTCTGCAGTCTGAATTGCATTTACTGCATTGTTGGCATTCTTATTTGCTCTATCAAGACTCTTAAGCTGTGCCTTCATTCTGTTTGTAATTGCCATACCTGCTGGATTGTCTTTTGACTTGTTAATCTTAAATCCTGATGACATTTTCTGTGTGCTCGCCTGCATTTTTTCTTCATTTCTTGAAAGAATTGACTGTGCAAGCATTCCCTGTATATTAGAATTAACTTTCATATCTGTCCGCCTTTCCTAACAAAGCATTATTCTGACACCGCTTTGATTATTGCCTTCGCTACTGAGTAAAGGTTGCTTGTAGCTGGTGTAGTTCTGTCTGCCTTCTCTTCGTAATTTCCTTTTATTGACAGGCTTCTCTTTGATGTGTAATAAATTGAGGAAACATTAACGTCTGCTTTTTCTAATTCACTTCTATAAGCCTGTTCCTTTTCCTTAGCTACGCCTTCAAAATATGAATTCTCTGTTACTATATAACCCGTAACTTCACCATTTCTAAGAGTAAACTCTGCTGAAACCTTTCCAGTAGTTTCTGTTTCAAATGATGCTGAAACCTTTCCTGCATTATCTGAATCACTAACTATTTTAAGGTTAATTGATGTTAATTCCCCAGCTATATTTACAGGCACCTCATATGTCCTTTGTTCAGCCATTTTACTTACTATCGTAAGCTGCTTGTTAATAAGCTTCATACTATTAACATCAATATATTTATCGGCTCTTTGCTCTGCTTTCTTTAGAAGACTCTTTGCATCTTTTGCAAATGACTTGATTGCTTTTTCTGCTGAATCCTCATCGTTAAGGCCTTCCCTCAGCTCAGCCATTTTATCTTCAAGCTCTTCCTTATCATCATCTGATAGCTTATCCCTAAGAGATTTATACATGCTGCCTCGAGAATTGATAAGGGCATCCATGGCTGCCATATTTATTGGACTCTGTGGCTCTGAAATGTTATCAAGTGACTTAAGAACAGCCTCTTCCTTTGTAATCATTTCCCGGATTTCTTTTGCCTGCTGTTTCTCATAGTCGTCGTCCTTGTCTCTATTTCTGAAGCCATTCAGAATCTGGTCTGTAATTGACTCTCCATATGTAACAAGCTTTTCAAGAGTTCCAAATGAATCATCAATTTTAACATCTGTACCAATCTGTTTGTCGCTTCTAGCTGCAGATATCAGGTTGGCAAGTGTCAGCTTTTCGTCTGATTTCAAAACATCAGAAACCAGCTTTCCATCTGATTTTTCAATCTTGTTGATCATTCTAAAGATGCCTATATATGCTGTTTTTTCCTCATCAGTAATGTCGCCTGATTTCTCAAGTCTATATAAAAACTCGGAATACTTAGCATTGTCTTTTTGCTCATCTTTATTTGTAATTTTTTCAGAAAGTTCAAATATATCTGAGTAAAGAGGATTCTCTCCATCTCTAATCATCTGTAATACTTTTGCAGGAGTCATATTTGCAATGAGATTTTCAACTGCAACCTCTGCCTTTAATGCGTTCTCGATGTTTTCATCATTTATTTCCATTCCTGAATATCCAAGAATTCTTACAGCCTTTTCATTAAGACGGTTGACCTCAAGATCCATGTCTTCAAGAATATCATCAACATTTCTGAATGCCTTTTTAATTGAATCACCTAAGTCATATCTAGGTGCTGTCATCATTGTTTCATATGATTTTCCAGCCCTTTCATACTCTGCTTTAAGAGATGAGGCATTTTTTGAAATATCATCAAGTGTAACAGCTTTTCCATCACTTAAATCATTAGCAATATTTCCAACAAACTCTATTGGAGCTGATTTTATTTCCTCAACACTTAATGATGTCTGTCTAAACAGATCAAGCTTTAGTTCAAGCTCATCATCATATGACTTAACGTTTTTAGATGATGCATTTTTCATATCATCTGCTGGCTTTTCCATGAGGAATGGTGCATATGCTTCCTTTTCAGCCTGTTTTAACTCCTCTACCAGCTTCTGTAAATCGGAAGTATCTATTTCAATACCCTTTTTAAGTAATGAAACTGAAGCTTCTATTGTAAGATGAAGTCTTGTTTCCTCAAGGAGTCTTCTAGATGCCAGATCATCCATAGATGAAACTACTAACGCATCCTCAATTTCGTTTATTAGCTTGCCAGCCTTTGTTACATAGCTTTCCGTGTTTAGAAGGTTGGCTGACTGGGCATTTTTTCCATCTGATATTGCTGCCGCGCAGGAATCCGCAATGGTCTTAACATCTATAGGAAATATTACTGTATTAATATCTGAAAGTCTCTGAAGATTGTCCTTAGTAAGAGGCAGGTCCTTCTCAAGTAGCCACTGAGCCTCATTTAAAGTTTTGTCATTAAGCTCAAATCCAGATTCAGTAATGATTCTTTCTATCTGTGGCTTTAGCTCAGAAATATCTGCATCGAGGGCATTTTTTCCTACATATCCTGTAGAATCAACATAGTATCCCACTCTCGTTCCTACATTTAAATCCGATGAGCTGTGATTAGCCATGTAAAAATTGTTAATAGTTGGCTCAAGGTCGTTTCCAACCATATATTTTTTCGCATCATCCGTAGGAGCTGTTACCTTTTCAGAAAGCTTTGCTACGTCACTTATGCTTTCAACATTTTCCCTAGAAACAGGAAGCTGATTTTCTGTGAGTGCTGACTCAATTGCAAGTGCAGCTGCTTTTGAACCTGTTATTCGCTCTATTTCAGCTGATGAAAGGTTATCTGTATATCCAGGTATTTCCACACCGCTTGCAGCAAGAGTTGCCTTAATTTTATCTACAACTGTTACAGTCTGTTCAGGCGTCATGTCTGCTGCAGAAAAACCATCTTTTGTTAGCTTAGCAAAATCTTCTCCTGACATAGAATTAGACATTACCGCGAGTGCATTACTCTCTAAGGAAACATCTTTTACTGACGCCTTCGCTCTGACGTCAGCAACAGATTTCAGCTCCTGTATTCCGAATACGCTGACTTCCTTTTCGCTTGCGGAAATGTCTACTGAAACATTGGAAGTATCCTTTGTCATCCTTGACACACTGTTATTACTTCCAGCAGTATAAATATTGTCATTCTGAAGATCTCTACTGTGATTAGGAATATTTATTTTCATATCTCGTCCTTTTCAAAGTAAGTATCTTTACACATTATATTTCGACACTTAAAGGAAATTCTTAACCCTAAGAGTGCCTGGCACCGTGAACAAATTGTGAATAAGATGTTCACATTTTGTTCACGGTGCCAGGCACTTTCGTAAGTTAACGTAGTAAAGCTTTAGGTCAAAAAAAGGGAAACCGATTAGTCTCGGTTTCCCTACGAATGTCATATAATACGTTTAGAACTGGAACACTGCTGCTCCGTATGCTGGCAATGGGTATGCTATTGAGTATTCCTGGTTATCCCATGGGATAGCCTCTGCTGTATATGTTACGGTCTTCTTCTTTTCTGAGTTACCACCAAATCTCTTTTCATCAGAATCAAGAATCAGCTTATATTTCTTGTTAGCAGGAACTCCTACTCTGTAATCGAGTCTCTCCATTGGCGTAAAGTTCATTACAAATAGGAGATTATTCTTACCATTCTCGCCATATCTTACAAAGCTGTAAATACTCTTAAATGTATCATCAGCATTTATCCACTTAAAGCCCTTTGGATCTGTATCAAGCTCATACATACATGGATATTTATTGTATATAGCAAGAAGCTCCTTCACATACTCCTTCATTCCAGAATGGAGATCATCCTCTAAAAGACCCCAATCAAGCTCCTTAGCCTCATTCCACTCAGCATCCTGTGCAAACTCCTGTCCCATGAAGAGAAGCTTCTTACCAGCATGTCCCATCATATATGTATATCCAACACGAAGGTTTGCAAACTTATCTACATAGTAACCTGGCATTTTGTTAAGCATTGAACACTTAAGATGTACAACCTCATCATGAGAAAGAACCAAGATATAGTTCTCAGAGTAGTTGTAGCTCATAGCAAATGTCATTTTGTAATGATTATCTCTTCTGAATAATGGATCAAGCTTCATATAATCGCAGAAATCATGCATCCATCCCATGTTCCACTTAAATGTGAACCCAAGTCCATCATCCTCTGGCTTACCTGTTACCTTAGGCCATGCTGTTGATTCCTCAGCAATCATCATGACTCCAGGATGACATCCTCCAATAAGTGAATTTAAGTGTTTAAAGAACTCTATTGCTTCAAGGTTCTCATGTCCGCCGTATTTATTTGGTATCCACTGTCCTGCTTCCTTACCATAGTCAAGATAAAGCATAGATGCAACAGCATCAACTCTGAGTCCATCAACGTGGAACTCGCGAATCCAGAAAAGTGCATTGGCAATTAAGAAGTTCTTAACCTCATATTTTCCATAGTCAAAAATCTTTGTTCCCCAGTCAGGATGCTCTCCCTTACGTGGATCTGCATACTCAAATAATGCACTGCCATCAAAATTAGCAAGACCATGTGCATCCTTAGGAAAATGAGCTGGAACCCAGTCAAGAATTACGCCAATTCCTGCCTTATGAAGCTTATTAACAAGATATGCGAAATCCTCTGGAGTTCCATATCTTGATGTAGGCGCATAGTAGCCTGTTACCTGGTAGCCCCATGAACCATCAAATGGATGCTCAGCAATACCAATAAGCTCGATATGTGTGTAATGCATCTCTAAAAGATAGTCTGTAATACGGTCTGCAAACTGACGATATGTATAGAAGCCCTCGTCCTCTCTACCTGGATGTCTCATCCATGATCCGATATGACACTCGTACACAGCGATTGGCTCTGATGTCATATCTGACTCGTCTCTCTTTTTAATCCACGCACTGTCAGACCATTTAAGCTTTGAAATGTCTGTTGTTACAGATGCTGTACCAGGACGAAGCTCAGCGTGATTTGCAAATGGATCAGCCTTGTAAAGCTTATCTCCCTGAGGAGTAGTGATTACAAATTTATAAAGCTCTCCCTCATTTAGTCCCTCAACAAATGTGTCATATATTCCATTGTTTTCATGTCTGTCCATTGGATTAGCAGCATCATTCCAACCATTAAAGTCTCCTACAAGACTAACTGATGCAGCATTTGGCGCCCAAACTGCAAAATAGTAACCCTTTTTTCCACCCTTTATAGTTTTGTGTGCACCTAATTTTTTATAGATGTCATAATGTGTACCTGATCCAAATAGATACTCATCTCCCTCTGTTATGAAAGGAGAAAATGTTTCCTTAACATCCTTTGTTTTAGCTTGTGCCATTTATAACCCTCCTTAATACATTATTTCCTGCAAGCTGCAAGAAATTAATATATAAAATCCTTCTCCGTTAATATAATGTTATCCTCGTCATCATATCTACGACCAAGTAACATATCCATAAGATGTCCCATTGTTTTCTTATCAACCCTCTTAATAGCCATGTCGATAAGTTCTCTAACCTCTTCAAGTGTAACCTTATGATCAAAAGTCTGCATTTCGCTTATTCTGTTATGAAGCGCAAGACCTCCCATTTCGTCTATTGAGTATTCCTTTTCAAGAGCATATCCTCTTCCATAGCTTACAAGATCCTCATTGGTGTACTCTGCAAGGTCAATTCTTGCATTGAATACCTTTTTCATAAGCTTGGTGTATCTGAAAAGTGGCTTTATATCTTCTCTGATTCCCTCGAGGATTACAAGAACTGGCTTGTCTCCCTCTGTAAGTGCTCCTGTAATCAAAAGAACTGACTCCTGTGTAAGACCACCTGCACGTTCAACAATAAGAGCTCCATTTTCAAGCTTTTCAAGAGTACGCTTGATATCCTTTTTATTAAGTGCCTCACCGCTAATCTTAGCAACCTTGCCAGAGAAGTTAGGGTTCTTGCTCTGCATAGCCTTTACAATGCTAATAGCTATTCCCTTACAATCAACTGACTCAGGTCCCATAATTGCAATATTTCCTGAAGCAGAATCCATGCTCATAAGATCCATTGCATCTACGAGCTGTGCCTTAACATTTTCCATTCCGTCATATCGACAGAAAATCTTGTATTCCTCATCATCAAACTCACGTCTTGCTCTAATATTTCCTCTCAAAAATGCTGGCATCTGTGAGTCGTCATCATCCTCCTCGTCAACCTCTTCGACTTCGTATTCTTCAACCTCTGGATTAGAATCTGTTTCGTAAGCAGTTGCCTTTGAAATTTCCTCTGTTGGAATCTTACCTGTTTTTAAAATATCGTCAACATCCTCAGGCTGTTCAATTTCAGGGAGCTCCTCTACATATCCAATATCTGTAACTGTATCATATGGGTAATGAGCAGGGGATTCCTTAACTGGCTCTTCCTCTGGCTCTGAATCTGTTTCTATAGCGTTTTCCTCTGTAGCTGGCTCCTCAGATGGTTTTTCCTCAGGCTCCTCTATAGGCTTATCGGCCTTTGGAATCTCTGGTGCCACAAATCCTGGGAATGCCTTTTCCTGAATTGCTGAAATACGTGATATTTCCTGTTCCTCAGTTTCAGGCTCATCCTGAATCTTGTAAGCTGATTCATCGCTTTCGTCAGATGTCTCATCCTTACCTGATGGAAGGAAGGCTGGAATCTGTCCTGTTATTCTTGACTTAGTCTTTGGTCCATTTACTGTAGAGGAAACGCCTGTTATAGAACTGCTACCTGGAATAACTCCCTCAAGCTCATCCATAATATCGCCTGTCTTATCTGAAGGCTTCTCAATCTCCTCTTCCTGAGCCTCTGTAGCCTCCTCGCTTTCAGGTAATGGACTGCCTGGAAGTGAGTTAACTAAAAGATCTGCATCCGAAATATCAATTATGCCAGTATTAACTGCTATTGAAGGCTTTACAGGCTCAACCTTAACCGGCTCTTCCTGCTGAATTTCTTCACTATCAGTATCCTCACTAACGCTACCTGTATTATATGAATTCTGCATCATGTATGCATTTGGATCCTCGTTCATAACCTCACGAACCTGGCTACCTAGCTGGTTCTGAAGATCTGTAGTATTCCAAACACCTGTACCGAGTGCCTGTACCATAATATCCTGAGTCATACCTAAATGATTCATCTCAGGAGTGACTGAGATGCCCTGACCCATGTTCTGATACATATCTGGAGTTACCTGAATAGGGTTTCCGTATGCATCATACTGAACAGGATTGCCATACGCATCAGCATACATATTCTGCATCTGACCTGGCTGCATAATCGGGCCAGTTGCATTAATCTGACCTGTGGTACCAAGCTGCCCCGTAGTACCGAGCTGGCCTGTAGTACCAAGAGAACCTGTCTGCTGGATATATTCTCCGTACTGGTTAAGCATAGGTCCTGTCTGCTGTGCGTTGTTTCCAAACTGCGCACTCTGTTGAACTGGCTGCTCAAATGTTGGCATGGAGCCTGTAGCGGCACGGCCGTCATATTTTGCCTGCTGATCAGCAGAAAGTGCCTGATGCTGCATTTTCAGTTCCATGGCCTTACGTACGTATTTTCCCTCACCAAACCATAGGATGAGTTCATCGCACGCTGCCACACATTTAGCTTCCTCGCCAGTCTTATGATATAAGTATGCAAGCTCGTAAGCCCATTTTTCTCTGTAATCTCTGCTCTTGTATTCCTCTAAAACGTCAATCTGTTCCTCAAGTGAAACATCCTGAGCCTTGTATATTTTATATAAAAGAATACAGCTGTTAGGATCATCTGGAGCTATTGCCATAAATTCCTTATAGCTCTCGATAGCCTGTACAACATCTCCAAGCTTGATAAACAATTCGCAAAGAGCATATACGATATCCCTTCCATTAGGATGTCTTTCATACGCCAAAAGGAGAATATCCTTCGCATCCTCATATCGTTTATTAAGCTTATATATTTCGCTGACTGTAACAAGCATAGATACACTTCTAACTCTTCTCCAGTCGATGGTATCTGCTATCTCCATTGCCTCAGCGAAACGCTTCTCTGAAATTAACTGTTTTATCTGTTCTGTACAGACCTGATATTCATACTTATCCAAAATAAATTCCCTCTATTGTCCCCTCTATATATAGTGGCTTTTATTCTAAATTAAATAAATAAAAAACAATATATTATGTGCAAGCATACACTAGTTAAGTTTATCATAGGTGTATGTATATGTCAAAAAAACTCAGGATTTACAAACAACATTTTGCGTTTTTGTCCGTTTTCCCGAGTTATTTTATCTATATGATGTTATTTAGCTACTATAAGCGCATGATGGTGGTTTATTCAGGTGCCGAAGCCTTTATATTTCTACATTTTGAATCATAACTGGCTTTTTACTGATGATAAAATCCTTGCAAATCGAGGATGGATTTCCATAGTAGGCATCCGCAATCTCTGAAAGATTCTGCTGAGATACCATTTGTCCTGATTCATTTGCATATAGTCCAATCTTCCTTGACTTAAATGTCTCTAGGAAATCAGCCCACTTGTCAAAAAGCTGTGGTCTATGTGCCTTTAGAACATCCTCTGCATTACTGTCTGATGTGAGTATCACATAAAGACTTTCGCGGGATGATGTAAATGTATCAAGATTTTTATATAGCTTGTCAAAATATGCATCCTCATACTCTATAAGTGTACCAACATTTACATGCCAGACGATTACTTTTTTATCATCCCCAGAGCCACTAAGCTGATTCTTAATTAGCTGACTTCCTTTCTGCTTTATTTCATATCTTGGGAACAAATCTGTGATTACGCATATTTTCTCATCCCATATACCCTGTCCGCTCCACTCAGTCAGCTTTTCTATGTAACGCTGTCTGATATTTTCAGACTGGACTAATACCTTATCAGCAAGCACCACTCCAGGTACTGTGCAATAGTACTGCATGTTGTAAACACATGGATAATTATCCCTATCAAATTCCATGCTTTTAAAGAACTGGACATAAATAAGTTCTCTTGTGTATTTTCTTAAATTCCGCGAATAGAAGTACTGTGGCACCGAAATTGCCATATTATACTCATCATATGGATTATTGATATATATTTTATCTGGGCAAAAAAGAGGTAAATCCAGTTCATTGTAATTTAGGAAGTATACATGTTTAATAGATGCCACATCGTCGCCATCCTCTAACGTTTTATTCTCCTCCAATGAGCTTGCCAGTCTCATTGTCTGCTCAACAATATCCCTGATTTCAGTGCTTTCACAGTTGATTTCATCCTTAAAGGCACCACTATATTCCTTGTACATATATGGAAGTGTAACAATGTAAATATCTGTGTCAGCATTTTTTACTTCCTCTTCTAATATATGATCCAAGCTGTTAAAATACTCAGCCTTAACAGGAAGAAAGACCACTGTATGCCTGTTTATGATTTCCTTATCAATTACAGAGTTTATATCATTAACACACCTTTTAAGTTCATCTGAAAACGCATGAGTTTTTAGACTTCCGTTATCTGTTTTTTCTGCTAGGTTTGATGAAGCTGTAACCTCTGCGATATGATTAGAAATATTAAATAGAATCTCACAATATTTTTCTAGATGCGAAACGGTTTCTGTGTTTTCACCCTTTACCTTTTCTACAAGGCCACCAAATGATACTGCATTATCCTGGCAGTCTGCTAAAAAGCCGTTGATTTCATCATTAGTGTATTCACAGCTACCCTCTGTTAATCCACACAAAATGCCATCAATAATTCCAGCTGACTCTACTAAATAGTTTTTAATTTCTGATGCAATTTGCTTTAAAGATCCGCTAAAATCTTTTTCAGTATCTTTTAGGTCATCTATGTTAAATTTATAAACTGCAGGATAGTCGAAGTCTTCTGACAGGCTTTTTTTCTGAGAAATATAGTATGGGTAATTATGCCCGCCACCGCCCATGACAAGCTTCATAAAATTACCGTATTTATTTCTAAGTCCCCTGTCATAGCAGATTGGAACAGGCACAGTTGTTGTTTCAAAAGGGATACGAATAAATTCATCATAGTATTCCCGCGGAAATGTCTTTTTGTTATAGATTCCCCATGGGATTTTCTGAACGATATTAGTGGTATCATGCATGTTCTCAATTTTTAAAAGCTTTTCTGCCTCAGAATAAATGAGCCTTTTTAACTCGATAAGCTTTGTATTTCTATCAACATTAATCCCTGTTAAGGATGTGAAGAAAAGAGCTGAATTAAGTATCAACTGATTATCAAAGTCGCTTATTTTTTTATAAAAATCATCCTGACTTTTAACTAATGAGTCAATGGTGTCAGCAATACCAAGCAGCTTTTTTATCTTCTCTCGGCGCTCGTCCTCAAGCTCCTCATCATCTGCAATATTATCTATAATAAAAATATCTATACCCACAATGTATGGGAAGGAATAGTGTGTTTTAAGATATTCTGGCTCAAAGCACATGTGATCATTAGGCGCCACATTAGCGATAAATTTCCAGCTGTAATCATTATTTTTAAAGGTGATTATCTGATACCCTTTAGGGAATTCAGTTTTGGATGCCTCTGCAAATTTCTCGAACTCATTTCTATGCATGCATATATCAAGATCATCATCCCAGGGCACAAATCCACCATGACGCACAGCTCCTAGGTATGTTCCCCAGTCTGCATAATACTTAATGCCATGTTTAGTACAAATACTGTCAATCAAATCAAGAACCGTAAGCTCC
>R26__coassemble_1379_pt1 | contig 12287 bp, 6 predicted proteins | sample R26__metabat2_high_PE_058 | metagenome-assembled genome bin R26 | reverse complement strand
TCAAGGGAAATATTGATTTTTGGGGCATTTTTTTATAATATATGAAAGGATTATACGGATAAATGATTAAGAATTTTCTACACTCATGATAAAGTCAGTAATTTTTTATCCATATTCATATCAATATCATCATACACATTTATATATACAATATATTATCAAAACATACGGAGTAATATGGATCAGAGTAAAATCAGAAACTTTTGCATAATTGCACATATAGATCACGGTAAATCTACACTTGCAGACCGTATTATTGAGTCTACAGGTCTGTTAACATCTAGAGAGATGCAGGCACAGGTGCTTGATAACATGGAGCTTGAGAGAGAACGTGGTATTACTATAAAGTCTCAGGCAGTAAGAACAGTATACAAGGCTAAGGATGGGGAGGAGTATATCCTCAATCTTATAGACACTCCAGGACATGTTGACTTTAACTATGAGGTTTCAAGATCACTTGCAGCATGTGATGGAGCAATTCTTGTTGTAGATGCAGCCCAGGGAATTGAGGCTCAGACACTTGCTAATGTATATTTAGCGCTTGATCATGACCTAGATGTATTTCCTGTTATTAATAAAATTGATTTGCCATCTGCAGACCCAGACAGAGTAGCTAATGAGATAGAGGACGTTATTGGAATTGAGGCTCAGGACGCACCTAGAATTTCAGCCAAAAATGGTATAGGTATCGATGATGTCTTAGAGGAAATAGTTAAGAAAATTCCAGCACCTACAGGAGATCCTAAAAAACCTCTTAAGGCTCTCATTTTTGACTCAATATATGACTCATATAAGGGCGTTATTGTGTTCATGAGAATCATGGATGGTAGGGTTAAAAAGGGCAGTACAGTCAAGATGATAGCAACTGGCGCCCAGGCAGAAGTTGTTGAAGTGGGCTATTTTGGCGCAGGCCAGTTCTTCCCTTGCGATGAGCTGTCAGCCGGAATGGTTGGCTATTTTACAGCAAGTATCAAAAATGTTAGCGATACAGCTGTTGGTGACACGGTAACTGATGCGAACAATCCATGTGACGAGGCGCTTCCTGGATATAAGCAGGTACAGTCTATGGTTTTCTGTGGAATTTATCCAGCAGATGGGGCGAAATACCCAGACTTAAGAGACGCACTTGAGAAGCTAAAACTGAATGATGCCTCACTTAACTATGAACCGGAGACATCTATTGCTTTGGGATTCGGATTTAGATGCGGATTCTTAGGACTTTTACATCTTGAAATTATTCAGGAGAGACTTGAGAGAGAATATAATCTGGATCTTGTTACTACAGCTCCTGGTGTTGTATATAAGGTTTATAAAAATGACGGGGAGCTGCTCGAGCTTACAAATCCATCGAATCTTCCAGATCCTACAGAAATTGAACATATGGAGGAGCCAATTGTTTCTGCGGAAATCATGGTTACAACAGAGTTTATTGGGCCAATCATGGAACTGTGCCAGGAGAGACGTGGAAGATATCTAGGAATGGAATACATGGAGGAAACAAGAGCTTTACTTAAGTATGAGCTTCCTCTTAATGAAATAATTTATGATTTCTTTGATGCACTTAAGTCAAGATCGAGAGGCTACGCTTCATTTGACTATGAAATGAAGGGTTACGAGAAATCTGATCTTGTGAAGCTTGATATCCTTATCAACAGGGAAGAGGTGGATGCACTTTCATTTATTGTTCACGCTGAGGGCGCTTATGAGCGTGCAAGGAAGATGTGTGAAAAGCTTAAGGATGAAATTCCGAGACATCTTTTTGAAATACCAATTCAGGCAGCGGTTGGCTCGAAAATTATTGCAAGAGAAACTGTTAAGGCTATGCGTAAGGATGTGCTTGCTAAGTGCTATGGTGGTGACATATCTCGAAAGAAAAAGCTTCTGGAAAAACAGAAGGAAGGTAAAAAGAGAATGCGTCAGATTGGTAACGTAGAAATACCACAGAAGGCATTCATGAGTGTACTGAAGCTTGACGACGGAAAATAAGAGTATTAGAAATGTTCTGTAATGGTGGAACATTTATAGAGAATAGGTTTAGGGGAATGAAAGAACTGGGGATTTATGTGCACATTCCGTTCTGTGTGAGGAAGTGTGCATATTGCGATTTTTTATCTTTTGAAGGAAAAAGTGACAAGCAGGGACCATATATTGGTGCCCTCAACCGAGAGGTTGACATAATTTTAGAAAAATATGGCATCAGTAGTGATACTGACTACGAAGTAGTGTCTATATACTTTGGTGGAGGTACGCCTACCTCCATTAAAGAGTCGTACATATGCGATTTATTATGTAAACTGAAGCAAGTCTTTCCTATGTCTGAGAATCCGGAAATTACTTTAGAGGCAAATCCTGGAACATTATCAATGGAAAAATTAATAGCATATAAGGAGGCTGGATTTAACAGACTTAGTATTGGGCTTCAGAGTGCTGACAATGCTGAGCTTAATTTCATGTCAAGAATTCATACCTTTGAAGAGTTTAAGGAGAACTTCTTAACAGCATATGAAGTGGGCTTTAGAAACATTAATGTTGACATTATGAGTGCACTTCCATACCAGAGTGAGTACAACATCAACAAGACTCTTGATGAGCTTTTTGAATTAAGCATTCGACCGACACATATTTCTGCATATAGTCTAATAGTTGAACCGGGTACTGAATTTTACGAGAAATTTGGTGAAAGAAATGAGGATGGAAAATACACTGGTCCAATGGGTTCTGCAATGCCTACGGAGGAACAGGAGAGGGCAATGTACTACCTGATCAGAAATCGACTGATGGCAGAGGGATATATGCAGTACGAGATTTCCAATTTTGCATATCCTGGATATGAAAGCCTGCACAACAGCGGTTACTGGAGCAGAAGAGACTACATTGGTTTAGGACTTGGAGCCTCAAGCTGTCTAAATAATGTTAGATATAAGAATGAGAGCGATTTAGAGAAATATATAGAAAATCCTCGCATCATTGATGAGGTAATAAAGCTTGATGAAAAAGCACAGATGGAAGAGTTTATGTTCCTAGGTTTAAGGCGTATGGAAGGTGTATCAACCTACGAATTTACTACGACCTTTAACAAGTCCATGGAGAGCGTTTATGATGCACAGCTTAAAAAACTCATTGCTGAGGGGCTAATGGTCTATGATGGGGGACGATATATGCTCACGGAGATGGGCGTAGACTATGGAAATTATTGTTTTTCGGCATTTGTGATGGTATAATTATTAACTGTAGAATTGACGAATTGTGCGTATGTTTTGACGCATAAGCGAGATATTTTTATTGAATCCGGGGTTACAATAAATGCATAGATTTCAGGAAGATATACTGTGGAGTGCAATGGACTTAAACGACACAGTCATATTTGAATACGACATAGAGGCTGATGCTATCAGCTTTTCTGAAAACATTTCAAATTATATGCCTTTACTTTCGCATTATGATCATTTTGTTGAAAGACTTAATGCGACATCTAAAATTTACGAGGATGACATTGTAAAGGCTATACAGTTTTTTACTTCCACAAAACAGATTGATATTGCCAGCATGGAATACGTCAGATTTATTGACTACACAGGCGAGTTCCGTTGGTATCAGCTTAAGGGCATGATTCCTACTCATAGAGAGGAAGACGCGCCTCTTCTTTGTGGTACTCTAAACTACATTCCTGATGATGAAAAGGAATTCTCAGAGGAGCGTTCTCTGTCAAGAACTCCAATAACAGGACTTATTACAAAAGATGCCCTCGAAAACCTTGTTGGTGAATATTTAAGTGAGTGTGCTGTAGATGTTAAGCCGGCACTTATTGTTGTTGAAATAGACGATTTTAAAGCATTTGTTGAAAAACACGGAAGCATCAGCGGAGAGGGTGTTCAGATAGAAACAGCAAGGATGCTCAAAAAGGCATTCAGAGGCTCTGATATAATCGCCCAGCTTGATGAAAATAGATACGCAGTATTTATGAAGGGCGTTCACAGTACAGGAATAGTCCTTGAGAGATCTAAGTACTTAAATTCAGTAATTAAGGAAGTAAGCTCAAAGTATCGCGACGACAGGAAGATTACAGTTTCTGTTGGAGCAGCAATAATGGATAAATATGTTGCTAGCTTTGATGAACTTTATAGAAGAAGCCTTTTAGCTCTCGACGATGCAAGGCTTAATGGTAATGACAACTATATTATCTATGCTGAAGACATGCAGAGGATGGATTCATCAGTAAATCCAGTTCTTTCTACCAAGGAAATGGAGCTTGTAAGAAATATTCTTGATCCACTTTCTACATGGGCATATGTTGTTGACGAGGATTATCAGATTTTATATAGAAATGCGCTTGTTACAAGACATTTAACAAACAAGTGTGAGGGGCTTTGCTATGTGCAGAACAATGGCTTTAGTGAGCCATGCCCAGACTGTCCTCTTAGAAATATTGACGAGAAAACTGACTCAGTTGATGCTACTGTTTTTATCCCGGAAATACAGGCATCAGTTCCAGTCAGAACTACTCGAATTGTTCTAAGAAATGGCAAGAGCATCCATGTAATAGCAGCGATTAATGAAAATGTTGACGAACAGGTTGACATAATTGAGGATTCAGATACAAGAGTATCAGAAGGATTAAGCGAGGCGCAGGATATCATATGGGATGTTAACCTGTCTAAAAACACCTGTATCAGGGTCAAGGAAAAGGGCGTTGCTGCCATAATGGACTTGCGAGTTAAAAACTACAGAAGACTAATAGACCATTATATAGAGACAATTGTTCACCCTGAGGATGTGACTGCATTCACTGAGATTACAAATGCCCAGTATCTTAAAAGAATGATTAAAACCGGTAAGTCTGATGTTGTAAGAGTCATCAGATTAAAGGGCATAAAAAACGAATATGAATGGATGGGCTTTTACGTACATATCTCTGATAAGTCAAAAGAGGAAGAGGATGTACGTGCTATTATAGCGGCAGTCAATATTAATGAATATAAGCGTAACGCTATTGATGCTACAGAGACGAAGATCAAATACGAAATAATGAAGGAAAAGAGTGACATATTAAAGGATATGGCGCTCAACTACGAAAGACATGAAAATGTTAATGAAATGATTGGTATCCTCGTCTATGAGTATACAGCAGCGGATGGTGAATACTATCTGTGCTCAAATTTTGAGGATGTTTTCAATATAGATAAGCAAAAGCTTACTGACGAGTGGGCTATTATCAATATGCTGGATATCCACAGTGAAGACAGGGAGGCCTTTGATAAGTTTATTGATAATGTAAAGAACTCGCCGCTTGTCCAGAAGGAAACTGTAAGAATCAAGAACAGATATGATGTTTATGTTTGGTATACAGTTACAATTCAGGCATTAAGAGGACTTGAAAATGAGGTTGTAAGATACCTAGGTACCTTCCAGAATGTTGATACTGAAATGAAGATCAAGGGTGAGATGGCCTATAGAGCAGACTATGATTCACTTACTGATGTTTATAAATCAGAGGCATTCTATAGAAAAACTGCAGAGCTTATAAGTCATGACTTTAGCCATGAGTATGCTTTTTTCTCTGTGGATATAGACAAGTTTAGATTAATAAACGACAGCTACGGAATTGAGGCAGGAAATAAGCTTTTACATATTATTGGAGACTGCATCAAGGAAGTAATTCCTAAGAACGCATATGTAAAGAGATATCAGGCAGACGTATTTTCTGTACTTTTGCCATATGATGATGAGCAGCAGCTCATTGATTTCATGACTGATGTAACAGCTAAGGTTAATGAAAATTCAAATATTCCAACTCATGTGGCCTTTACTTTTGGTATTTACAAAATTGTAGACAGAGAGCTGCCTATTCGTATCATGTGTGACAGAGCAAGAGCCGCTAAGAGACAGCTTAAGGGTTCTGCATCAGCAAGTAACTACGCTGTTTATGATGATACAATCAGACTTAAGCTTAGAGAACAGGCTGAAATTGAGGAGAGAATGGAAGAGGCTTTAGCAAAAAGAGAGTTTGTAATGTTCTTACAGCCTCAGATTGATGTTAAGACTCGTAAGCTTTATGGAGCGGAGGCTTTAGTTAGATGGAAGCACCCGACAAAGGGTATTATGGTACCTTTCCAGTTCTTAGAGCTCTTTGAAAGTAATGGCTTTATCGTTAAGCTTGATAAATACATGTGGGAGGAGGCCTGCAAGTATTTGTCAGTCCTTAAGAGCAGAGGAATAGATATTCCTATAGCTGTTAATATTTCAAGAGCACATATTGGAGCAACAGATCTTACTAAGGAGTTCGTAAGCCTGGTAAAAAAATATGACATTGAACCTAGCAAGCTAGAGCTTGAGATAACAGAGAACCTCTTCATGGATGACGTACAGGAGCTGTTTGGACAGATGTCGTCGCTTAAGCAGAATGGATTCTCAATCCACATGGACGATTTTGGATCAGCATATTCATCACTTAATATGTTAAGAAACGCTCCGGTTGACACGCTTAAGATTGATAAGTTCTTCTTCGATGAAATAATGACAACAGAGAGAGGTCGAATCATTGTAGAGTCATCTGTAAGAATGGCAAAACAGCTAGGACTTCTTACAATAGCAGAGGGTGTTGAGACACAGGAACAGTTAGATTTTCTTTCGGGAATCGGTTGCGATATAGTACAGGGGTATTACTTCTCCAGACCAGTGGATATAGAGGGATTTGAAGCGTTCGCTAAGGAGTATTTATAATGAAGTTTGTTAAGACAGATGATCTTAGGATTGGAATGAGGCTTGCGAAGCCAATCTACAACAAAAAGGGAGTTCTTCTTTATGAAAGAGATTCAAAGCTGACTTCTCAGGGTATCGATTCAGTCAGGAACTTTGGACTTATTGGTGTTTATATTCTAGAGCCAGCAGAGCCACTTCCACCTATGAGTAAGGATGACATTGAATTTGAAAAATTCCAGGCTGTGGAAGTTTTTGAAATAATGGATGAGCTTCAGAGTATTGCCAAGAACAATAAGCAGCTTAAGGTTTATAATATCGTGCAGACTATTATTAGGGCATACGGAAGACTTGACCATAAGATAAACTTTATCCAGAACTTAAGAAGTGCCAATGACTTTGTGTATAAGCATTCTCTTAATGTTGCGATACTGTGTGCAATGATTTCGCATCAGATGAATATTAGGCCAACTGAGCAGGAGGAGCTTATTTCTGCAGCAATTGTCCATGCATGCGGAATTGTATCAAAGGATGAAAAGAATAATCCTACAGTTATGCCTGAGGATGAGGATTTAGCAAAGCGAATGGAGTACTCAGGAATAGCTAAAATAGAGAGCGTTTTTGTATCAACGCCATCCATTAAGAGAACGGTTCTTCAGGCGTTCAGAGAGACAAATGCCTTTTACAATAATGAAGACTTGTCTCAGCATAGAGTAGTTGATACAGCTAAAATAATGATCGTTGCCGATGAATTTGACAGAATGACAGCGATGAATTCACAGGGTGAAACTCCTTTTACAGAAATAACTGCACTTAAGCAGTTTTTGAACCATCCAGAGCTATACGATGAAAGAGCGGTAAGAGGACTTATTGACAGTATTAATTTCTTAGCAGCAGGCTGCTGTGTTGAACTCTCTAATGGTGAAAAGGGACTTGTTATTCAGCCGAACGAAAGAGATATTTTAAGACCGATGATTTTAGTATTTTCATCAAATAAAATCGTTGATTTGGCGCAGACTCACTACTATGGAGATTTAGAAATTGTAGATATTATGAAGACTCTTGATAACAGACATGTTATGGATACAGAGCTTCTAAAGCAGTTTCAGCAATAGCACTTGACATGATAAAAATATAATAATATTATTAGTTCACACATATATTAATTGAACACTTATAGATTGATTTTAAAGCCGACAGGAATCCGGACAATGGGTTTCTGACGGCTTATTTTTATGGAAAATCGACAGGTCATATAGAAGGGAGACTATATGATTGAAGCGGTATATTCAGCAGGAATACATGGTATGGAGGCCTATCTTGTGAAGGTGGAGTGCGATATTTCAGAGGGCTTTCCATCCTTTGATTTAGTGGGGATGCTTTCGTCGGAGGTTAGAGAGGCCAAGGAACGAACTGTAACAGCATTAAAAAACTGCGGGATTAATATTCCTAGTAAAAAAATAACAATTAATTTAGCGCCGGCTAATATAAAAAAGCACGGTACAGGCTATGACTTGGCCATTGCAGGAAGCATAGCGCAGGCACTTGGTATTATTCCCTCTGAAAGTACGGAGAATGTTCTGATATGTGGCGAACTGATGCTTGATGGGAAGGTTAGCGGTATAAGAGGGGTTCTGCCTATAGTGAAGCTTGCAAGAGACAGCGGTATCAGGACATGCATTATTCCAAGCGATAACGCATGCGAGGGGGCAGTAATAGATGATGTGTCCATTATTTCAGTTCCCAGTGTTAAAGATTTGATTCTTTATTTAAGAGGAGAGTTAGAAATTGAACCAGAGAGGATAACTAGCTTTGAAGAGTATGTGGGACAAAACGTAGATAAAAATGATTTTAGTAAAATTGCGGGTCAGAGCCTTGCCAAGAGAGGGTTAGAAATCGGGGCGGCGGGTTTACATAATGTAATAATGGCGGGACCTCCAGGAACCGGTAAAAGCATGTTAGCTAAGTGCCTTCCAGGGATTCTACCGCCTATGAATAAGGAGGAGGCGTTAGAAATTTCAGCTGTATATAGCGTCTCAGGACTTATGTCTAAAAATCAGAGGCTTATTGTTAATAGGCCTGTTGTTGAGGTGCATCATTCGGCAACAGAAACGGCTCTAGCAGGCGGTGGTCATATACCAAGGCCAGGACTTATTTCTCTTGCTCATAGGGGTGTACTCTTCCTAGATGAGATGCCTGAGTTTTCAAAAAGTGTGTTGGAGGTATTGCGACAGCCAATAGAGGATCGGGTAATCCATATTTCAAAAAATGGATACAGTGTGACCTACCCTTCTGATTTTATGCTTGTAGGGGCTTTGAACCCCTGCCCCTGCGGCATGTACCCGGATATGAAAAAATGCACCTGTACAGATGCTATGAGGAAAAAGTACATATCTAAAATATCAAAGCCTCTTCTTGATAGAATAGACATCTGCCTAAGAGTTTTGCGGCCTAAAAGTAGTGAAATGATAAATGAAATAAATGAAGAAAGCTCTGAGAAGGTCAGGAAACGTGTAGTAATGGCTCAGGAAATTCAGCGGGAGAGGTACAAAGGGAAAAATATATTTTTTAACTCTCAGATGGGAATAGAGGAAATAGAAAAATACTGTGATTTGGGGACTAAGGAAAAGGCACTTATGGAGAAGGCTATTTCAAAATATGACCTAAGTGCCAGGGCCTATCACAGGGTACTTAGGTGTGCAAGAACCATTGCGGATTTAGATGGCGGTGGAGAAATTAATGACAGGCATTTGACTGAGGCACTGTTTTTTAAAAGCGATATTTTAGAGTGAGGTGCCTATGGATAAATATGAATATTTCTGGACCTGCATACGTGGTAATTACCTGCCAACAGAGCTTACACTTATGGCAAAAAACATAACCGGCAGGGACTATAGCTATGAAGAGATTATGGGCATGAAGGCAGGTGAAATCAGAGAGAAAACAGGACTCACAGAAGATCAGGCTGAATATTTTATGTCAACCAAGGAAGAGATGGATATAGATGAAAAATATGACGAATTTATTAAGAGTGGGGCATGTGCGATAACAGTTAATGATGAGGGATATCCAGACAGACTTAGGTATATAGAGAATAGGCCATATGCACTTTTTTATTATGGAAATATGCCTGATGAAAATAAAAGAACAGTTGCGATAGTTGGTGCCAGAAAATGTAGTGAATACGGACGTTTTATGGCAGAAAAGATAGCAGGGGAGCTAGGGCAAAAGGGCATAAATGTTATAAGCGGAATGGCATATGGAGTTGATGGAATAGCACAGGCAGCAGCCCTTAATAGTGGTGGTAAATCATATGGCGTAATAGGCTCTGGAGTTGATATATGTTATCCAAGAGCAAACAGGCTACTTTATGAAAACCTAAAGAAAAGTGGCGGAATTATTTCTGAATACCCAATTATGGTGCCTGCTAAGCCAGAAAATTTTCCATATAGAAACAGAATTATTAGTGGCCTGGCTGATATTTTGGTGGTGGTTGAGGCAAGGCTTAAAAGTGGGACTTTTATAACAGTTGATTATGCACTTTCTCAGGGAAGAGAAATTATGGTTGTTCCAGGAAGAGCGACAGATCCACTATCAACTGGCTGCAATGCACTTTTATCACAGGGAGCTCATCCTGTGCAGGATGCAGGTGATGTAATAAGGCTTTTAGACACGATTTCAGCTGATAGTTATACACATAATAATAGAGGAAACTCCTTCAGAACGAGTGAGCTTATTAAGTATGTTCCAAAGGCTTCTGAAAAAATCCTTCTTGAAAGAGAAGAAAATATGGTGTATAGTGTTTTGGATTTTTATGCATTAAGTCCTGAGGATATTATGGAGGCTGCAAAGCTTGATATTTTTTCAGTGATGAATGCACTCGTGAGTCTGGAACTGAAGGGACTCATAAGAGAAAAGGGGAAAAATCTGTATGTAAAATGCAGATGATAGGAGCAGGTATGGCAAAGAATCTCGTTATAGTTGAGTCACCAGCCAAGGTTAAAACAATTAAAAAATTTCTTGGAAGCAATTACGAAGTTATGGCAAGTATGGGACATGTTAGGGATCTCCCAAAGAGCCAGCTTGGAGTTGATCCTGAAAGTGACTATGAGCCTAAGTACATTACAATAAGAGGAAAGGGTGACCTTTTAGCATCTCTTAGAAAGGAAGTCAAAAAGGCAGATAAAATATATCTCGCAACTGACCCTGACCGTGAGGGAGAGGCTATTTCATGGCATCTTTTATTTGCTCTTAATCTTTCAGATAAAAAGGTTTATCGAATCACCTTTAATGAGATTACAAAAAATGCTGTAAAAGAGTCTATCAAAAATGCTAGAGACATAGATATGAACCTTGTAGATGCTCAGCAGGCAAGACGTGTGCTCGACAGGGTTGTTGGATATAAGATTTCACCACTCCTTTGGGCGAAAATAAAAAGAGGACTTTCTGCAGGAAGAGTTCAGTCTGCAGCTCTTAGAATAATATGCGATAGAGAGGCGGAAATTGATGCTTTTATTCCTGAGGAATATTGGACAGTTGATGCACTTTTAACACCAGCAGGTGAAAAGAAATCAATCACAGCTCACTTAACAGAGGACAAGAATGGTAAGATTGAAATTCACTCAAAAGATGAGTGTGAGAAGATATTAGAGGACCTTGCTGGTAAGGAATATAAGGTCACAGATGTTAAGAAGGTGGAAAAGACAAAGAAGGCACCACTTCCATTTACAACATCAACACTTCAGCAGGAGGCTAGTAAAACTCTTAATTTTGCAACACAGAAGACAATGCGTATTGCCCAGCAGCTTTATGAGGGCGTTTCTGTTAAGGGTGAGGGAACAGTTGGTATTATTACATACCTACGTACAGATTCAACACGTATAGCAGAAGAAGCAGAAAAGGCAGCAGAGGTTTACATAACTGATACATATGGCAAGGAATATGCTTCTAAGGCACAGTCTACTTCTAAGAGTGGTAAAAAAATTCAGGATGCTCATGAAGCGATAAGACCTACAGATATAGCACGTACACCTGCAATGCTTAAGGATTCTCTTAATAGAGAGCAGCTACGACTTTATACACTTATCTGGAAGAGATTCGTTGCATGTCGTATGAGTGATGCAATTTATGAAACTACTAGTGTAAAAATTGGCGCAGGAGATTATAAGTTTTCTGTTGCAGCATCAAAGGTAGTATTTGATGGATACTTATCCGTATACTCATCAGATGATGACGAAAAGGCTGAAAACAATGTTTTGTTAAAGAGCCTTGATAAGGATACAAAGCTTACATTTGAAAAATTTGATGATAAACAGCATTTTACACAGCCACCAGCTCATTTTACTGAGGCTTCACTTGTTAAGACACTTGAAGAGCTAGGGGTTGGAAGACCTAGTACATATGCTCCGACTATATCAACTATTCTTGGAAGACACTATGTTTCTAAGGATGGAAGAAACCTTTTTACTACAGAACTTGGCGAAGCCGTAAATGCTATGATGGTGGAGGCATTCCCAGATATTGTGGACCTTAATTTCACAGCAGATATGGAGAGAAAGCTTGATGAGGTAGAAGAGGGAACAGTAGAGTGG
>R26__coassemble_1365_pt1 | contig 12361 bp, 7 predicted proteins | sample R26__metabat2_high_PE_058 | metagenome-assembled genome bin R26 | reverse complement strand
CCTCAAGACAGTGGACTATATATCGGAAAGTTTGGAGTAAGACTAGTAAATAATCAGATTTCATATGTGGGAGAATATTCTAACGTTCAGGATGTTCATGATAGATATGAAAAGGTTATGGAATCATCCATAAGGAATAATATCCCTATACTAAGTGCTGGTGAAAGATACTCTATGGCATTATCTGGGGGATTTGATAGCAATTCGATTCTTCATTTTTTGAAGCAGATAGATCCAAATAGAGGTGTAGATACGGTTTCAATTGGCGGAGAAAAGGGAAGAAACGAGGCAATAGTTGCAAAAGAAATAGCATCATATTATGACGATGTAGCATTTGATTCGACACTTGTAACGCCGGATACTTTTTCTCATTTTGAGGAGATAGTTGAAAGGCTTGAGGGGAACGCTTTTGAGATAGGTGTCTTTTTACAGTATGAGCTTGCAAAGCTTTTAAAATCAAAGGGATGTACTACGATGATTTTAGGCGAATGTGCAGATCAAGTGTTAAATACCCTAACATACAATAAAACTAGTAGAAGGGTTAAAAAATTCTCTTTTGAAAATACACCGCTCGAAATGGCGGCATACATGGTACTTAAAAAGAGTACATATATGCTAAACTCGTTTGGAATAAAGGGATATTACCCTTTCCTTGATTATGAGATGATTGCCTTTGGAAAAGACACTAGAGAATTGAATGGACGTACAAAGGAACTACATAAGAGTGAATGTAAGAGGCTATTAAAGCCGGAAGTTTCAGAAAAGCTAATTAAACAGGGTGGTACGACTCAAATGATGGCAATGTTTGATGATAGCTTTGACTGCATGGCAGAAGCGAAAAAGAGTAAGTATTATAATGAGAAATACTTCTTAGGCGAGTATGGCCCTGGCGAAGCTGAAAAGATTACGTATGCAATAATTATGTATCTTGAAATATTTGAAAAGATATATTGCGATAGATGATCTAAATTTAAAAATGAATATATATATTAATGCCCGTACTTCTTCGCAGGAAGTACGGGCATTTCGCATATAATGGAAAATGTATTGACCTGGAAGGCGTAGTTTTTGAAATTTTAATTCACCTCAATATTCAAAATAGAGAGTGTATTGTCCAATATGTCTTCAGCCTTTTTTACTGTATCAGAGTAGGCTACAATATGTCCGAATCGATCAGGACCGATTTTGAAAGCATTGACGGTATCACCTGTAGATTTATCCAAAACAAATGTATATACACCGGCTGATGTTTTGGAATTTTCGTTTATAAATTCTAATCCTTGTATTGAAGTTATCTTTCCTGATTTAGTACTATAAATTAGCTTTGAAGCGCTTGCTTTCTTTTCCTTCTTGATTGGTTTAAGACTTTCAGTAGATGAAAGACAAGCTTTGATTAGCTTTTCATAATAGTTATACCCGTTATTTATAGAAATTAACTCTGGTAAACATGTGGCACCAGCACGACCACCGATTTCTATTATATAAGGAACACCCTTACATAACATTATATCCGCGTTGACGGCACAATTATTAAAACCCATTGCTTTGATAGACTGCTCCATTAGATGGATTGTTTTTTCTGAAATAGCATCGTCGCCGTATGGAGCATAATGACCTATAGGAATACCTGTATTCGCCTTATATACATATTTTCCGTGTGGTATAATAAATTCTATTTCACCATTTTGGATATAGGCATCAGCACCGAACTCTTCACCTATCAGAAATTCCTCAATCAAAAATTCCCCTTTATGAGTAACACTTTTTACATTTGCTAGGGCATATTCAACTTGAGATTCGTTTTCAACAATTGTTATTCCTCGACTTCCAGAAGAGTCTATAGCCTTGACCATCACAGGATAATTGATGTCTCTACAGATTTCTTTAACAGAATCCAAAGAGTCTGAAAGGGAGCAAATATGAAACCGAGCTACGTTAACATGAGCATCATATAAAGCTTTTTTCATTAATATCTTGTTGCATGATCTTTGGGCAGATAATAGAGGGAGTCCCCTAAGGTTTAACTTTTCACATACAGTAGCAAGAGTAACAAGTGCAACATCGGTTCTACATGTTGTTATCCCGTCTATTTTTTCTTGCTGGGCAATTTGAAGAATGCGTTCAGTATCAGTAGTGTTTTCATAATATACTTTGTCTGCAAATTTAAAACCGGGATAATCACCAGGAATACTTACGACAATAGTGTATATTCCTAATTCTGTAGCTTTTTTTATTAGAGGTACTTGGTATACACCAGCGCCTAAAATCATAAGTTTAGTCATCTTTTACATTCTTTCCCTTAATTTGTCGAATTACGTATTGAGGTTCTTTATTGCTAGCTTGAAATAACCTACCTACATATTCACCAATAACACCCATAAAAATAAGAATTACTCCAGAAAAGAAACAGACTGTAACCATTATCGAACTCCAACCAATAGTCTGCATTCCATTACTTGCTTTACGTATTATAATTACTATTGTGGCGATTATACTTAATAGGGAAGTAAATAGTCCGAGACAAAAGGCGGCTTTTAGTGGAGCAATTGTGAAACCGACAATATCAAACCAGTGAGCAACCAGCTTTTTGAATGTGTACCCAGAAGTTCCATACTCCCTTTCAAAATGTTTAACTGGCACATTGGCGATATTTCTAGTGGTTCTCATTACTAATCCATCTAGGTATGCATATGAATTTGAATACGTAATAAGATAGTCTTTGACAAAACTTCGCATAATCCAGTAACTGTTTGTTTCTAGAGTTTTAGGCTTATTTATAAATATCCATTCACACAAAGAGTTAAAAGAACTACCAAGGCGTCTAAAAAAAGAGTGCTTTTTCTCAGGATAGGAAGCGTAAACCACATCATATCCTTCATTTATTTTATCTATCAACAAATGAATTTGAGATGGGTGTGTCTGCATATCATCATCCATACATATTATGAAATTACCGCAGGCATAACTTAACCCACATAGTATGGCATTATGTTGGCCAGAGTTTATGGATAAATCTATTGCAGTAACATTATCATATGCTTCAGCAAGCGCATTTATAGCTTGACGGGTTGCGCCTGAGTCGGGAGAAGCGTCATTAACAAGTATAAATTCGTGAGTATATTCGTGTAACTCATTTGATGTCAATTCTATTACTTTTGAAATAGTATTTGATGATTTGTAACATGGTATTACCACTGAATACTGCATATTTTTATCCTCATTAAAACCTTGGTTTCATCTATTATGCTATAAAGCATATCACAATTCATTTTAATTCAATAAGAACTGCATTTCAACATTTTCTTGATACATAGTCGCGAACAAAACATACATATAAGTTCAGAGATATATCCCTGTTCTTTTTTTATTATTATGTGACGAAATTCATTGTGTTTTATTAAGTGAAATGATAAAATTTTTAATAGGAAAATGCGCGTATAGCGCCTGTCGATTAGAAGGGAGTCATAATTATGGCAGCTGTAAAGGAACTGCTTCGTACAGAGGCGAATAACACACTTAGCTTTGGGGACTACACATTAGATACAAAGGCTAAGGTTGAGGACTATGAATTTAATGGAAACCTTTATAAGGTTAAGACTTTTAATGAGATAACAAAGCTTGAGAGAGATGGTGCATTTGTATATGAGTCAGTGCCAGGAACAGCAGTTACAGAGTTTAAGGCTGTAGATGGCGGCGTTGAATTCAATGTATCTGGTGACAAGGATGCAGAGGTTACTATTGAGCTTTCAGAAAATACAGAATATGAGGTTAATGTTGGCGGTCGTGCTAACAAAATGACAACTGGAATCTCAGGAAAGCTTTCATTTAGCGTAAATCTTGAGGGCGAAGGTGACGTCAAGGTTGTTATTTCAAAGTAATAAACATCGATTTTACATGTATGAGCTATGCATTATGCGGTAAAAACTCATATGTAAATAATCAAGATACAAGGCGGTAAAAAATGCCTAAGGCGAAAAGCGCAACAGTGTTTTTCTGCAGTTCCTGTGGATATGAAAGCTCCAAGTGGATGGGTCAGTGCCCCGGATGCAAGGAATGGAATACATTCACAGAAGAACGAGTAGTTACAAAAGCAGGAACTAAAAATAGTAATAGTAGGTCAGTGGTTAATGGCGTAAACAACACGCCGAAGCTAATATCAGAAATTGACACTGGTGCTGAAGACAGAATTCTAACAAATATAGGAGAACTGGATAGAGTATTGGGAGGAGGATTAGTTCCTGGCTCCCTTGTTCTTGTGGGAGGGGATCCTGGAATTGGAAAGTCTACTCTTTTACTACAGGTATGTAAGGAATTGTCACAGTCAGGACATGATGTACTGTATGTATCTGGTGAGGAATCATTACGTCAGATAAAGATGCGTGCAGAGCGTGTTGGAAAGAGCTTTGATAAGCTCTCAGTTTTTTCTGAAACAAATCTGTCAGAGATAGAGGCGGTGATTACAAATAAAAAGCCAGAAATAGTAGTGATAGATTCTATACAGACTATGTTTTCTGAGGATATATCATCAGCACCTGGATCAGTTTCACAGGTACGTGAGACGACGAGCGTTCTACTTCAGTTAGCTAAAGGACTTAATATTGCGATATTCATAGTAGGTCATGTGACTAAAGAGGGCACAGTAGCTGGACCTAGAGTTCTTGAGCACATGGTAGATACGGTTCTTTATTTTGAGGGCGACAGATTCGCAAGTTATAGAGTATTAAGAGGAGTAAAAAACAGATTTGGGTCAACTAATGAAATCGGAGTGTTCGAAATGCGTTCGGAAGGATTAGTGGAAGTGTTGAATCCGTCAGAATATATGCTTTCTGGCAGGCCCAAAGATGCCAAGGGCTCAGTCGTTATATGCGCAATGGAAGGCACGAGGCCAATCCTCCTAGAAATACAGGCTTTAGTTTGCCAGACAAGTTTTGGAATACCAAGACGACAGGCAACAGGAACTGATTATAACCGTGTAAATCTGCTAATGGCAGTCTTAGAAAAAAAGATGGGAATGCATCTATCTGACTGTGATGCGTATGTAAATGTGGCTGGAGGAATGAAGATTACAGAGCCAGGCGCAGACCTGGGAATTGTGATGGCGATTGTATCGAGCTTTAAAAATCAGCCAATCGATGAAGGAACGCTGGTGTTCGGTGAAATCGGACTATCAGGAGAGGTTAGAAGTGTTCCAAACGCAGAGCAACGAATTATCGAAGCCGAAAAGCTTGGATTCAAAAGGGTGATATTACCAATGAGCGCGGTGAAGGGTAGTGATCGGTGCCAGGCACACACTTCGTGGAGCCAGGCACACGACGCAAGTATTGAGCTGATTGGTGTCGATACTGTAGAGGACGCTCTTAAATTGATATAAAAATTGAGTGCGGGGCACGCAGGTGCAAGTTTCTCGGATTTCTTAATACGAAATCCGAGGAACTTGCACTGAGTCTGACCGCACGTAGTGATATATAAGGAGAAGTTTAAACCATGGTTAGACGAGTGTACGTTGAGAAGAAAAAAGAATACGCAGTGAAGGAGAGAGAGCTTTTTGAAGATATCAAAACATATCTTTCAATCGACTCATTATCAGACATCCATATCTTCATCAGATATGACGTTGAAAATGTAAGCGATGAGACTTTTGAAAAGGCATGTAAGACTATCTTTTCTGAGCCACCTGTTGATGATATTTATTTTGAGGAAATACCTAATGCGGCTTCAAAGAAGGTTTTTGGTGTTGAATTCCTTCCAGGACAGTTTGATCAGAGAGCTGATTCTGCAGTTCAGTGTGTTCAGTTCTTAGCTCCATCTGAAAATCCTGTAATCAGAACAGCAACTGTATATGTTCTTGATGGTGACGTATCGGAGGCTGATTTTGACAGAATTAAATCATACTGTATTAACCCTGTTGACTCACGTGAGACAGATAATGCAGCTAAGCCAGATACACTCATTATGGAGTACGATAATCCTGAGGATATCAAGATATTTGATGGATTCATGAGTATGCCAGAGGTTGAGCTTAAGGCACTTTATGATTCGCTTGGCCTTGCAATGACTTTTAATGATTTTAAGCATATTCAGAATTACTTTAAGTCAGAGGAAAATAGAGATCCTTCATTTACAGAAATTAAGGTTCTTGACACATATTGGTCAGATCACTGTCGTCATACGACATTTTCAACAGAGCTTAAGGATGTAGCTTTTGACGATGGATACTACATTAATCCTATTAAAGATTCATACAATAAATATCTTGAAACTCGTGAAGAGTTATTTAAGGACAGAACAGATAAATTCCCATGTCTTATGGATATTGCACTTCTTGCAATGCGTAAGCTTAAAAAGGATGGCAAGCTTGATGACATGGAAATTACAGATGAGATTAATGCATGTTCAATTGTTGTTCCTGTAGAAATTGATGGTAAGGAAGAGGAATGGCTTGTGATGTTCAAAAATGAGACACACAACCATCCAACAGAAATTGAGCCATTTGGTGGAGCGGCTACATGTCTTGGTGGAGCTATTCGTGACCCACTTTCAGGACGTTCATATGTTTACCAGGCTATGCGTGTAACTGGAGCAGCAGATCCAACAGTTTCACTTGATAAAACGCTTAACGGTAAGCTACCACAGAAGAAGCTGGTACGTGGTGCGGCAGCAGGCTATTCGTCATATGGTAACCAGATTGGTCTTGCAACAGGCTATGTAAAAGAAATCTATCATCCAAATTACGTTGCGAAGCGTATGGAAATTGGTGCTGTTATGGGTGCTGCTCCTAGAAAAAATGTAATTAGAGAAACTTCAGATCCAGGTGATATCATCATCCTTCTTGGTGGTAGAACAGGACGTGATGGCTGTGGTGGAGCAACAGGATCATCTAAGGTTCATACAGAGGCATCTATTGAAACATGCGGTGCTGAGGTTCAGAAGGGTAACGCTCCTACAGAGAGAAAGCTTCAGAGACTTTTCAGACGTGAAGAAGTATCAAAGCTTATAAAGAAATGTAATGACTTTGGTGCAGGTGGTGTATCAGTTGCAATCGGTGAACTTGCTGATGGACTTAAGGTGGATTTAGATAAAGTGCCAAAGAAGTATGCTGGTCTTGACGGAACAGAGCTTGCTATTTCAGAATCACAGGAGAGAATGGCTGTCGTTGTAGACCCTAAGGATGTAAAGCAGTTCCTTGCATATGCTGAGGAAGAAAACCTTGAGGCTACAGAGGTTGCTATTGTTACAGAATCTCCAAGACTTGTACTTTCCTGGAGAGGTAAGGAAATAGTTAACTTATCACGTGCATTCCTTGATACAAACGGAGCTCATCAGGAGACAAAGGTTTCTGTTGATGCACCTTCAGATAGCGAGAAATTCTTTGGAAAGCTTGAACTTAAGGAAGTAGAGAAGGCTTTAGCAGCAGGAGATGTAAAAACAGCCTGGCTCGAGACACTTAAGGACCTTAACGTCTGCTCACAGAAGGGTCTTGTAGAGATGTTTGATGGATCAATTGGTGCAGGCTCAGTATTCATGCCATATGGTGGTAAATATCAGCTTACAGAAACTCAGTCAATGGTCGCAAAGCTTCCAGTGCTTAATGGTAAGTGCGATACAGTAACAATGATGGCTTATGGATTTGATCCATATCTTTCAAGCTGGAGTCCATATCACGGATCGGTTTATGCTGTTCTTGAGTCAATTGCTAGAATTGTAGCAATTGGTGGTGACTATACAAAGATCAGATTTACATTCCAGGAGTACTTCCGCAGAATGACAGAGGATCCAAAGCGTTGGAGTCAGCCATTTGCAGCACTACTTGGAGCTTTTGAAGCACAGCTTCGTTTCGGTCTTCCATCAATTGGTGGTAAGGACTCTATGTCAGGAACATTTAATGAAATCGATGTTCCACCAACACTTGTAAGCTTTGCCGTTGATGTTGCGAAGGAACAGGATGTTATCACACCAGAGCTTAAGAAGGCTGGTAATAAGCTCGTACTTATGAACATTGCTAAGGATGAATATGACCTTCCAGATTATGACATGGCATTGGATCAGTATGCTAAGTTCCATAATGATATTCAGGCAGGAAACATAATTTCAGCATATGCACTTGATGGTAAGGGTGTTATAGCAGCTGTATCTAAGATGGCATTTGGTAATGGCCTTGGAGTTAAGCTTGAGCATAGCATAGACAAAAATGATTTATTTAAGCAGGGATTCGGCTCTATAGTTGCTGAGGTACCTGCTGATAAGGTTTCAAAGCTTTCAATCACATATACAGTAATCGGTGAAGTAACAAATGATGGCAGCTTCTCATACGCAGATACGGTTATTTCTGCTAAGGAGGCAGTAGAGGCATGGAAGAAGCCTCTTGAGAAGGTATTCCCAACGATTGCAGTTAAGGGTACAGAGCCAGTTAAGAGCGATGTATTTAAGGCAGATAGTATTTATGTATGCAAGAATAAAGTTGCTAAGCCTACAGTATTTATTCCAGTATTCCCAGGAACAAACTGTGAATATGACTCAACCAAGGCATTTGAGAGAGCTGGAGCTAATGTAATTACAAAAGTATTTACAAATATGAGTGAGAAAAACATTCAGGATTCATTTGAAGGCTTTAAAAAGTGTATTGATGAAGCACAGATTATCATGTTCCCAGGTGGATTCTCAGCTGGTGATGAGCCAGATGGTTCAGCTAAGTTCTTCGCTACTGTATTCCAGAACGAAATTATTAAAGAGTCAGTTAATGATTTATTAAATAAACGTGATGGTCTTATTCTTGGTATATGTAATGGATTCCAGGCACTCATTAAGCTCGGACTTGTGCCAAATGGTGAAATTACAGGTCAGGATGAAAATGCACCTACACTTACATTTAATACAATTAACAGACATATATCAAAAATGGCATATACAAAGGTTGTTTCAAACAAGTCACCATGGCTTGCAGGAGCAGAGCTTGGTGGAACATATGTTATCCCAGCTTCACATGGTGAGGGAAGATTTGTTGCTAATAAGGAATGGCTTGATAAGCTGTTTGCAAATGGCCAGGTAGCAACTCAGTATGTTGATGTTGATGGAAATGCATCTATGGATGAAGAGTGGAACATTAATGGCTCATACATGGCTATCGAGGGTATCACATCAGTTGATGGTCGTGTATTTGGTAAGATGGGACATTCAGAGCGTAGAGGCGATGGTGTAGCAATCAACATTTATGGCGAACAGGATATGAAGATATTCGAGTCAGGTGTTAAATATTTTATGTAAACTAATGTCTGTATTTGCGCAGGGGAATCATTATGAAAACATTTTATAAAAGAATGCGAGATATTTCTGAGAAAATAAAAACGGTAGATAAGGGAGCAGTAAAGGTTTCTGTTATTGTTTCTGTTCTATTTATTTCTGTATGGCTGATATACGGAATTCATCTTAATGATTTTTCAAGATTATATAGAAACATTATGACAGACCTCATAATGGCGCAGACAGAAAATGAGAGCGAAGGAATATCAAGGGAAATTGGACTTAGGTGCAATATAGTAGGCTATGTTTCAAAAAGTGTTTCTCGTGTAAAAACTGACGAATTTTCAGTGGCACTTCCATCGATATTAACTACAGCCCTCACATCAGCAAGATTTGAGGAAATCGTATATATTGATGATGACGGGACAGTTTATTTCCCAGATGGAACAAAATCACAGGACCATGATGCTAAAAAAATCATGGAGAAGTGTGATTTGACTACTAGCCACACTGTTTTTAACAACAAGGATTATTTTATAACAGATAAGGATGGCTTCTGCATTGTTGCACCGGTACATGATGGCCTTACAGTTAAGGGCTATGTGTGTGGTGCAGTTGCCTATGACACAATAGTTAAGGATTCTAATATCAGACGTGAAGTTGTTCATGATGAAGTGATTCTAGACTCAGAAGGCAAGGTTCTTGCACAGATTTACGACAGTATTTATGTGGTAGTTCCAGAAAAGGAACATTCATTTTTTGACTATGCTCAGGCTGGTATGACAGAGGAAGACTTTTCTGTTTTGACAGCTGAATATACTGAGTGTATAGATTCTAAGGTTTCTGGGAAATCATACGCTGATATATATGATGACAACCAGCTACTGATTTACTATCCAATAGAGGGAACTGACGGCTGGTCAGTTATGAACTGTTATCCACGAGCAGTTATTAAGAGCAGAATGAGAAGAATACAGGTAACAGCTATTATCATGTTCACAATCATTGTATGTATCATGATTTGCGCAGCAGTTATTCTGTTAAGATTCTTAAATGAGGAAAAAAAGAGGGTTACAGCCCTTGAATTCCTAGATGGACTGACGGGTGCTTATAACAGGAGTGCCTTTATAGCAAGGTGTGAGGAGATACTTAAGGAGAATAAAAATCTGCCTTACTACATGATCTGTTTTGATGTTGTCAATTTCAGAATTATCAATGAGACATATGGTCATGAGAGATCTGACAATATCATTATAGAGATGGCAAATGGCTGTAAGGAGGCATTTGGACATAGCGAGGTTTACGGACGTCTGACAGCTGACGTATTTGTAGCTTTAACACTTGATGATGGTGAAGAGGATGAGAGAATTAAGTTCATCGAGTCAAGAGTGGCTGAGGAAGCTAAGAGATACTACATTAACCACCCAATCAAGGTTAAGAGAGGTAGATACGAGGTGACCGATATTACTGAGTCAATCAACAGAATGATTGATAAGGCTAACATTGCTCGTAAGTATGTGAACTTAAATGCTAATGATCTATCATGCAGATATACAGATGACCTTATGAATGATGCTAGAAAGGCTGAGGAAATTGAGTCAAAAATGCACCTGGCACTTCAGAATGGTGAGTTTAAACCATTTTTGCAGCCTAAGTTCAACATGGTTGAAAATAAGATTTCAGGAGCTGAGGCTTTAGTTAGATGGATTCAGGATGATGGAACCATTGTGCCACCAGGAGATTTCATTCCATTGTTTGAGAGAAATGGCTTTGTAGAAAAAGTTGACTTCTACATGCTAGAGGAAATATGTAAGTACATCCGTAAAATGATTGATGAAAACAGAGAGGTTTATAAGGTATCTGTTAACCAGTCAAGATATTTGATGAATGATCCTGAATATGTAGCTAAGGTTAAGGCAATACTCTTAAAATACCAGATTCCAGTAGGTCTTATTGAATTAGAGCTTACAGAGACTGTATTCTTCCATGAGAAGGAAAGAATGATTAAGATGATGAATGATCTTAAGCTTATGAATGTGGATCTATCGATAGATGACTTTGGATCAGGCTATTCATCATTCAATATACTTAAGGATGTTCCATTTGATGTACTAAAGATTGACCGTGAATTCCTTTCAGATACAGATCATACAGAGAAGGGTAAGTGGATTCTTAAGGAAATCGTCGAGATGGCTCATGGACTAGGAATGAGCGTTATATGTGAGGGTGTTGAAACAAAGGAGCAGATTGACCTATTAGTATCAATCCACTGCCACTACGCACAGGGATTCTACTTCTCAAGACCTATTCCACTTCAGGAATTTATCGATAAATACAACACGGTAAAAGAGTGATGAACCGAAACTTTCAAAAGGAACTTGATAAAATCGTTGCGGACATTGAGAATGGAAGAATTTCTCGACCGAAGCTTTTTTTACATAGCTGCTGTGCACCATGCTCGAGCTACTGCCTTATGTACCTGGCGCAGTATTTTGACATAATTGATTTTTACTATAATCCAAACATTGCACCTAAAGAGGAGCATGATAAAAGGGCTTTGGAGCTTAAGAGATTAGTCAGTGCGCTTATGGATGAGTATGGTTATAGCATAGAGTTTATAGAGGGTGAATATGAGCCGGAAAAATTCTATGAAATGGCTAAGGGACTTGAAGGCATTCCTGAGGGCGGAGAACGTTGCTTTAAGTGCTATAAGCTACGTATGGAAGAGGCAGCAAGACTAGCTAGTGAAATGGTAGCAGATTATTTCACAACGACGCTTTCTATAAGCCCTCTCAAGAACGCAGCGAAAATAAATGAGATTGGGGAAGAGCTGGCGGAGATATATGGAGTTAAGCATTTGCCGTCGGACTTTAAAAAGAGAGAGGGATACAAAAAATCTGTAGAGTTGTCGAAGAAATATGAACTATATAGACAAAACTATTGCGGGTGTATCTATTCGAAATAATTCGTGAATTGTATCATTTTTCTTCCGTCATATTTCGTGTGATATTTCTAAATTAAATATCATTATGAAAACGATCGGACCGGCGAGACTCGAACATCCTGTTCTCGGTTTCGCCTAGATTTTCCATCCAGGAAAATCTGTCCTAGGATTATTGTATAT
>R26__coassemble_1333_pt1 | contig 12533 bp, 11 predicted proteins | sample R26__metabat2_high_PE_058 | metagenome-assembled genome bin R26 | reverse complement strand
TATATATACAAATATGTGGTCATATTATTGTGAAATGTGTACAACTATATGGAAAGAAAATAGAAATGACACAACCAAGATATATGGTTGTTGTTGATTGGGTTAAGGGTGAATTAAGCGAAGGTAATCTGAATCCTGGTGATCGACTCAATTCAGAATATGAATTGTCGGAAAAGTTTTCATTGTCTCGTCAAACAATCAGACATGCGATATCTGTTCTTGAAAAAGAAGGATATGTAAACAGAATTCAAGGTAGTGGAACCTATATCTCAAACAACAACATTACAGATAAAGTAAATAGAAAAAATATTGCAATAATTACCACATATGTAGATGCATATATTTTTCCACAAACTATTCAACATATGGAAAGAGTACTTTCCGATGCCGGATATACAGTACAGATTTCATTTACTAATAATAGAATTAGTAGGGAAAAATCTATACTTGAAGCAATAGTTGAAAAAGATGATATTGCAGGAGTAATAGCAGAGCCTACAAAGAGTAACCTGCCTAATCCAAATCTGAAATATTACGAACAACTCATGAAAAAGCATGTGCCAGTGTTGTTCATGAATTCGTACTATGCAGAACTTAATGCACCACATGTTTCAATGAATGATAAAATGGCTGGAAAAATAGCAACAAAATATGTTATTGACCAGGGGCATACAAAAATTGGTGGAGTATTTAAGCTTGATGATGGGCAGGGAGCACGAAGATATGCTGGATTTTTAGAAGCAATGAATCAGGCAGATTTACGTGTAACAGGAAATGATCTTTTATGGTTCGATACAGTAGATATCGAGAATAATGACAATGTAAGTATTCTAGTAGACAAAATTAGAAGCAGGCTTAGTACACGAACAGCAATAGTTATGTATAACGATGAAGTTGCATATAAAGTGATTACTGAGTTAAGAAACAAAGGAATTAATATACCAGAAGACATTTCAATAATAGGAATAGATGATTCTATACTTTCTACAAGTGGGCCAGTACAGATTTCATCAGTGGCATACCCAACAAAAGATATTGCAGATAAAATAGCAAGAAATATGCTAGAACTCATAAAGGATGGACGTTTTAATGGAACATATGAGTTTAGTGTATCACTTGTTGAAAGAGAATCTGTAAAAAAGATAAATTAATGAGTTGAAAATATTATAGGAGGCAAAAAATGAAAGCAGGAAACAATTACAAGTTTTGGTTTTGTACAGGATCTCAGGATTTGTATGGAGATGAGTGTTTAAGAAAGGTTGCAGATCATTCAGCAAAAATGGTAGAGGGTCTTAATAAAAAGGGAATTCTTCCATTTGAAATAGTATTAAAGCCAACTCTTATTTCACAGGCATCAATAAGACAGACATTTAATGAAGCAAATAACGATCCAGAGTGTGCAGGTGTTATTACATGGATGCATACTTTTTCACCAGCAAAGATGTGGATTATCGGATTACAGGAGTACAAAAAACCACTTTGTCACTTACATACACAGTTTAATGAGGAAATACCATATGACACAATGGATATGGATTTCATGAATGAAAACCAGTCAGCTCATGGTGATAGAGAATATGGTCATATTGTTTCAAGAATGGGTATCGAAAGAAAAATCATTGTTGGACATTGGGAGAGCGAAGAGGTATCAAAGGCACTTGCAAGCTGGATGAGAACAGCAATCGGTGTAATGGAATCATCACACATCAGAGTATGTCGTTTCGGTGATAACATGAATAATGTTGCAGTTACAGAAGGTGATAAGGTAGAAGCTCAGATCAAGTTTGGATGGGAAATTGACCATTATAATGTTAATGATCTTGTTGAGTATGTTGACGCTGTTTCAGAGGCAGATGTAAATGCTCTTGTAGACGAGTACTACAGCAAGTATGACATTGCCCTTGAGGGAAGAGATGAAGCAGAGTTCCGCCGTCATGTTGCAGTTCAGGCTCAGCAGGAAATCGGAATTGAGAAGTTCCTTGAGGATGGTAATTATCAGGCATTTGTAACTCACTTTGGAATGCTCGGAGGACTTAAGCAGCTTCCAGGACTTGCAGTTCAGAGACTTATGGAAAAGGGTTATGGTTTTGGTGGAGAAGGCGACTGGAAGACAGCAGCTATGGATCGTCTTATTAAGATCATGACAGCAGGAATGAAGGATGGAAAGGGATCTTCATTCATGGAAGATTACACATACAATCTTGTTCCAGGTAAAGAAGGTATAATCCAGGCACACATGCTTGAGGTATCACCAGCAATCGCGGTTGGAAAGCCAGTAATTAAGGTTCAGCCTCTTTCAATGGGTAACAGAGAGGATCCAGCACGTATTGTATTCCAGTCAAAGGAAGGATCAGGAATTGCTTGTTCACTTGTAGATTTAGGACATAGATTTAGACTTATTATCAACGCAGTTGACTGTAAGAAAGTTGAGAAGCCTCTTCCAAAGCTTCCAGTTGGTATTAATTTCTGGACACCACAGCCAAACCTTCAGGTTGGTGCAGAAGCATGGATTTTAGCAGGTGGAGCTCATCATACAGCATTTACATATGATCTTAGTGCTGAGCAGATGGTTGACTGGGCAGCAGCAATGGGAATAGAGTCAGTTGTTATTGATAACAATACAAATATTCGTGACTTTAAGAACGAGCTTAGATGGAATGAAATGGCATTTAGATTAGGAATGTAATCAGAAAGGTAACAGTATGGATACAAAAGAGTTAATTAAGAGTGGTAATGCGATACTTGGAATTGAATTTGGTTCTACAAGAATTAAGGCTGTCCTTATTGGAGAAAAAAATGAGCCAATAGCTCAGGGCGCTCATGATTGGGAGAACGATTATGTAGATGGTATTTGGACATACAGCATGGAGAAAATCCATGCTGGCTTACAGGATTGTTATGCATCACTTTGCAAGGATGTTAAGGAAAAATATGATGTAGAGATTACAAATCTTAAAGCATTAGGTTTTTCAGCAATGATGCATGGATATCTCCCATTTGATAAGGATGGTAAGCTTTTAGTACCATTCAGAACATGGAGAAATACTATTACAGCAAAAGCATCAGAGGAACTTACTGAATTATTCAACTTCCATATTCCTCAGAGATGGAGTATAGCTCACTTATATCAGGCAGTATTAAATAATGAGGCACATGTAAAGGATGTTGCTCATTTTACAACTCTTGCAGGATACATTCACTGGCAGTTAACAGGAGAGAAGGTTTTAGGTGTTGGTGAAGCATCAGGAATGTTCCCTATTGAAATGGCTAGCGGTCAGTTTGATAAGGGTATGATTGCAAAATTTGATGATCTAGTAGCAAAGAAGGGTATGCCTTGGAAGGTTGAGGATTTACTTCCAGCAGTTGTACCAGCAGGTACACCATCAGGAAAGCTTACAGAGGAAGGAGCTAAGTTACTTGATCCATCAGGAAAGCTTCAGGCAGGTATTCCTCTTTGTCCTCCAGAAGGTGATGCAGGTACAGGTATGGTTGCAACAAATTCTGTTGCTGCAAGAACAGGTAACGTTTCAGCAGGAACATCTGCATTCGGAATGCTTGTTCTTGAGAAGGACTTAACAAAGCCTTACGATGAAATCGATATGGTTACAACACCAGATGGATTCCCTGTAGCTATGGCTCACTGTAATAACTGTACATCTGATATCAATGCTTGGGTAGGAATCCTTAAGGAATTTGCAGACCTTATGGGTGCAAAGGTTGATATGGGTGATGTATATGTTAATCTTTTCAATAAGGCTATGGAAGCTGATAAGGATTGTGGTGGATTACTTGCATACAACTACTTATCAGGTGAGCATATTACAGGTATGGAGTCAGGTAGACCATTATTTGTAAGAACAGCAAACTCTAACTTCAATCTAGCTAACTTTATGAGAGCTCATATCATGTCTTCACTTTCAGTTGTAAAGACAGGTATGGATATTCTTCTTAAAGAGGAGAAGGCTAAGGTTGATAAGATTTATGGACACGGCGGATTATTTAAGACAAAGGGTGTTGGTCAGTCAATACTTGCAGCAGCAATGGATGCACCTGTTTATGTAATGGAAACAGCTGGTGAAGGTGGAGCATGGGGTATTGCACTCTTAGCTTCATACCTTGTAAACAAGCAGGGAGAAGAAAAGCTTCCTGAGTTCTTAACAAGAGCCGTATTCGCTGGAGCAGAGGGAGAAAAGGTTGATCCTGATAAGGATGCTGTTAAGGGATTCGAGGAGTACATTGAAAGATATACAAAGGGTCTTGCAATTGAAAGAGCAGCCGTTGACAACTTAAGCGAATAAAATGCTTGTATAAATCTAGTATAGAATTGAAAGGGAAAATATTATGTTAGAGCAGCTAAAAAAAGAAGTATATGAAGCTAATATGCAGCTTCCAAAGCATGGTCTTGTAACATTTACATGGGGTAATGTTTCTGGAATAGATAGAGAGCAGGGCCTATTTGTTATTAAGCCAAGTGGAGTTGAATATGATAGCCTTACACCTGATGATATGGTTGTTGTATCACTTACAGGTGAAAAAATAGAGGGAAAATATAAACCTTCATCAGACACGGCAACACATATCGAGCTTTACAAGGCATTTCCTCAGATAGGTGGAATAGTACATACACATTCATCATGGGCAACAAGCTGGGCTCAGGCTGGAAGAGGAATTCCATGCTACGGAACAACACATGCTGATTATATGTATGGCGAGATCCCTTGTGTAAGAAATCTTACAAAAGAGGAAATAGATGAAGGATACGAGAAGAATACAGGTATTTTAATCGTAGATTACTTTAAGTCAAACAATATTGACATTGAAGCTATGCCAGCTGTTCTTTGTAAGAACCATGGCCCATTTACTTGGGGTAAGGATGCTCACGAGGCAGTTCACAATGCTGTTGTACTTGATGAAGTTGCAAAAATGGCAGCAAGATGTGAAATGATTAATCCACAGAATGAGCCTGCACCACAGGTACTTCAGGATAAGCACTATTTCAGAAAGCATGGTGCAAATGCATACTATGGTCAGTAAACTGACCCTAGTCATGTACTACGGTCAGTAGCATGACCTTAGTCATATGCTATGACCAGTAAAATGAATATAAGTTAAAAGGTTAGGGCTCGGATAAAACCGAGCCCATCTTTGTGTAAATAAAGAAAAAAATATGATAAAATACACTCTGTATGTAACTCCGTATATAAACTTAAAAAAACTACTATTAATAAAAAGGTAAAAAAATGAACGATTATATAATTAGAGCAACGGCAGCAAATGATAGTATCAGAGCATTTGCAATAACAGGAAAAAATATGGTAGAGGAAGCCAGATTAATGCATGAAACCTCACCAGTAGTTACCGCAGCTATGGGTAGAATGCTTATGGCAGGAGCCATGATGGGTGTCACATTAAAGGGAAAAGACGATGTCATGACACTTCAGATACAGGGTGAAGGGCCTCTTAAAGGTATTACAGTTACATCCTATCCAGATGGATTTGTTAAAGGCTTTCCATTAGTAAATGATGTAATTTTACCTCCTAAAAATGGCAAGCTTGATGTAGGTGGTTCTATATATCCGGGATTTATGAGAGTAATAAAGGATATGGGACTTAAAGAGCCTTATGTTGGTACTATAGAATTACAGACAGGTGAAATAGCAGAGGACTTGACATATTATTTCGCAACAAGTGAACAGATTCCATCATCTGTAGGATTAGGAGTATTGGTTAATAAAGACTGTACAGTAAATTGTGCAGGTGGATTTATTATACAGGTATTACCAATGTGTACAGATGAAATCCTCGACAAAATTGAGGAGAATCTGAAAAATCTTCCATCAGTTACAAATATGTTACAGGATGGAATGACGCCTGAAGATATGCTTAACAAGGTATTTGAGGGCTTTGATGTCGATATTATGGAAAAGACTGAAACAGGATTTAGATGTGACTGCTCAAAGGAAAGAGTTGAGCGTTCTCTTGCAAGTCTTAATAAAAAGGATAAAGAAGAAATTATAGCTGACGGTAAGCCAGTGGAGGTTAGATGTCAATTCTGTAATAAGAAATATGAATTTTCTATAGATGAGATAAAGAAGCTAAAGAATTAAAAGAGAAAATAAGAAAATGAAAAAGAAAACAATATTAACTGCAATATTTGCGACAGCATTAGTTTTATTGTTAAAGACTAGCGCATATGCAATAGAAAACAATATAGAGCCTAAGACGAGAAAGGGGACTTATACAGTTGCACAGGACGGAACAGGTGATTTTAATTCACTTGCAGCAGCAGTAGTTTCAGTTCCAAGTGGTAGTACACTTCTGATAAAAGATGGAATTTATAATGAAGCACTGGATATTCAGGGCAAGATTATCAACATGAAGGGTACATCTAAGGAAAAGTGCGTAATTCAGTACGATACTTCTAACTATGTTAGGGTTCCTCTTAATATAGCAGGCGGAGTATATGAAAATCTAACGATTAATGGATATCACAAGGCTAAACAGACAGCTCCTTTTCCAGGCTATGCAATACATATTGATTCTGATTCATTAGCAGGTCAGGCAGTAATATTTAGGAATTGCAATATTATTTCAGAAAATGCTTTCTGTGTAGGAATAGGACTTAGAAAAAATGCCAGAATAAGCTTTCAGGGATGTAGCTTCACAGCAAAAAAGCAGGGAGCAATCCTTTTTCATGACTCACAGAATCCTGCACTTTCAGGAACTGCAAGCCTGATTCTTGATGGTTGCTTAATAAATAATAGTGCAGAGGGACTGATTATTACACAGTGCTTGTCTCCAGCAAGCCTGACAAATCTGACACTTAGAAACAACACTGTTGTTGGAAATGGTGACGGCTTCTGTCTTGCTTACGGTTCATATGTAGGCGATGGCCAGGGTTGGATGGGTTCTAATAATGTTATCCTTACAAAGCAGAGTGCAGGTAATAATATAAAGAGCTTCAACTATTCAGATATGAAGGATTACAACGCTATGATTGCAGAGCAGTCAGCTTTAAATATTGCAAAAAATGCTGCAGAAACAGCTAAAAAGGAACGTAGCGGTAAGTATTATACAATTAAGACGGTAGACGGTGTAGAAGTAAACATTCCAATTGAGAGTCTAGAGGCGTATCCAGGAACATATTAAAATGGTATCTGTAGAGTTAGAACATTTTTCCATAGAACAAATCTGCGAGTCGGGACAGTGCTTTCGAATGAAGAAACTTGAGAACGGCAAAACAGAAGTAATAGCTAAAGGCAAATATCTGCTAGTGTATCAAGAAGGCAATAGAGTGGATTTTGAATGCAGTAAGGATGAATATGAAGGTATTTGGAGACAATATTTTGATATTGATTCAGATACAGATTATCAATCAATTATAGATTCCATTGATAAAAAGGATTTATATCTTAACAATGCCGCAAAATATGGTGATGGAATAAGGATTCTAAATCAAGATTTGTTTGAGATGATAATCTCTTTTATCATTTCGCAGAGAAATAATATCAAAAGAATCAGGAACTGTATAAGTAAGCTGTGTGAACAGTACGGAGAAAAGAGAAATTATATTTCAGAAGATGGAGAGGAAATTTCATACTTTGATTTTCCGACAGCAGAAGCATTAAGCACAGCTCAAATAGAAGACATAAAAAAGCTAGGTGTCGGGTATAGGGATGAATATATAAAAAGAGCAGCAGAGGATGTTGTATCAGGTATTCTAAATTTGGATTTACTGAGAACTATGTCATATAAGGATTCAAAGGATGAATTGCTGAAATTATATGGCATTGGACAAAAGGTAGCAGACTGTATATGCTTATTTGCTCTTCACCATACAGATGCATTCCCTATGGACACACATATTATTTCAATAGTAAATAATGAATATAATGGGGAATTCCCTTTTGAAAAGTATAAGGGGTATGCAGGAGTACTGCAACAGTACATGTTTTTTTATGATTTAAAACAGTAGATAGTAATCTAGGAAGGAGTCAATATGGATAATTTTTTCTTTCACACACCTACAAAAGTATATTTTGGAAAAGACGAGGAGCTTAAGGTAGGAAAGCTGATTAAAGAGTATGATGCAAAAAAAGTACTTATTCATTATGGTGGAGGATCAGCAGAAAAAAGTGGTCTTTTAAACAAAGTAAGAAAGTGTCTTGAGGATGAAGGCATTTCATATGTGGAGCTTGGTGGAGTAAGACCAAATCCCGAGCTTTCACTTGTTAGAAAGGGCATAGAGCTTTGTAAAAAAGAAGGTGTTGACTTCATTCTTGCTGTTGGTGGTGGCTCAGTGCTTGACTCTACAAAAGATATAGCAAATGGTGTTGCAAATCCAGATGTTGATGTATGGGAATTTTCACTTGGAACAGCACAGCCTGCAAAAACACTTCATAAAGGAGTAATTCTTACTCTTGCGGCAGCAGGATCAGAAATGTCAAATTCTTGTGTTATTACAGATCTTGATAATAACGACAAGAGGGGATACGGATCTCAAATGAACAGAATGGATTTTGCAATTGAAAATCCAGAACTTACATATACAGTAAGCAAGTATCAGACAGCTTGTGGAGCAGTTGATATTGCTATGCATACCATGGAAAGATACTTCTGTCTTGGTGAGGATACATATCTTACAGATTCAATTGCAGAGGCAGTGATGAAGTCTACAATTAAAGCTGGTATGGACGCATATAATAATCCTACTGATTATACAGCAAGAGCAAATATGATGTGGGCATCATCTCTTGCACATAATGGTCTTACTCAGTGTGGAAGATCTTTCATTCTCACAGTTCATCAGTTTGAGCACGAAGTATCAGGAATGTATCCTGAGGTTGCACATGGTGCAGGTCTTGCTGCTATTTGGTGTAGCTGGGCTAGATATGTGTATAAGGCTTCACCAGAAAGATTTAATCAGTGGGCTAAAAATGTGTGGAACGTTGATACAGATTTCGAACATCCAGAAGCTTCAATTGAAAAGGCAATTGATATGCAGGAGGAGTATTACAAGAAGATTAACATGCCTACAAATCTTAAGCAGCTTAATGTAAAAGAAGAAGATCTTGAAGTTTTAGCACTTAAGTGTTCAAGAAACAAGGGAAGAGTACTTCCAGGATATATGAAGCTTGGATATGACGAAATCCTTGATATTTATAAAATGGCATATAACGCATAGCCTATGATAAACGCCCCGAATATCTAGAATATTTGGGGCTTTTATTTTGCATTTTGTTTACTTTAATGTGCTAATATGATAAAATCGGTCACGGTGATTTATTGTAAAAATAGGCAATAGAGGTTTATTTAGGAGGAAATATTATGAAAAGAGTAGTAGCATTAGCTCTTGCACTTACAATGGGTCTTTCACTTGTTGCATGTGGAAAGAAGGATGAAGTAAAAAATCAGGCAGATATGGTATATGCTGTAGAAGCTGGTTCAGCAGGAGAAGAGGCAGCACAGGATAACGGATATAAGATGAATTCTGTAGCATCACAGGCTGACGCACTTATGGAGGTTGCATCAGGCACATCAGATGCTGCAATTATTGACTTACTTATGGCAGGTGCAATGATTGGTGAGGGTACAAGCTATCCTAATCTTATTCATACAGATGAGCTTACATCTGAGCTTTATGGTGTTGGATGTCGTAAGGGATCAGACCTTGCTGGATTTATCAATTCAGTTCTTTCAGAGGCATATGCAGATGGTACTATGAAAGAGATCGCTACAAAGTATGGAGTTCAGGATTCTCTTTGTGAACAGAAGGAAGCATCTGATGCAGCAGAGGGAGAAGATGTAGCTTATATTAAAGATAAGGGAACATTAGTTGTAGGTATTACAGATTTTGCTCCTATGGATTATAAGGACGACAACGGAGAGTGGATTGGATTTGATGCTGACATGGCTAAGCTAGTTGCAAGCAAGCTTTCAGTTGATTGCCAGTTTGTAGAGATTGACTGGGATAATAAGATTATGGAGCTTGATTCAAAGAACATCGATGTTGTTTGGAATGGTATGACACTTACAGATGAGGTTACAAATTCTATGGAATGTACAAACCCATACTGTAATAATGCGCAGGTAATTGTAGTTCCTGCAAAGTAATCAATTGGAGTAAAAATGTTTTTATCAGTAACTGTACAGCTTTTAAATGGCTTATTAACTACATTTAAAATATTTGCTTTTACGTTAGTATTTGCCCTTCCATTAGGGCTTATACTGGCGTTTGGCTGTATGAGTAAGTTTAAAATATTAAGAGGATTTTTACAGGTTTTCATCTGGATTATCAGAGGTACACCTCTTATGCTTCAGCTCATCATTATCTTTTATGGTCCTGGATTATGGTTATCTCATAATATATGGGCAGGTAATGAGAGTGGCAGAATTACAGCAACAGTTGTTGCCTTTGCAATAAACTATGCGTGCTATTTTTCTGTAATATTCAGAGGTGGTATAGAGGGAGTACCTGTTGGACAAACAGAGGCAGGAAAAGTCCTTGGTATGACAAAGACACAAATCTTTTTTAAGATTACGCTTTTGCAGATGATAAAAAGAGTTGTTCCACCTATGAGTAATGAAATAATAACCCTCGTAAAGGATACCTCTCTTGCAAGAATAATTGCTGCATATGAGCTTACATTTGCCGGATATTCGTTTATGAAATCAGATGGTATAACATGGCCTCTGTTTTACACCGGTGTGTTCTATCTGCTGTTTGTAGGAATACTTACATTACTGTTTAATTACATAGAAAAGAAGTTATCATACTTCAGATGATTTTAAAGAAATGGCTATATTAGAAGTACAGAATATTGAAAAGAAATTTCATAATACGCAGGTTTTAAGGGACATTAGCTTCTCACTTGAAGAGGGTAAGGCTCTTGCAGTGATTGGGTCTTCTGGTTCTGGAAAGACTACTCTGTTAAGATGTTTAAACTTTCTTGAAAAGCCAGATGGTGGAGTTATAAAGGTAAAAAATACAGTTTTATTTGATGCTTCTACGAATGAGAAACTTTCTGAAAAGCAGGTTAGAGAAGCAAGACTTCACTTTGGAATGGTATTTCAGAACTTTAATCTATTTCCACAGTATACTGCCCTTGAAAATGTAATGCTTGCAGAAGAGCTATTAGCAAAGGACAGGGAAGATTATAAGACTAATAAAAAACAGATACATGATGAAATAAAGGAACATGCAAAAGAGCTTCTGTCTATGATGGGTCTGTCAGAAAGAATAGACCATTATCCACATCAGTTATCAGGTGGACAGCAGCAGAGGGTTGCGATTGCGAGGGCGCTTGCATTAAAGCCGGATATTTTGTGTTTTGATGAGCCAACATCAGCGCTTGATCCTGAGTTAACAGGAGAAGTACTAAAAGTAATCAGATCTCTTGCGGAAAAAAATACCACGATGATTATTGTTACGCACGAAATGGCTTTTGCAAGAGATGTTGCAGACCATATCATATTTATGGATGAGGGTGTAATTGTAGAACAAGGTAATCCTCAGGATGTAATAAATAATCCAAAAGAAGAGAGAACAAAGCAGTTCTTGACAAGATATGCTGAAGGATAGACAATAATGGGTACGAGAAATCGTATCCATTATTGATTTTTAGGAGAGTAATATAATGTATCATTATGACATTTGGCAATGGTTTTTATTTTTTTACATATATTGTTTTATTGGTTGGGTATGGGAAACATGCTACGTATCAGCAAAAAGTGGAAAATTTGAAAATAGAGGATTTATGAATGGTCCCTTTTTGCCAATATATGGTAGTGGCGCAATTGTTATTCTGTTTGCAACACTTCCAGTAAGAAACAACCTAATACTAGTGTTTGTATTAGGGATGACAGCAGCGACTCTTTTAGAGCTTGTAACAGGTATTGCAATGGAAAAAACTTTCCATGTTAGATACTGGGATTACTCGTACAGGAAAATTCAATACAAAGGACACATATGTCTTGTTTCATCAATAGCTTGGGGCGTCTTTTCTTGCTTTATGATATTTGGATTCCATAAGCCAATTGAGAATTTTGTTCTTTCACTATCTGAAACAATAGGGCAAACAGTTACATTAGCTTTAACAATAATAAATGCAGCAGATTTTGCAACAAGCTTCAAGACAGCATTGGAACTCAAGAATATGCTTATTACTGCAGAGGATATTAAGAAAGAGATTGATAGGCTTGAAAGAAGAGCTGAGATTGTCGAAGTGTTTATGGCCGATTCTGCTGAAAAAGCAACAGAGGAATTTAAGGAACATATTACGGATATACTTGGTAAAATCTCAGCAACTAAGGAAGAAGCTCAGGCGGAGCTTGCTAAAATTAAGGATGAGAGAGACGAGAGATTACTTGCACTTAAGGCAAGACTTACAGAAAACAAATCGGTATCTGATCTCTTAAGACGAAACCCAACAACCGTTTCATCAAGGTATCATAGAGTGCTTGATTCTTACAGAAGTGAATTTATTGAGTCCGTGAATTCATTTAAAGGAAAGATTAGTAGATAGTTATTATGG
>R26__coassemble_1330_pt1 | contig 12544 bp, 9 predicted proteins | sample R26__metabat2_high_PE_058 | metagenome-assembled genome bin R26 | reverse complement strand
GTATTTGACAAAGCCTATAAGTGGAGATGACCTTTTAAAAGAAATTGACGCACTTTCACATAAGATAGAAGAAAACAAAAGAGAGCGTGAAATTCGTGAAAAGTATCTTTCTGAAATGAAAGAGAATACAATAAGCGAAAGAAAAGAGTTTTTTGAAAAGCTCGTAATAGGTACTCAGTCGGCAGCAGATCTCATTCAGTCAGCAGAAAAGATAGGAATAAATATTTCATCTTCCTACTATAATATTATGCTTATAAAGGCAAGTACTGTATCACATAGTCAGGATGAGTTTTCGCATAGATTAATTAGCATAGAGGAAGAAACCGAAAGAATTACAGATGAGAGTAGCATTATAGCATTCGACAGAGACCTTGAGGGAAAGGCATATTTATTCAAGGCTGATTCAAGGGAAGAAATAGAAGAAAATACTGCTAATTATATCGAAAAGCTTAAGGATGTTTTTGCAAAATATGAAGGAGTTAGATACTTTGGAGCAGTTGGCAAGTGTGTAGAAAGACTTGGAGATGTACCAAAGACCTTCGAGGCTGCCAGCAAAGCTTTTACAAAAAGGTATTTTAGCCAGACAAGTGAATTTGTATGGAGCGAGGAAATAGAGGATAGAGATATCTCTTTAGATCAGTTTGACGTAGAGCACCTTGATGTAAAACAGCTCGATCGTTCTAAGATAAAGGAATTCTTAAAGTTTGGCGATGGGACAGAAACTGAGTATTTCGTTGATGAGTATATTTCAGGTCTTGGAGTAAATGCTATTCAGTCTCAGATATTCAGACAGTACATCATAATGGATGTTTATTTCAGTGTTGTAGAGTTTGTTGACTCTATTTTACCAGAAAAGGACCCTCAACTACTAAATGGATATAAGCCTGATCTTATAAGAACAGCAGATGAGTCCATAGCTTATATGGCTTCTATTATTAATAAGGGAATAGAAATAAGAGAGGGAAATGTCAGTGGCCATAATAATGATGTTGTAGACAGCATTATGAGATACATAGATGAAAATTACGCAGATGATACACTTTCTCTTAATTCAATGGCTTCACATGTAAATTTTTCACCTAACCATTTAAGTATGGTATTTTCACAGCAGACTGGAAACACGCTGATAAAGTACCTTACTGATTTTAGAATGAATAAGGCTAAGGAGCTTTTAAAGTGTACAAATAAAAAGAGCAGCGAGATAAGTATAATGGTTGGATATAAGGATCCACATTATTTTTCATATCTGTTCAAAAAGACACAGGGGGTAACGCCTACTCAGTTTAGAGAGGGATAATAGACTGTATTATATATGAGAGAATACATTAGAAAATTAAAAAGAATATATAATACATCATCCCTTGAATCGAAAATTCGATATTCTTATCTTTTGATTCTGCTTCCAATTCTAATTTTTGCTATTTTTTCATTTACTAAGGTATTGCAAATGAATAAAAAGTATACAAATATGATTGAGTCGATAGTTAAGGCATCGGAATTCAGCTTGGAATTTAAAAAGGATTTCGACTATGAGACATACCTTGTCATTGTAGGAAGTAAATCCTATGACCAGTCAGGCATTGACTTAATGCTCAATGATGCAGAAAATGTTATAAATCAGCTTGAGGGCCTTACACGTGGAAGTGAAAATGAGGCGCGTCTTAATAGCGTAAAGCGATATCTTGAAAATCTCCGTACTTATTCAGCGAGAATAAAGGGAAATCTCAATAAGGAAAACCTATATGAAGAAAATATTCAGATATGGGAAAACGATGTCCAGATAGTTACGACATTAGTAGAGGATTCTGTATTTGAATACATTTACTATGATATCAAGGAAATCGAGAGAGAAAGAGACGAATATAATTCCAGGGTATATATGCTTATTTTAATAGCTCTTGCGGCTATGATTATAATTATGATTTCCATTGGTATTTTTTCCTATTATATTCCTCGTTCTATTTCAAGGCCTATCATGAAGATAACAGAGGTGACTAATAAGGTTGCAAGTGGGGATCTTTCAGTAAGAAGTGATGTATTTGAGGGAGAGGAAACTACAATGCTTTCTACCTCTCTTAATACTATGATTGAAAAAATCAATGAGCTTCTATCACAGGTGACAAGGGAACAGATAAGACTTAGAAAGGCAGAGTTTGAGCTGCTCCAATCTCAGATTAATCCTCACTTTCTATATAACACGCTTGACGCAATTATGTGGCTTGCAGAGTCTGGAGAAAAGGAAAAGGTTGTTCAGACTGTAGGTTCTCTTTCTGATTTCTTTAGAGCCTCTCTTAATCAGGGTCGAGATATTGTCTCAATAAAGGAAGATATAGGACATGTAAGAAGTTATCTTGAGATACAGCAGATTAGATATCAGGACATTTTGGATTACGAGATAGATGTTCCTGAAGAGGTATTGCCATACTCAATTCCTAAAATCACAATACAGCCACTTGTTGAAAATGCTCTTTATCATGGAATAAAAAATAAACGAGGTAAGGGGAAAATAACTATCACAGGAAAGAAATGTGACGATTGTGTATATATCTATGTTAAAGATAATGGAAAGGGTATTACAGAAGAACGTCTAAAGGAGGTTCTTAACAATATCAATAATAGGCAGGAGTCAGAAAAGACTACATATGGACTATATAATGTAAATGAAAGAATTAGACTTGATTTTGGTCCTGAATATGGAATAAATATTGATTCTTCATATGCAGAAGGAACAACAGTAAGCGTCAAGCTACCGTTAAAAATATAAAAATGCACTTTTTCTGCTTAAAAATGAGCAGAAAAGGTGTGTTTTTTTATTATAAAGTAGAAAATCCAACTTAAATCATAAAAAAATCAAACAAAATTAAAAAAAAGATAAAAAAACAAACTTAATACTTATTTTATTCAATGGAATAATTTACTTGTGAGAGATAATATAAGAGCGTCAAAGGAATTGACCTTTGGAATTCATAATTTTTATGGGAGGAAACTAAAAAATGAAGAAAAAAGTTTTAGCAGCTCTTATGAGCGCAGCAATGGTTGCTACACTTTTAGTTGGTTGTGGCGCTAAGGAAGCAGCAGCTCCAGCAGCTGAGGCAGCTCCAGCAGCAGCTGAAGAAGTTGAAGAGGAAGCTCCAGCAGAGGAAGAAGCAGAAGCTCCAGCAGAGGAAGAGGCTGATGCAGCAGACGGAGTTATCTCAGTAGGTTTCGCACAGGTTGGACATGAGTCAGACTGGCGTGCAGCTAACACACAGAACTACCAGGATACATTCTCAGCAGCTAACGGTTACGATCTTGCATTCGTAGACGCAGATAACGATAACGCAGTACAGCTTGAGGCAGTTCGTGGATTCATCGAGCAGGAAGTTGATTACATCTGTATCGCTCCTATCGAGACAGCTGGTTGGGACACAGTTCTTAAGGAAGCTCAGGATGCTGGTATTCCAGTACTTATCGTTGACCGTTCAGTTGACGCTTCAGATGACCTTTACACAACAGCTCTTGGATGTAACATGACTCTTGAAGGTGAGACAGCTGGTAACATCCTTGCAGAAGTTCTTAATGGCGCTGATGCTAAGATTCTTGTTATCGAGGGTTCAGTTGGTGCTTCAGCTACACTTGGTAGAACAGAAGGTTTCAACAACGTTGCAGCTAAACACCCAGAATGGGAAATTCTTGATTCACAGTCAGGTGACTTCACACAGGCTGGTGGACAGGAAGTTATGGAGTCATACATTAAGTCATACAAGGACTTCAACGTAGTTGTATGTCAGAACGATAACGAAGCTTACGGTGCAATGGACGCTATGGATGCAGCTGGTATCACATACGGTGTTGACGGCGACGTAATCATCGTTTCATACGACGCTACACATGATGGACTTCAGTACACACTTGATGGAAAGATCAACATCAACGTTGAGTGTAACCCTCTTCAGGCTGGATTCGCTGAGAACGTAATCAAGGCTCTTGAGGCTGGTCAGTCAGTTGAGAAGTTCACACTTGTTGAGGACTCAGCTTTTGTAGCTCCTGGAATCACAAGCTCACTTGCTACAACAATGACACAGGAAGTTCTTGACGGACGTGCATACTAAGATATAACTTAGTTAATTGGTAAAATATTTACTATAAACTTGGGGAGGAATCCTATGGATTGCCTCCCCATTTTAAAGAAAAATAATCTTATGGGATAAATAATAACCTGGAGGTAAATATGGAAAAAGACGTAGTATTGTCCATGCGTGGAATATCTATGTACTTCCCCGGAGTTAAGGCTCTTGACAACGTTGATTTTAACCTTAAAAAAGGTGAAATCCGTGCTCTTATGGGAGAAAATGGTGCTGGTAAATCAACACTTATTAAATGTCTTACAGGCGTAAATAAATTTGAATCCGGAGAAATCTATGTAGACGGAATAGAAGGTCCTATAGTTAATAAGGACACAATGGATGCCCAGAAAAAGGGTATTTCTACAGTTTATCAGGAAATCAACTTATGTCCAAACCTTTCAGTTGCTGAGAACCTCTTCATTGGAAGAGAGCCTTTAACAAAGCTTGGACTTGTAGATCGTAAAAAAATGAACAAGATGGCAGATGAGCTTATGAAAAAGCTTAATCTTGACATCGAAGTAACACAGACACTTGAAAATTATTCACTGGCATTACAGCAGATGGTTGCTATTGCCCGTGCTGTTGATATGGAAAGTAAGGTACTTATCCTTGATGAGCCTACTTCATCTCTTGATGATCATGAAGTAGAAATGCTTTTTGAGATGATGAGAAACCTTAGAGATCAGGGAGTTGGTATCATCTTCGTAACTCATTTCCTTGAGCAGGTATATGCAGTATGTGATGGTATCACAGTTTTAAGAAATGGTACTCTTGTTGGTGAGTACACAGTAGAGGAACTTCCAAGAGTTAAGCTTGTAGCTGCTATGATGGGTAAGGACTTCGATGACCTTGCATCAATCAAGCCAGAGTCAAGTACTGATGTATCTAAAGCTCCTCTTGAAATTGAAGCAAAGGGTCTTAGCCATGCAGGTAAGATTAAGCCATTCGATCTTGACATTCACAAGGGAGAGGTTATTGGTCTTACAGGTCTTCTTGGTTCAGGACGTTCAGAGCTTGCTAGAACAATTTATGGTGCTGATCGTAATCAGACAGGTACTCTTAAAGTTGATGGTAAGGAAGTTAAAATTAAAGAGCCTATCGATGCTATGAACCTTGGTATGGGACTTCTCCCAGACGATAGAAAGGCAGAGGGTATCGTAGGAGATCTTTCAATCAGAGAAAATATTATGCTTGCTATGCAGGCTAAGGCAGGAATCTTTAAGAGAATTCCAATGCAGAAGCAGATTGAAATTGCTGACGAATATATTAAGCTTCTTTCAATTAAGACTTCAAGCCGTGAAACTCTTATTAAGCAGCTTTCTGGTGGTAACCAGCAGAAGGTTATTTTAGCAAGATGGCTTGCTACAAATCCTGATTTCCTTATTCTTGATGAGCCTACAAGAGGTATCGACGTAGGAACAAAGACAGAAATCCAGAAGCTTGTTATTAAGCTTGCTGGTGAGGGAAAGAGCCTTATATTCATCTCATCAGAAATAGAAGAAATGCTTCGTACATGTAACAGACTTGCAGTTCTTCGTGATGGTCAGAAGGTTGGCGAGCTTGATGCAGATGAAATGACACAGGAAGGCGTTATGAAGGCTATCGCAGGAGGTGTAGAAAATGAATAATATTAAAGCACTTACAAAGAAAAAGCTTTTTCTTCCAATAGCCAGTCTGATTCTCGTAATGCTGATTAACGTAGTGTATGATATTGCATGCGGAAATCCTGCATTCTCATTCTTCCAGATTGGTATTACAAATAACATCCTCTTCGGACGTCTTATAGATATCCTTAACAGAGGTAGTGAGGTTGCAATTCTTGCAATTGGTATGACACTTGTTGTTTCATCATCAGCAGGTACAGATATTTCAGTAGGTTCTGTAATGTCTCTTGCAGGTGGTATGTGTTGTATGCTTCTTGCAGGATATGGTGTTACAAACGTTAGTGAGTATAAGGTCCCACTTGCAGTTGGTCTTTTAGCTGGACTATTAGTAGCTATTATATGTGGATGTTTCAATGGATTCCTTGTAGCATACATGAACATTCAGCCTATGGTAGCAACACTTATTCTCTGGTCAGCAGGAAGAGCTATTGGTCTTCTTCTCTGTAACTCAGCTATCGTATATGTAAGAGTTCCTTCATTCCAGTTCTTTGGTGGATACTGTGGAATCTTACCTACACCAATTATTGTTGCAGCTGTATGTATTTTGATTGCAGCACTTATATTAAGATTTACAGCTCTTGGTACATTTGTACAGGCTGTTGGTATTAATAGAAAGGCAGCTAGAATTTCAGGATTTAACTCAGCTAAGATTATTCTTATCACATATGCAATTTGTGGTTTATGTGCAGGTGTTGCAGGACTTCTTAACACATCAAGAATTTACTCAGCTGATACAAACAATATCGGACTTAACATGGAACTTGATGCAATCCTTGCAGTTGCACTTGGTGGTAACAGCCTTGGTGGTGGTAAGTTCAGTCTTGCTGGATCAATCATCGGAGCATATACAATTCAGGCTATTACAACTACAATGTACGCTCTTGGTGTTTCATCAGCACAGGCTCCAGTTTATAAGGCTATCGTAGTTATTCTTATCGTAGTTATTCAGGCAGAGCCAGTTAAAGCTTACTTCAAGAAGCTTTCATCTAAAAAGGCTGTTGCACCAGCAGTAAAGGGGGCATAGGGTTATGAAGAAATTAAAAATTAACAATAACAACTTGCTTCTTTTAATAACAATCGTACTTTTCGTTGCATTGTATTCTGCCGGATGTATAATATATGGAGGCAAGGGCTTTACACACCTTCAGACATTTTTAAATATTCTTATTAATAATGCAGGTCTTATCTGTATTGCTGCAGGTATGACATGTGTAATGCTTACAGGTGGTATTGATATTTCAGTAGGATCTGTAGTTGCTATGGACTGTATGTTCTTAGCAGTAGGTATGGAAAAGTGGGGAAAGGATGCTCGTTTACTTATCGTTCTCGTCCTTTTGATTGGTCTTGTATTTGGACTTGTACAGGGATTCTGTATTTCATACCTTGAAATCCAGCCATTCATCGTTACAATGGCAGGTATGTTCTTTGCAAGAGGTATGACAGCTATCATTGATATCAACCAGGTATCAATTGATACAAATGAGTTTTTCATGAACCTCTCAACATGGAAATGGAACATTCCATTTGGTATTGGTGCATATCTTAATAAAAAGGGAAAATTACAGATTCCATATATCAGAGCATCAGTTGTTGTTGCATTATTAGTGGTACTTGTTGTATTCCTTATGCTTAAATACACAAAGTTTGGTCGTGGTATTTACGCTGTAGGTGGTAACCAGCAGTCAGCAGCCCTTATGGGACTTGATGTTAAGAAAATCAAGCTTGGCACATATGTATTATCAAGCTTCCTTACATCAATCGGTGGTATTTGTTACTGTCTTAATACAATGTGTGGAACTACTACTCAGGCTGCAGGACTTGAAATGGATGCCATTTCATCAGCCGTTATCGGTGGAACACTTCTTACCGGTGGTGTAGGTAATGTTATAGGTACACTATTTGGAGTACTTATCAATGGTACTATTTCAACAATCGTTAAGTCTAATGGTAAGCTTGTATCAAGCTGGGCTAACATTGTTACAGCTATTCTTCTTTGCTTCTTCATCGTTCTTCAGGCGATATTTGCAAAGATAAAAGAAGCTAAGAAATAATAAGGTGTTAATATGCAGATTCCAGGTCTGCGTAATATCCCATAATATGAAAAGAAGTAAAACAAACCTTATTAATTTAATACTTATACTTTTATTTTCGGTAGCGCTCTTAGGTTGTAGTAAGAGCGCTACTGAGGAAAAAGAACAAGCACAGTCAGGAGCCGTTAATAATGGAGACCTGACTGTTATTGGTTTTTCACAGGTTGGAGCAGAGTCTGAGTGGAGAACTACAAATACTGAGTCCATGAGGAATGCATTCACAGAGGAGAATGGATATAAGCTCATAATTGAGGACGGTCAGCAAAAGCAGTCTAATCAGATTATGGCGATACGTAAGTTTATTCAGCAGGAAGTAGACTACATAGTTTTAGCCCCGGTTACAGAGACTGGATGGGATACAGTTTTAATGGAGGCAAAGGATGCTAAAATACCTGTAATCATAGTAGATAGAATGGTAGACGTAGAAGATGATAGTCTTTATAAATGCTGGGTAGGATCTAATACTTATCTGGAAGGCCAAAAGCTATGCGAATGGATTAAGGCCTATTCAGAGGCGAAAAATATCGATATTAAGAACCTAAATGTTGTAAATATTCAGGGAACTATTGGTGCGACAGCAGAAATAGGTCGTACCAGAGGCCTTCAGGAAGCGTCATCAAAATATGGATTTAACCTTTTGAGAAAAGTACCTGGAGATTTTACCAAGTCAAAGGGACGTGAAGTAATGAAATCGCTTCTGTCTCAGTATAAAACTATAAACATAGTATATTGTGAAAATGATGAGATGGCCATCGGAGCTATAGAGGAAATAGAAGCATCAGGAAAAAAGGTTGGCTCTAATATAAGAGCAGGACAGATTATGGTTGTTTCCTTTGACGGAGTTAGTGAGGAAGCAAAACAGCTTGTACGCGAAGGTAAGATTTCATGTATAGCAGAGTGTAATCCACTCCATGGACCAAGAGTAAAGGCCATTATTGAAAAGCTTGAAAAGGGAGAGGAGCTTCCAAAGCTATCATATGTAAATGAAGAAATATATGCTCATGATGATCTTGTAAAGAGCATAAATGTTGACAATAACAGCTACATTATTACCGTATTAAACGGTAGTGAAACTAGAAATAATAACTAGCTATAATTATTATATACAACCACAGAGACACCCCTGCTCTATTGAGAGTAGGGGTGTTTTGTAATATAATATATATTGGTTATTTGTGTATGCGAAATACTAGATATTCTATATATAAAGATTGAATGAAAGGAAAACAAAATGTTAGAGCTTATAAATGTCGGCTTTAAAACGGAGGATGGCAAGGAAATACTGAAAAATGTCAGCCTTAAAATAAATGATAGATTTGTTGCAATTACAGGTCCTAATGGTAGCGGTAAGTCAACACTTGCAAAGCTTATTGCAGGAATTTATACACCTACATCAGGCCAGATAATATTTAATGGAACAGATATAACAAATCTTTCAATATCAGAGAGAGCGAAGCTTGGAATAAGCTTTGCCTTTCAGCAGCCTGTAAGATTTAAGGGTCTGAAGGTCAAGGACATATTAAGTATTGCCTCAGGCGGAGAAAAAAACATTACAGAGTGCTGTACTCTCTTATCAGAGGTTGGACTTTGTGCAAGGGACTATATAGATAGGGATCTCGATGACAGCCTATCTGGTGGAGAAATGAAGCGTATAGAAATAGCAACGCTCCTTGCGAGAAATACAGAGCTTAATATTTTCGATGAGCCAGAGGCAGGAATTGACCTATGGAGCTTCAAGAATCTTATTAAGGTTTTTGAAAATATGAATCAGAAGACTAATGGAAGCATTATTATCATTAGCCATCAGGAGAGAATTTTAGATATTGCAGATAAAATTGTTTATCTTAAGGATGGTATTGTTGATAAATATGAGGATAAGGACGAAATACTCCCTATGCTCTTAGGACAGCCTGCATCAGCATGCAAGGTTCTTACAGACAAGCTGACAGATTAGATTTAAGGCTATTAAGATTAATTCATATCAAGAATAGGAGAATACAATGGACGAGATCCAGAAGAGCCTGCTTAAGGAGGTTGCAGAGCTTGACTCACTTCCTGTAGGTGCATACAACATAAGAGCGAATGGACAGAGTGCAGCAAGAAACACTACTGCCAATATTGATATCGTAACAAAAACTGATAAGTCTGGAATTGACATCATCATTAAGCCAGGTACTAAAAATGAGAGCGTTCATATACCTGTAGTGCTTTCACAGGCCGGCATTAAAGAGCTGGTATATAATGACTTTTTTATAGGTGAGGACTGTGATGTTACTATAATTGCTGGATGTGGAATTCACAATTGTGGTGGCGAGGACAGTGAGCATTCAGGAATACATACCTTCCATGTTGGCAAAAATGCCAAGGTACGCTATGTGGAAAAGCATTATGGTGAGGGAGAGGGACGTGGCAAGCGACTTATGAACCCAACAACCGAGGTGTATCTTGAGGACGGTGCTCATATGGAAATGGAAATGACACAGATTTCCGGTATTGATGATACGCTTAGAAAAACAATAGCCAAGCTTAATGACAATTCAAGCTTAATTATTAAGGAAAAAGTCATGACTACAGGAAAGCAGAATGCAATTTCTGACTTTACTGCAGATCTTGATGGTGATAACTGTAGCTGCAATCTCATTAGTAGAACAGTTGCCAAGGATGAGAGCAAACAGCATTTTATTAGTGTTCTTAATGGTAATGCTAAGTGTGCAGGACACAGCGAGTGTGACTCGATTATTATGGATAATGCGAAGGTTCTAGCATCTCCACAGCTTTCTGCATCAAATATTGATGCAGCACTTATACATGAAGCTGCTATTGGAAAGATTGCTGGTGAACAGCTAATAAAGCTTATGACACTTGGTCTTAGTGAGGCCGAGGCAGAGGAACAGATAATTAATGGTTTTTTGAAATAAACCACTTGTGCTATAAATGAAAAATTCTGACAGAGAAGAAAAAATACATAAAAACAGGCCTAAGAAAGCAGGGCTGTTAACGAGACATCACAAGCTGATAGGATATGTTCATTATTGTGTGATGATTTTAACAGCTTTAGGAATATTTCTTTTAGCTCCAGGTCTTAAAAAGTATTCTAAGGATGCAGATGGTACGAATCTGGTTTCTGTTTATATGAATGGAACACTTGTAGGTACTGTTGATGATACATCAAGAATAGACTCAATCGTTACGAATGCCAGAAAGAGAATAGCTCGTGAGAATACAGGGCTTGTTCTTATCAAGGCTGATATTGTTATGCGTGGAAGTACTGAGATATTCGGAACGATAGATTCAGATGAGGTTATAGAAAACAATATATATAATCTTATGCTTGAAAATTCAGTGCATACTAAGGAATCAGCTTATGAGGTAAAAATTAACAGATTTACAATTAAGCTAAAGACTGCGGACGAGGTTCTTGCATTGCTTGATGCAGCCAAGGATATATATGATGAGGAAGACAGCTATTCAGTTGATTTAGTACTTGACCCTTCAAGAGAACTTGATGTTCTTACTACGAAAATGGTTAAGAATGAAGAAAAAACTGAGAATGATGAATCCGAGGAAAATGGTGTATTTCCAACTGCTGGAATGAACCAGAAATTCGAACAGTTTTATAAGGAAGCTAACGAATATGAGGCAGTAGGCTTTAATATTGGAATTAAGGGAATCGACTTTAATGAAAAGGTTGAGGTTATTAAAACCTATGTAGATGCTGATGAAATCAGTACTCTTGAACAGGCAATAGCCGAGGTAACAAAAGAGCAGGAAAAGAGCAAAATATATATTGTTGAAGCGGGAGATACAATAGGAGAGGTTGCAAGCAAGAATAATTTATCTGTTGACCAGCTGATTGCAATGAATGCAGGTGTAATTGAGAGTGAGAACACAATGCTGCATGTAGGCGATGAGCTTAAGGTGACTGCTCCAGAGCCAGAATTGTCGATTTTGAAAACAGAGGAGGTTTACTACGAGGAGTATTACAATGCTGAGGTTCAGTATATTGATAATGACGAGTGGTACACTACTGAGCAGAGAACTCTTCAGCAGCCGGTAGAGGGCTTCCGTAAGGTTATTGCAGATATAACCTATAAAAATAACGAAAAGCTTAATACGAACATAGTATATGAGAACATAGTTGCGGAGGCTATTCCTAAAATTGTTGAAAGAGGAACTAAGGTACCCCCAACATATGTTTATCCAGTATCTGGTCGTATGTCATCATCATTTGGAAAGAGAAAAGCGCCTAAAAAGGGTGCCAGCACCTATCATAAAGGTGTTGACTGGGCAGTGCCTACAGGAACAGCAGTCAGGGCTTCTTGTGGTGGCGTAGTAACAAGAGCTGGATGGGGATCAGGATATGGCTATTGTGTATATATCAAGCATCCAGATGGTAAGGAAACCAGATATGGCCACTGTAGCAAGCTACTTGTCAAGGCGGGCCAGACTGTTAAGCAGGGTGAAAAAATTGCTCTTTCAGGTAATACTGGTGTCAGTACGGGACCTCATCTTCATTTTGAGATACTTGTGGGAGGAGTGCAGGTTAACCCTCTCAAATACCTGAATTAGAGTTAAAAGTGATAGACTCCTACAATATAATATTTACAATATAGTGTTGTAGTTGTATAATCCTATCTTTGACAGTTGATAAAAGGTAAAAACCTCACAACCGGCATAAATACGC
>R26__coassemble_1270_pt1 | contig 12915 bp, 11 predicted proteins | sample R26__metabat2_high_PE_058 | metagenome-assembled genome bin R26 | reverse complement strand
ATTTTAGAGGCGACTTTATAGGATTTGAGGTCCTTAAGGGGGCTCTTTATGGTACGATTGCATTTGCAATAGTGTTTGCTATGTACATGCTTTATGACCTTGAGACCTTCATGGTTGATTTTTATAAAATGGATGTCGTTGCATTTGCACAGGGAGTGCTGAAAAAATACATCATATTTATTGCTATATATATGGTGATTTCGTATTTTGTTGCTTTGTATAGATTTGGAAAATCAAAAAAGCACATAGAGAATTATAAACAGGCACTTAGAACACTTTATAACAATTTTTAGTTAGGGGACAAAATGGAATCAATCTCAGAATTAAGAGAAAGAGTTCTTGAAGTATATTCAAGATTTGAGATGTATATAACACCTGCGCTTAGATTTTTAATAGCGCTAATTTCGCTTATAATGATAAATTCGGGACTTGGGTTTATGGAAAAGATTTCGAATATTGTCATTGTTCTTGTGGTTGCGATTATAGCCGCATTTTTGCCTCTGAATTTTACTATAGTGATAGATGCACTGTTTATTCTTTTACATCTGTATAGCTTATCGGTACAGGTGGTTGCGGTTGTTGCACTTGTGTTTGTTCTGATGTTTGTTCTTTACTTCAGATTCACACCAAAGGAAGCAATTGCAGTTGTCATTACACCTATTTTCTTTGCAATGAAAATACCTTATGTTGTTCCGCTTGCACTTGGATTCTTAGGAACACCCGTTTCCTTCATGTCAGCATGCTGTGGTACGGTTGTTTACTATATTATTAAGAATATAGGTGACAATCCTGAATTATTTGATGGTTCACTATCTGTAGAAAGTGCCCTATCAGGATTTAAATCAGTAATTGATAATGTATTAAACAATAAAACAATGATTCTTATGGTAATTGTATTTGCGCTCATTGTTGTTTTAGCTAATGTAATCAAGAGATTAAGCTTTGACTTTTCATGGCAGGTTGCTTTAGCAGTCAGCGCAATTTCCGGACTTATTGTTATTGTAATTGGATCAAGCGTGCTTGATGCTGAGATAAGTATTATTGGAGCCATTGTTTCAATGCTGATATCTGCAATATTAATATTTGTGATGCAGCTGTTTATACATAATTTGGACTATAGCAGAGCTGAATACGTTCAGTTCCAAGATGAGGAGTATTACTATTACGTAAAAGCGATACCCAGATACGGTGTAAATACTGATAGAAGGGATCGCCGTTAAGGGATTTAATAAATGTTAAGTCATTTCTTAGAAAAAATAACATCATTTAATGGAAAATATCTGACAAATATCCATTTCCCAGATGTGATGTGGACTGATGTTGTTGAAATAATCATTATTTCAGTTCTTATATATAATGTTCTGGTATGGATAAAAAATACAAAGGCATGGGCACTTATGAAGGGTATTGTAATGATCCTTGTCTTTGTTATTATTGCGGCTATTTTCAACATGTCGACAATATTATGGATTACCAGAAATCTGTTCAGTGTAGCTGTAACAGCATTTATTGTTGTGTTCCAGCCAGAACTTAGAAAAGCACTCGAGTCATTAGGAAGACGAAATGTTTTCTCGAATATTTTTCAGTTTGAGGCATCAAAAATTGCAGACGAGCTATTCTCAGATGAAACATGTGATGCGATTATACATGCATCGTATGCTATGGGAAGAGCAAAAACAGGTGCCCTAATTGTTATTGAGAACAATGATTCTCTTATCGAGTATGAAAGAACAGGAATAGCACTTGACTCTGTAATATCATCACAGCTTCTAGTTAATATTTTTGAACATAACACACCGCTTCATGATGGTGCTGTTGTTGTAAGAGGAAATAGAATTGTAGCTGCGACATGTTATTTGCCTCTTTCAGATAACAGAGAGCTTTCAAAAGAGCTTGGTACAAGACATAGGGCGGCTGTTGGTATTTCAGAGGTAACAGATTCACTTACAGTCGTTGTTTCAGAGGAAACAGGAAAGGTTTCCGTAGCAATGGGCGGTGAGCTTTACAGAAACGTGGATGCGGCAGAACTGAAGTCTAAACTTGAGCTCTTACAGAATAAGGTATATGAAGAGAAGAGATTACTCTTCTGGAAAGGAAGGTCGAAAAATGAAAAAACTTCTGACAAATAATTTCGGCCTGAAGATTCTTTCAGTTCTTGCAGCTATTATTCTATGGATAATTGTAGTAAATATAGATAATCCTGTAATCACTAGAACCTATACTGGAATTCCGGTTGAGATTATTAACTCAAATGCTATTACAGATGAGGGTAAGACCTATGAGGTTGCGGATGGGTCTGACACAATATCTGTAGCTATTTCAGCTGAAAGATCCATTATAGAGGCATTAACAAAGGACAATATCAAGGCCACAGCAGACATGAAAAATATCACATTCATGAACACTGTTCCTATAGAGATAAAAACAACTAGATATGCAGAAAAGATTGAATCAATAAGCTCTAGAAATTCAAATCTCTCTGTCATTATTGAAAACAAAAAGACTAAGCAGTTAAAGCTTACAATAATTGCAGATGGTAAGGTTGCTAATGGCTACATTCAGGGAAGTATTACACCTGTAGTGGATGTTGTTAAGGTATCTGGACCAGAGTCTAAGGTAAATAAAGTATACGAGGCTCGTATTAATGTTGATTTTGCCGATATGAACGAGAGCTTTACATCATCAAGTCCTGTTGTACTATATGATCGTTCAGGAAATGTTATAGATGATGAAAGCATTACAGTTTCTCAGGAAGAAGTTCGTACATCGATTGAAATACTTGAAACGAAGGAAATTCCTGTTACAGCCTACTTTGTAGGTGTGGCAGCAAATGGATATGATGCAACAGGCACAGTTATATGTGATCCATCAAGTGTGGTTGTAGCTGGTAATGGTTCAGCGTTTGACAAGCTTAGTTCGATAAAGATTCCTGATGAGAGAATATCCATAGATGGCGCAGTAGAGAATGCTGAGGATGTAATAAATATCAAGGAGTATTTGCCAAAGGGTGTAGTTCTTGCAGATGCTAAATTTAATGGAGATGTAAATGTTGTTACTGTAATAGAACCTCATGACAGCATGTTTGTAGAGTTACCTGTTAGCAAGATATCCGTTGTGAATCTTCCTGAAAACTACACAGCACATGTTGTAAGCGGAGATGAAAAGTTAAATATCGAGGTGACAGGCCTTTCTGATAACCTTTTAGCTTACATGGCTATGGATGTTACGGCACAGATTGACGCTAGTGCACTAGCTCCAAGAGTTAGCGGAGAGGATTTTGACGAGGATGCAGAAATATATACTGGTCCAAATGATGGAGCCGTATTGCTAGACCTGCCAGCTGGGGTAACACAGGTTACTAATGTTACGCTTGAGGTAATAATTAATTATCACGAAAATAATGAGAAAACAGAGGAATAAATAAATGTCTAGAATGTTTGGAACTGATGGGGTAAGAGGAATTGCTAATAAAGAGCTTTCAGTTGACCTTGCGATGAAGCTTGGAATGGCTGGAGCATATGTCCTTGCGAAAAATGCAGATCATAAGCCACTTATATTAGTGGGCTGTGATACTAGAATTTCAGGAGATATGTTAGCAAATGCACTTATGGCTGGTATATGCTCTGTTGGAGCAGATGCTGAGTTCTTAGGGATACTACCAACACCAGCAGTGGCGTATCTTACAAGAACAGGAAAGGCTGACGCAGGAGTTGTTATTTCTGCTTCTCATAACCCTGTTGAGTTCAATGGGATTAAGTTTTTTGACTCAGAGGGATTTAAGCTTCCAGATTCTGTTGAGGATGAAATAGAGAGTATTATCTCTAATGATTGTAAGGATATTGACTTTAAAACAGGTACTTATGTAGGTAGAGTTTCATATAATCTTGAAGCATACAAAAAATATGTTGATTATGCAGCATCAACATCTGGAATTGATTTATCCGGAATGAAGGTTGTAATTGACTGTGCTGAGGGTGCTAGTTACAGAACATCAGTAGAGACTCTTACTAAATTAAATGTAGATTTAGTTGCAATTCATAATAATCCTGATGGTACAAATATTAATGCAGGCTGTGGTTCAACCCATCTTGAAGACTTAATGGAAAAGGTTAAGTCAGAAAAGGCTCAGATAGGACTTGCATTTGATGGAGATGCCGACAGACTTCTTGCAGTAGATGAAAATGGAGATGCCGTTAATGGTGATGAGATAATGGCTATCATTGGAAACTACATGAAGGATAAGGGCACTTTAAAGAAGGATACAATAGTTGCAACAGTAATGAGTAACCTTGGCCTCTTTATAATGGGAGACGAAAAGGGAATCAATATCGAGAAGACAAAGGTAGGAGACAGATACGTTCTTGAGAGAATGAAGGAAATTAATGCTAACCTCGGTGGTGAGCAGAGCGGACATATAATTTTCCTTGATGAGAATACTACTGGAGACGGTTTACTTTCAGCTCTACATTTACTTAAAGTATTAAAGGAATCGGGAAAGAGCTTATCAGAGCTAAGAAAGGTTATGGAGGTTCTTCCACAGGCCTTAGTTAATGCTAAAGTTCCAGCAGATAAAAAGAACTCATATATGGAATATAAAGAAGTAGCCGATGCAATAGCAAGAGTAGAGGAAGAATGCAATGGCGCTGGAAGAGTTCTTATACGTCCATCAGGAACTGAGCCTCTTGTTAGAGTTATGATAGAGGGCAAGGATCAGAAGCTTATAGATGTAAGAGCTAAGGAACTAGCAGCTCTTATTGAAAAGGTAATAAAATAACTCAATTATTGTGATATTTTCGTAGTTGTAGTATAATTTTTAGTTGTTTTTAGTTTTATTTTAGTAATATTAGAGTATTATTTACTCTGGTTATAGAATTGGAGGATTTTAGGCATGGTAAGCCGTAAAGTCACAGTAAAAAATCCGACAGGTTTACATCTTCGTCCGGCAGGCATTCTCTGTAAGGAGGCTATGCAGTTTAAGTCATTAATTACATTTACATGCAGGGAAAATACTGCTAATGCCAAAAGCGTGCTAAGCGTACTTGGTGCATGTGTCAAATGTGGTGACGAGGTTGAATTTGTCTGTGAGGGAATCGACGAAGAGGAGGCTCTTGCCGCTCTTGTTGAGGCAGTAGAAAACGGACTCGGTGAATAGAGCAAGAAAACTAACCGAAGAGAGGTTAGTTTTTCTGCGTTTTTGGAAAAGTTATTTTTTTATTAAATATACATGTAAAGGTGAGAAAAATGGTACAGTCAAGAACACATACTTGTGATGCACTTCGCATTGAAAACGCTGGCCAGACAGTTACAATTGTCGGCTGGTATGACAGCATGAGAAAGGTTAGTAAGAATCTTGGATTCCTTATTCTTAGAGATTTTTACGGAATTACTCAGGTTGTACTTGAAACTGAAGAGATGATGGAAAAGCTTCAGGGAGTTAATAATGAGTCAACACTTTCAATTACTGGTATAGTAAGAGAAAGATCAAATAAAAACCCTAACATTCCAACAGGAGATATAGAGGTTGTTCCTACTGACATAGAGGTTTTAGGAAAGTGTATTTATAATGAACTTCCATTTGAAATAAATCGTTCTAAGGAAGCAGATGAGGCAACAAGACTTAAGTATCGTTACCTTGATCTTCGTAATCCAGAGGTAAAGAGCAAAATAGTTCTTAGAAGTAAGATTGTTGCTGAGCTAAGAAAGAGCATGACAGAGCATGACTTCCTTGAGATAACAACACCAATTCTTACATGCTCATCACCAGAGGGTGCAAGAGATTATCTTGTTCCAGCAAGAAATCATCCTGGAAAGTTCTATGCACTTCCACAGGCACCACAGCAGTTTAAGCAGATTCTTATGACATCTGGATTTGATAGATATTTCCAGATTGCTCCATGTTTCAGAGATGAGGACGCAAGAGCTGACAGATCTCCAGGAGAGTTTTACCAGCTTGATATGGAAATGGCATTTGCATCACAGGAGGATGTATTCTCAGTTGTTGAGGACGTACTTCCACCTATATTTGCAAAATATGGAACCTATAAAACAGCTTCTAAGGCTCCATTCGCTCGTATTTCATTCAATGATGCGATGGAAAAGTATGGCTCAGATAAGCCTGATTTAAGAATTGATTTAACACTTACTGATGCAACAGATGTTCTTTCATCATGCGGTTTTGGACCATTTGAAAATAATACAGTTGAAGCAATTGTTGTTGACGGATTTAGTGCTACAAGAAAAGTTATAGATAAGATTTGCGCTGACGTTGAGGTAATATCTGGACAGAAGGCATTCTGGTTTAAGCTTGATGAGAACGGCGAGATCGTTGGTGGAATCGCTAAGTTCTTACAGGAGAAAAAGGATGAGGTTATCTCAAAGCTTTCTCTTAAGCCAGGAGATTTTGTTGGTCTTACAGCAGGTCAGAAGCTAACAGCTCTTAAGACAGCAGGCGTTCTTAGAAAACTCCTTGGTGAGAATTCAGAGAATCATATGAAAAAAGATTGTTATGAGTTCTGCTGGATAGTAGATTTCCCTATGTATGAGATTGGAGAGGAATCAGGAGAACTTGAGTTCTGTCATAACCCATTCTCAATGCCACAGGGAGGCATGGAAGCTCTTGAAAATGAAGACCCATTAAAGATTCTTGCTTACCAGTATGATCTCGTATGTAATGGTGTTGAGCTTTCATCAGGAGCAGTTAGAAACCATAACCCTGAGCTAATGGTTAAGGCATTTTCACTTGTTGGCCTTGGTGAGGATGATGTTAAGGCTAAATTCCCTGCTATGTACAATGCGTTCTGTTATGGTGCACCACCACATGCTGGTATTGCTCCAGGTGTTGACAGAATGATAATGCTTATCGCGGGAGAGGAAAGTATTAGAGAAATCATTCCATTCCCAATGAACAAGACAGCACAGGATGTTATGATGGGAGCTCCTTCAACAGTTGATGAAAAGCAGCTTAAAGATGTACATATAGCAATTTGTATTGATGAAGAGAACTAATTAGAATATGGCAGAAAAAAAGTATTCAAAACCTTTTGGTAATTTAAATAGCATGAAGCAGAGCTTCTTTGAAAACAATGACGGCATGCTTGCTATGGCAGATGGTATGGCTGACATTCTTCTAGCACAGCCAGTCAGAACAGAATGCAAGATTTGTGGAGCCAAGCTTCCGGATGTATTTTTTACCAGTCATAAAATCGGATATAAAAAATGTGATGTATGCGGACATCTCAACAGTGAGTGTGAGGATAATGACGAGTTTGCGTCAAAGGTATACGTAGAGGATGACTACTCTAAAAACTACAGCTCAGCTGATAAGGACGCTTACGAGAAGAGACTTAATAGCATTTATATTCCTAAAGCCGAGTATTTAAAGGAATGCATGGACAAGGAAGGAGTTGAGGATATCGATATCCTTGACATAGGTGCAGGATGTGGATATTTTGCTCTTGCATGCAGAAGACTTTCGATGAACGCTATGGGTATAGAGGTTTCACCATCTGAGGTTAAGCACGGTAATGAGATGGCAGGAGAGGAAATCCTCACTCACATTGGTCTTACAGATTCAATTGACTATATTAAAAATACAAAGGCTAACGTTGTATCAGCAATTGGAGTACTTGAGCACCTCACACACCTTAAGGAAAACATAGAGGCAATTAAGGAAAATGAGAATATAAAATATGTGTATGCTTCAGTCCCAATGTTTTCTTTTAGCTGTGCCTTTGAGGCAGCTAATCAGGACTGCTACAATAGACATATGGGAGGTACACATACCCACCTGTTTACAAATGAATCCATAGAACATATGGCCAAGGAAATGGGATTTTGTGTTGCTTATGAATGGAGATTTGGTTCTGACATTAATGACCTCTACAGATTCCTTAGAGTTTCTATAGAAAAAAATGGAAGCAGGGAGTTTTCGGAGTTCTTCGCAGACAAGTTTGTTCCATTAATGGATAAGCTTCAGAATGTATTAGATGAGTCAGATTTCTCATCAGAATTACATTTTATACTGAAGAGGATATAAAATCTCAAGCCATATGAGATTAAAATAAATATTTATATCAAAATAAAAATAAATACAGAGGAGAATGATCATGGCTAAAAATTTTAAAGAGTTACTTTCAAAGGTATCTGAGTGTAGCAAAAAAACACTTGCTGTTGCATGCGCACAGGACCAGGCAGTTTTAGAGGCAGTTAAGGAGGCTAACGAGCGAGGAATCGCTTCTTCAATCCTAGTAGGTGACGAGGAAAAGATTCGTGAAATCGCAGCTTCTATAAATATGGATCTTTCAGAGTTCAAGATTGTCAATGTAGTTGATACTGTAGAGGCATCACTTGCTGCTGTTAAGCTTGTGCATGATGGAGATGCAGATATGTATCTTAAGGGACTTCTTGATACAAAGACATTCTTAAAGAGTGTTCTTAACAAGGAAGTTGGTCTTCGTACAGACAAGACTCTTTCACATGTTTGCGTATTTGAGTGTGAGGGAATTGACAGACTTCTTTTCTTAACAGACGTAGCATTCCTTCCATATCCAACACTTGAGGATAAGGTTGCTATTATTAACAATACAGTTGAAATTGCACATGCATGCGGTATTGAGTGCCCTAAGGTAGCTGGTATGGCAGCTGTAGAGGTTGTTAACCCTAAGATGCCTGAAACTGTTGAGGCAGTAGAGCTTTCAAAAATGCAGGATGAGGGTAAGATTACAGGATGTATCGTTGATGGACCTCTTTCAATGGACTGTGCATTATACCCACATGCTTGTGAAGAAAAGGGATGTCTTGACCGTAAGGTTCCAGGAGATGCAGATATTCTCCTCTTCCCTGATATCCAGGCAGGTAATCTTGTATACAAGACATTTGTTCATCTTGTACCATCAAAGAACGGAAATATCCTTACAGGTACAAAGGCTCCAGTTATTCTTACAAGCCGTGCAGACTCATGTGAGGTTAAGGTAAATTCAATTGCACTCGCTGCAGTAGTAGCAGAGGAATTAAATAAATAATAAAGAAAGGAATTAAGGTTATGTCAGTAAAGAGCTTAATTATTAACCCAGGTTCAACAAGTACAAAGATCGGTGTATTTGAGGACGAAACACTTTTATTTGAGGAGACACTTCGTCACTCAACAGAAGAGATTGCACAGTATGCAACAATTTTTGATCAGAAGGATTTCAGAAAGAACATCATTGTTGATCTTCTTAAATCTAAGGATTTCGATATCAAGAGTCTTAACATGGTTGTTGGACGTGGCGGAATGCTTAAGCCTATCCCTGGTGGTACATATGCATGTACAGACGCTTTAGTAAAGGACCTTGAGGTTGGTGTTTCAGGACAGCATGCTTCAAACCTTGGTGGTATTTTGGCTAAGGAAATTGCTGATGAAATCGGTGTTCCATCATATATTGTAGACCCTGTAGTAGTTGATGAGCTTATGCCAATCGCAAGATACTCAGGTGTTCCAGAGCTTCCAAGAGTAAGTATTTTCCATGCTCTTAACCAGAAGGCTGTAGCAAAGAGATATGCTAAGGAAGTTGGTAAGAAGTATGAGGACTTAAACCTTATCGTAGTTCATATGGGTGGTGGTGTTTCTGTAGGACCACACAAGAATGGAAAGGTTGTAGATATTTTCAATGCTCTTGATGGAGACGGAGCATTCTCACCAGAAAGATCAGGTGCAGTACCTGTAGGTTCTCTTGTAAAGATGTGCTTCTCAGGTAAGTACACAGAGAAAGAGGTTTACAAGAAGCTTGTAGGTAACGGTGGTTTCAATGCTTATGTTGGAACAAATGACATGAGAGACGTTGAGAAGATGGTTAACGAGGGTGATGCTAAGGCTGCAGAAGTTAGAGATGCATTTATCCTTCAGATGTCAAAGAATATTGGTGCTATGTCAACAGTTCTTGAGGGCAAGGTTGATCAGATTATCGTTACTGGCGGTATTGCATACGATAAGTATGTAGTTGCTAAGCTTAAAGAGCGTTGCGAGTGGATTGCTCCATTCACAGTATATCCAGGTGAGGATGAGCTCTTAGCATTAGTTCAGGGTGGACTTAGAGTCCTTAATGGAGAGGAAAAGGCACAGGAGTACTAATCCTTAATTAATTCATCATAAAGATGATATAATCAGATTATGGGTGATAAAAAACTTTCAAATCAAAATATGAACAGTGATGCAAGGGGTAAAAATCCCCTTGTAATCGCTGTTTTTATATCTATTACAGTTATGCTTATTGTTACGATAATAAGCTTCTATTTCTTTGTTCAGACAAGAACAAATCATTTGAATGATTATAACCTGCAGGGAAATACTGAATATAGTCAGTATTATGCATTGATATGTGAAAATAATGAATTTAACGAGAAGGTATATGAATATGCTAAGACCAAGGGAGATGAGCTTGGAATTTGTGTTGATATGCTATCTCAGAGAATAGATCATGAGTATTCCACAGAGGAACTGTTTGAAATTGCGTTACAGTCACGTGTGGATGGCATCATTGTTGAGGCCAAGGATGCTCAGAAAATGAAGACCTTAATTGACAAGGCATGCAATCAGGGTATAGACGTTGTTACACTTATTTCAGATAGTTCAGACTCTACGCGTAGAAGCTCTGTTCAGGTTGGAGCATATAATCTGGGAAAAACCTATGGGCAGCAGATTATATCTAAAGATCTAGATAATGACGAAAAGATTCTTGTAATTAATGATTCCTCAAATTCGGATGCCAGTCAGAACCTTATTATTACAGGTATACAGGATACTGTATATGAAAAAATTGGGGATGACACTAATGTAACAATACAAAAGTATTCTGTTGATGGTAGTGATACCTTTGTTATGGAAGAAATGATCAGAATGATATTCATAGATGAGGAACTGACACCAGGAATTATTATTTGTTCTGATGATCAGTCAACCAAGGTTGTTTACCAGGCGCTTATTGACTATAACAAGGTTGGCCAGGTAAGACTTATAGGCTTCCATGATTCTCAAACAATTTTATCAGGAATTAGGCAGGGAGTAATAGAGGCTACTATAGCAATTGACGTGAAGGAACTAGGAGAATGTTCTGTTGAGGCGCTTAATGAGTATAGATCAACAGGCTTTGCAAGTGAGTATTATAGTGTTGACTCAACACTTATCGATATCAACAACATTTCGTCATATTATGCAGAGCAAAAGTTTGAACAGAAATGAGAAATATATTAAAGAAAATTATAACAAGATATAAAAACTCAATACAGTCAAAGCTTATGTTAGCATTCCTACTGACAACGGTGCTCATTCTGTTTATGAATGTATTTATGTACATTAATACAAATAGAATGCTTGATTCTCTTGATGAGGTATATGCAGAGAATATCAGTCTTAATGAGATATCTGATACTCTTGACAATATAGAGCAATCGCTCACAGGATATCTAAGTACCAGATCATCAACCTCGATGGAGGACTATTATAGATATGCTCAGGACTATTCTAACCTTATCGGAAAGCTATACAGTGGGATTTCATCAAATCAGCTCCTGTTAATGGAGAGGGACATAAAAAATATGTCTGAAAACTATGTTGATCTGTCCAACTATGCCGTTGATGGAAAGAGAGGCGGAAACATAGAAAAATACAAGGGTAGATATCAGGAGGCAACCAAGCTGTATACATACCTAAAATCTATGATATCAGAGCTGAATAATGAACGATTCAGAAGAAATGCGGAGATTTATCAGGTTGAGTCAGCCAATTTAAGAAGACTAGAGTTAATAAATATCATAAGTATTATCATAGTATGTATTATGAATATTTTTATGAATATTGTGCTTACAAATTCTATTACCAAGCCCCTAAGGCGACTTTCTGAGGCAGCAGGTGTAGTTTCAGAGGGTAACCTTAATATAGAAATGGTGCCAATTGAATCAGAGGATGAAATTGGAGTAGTTACAAAAGCATTTAATCAGATGCTTGAGAATATCAGACTGTATATTGAGCGTCTGAGAGAAAATATGGAAAAGGAAAGAGAACATAAGGAAAAGGAACTCCTTATGGAGTCTCATTTAAAGGATGCCCAGCTTAAATATCTGCAGGCGCAGATAAATCCTCATTTCCTTTTTAATACTCTTAATGCAGGAGCACAGCTTGCAATGCTTGAGGGTGCTGATAGAACCTATACATATGTGCAGCGAGTAGCTGATTTTTTCAGATATAACATCAAAAAAGACCAGGATGAGGTTACACTTGCTGAGGAAATAGCGTTAGTTGATACCTACATATACATTCTCAATGTTAGGTTTGCAGGAGATATACATTACACTAAAGAGATAGACGAAAGCTTGCTTGATGTAAAGCTTCCGGGAATGACACTACAGCCTATTGTAGAGAATTCTGTTAATTATGGAATTAGAAATATTGACTGGGAAGGTAGCATAAAGCTACACGTATACAGGCAGGACAATACTGTATGTATCAGTATAAAGGACAATGGAGTAGGTATTGCCAAGGAAAAGCTTGAGAAAATTCTCACAGGAAAATACCATGCCGATGAAGGACTTACAGATTCAAATGGTGTTGGATTGGATAACGTTATTAATAGACTTAAGCTCTATTTTGGAGAAGATGATGTCGTAGATATCATTAGTGAAGGTGAAAATAAGGGTACGGAGACAATAATTTATGTACAAAATACTATTAGCTGATGACGAGGGTATAGTAATCGAATCACTAAAGTTCATGATAGAAAAGGAACTGGCAAATAACTGTGAAATCAGGTATGCGAAAACAGGCCGAAGTGTCATTGAGCTTGCAGAGACATTTAGACCAGATATTGCATTCATGGATATTCAGAAGCCTGGAATAAATGGTATCGATGCCATGAAGGAGATTCGTAAGGCAAACTCTAATAT
>R26__coassemble_1262_pt1 | contig 12948 bp, 10 predicted proteins | sample R26__metabat2_high_PE_058 | metagenome-assembled genome bin R26 | reverse complement strand
AATTATAGGCATATTTCAAAAGGGTTTTAAAGCCACCCTAAAATAAAGCGCTTACAGAGAAACATGTCTTAAACTTTTTGCAGATTATACAGGAAGTGAGCATGATATGTATTAAAAAGTATTTTGATATCTTCGTGGAAATAGTAATTGTAAGCCCTTTTTTATTTAAAGATTAGCTAGATGTTCAATATCACTGTATAAACGTATATAATGTAAGTGTTAGAGAATATAATACGGATTGAATTCCTACCAAAGAGGAAAATTTTTAGAAAGCGAGTTGGCTTATGAAAAAGATAAATGATAGAGCTGCAAAATATGATAATGTGTTACGGCTATTGATTGCTGGATGCTTTCTGTTCATATTTGCGTTTTTTATCATGGGGAATATAGTTACACCGGATCTGGGCCTGTTTCAGGATATTGCTGATGTTTATGACAATGAATGGACGGTTGAAAATGAAGATGGCAGTATAGATTCGTTTGTCATGCCAACAAGTCTTGAAATTGCTGATTGTGAAAATAAAACAATTAAAACTATATTACCCGAAATGATAAGTGATGGAACGTATCTTGCTATCACAACTGGAAAAAGTTACAAGGTGTATGTTGAGGGGAACGAAATATACTCCTTTGATAATACTGTTGCAAAAATACATGGAAAAATTACAAAGCCGGTTGTAGTTCCAATTCCGCTCAAAGATAGCTATTCGGGTAAAGAACTGACAATGGTTCTTACAAATGGGGATTATGGACGAAATATGATTCATACTGCGTATATTGGCTCAATGATGGGGATCATGTCACGTCTTATTAAAAATTCGGCATTACAGTTTTCTATGGCCATATTACTTGCGATTACGTCTCTTATAACCTCTGCAGTATTTGCATATATTGGAATACGTAATAAAAGTAAGGTACCACTTATTCATCTTTCTCAGGGTATTCTTATAATTTCGCTGTGGATTATCTTTAACAGTCATTTATTCCAGCTGGTATTTAGGAAATATTTTTTTGATGGTCCTATTGGATTTATGCTTGTTATAACCATGGCATTGCCGTTTACACTATACTTTGACAGAATACTTGGTGGTCGTTATCATGCTGTATTTGCAATATGTGAGTGCGTGTGTGTAACTAATTTTGTAGTATGTACAATCTTACACATGAGTAGAATTGTTAGTTATTATGAGGTGCTTACGTATATTGATGGTATTCTGTTAGTTTATATTCTTGCAATAATAGCGTGTATTGTTGTTGATTTTATTACAAGAAAAAACAAGGAACACATAAATGTATTTTTTGGTCTTCTTGGATTTGGGTTATTTAGTTTTCTAGAGGTTGTGGTTACAATACTTAATGCCAAAACACCTTTTAAATTTGATATTAGTGGTTTGGCGATTATTGTGGGGATGATAGTTCTTCTGTTTTTTGCTATTTTAGATAAGATTAAGGCGTTTGAATTAATTAGGCAGGAAACACAGAATGCAATTGCAGCGACAAAGGCGAAATCAGATTTTCTTGCTAATATGTCGCATGAAATTAGGACACCTATTAATGCCATAATGGGAATGAATGAAATGGTATTAAGAGAGTGTGAACAAGAAAATATTAAGGAATATGCAAGCGACATAAGTAGTGCGAGCGAAACCTTGCTTAATATTGTAAATGATATACTTGATTTTTCCAAAATCGAATCAGGGAAGCTTGAGATTATAAATGACGAATATGATTTGGGAGAACTTATATATGATGTTACGACGCTTGTTAATACAAAGGCGGTTTCTAAAGGACTTAAGCTCAACGTAAATGCTGATGAGAATTTACCATCAAAATTGTATGGTGATGATAAGCGTGTAAGAGAGATTATTACAAACATTCTTAATAATGCTGTAAAATATACGGATAATGGGTATGTTAGCCTGAATATTAGTGGTGCAGTGCAAGAAAATACGTTCACATTGAATATAAGCATTGAGGATTCAGGGCAAGGGATTAAAGAAGAGGATATTGAAAAGATCTTTGATGGTTTTTCGCAGGTTAATCTTAAGAAAAATAAGAAAATCGAAGGAACTGGATTGGGGCTTGCTATAACAAAGAACCTTGTTGAACTGATGGGTGGCTCTATAAAAGTCGACAGCGAGTTTGGAAAGGGAACAGTGTTCACGGTAACTCTGCCACAACAGATTATTGCAGAAGAGAAGATGGGCAGCTATTTATCACATCGTCATGCCTCTGTGAAAAGTGATGCATTAAATTATGAGCATTCAGATTTTGAAAATAAGAAAATTCTTGTTGTCGATGATACACCAATTAATCTCAAGGTTATTAGCAAGTTTTTAGGAAATACAAAGGCTGAGGTAAAATGTGTATTAAGTGGGGCGGAAATGCTTGAACTTATTCAGAAAGAGCAGTATGACATTATTCTGCTGGATCACATGATGCCTGATATGGATGGAATAGAAACACTTAAGGCTTCAAAAGCACTGCAAAATAATAAGTGTATAAATAGTCCGGTGATAGCACTTACGGCTAATGCAATTGTTGGCGCTAAGGAAATGTATGTAGAAGCTGGATTTGATGATTACCTTAGTAAGCCGGTAAATATGGAAACACTATATAATATGTTGGGAAAATATCTCAATAACTAATATTAAAAACTGATGATATGTTTGGTCCACTTTTAAAAGCGATGCATCACGAATAATGTATAATAAAAAATAAGTGAAGTTTGAAGGAGAAACTACTATGTTCAGCTATATTTGGCCATTAGTGCTTATTGTTTTATCGAACGTTTTTTATCAAATTTGTGCAAAGTCTGTTCCCGATAAAATGAATCCCTTTGCATCATTAACAATAACTTATGCCGTAGGTGCCATTGCTTCACTTGTTTTGTTTTTTTCTTTAAACAAAAATGGAAATATCATTCATGAATATCAGAAGACTAATTGGGCGCCTTTTGTACTGGGTTTTGTCATTGTAGGGTTAGAGGTTGGCTGCATTTATGCATATAAGGCAGGTTGGCCTGTGAGTGTAGCACAAATCGTACAGGCTGCATTTTTAGCAGTAATATTAATATTTGTCGGATATATACTGTACAAGGAAGCAATAACATGGAATAAAATAGTTGGAATTATTGTTTGCTTAGCCGGACTTGGACTAATTAATATGAAATAGGAAAGAAGAATGAGTAAAAGAGAATTATTAAAGAGATACCTTTTGTTTATTCTGGGGTTGTTTTTTGCAGCAATAGGTGTTGCATTTACAAAGCATGGTGAACTTGGTGTATCGCCTATATCATCGGTTGCCAATGTGCTAAGCTATAAATTTACTTTTTTTTCAATGGGTACATGGCTGATTATATGGAACTGCATATTGATTGTGGGACAGGTCATTGTGCTTAGAAGGAATTTTCAGTTAATACAGCTTTTGCAAGTGCCATTATCATTTCTTTTTGGCTGGTTTACGGACTTTGGAATGTGGATGGTAGCAGGGATTCCTACACCAAATTATTTTATTAGAATGGCCATGGTGCTGATTGGCGTTATTATTCTAGGATTTGGAATTTCACTTTCTGTTACAGCAAATGTAATTCTTAATTCAGGGGAAGCTTTTGTAAAGGCAATATCAGATACTAGCAATAAAGAGTTTGGAAATGTCAAGATTGCAGTTGATGTGGCCTGTGTAACTTTGGCAGTAGTGCTGTCTTTAATCTTTTTTGACTTTACTATTGTAGGAACAAGAGAGGGCACAATCATATCAGCATTGCTTACTGGACTTGTGGTAAAGATGTTTTTAAGGGTTGTTAAGAAACCCATTGAATATTGTATCAATCGCTAGATTTTTATTTACTGTTTAGGTAAGGAGAGTTTTTAATGACAGAATTTAAAGCATTAAGAGAGAGACGTTTGAGGATGAAAAAGAAGCTAGTATTAGCATTAGTAGCATTATCACTCGCATTATCTCTAGCAGCCTGCGGTAAGAAGAAAGATAAGGAAGCTAAAAATCAGACTGAATACGAGGACACTGAAGATTCGGTGTCGGGAGAGTTGAAGAGGGATTCAGAAGAGGAGTATGAAGAAGAGATAGAAGATTATACCCTCGAAGATATTGCGGCTCTCAATGACATGTCCGTAGAGCAGCTTAATGTACTATGGGGATATAACGATGGAATAGTGTTCCTAGGCGACAGATACAGCGACGATATAGTCACGAATGAAGAGGAGGCTCTTGCAAGCCTTTCACATATTAAGACCCTTGCTAATCTTGATGGAGTAGAGCTTGAGTACAACAGAACTGATGTAAGCCCTGTTACAGGGAATGTTGTATATACCTTCTATCAGACAGCAAAAACAATGCTTGATGGGGAAGAGATAACAGCCAAGTTTTATAACAGTCTAATCAAGGTCATCACAGACCGGGATGGAAATCTTGTTGGTGTATCTGCAGATATCGTTCCTGCTTATGAAATGGAGACTGTTGAAACAGATGAGATAATCACTAAGGGTGAGGCTATTGAATATGTTAAGTCTCTGATAAATGACGATAGACGCAGGGTATATGAAGATGTAAGTGAATATGCCTTTTGGGATGATCAGGGTACGGTAGTAGAGGCCGGCGGTGAAAGTAAGATATCACCTGCATGGTTCATTTATGCCGATGCAGAGCCTGACAATAATGTGTCCAAGCCATATGAGGTTTATGTTGTTTCACTGACTCCAGAGTACGATTTCGACGAGGATGATGAAATATATGGTACACCGGCTGTTTTAGCGAGTTACTATGTAGAAACTCTTGATGTGAATGATACTCTTGATGTATACACATCAACATTCTATTTTGATGGAATGAAGGATGCAGGGACATATACATACGAGGTAAATCTTGATTGGGTGAAAAAATATTACAAGGACTATAAAGGCCCTAGTAAGGCATCTTATACAGTGCCTGTAATGTACTCAGAAAGAGAGGATTTATACTATTTAGGTAATCTGAATAAGAAAATCACTTTATCAAATTTCTATGATTTTGATATTCTTGGAGCTACAAATGCATATGTAACCAAAACTCCTGAGAATAAAGACAGTTGGCATTTCCAGCTCGATAGGGCGGATGATGGCAGTACGGGAAAGTATTTTGATAATCCTAATTACGTCCTTTCATCATTTTCAGTTATGTGTGATGTGTGGGAAGACTTTTACGAAAGATATGGTCTTGATTCAGTAGATGGAACTGGACTTCCTACCATGCTGTGTGTATATGCAATTGATGGATACGAGTATCCTGAAAAGGAAAGTGATTTCATGTACAATGCTGTTAATATGGGACAAAACAGAGACTGGCAGGTAATGGCTACTAGTATAGTTATGCCACTCTGTTTAGAGCACGAGGTAATGGCCCATGAATATACGCATGGTATAAATGGTCAGTTAACTATGTCCCAGTACTTTAATGGTGCGGGTGCAGTAATGGAATCATATGCGGACATAATAGGAGAACAGATTTCCATTCTTAACGGATACCCTGAATGTTCAGATGAGCATGAGTGGCACCTTGGTGGAGTGATAGGGGATTATCTTCGAAACATGAGTGATCCCTATGAGTTCTTTTCTCCTAAATATATAGGAGGAAATTACTATATTAACCCTGTTTCAGATGCTGTAAGCTCTGTGTTTGATGAGGGTGGAGTTCATACAAACAGTTCGATTTTAAATTATCTTGCATACTGTATGGTAAACGGAACCGGTGAAGGAAACGAAGCAACCTTAACTATGGACGAGTGCCTTGACATATGGTTTGATACCTTGTATTACACAAATCATCAGACTGATTACTATGATGTAGCTACATACCTTACTCTTGCTGCAGAATCTACGGATATTGATGAGGACAAGTATTACTATCTGAGACAACTCCTAGTTGATTTCGGTCTTGTGCCAGACGATGAAGGGGAGGCTTATGTTTCATACGAAGAGGATACAGACTATTACAGTATTAATGTGACATATGATGATTCTCAGTATGATGATCTTGAAGAAGTGTTCAAATTTGGATTTGATTTAATTGATGACAATGACAATGAATATCTAGTTGGAGGTTTATATGACAATGGTAGCGTAGTCTATGGAGTGACTCCAGACAAGAATATTATAGCAACAGTATTTTGGCTTGGAAATAAAATGAGTGGAGAGATGGAATTCTATTATCTCGATGAGCTTGAGGCCATACCACATGAGATGGATATTCTCTTTACAGCTGAAAAGGCAGGTGTGGAAGAGTGTCTGACTACGGACCCTGGCTTTGAGATGACCTATGCAAAATCAACTGATGGAATGGACTTTAATGTGGAAGATAATGAAGATGGCACGTCGAGCCTTTATTTTGAGAATGAAGGAACTGTCGTTGTTATTCTTAAAAACTTAAACGAGTCAGATGAGAACTATGGGAAGTACACAGTATTTTACATTGAGTGTGAAGAGTAGTATTTTTTGAGATTAGTGGGATATTCAGTTATTACTAAAAGACAGTTAGTAAAGGGTGCAATATGACAGCAGAGGAAGTTTTTAGCCAATACCATGATAAAATTGAATATTATATATATAGAAAAGTTTCTGATAAGTATGTGGCAGAAGACTTAACATCTGTAGTATTTATGAAGGTCTGCGAGAAATTGTCTGGATACGATGAGAGTAAGGCATCTGTGGCAACATGGATTTATACAATAGCAAATAATACAGTGATAGATTACTACAGGACACATAAGATATTTGATGAAATTCCAGAGGAAATTGCGGGTACAGACGAAATTGATGAAAATCTTATAAACGAAGAGATGCTATCAGAACTGGCAGCGGCATTAAGGCAGCTACCAGAAAGAGAAAGAGATCTCTTAATTTTAAGATATTACGATAATATGACACTTAAAGATGTTTCCGTTAAGATGGATATGTCATATGCTAATGCCAAGGTTGTGCATGCCAAGGCAATTAATCATATGAAGGATTTCCTAAGCATTGATGATTATCCAATGTGAGACTTTACTCGTATATATAAGTGAGAACTAAAAATGGTAATGTTCGCCATTTAATAAAATAGGAGGTGTATAAAATGGCAAAGCTTGGCCAGCTTTTCGAATTGCAGAAATTTGCAGAAAATAAAGAATTAGAAGATATAATAAATGAAACGCATTCAAGATATAGTGACAATCTTATAGAGCTTGATGAGAATGACCTCGGGCTTGTAGCCGCAGGCATAAAAAGAGAAGCTAAAAAAGAAAGGCCTAAAACATGAAAAATAGATTATTGCTTATAACAATGGCAGCAGCTATGGTTATTGGTTTATCAGGCTGCACTAAGACAAAAACAGTCTCATATACAGATGAAAATGGTAATACAACGACAACAACAACTACTACGGATAAGGAAGGAACGACTACTGTAACAGAAACCACTGATGCAGATGAAAGCACTAATGTGGCAGAAAGTGAACATACAGATTCTGATGATGAACCAATTTATCAGGAGCCTGAATACTCCGTAATAGAAAGTGAAAAGGGATACAAGGTGACCTACAATCCTGACTTTTTTGTATATGATAATTATGGTGAATACGAAGGCAGAGATTCGGTTTACATAAGATGCACTATCGATAAGGAAAATGAATACGAAAATTACCTTGATGTAGGAACCGTTGAAGGCTATAACGCAAAAGAACTTATTGAAGGTATAGCATTTCAGAATGAAACAGAAGCAACACCTATGCATATAGTTTTTGCCAATGGTGAGTATGATGCATATTACTGTGAAAAATATGTTACAGATACCTTCCTAATGTCTTTTTATGCTATTGATGGTAAGGATGCCCCATACCTTATAGAAGTGGGAAGTCATATTTATTCTGATGATGATGAATATGCATACTATGTAGCAGGAGTAATGGAGGAGGCCTTCCTTAGTCTTGAATTTGAACAGTAATGATAAAGAACAGATAGGTAGCAAATAACGATGGAAGATAATATATTTAGGGAAAAGTCAATAGATCGTATTAAATCACCTGAAATGCTTGATGAGTATATTAAGGTGGCGAATCCTGGAATATGGTTGAGTCTCGCTGCAATTCTTGTATTTGTCATAGGTGGACTTATATTTAGCATTTTTGCAAATATAGATAGTAAGGTCAAAACGGCAGTAGTTGTGAGCGAGGGCAATGCTCTGTGCTATTTAAGGGAGGACAAGCTTCAGTACGTTTCTAGTGAATTATATGTGCAGGTCGAGAATAATAAATATGCGTTATCTGAACATGGAAATGAACTACAAAAGCTTAGTTTTGACAATGATTCTGATGAGGAAATTCTTCACTTCATGGATACAGAAGATACTGGCTGGTATTATGTTTATCCATTTGATGCTATAGGAATGGAGCCTGGAGTATACAGAGGAGAAATAATTGTAGATTCAGTGAAGCCAATAAGCTTTTTAATTAACGGAAAATAGATTGAGTACAGGAAAATTACCAGGACAAACTTCATACGGACAGAAATATGCAAAAGTTCCTGTTTTCATGCAGCTTGAAATAATGGAATGTGGTGCAGCATGTCTTGCAATGCTTCTGGCCTACTATGGGAAATGGATTACATTAGAGGAAGCAAGAGAGCAATGTGGCGTTTCAAGAGATGGTCAAAATGCATTAAATATTGTAAAGGCTGCAAGAAATTATGGACTTGAGTGCACGGGATATTCTATGGATATTTCGCTCTTTAAGGAATTTGAAGAATTCCCATGCATAGTGCATTGGGGATTTAATCATTTTGTAGTTGTTACTGGAATGAAGGGAGATAAGGTATACATCAATGATCCTGCCATAGGTCAGAGAACTATATCTTATGACGAATTCGATAAAAATTACACAGGCATAGTAATCACTATGCGTCCTAGCGATAATTTTGTCCCTGAAGGCAAGCAAAGGTCTGTAGCACAGTATGTAAAAAAGTACCTTAAGGGAACTAAAACAATAATTGCATTGGCTATAATTACAGCCGCTATAACAAATATCTTTGGAATCATAAATCCGATTTTTTCTAAAATCTTTATGGATAGGCTTCTTACAGGTAGAAACCCGGAGTGGCTTTACCCATTCATAATAATACTTATTGTAGTGAATTTCGTATCACTTACCGCTTCATTTATAGAGACGATTAGCTCTATCAGAATTAATGGAAAAATATCAGTAGTTGGTAATTCTTCCTTTATGTGGAAGGCACTTAATCTTCCTATGAAATTCTACTCACAGCGTATGGTGGGAGACATTCAGAGTAGGCAAAATACAGCTGCAAATATATCTAATACCCTTATAAATACCTTTGGTCCATTTGTTTTGAACAGTATAATGATGGTTTTCTATTTAGTAGTTATGCTTAGACAGAGCGTATTTCTATCATTCTTCGGATTAGCATCAATTACAATAAACTATTTTGTATCAAGGATTATTTCAAATAAGAGAATAAATATTACAAGGGCAGCAGCCAGAGATACGGGCAAGCTATATTCAACAGAAATTGCTGGTATTGAAATGATTGAGACTATAAAGGCCTCAGGCTCTGAAGTGGGATATTTTGAGAAATGGGCAGGATATCAGGCCCATGTCAATTCTGCGACAATCAAATCAATGAAAATAGAACAGGGACTTGGGCTTATACCAGGAATTGTTTCAATTATTACAAACAATGTTGTACTTATTTGTGGAATCATGCTTGTGATAAATGGAGAGTTTACATGTGGATCTGTTATGGCCTTCCAGGGCCTTTTAAGCTCATTTATGTCTCCAGCTACATCCCTAATATCTACGAATCAAAAGCTCAATGAGATGAGAACAAATATTGAACGTCTTGAGGATGTTATGGAATATCCGTCAGATGAGAGGGCACTGGATGAGGAATATAATCCTAATGATGAACATTCCTACAAAAAGCTTTCAGGAAAAATAGAATTGAAAGACGTTACATTCGGATACTCACCTCTTGCCAAGCCACTTATTGAGAACTTTAGCATGACACTTACACCGGGATCAAAAATCGCCTTAGTAGGCCGCTCTGGCTGTGGAAAATCCACTCTGGCTAAGCTAATATCGGGATTATATAAGCCATGGAGTGGACAGATTTTATTTGATGGTGAGCCACTAGATCAAATTAGTAAAAGTAGATTACGAAGCTCACTAGCTGTTGTTGACCAAGACATAATTCTCTTTAACGATTCAATAAGAGAGAATATTAGGATGTGGGACAAGAGCATTGAAGACTTCGAAGTTATTTTGGCAGCTAGAGATGCAGAAATTTATGACGACATTATTTCAAGGCCAGGAGGCTTTGATTATGTAATTAGCGAAAACGGAAATGACTTGTCGGGTGGTCAAAAACAGAGAATTGAAATAGCAAGAACTCTTGCTCTTGACCCAACAATTGTAATATTAGATGAGGCGACAAGTGCTCTTGATGCCATCACTGAGGGTAAGGTTGTTAAGGCTATAAATGATAGAGGCGTTAGCTGCATAGTGGTAGCTCACAGACTATCTACTGTAAGAGATTGTGATGAAATTATAGTCATGGACAAGGGAAAGATTGTTGACAGAGGAAGCCATGAGGAACTTATGGCCAGGGGTGGACTATATAAAGAAATAGTTTCTAGTGAAGATGCTTAAGTTGGTGACACATGGGACTTTATGATGAACAGATAAAAGAAAGAATTGAACAGGATGAATTAATGCTTGAGGAATCCTACAGGCTTATTTCTGATGCTGTAATAGGAAGAGGAAATGGCTTTGATGACTTTGATTTGTCAAAGTCTAGTACTAATGGGACAAATAGGGCTATTTTTCAAATTCTTAAGTATTTTCATGTAAGGGGATGTGATATAGATGGCACAGGTGAGCTTGATGATAAGCTAGAGCAGGTGCTTAATCCTTATGGAATTATGAGACGCAGGGTCCTTTTAAAGGATGAATGGTATAGGGACGCATATGGACCATTTTTGACATCATTAAAGGAAACTGGCGAAATAATAGCACTTATACCAGCACACCCAACAGGCTATAAGTACTATAGTACAAAAGAGAATCGCTACATCAAGATAAATTCTAAAAATGCTTCGATGGTTGCTGAGGAAGCGTATTCCTTTTACAGACCATTCCCAATGAGAAAGCTAACAGTAGCGGATTTGGTTTTGTATATCAAAAATATAATTACTATTGAGGATATGCTACTAGTTCTGTCTTTATATTTAATTACTACACTCATTGGAATGCTAGTGCCTAAGTTTACAGGTATGCTCTATGGAAATGTAGTAAAAATGGGATCGTATCAGCTGCTATTTGCAGTAGGTACCTTTATGGTTTGTGCATCCATAAGCCAGGCGATAGTAGGGGCGCTTAAAAACTTTGTAATGGGTAGACTCAATACCAAAATATCAATAAGCGTTGAGTCTGCGACAATGATGAGAATCTTTTCCCTGCCAGCTAGCTTTTTTAGAGGCTATACCTCTGGTGAGCTTGCAAGTGTAAAGGGATATATTGGCAGACTTTGCAACCTGTTGATAAGTACATTTTTATCAACTTCACTAAGCTCACTATTTTCACTTATGTATATATTCCAAATTTTTAAGTATGCAAAGCTTCTAGTAGTGCCGGCAGTTATTTTAGTAGTAACAACTACTGTATTTAATACTGTTGTTGCGATTTGCAATATGAAACGTGCTAAGCTCAGTATGAAATATTCGGCTAAAACATCAGGTGTTGGCTATTCGATATTGTCTGGAATAGAAAAAATAAAGCTTACGGGGGCTGAAAAAAGAGCCTTTGCTAAATGGGCTGAAAGCTATGTACTAGGTGCAAGTCTCGATTATAATCCTCCACTTTTTATTAAAGCCAGCGCTGTTATATCGCTAGCTATTAACGCGGTAGGAACTGTTATTATTTATTTCCTAACAATAAAAAGTGGAATGGAAGTGTTTGAATACACAGCTTTTATGGCTGCTTATGGATTAATGGCAGGAGCCTTTACTGGATTTGCTTCAACAGTTATGCAAATTGCCGGAATAAAGCCATCAATAGAAATGTGTAAGCCGATTCTTGAAGCAGTGCCAGAGGCTTCTGAAGACAAGGAAGTAATATCAGGAGTAAAGGGCAACATTTCTATTGACAATGTAACCTTTAGATATAATGAGGAATCACCATATATATTTAAGAATTTCTCTCTCAAAATCAATAAGGGAGAATACGTAGCCATAGTTGGTAAAACTGGCTGTGGTAAGTCCACCTTAGTAAGGCTACTTTTAGGCTTTGAAAAGGCAGAAAGAGGGGCTATTTATGTTGATGGAAAGGACATTAGTTCTATTGATATAAAATCTCTTAGACGTCAAATAGGAACTGTAATTCAAAATGGTAAGATTTTTCAGGGGGATATTTATTCCAATATAGTTGTTGCAGCACCAAAGGCTAATTTAGATGATGCCTGGGAGGCTGCAAGGCTTGCCGGATTTGAGGATGATATTAAGGCAATGCCAATGGGAATGAATACCATGATATCAGAAGGACAGGGAGGTATTTCCGGAGGTCAAAAACAAAGGCTAATGATTGCCAGAGCTGTCGCAGCCAAGCCTAATATATTAATACTAGATGAGGCTACCAGTGCCTTAGACAATATTACTCAAAAGCAGGTTAGTGATGCACTTTCTGAATTAAAGTGCACACGAATTGTAATAGCACATAGGCTTTCAACTATTAGAGATTGCGATAGAATTATTGTAATAGATGATGGTAAAATTATCGAAGAGGGTACATACAATGAGCTTATAGATCTTAATGGCTATTTTAAAAAGCTTGTGGAAAGGCAGATGCTTGAATAATTATTAAATTATAAAAAATATATAAAGACCTTGCCTAATTAACTGCACACTGTAACAT
>R26__coassemble_1261_pt1 | contig 12954 bp, 12 predicted proteins | sample R26__metabat2_high_PE_058 | metagenome-assembled genome bin R26 | reverse complement strand
CCCTCAAGACCGACCCTCAACAACTTTGGCAAACCCTCAACAAGTTTGATTATCCAATAAATTTCGTAAAGTGGTCCTTCCATTTTATCCTAGTTTTTCTAGCTTACTTAAAATATCTATCTAAGAATCCCTTGAGAGCTTTTCCATGTCTAGCCTCGTCGCGAGCCATCTCGTGGACTGTGTCATGGATTGCATCGAGGTTGTTCTTCTTGGCGCAAAGTGCAAGGTCGAATTTACCCTGTGTTGCACCGAACTCACAATCAACTCTCCACTTAAGGTTGTCCTTGGTTGTGGCCTTCATATTAGGCTCAAGCTCTTCACCAAGAAGCTCTGCAAACTTAGCTGCATGCTCAGCCTCTTCGTAAGCTGCCTTTTCCCAATATAAGCCGATCTCTGGGTAACCCTCGCGATGTGCGATTCTTGCCATGCAGAGATACATACCAACCTCTGAACACTCACCATTAAAGTTAGCCATAAGCTGCTCTTTAATGTATTCCTTATCAGCGTCTGAAATTTCTGGATTATTTTTAACGGTCTTAGCATAAACACCATACTCGTGCTCTGCTGCAAGCTTTAATTCACCTTCTACTACCTTGAACTTGTCACCTGAAACATGACATACTGGACACTCTGCTGGTGGGTTATCACCTTCATGAATGTATCCACATACTGGACATACGTATTTCATTTTGACCTCCTAATTACTTAAACTATTACTTAATGCCTATAGCTGCCATTGCATCGTCAACTAATGAAGCTGTCACCATGTTGTCGTCTGCGCTTGCTGCTGGCATTGCTTTAAGCATATCTTCAGGCTCCTCTTCCTTAGCAGGCTGCATAACGCGAGCTTCATTAAGACGGCTCATTTGCATCTGCATCTGCAGAATACCTGCGAAATCAAGACTCTGTCCTGGTTTAAGAGGATTCACATTCTGCTGTTTTTTTGCATCATCACTTAACAGTGCTGATACATCCATTTTTGACTGTGTTACGTCACTACCTATTGCAGAAATTCTGTTCAAACTCTTAGAGCTGACAGCATTTGTGTTATAGATATATGGATTCATAGACACTGCGCCTATCTGCATAATGGACCTCCTTCTAGTATTTTAAAGTTAATATTATTTTATTATGATTAGTTAAAAGCGTCAATCACAATATATAGTCTATCTCTTATCAAGCTTTGCCGCAATCTTCATTCCCACGTTCTGGAATAACTGGAACAGAAGGATAATAAGGATAACTGTAATAATCATGATATCAGTCTGCCATCTGTAGTATCCGTATCTAACAGCAATATCACCAAGTCCACCACCACCTACAGTTCCGGCCATTGCTGAATATCCTAAAATCGTACCCATTGCAATAGTGGCTCCAGTTATGAGAGAAGTTCTTCCCTCTACTAATAATACATGCATTACTATCTGAAAGTTAGAGGCACCCATTGATTTTGCCGCCTCTACAACTCCCTTATCTACTTCCTTAAGTGATGACTCTACAAGTCTTGCAATATATGGAGCCGCACAAATAATCAGAGGCACTATAGTCGCAGTTGAGCCGTAGCTCTTTCCTACTACAAATCTTGTAAATGGAATCAATAATATAAGTAAGATAAGGAAAGGTATTGACCTTACGATATTAGAAATTACATCTAAAACTCTGTATATAGCTGCATTAGGCTTAAGACCGTCCTTATCTGTGACTGTAAGCGCTATTCCCATTGGAAGTCCTATTACATATCCAAAGAATGTTGATGCAACAGTCATATATACAGTATCTCTGATACCTTCTAAAAGCATTGTAATTATTTCATTACTAAACATTATTCAGCCACCTCCTGAACTTCTAGTCCCTTATTTTTAAGGAACTCTATCATGTCTACCTGCATATGTTTGTCCTCAGGAAGTGTTATTACCATATCACCCTTTGCAATACCGCCAACGTCCTTTGTATTTGCATATAGAATATTTACAGGTGTGTTGAACTGAAGTATTAAATCCGAAACTACAGGCTCGAAGCTTGAATTTTCTGAAAATACAATACGTACTGTTTTTCCCTTTTCAGGAATCTGCTCTAAATGCTTGTAGCTCTGCATATCCTCAGTTTCACCACCAAATATAAGCTTTTTAGCCGCATTTGATTTAGGATTTGTAAATACATCTGTAACAAGTCCTGACTCAACTAGGTTACCATTGTCAATAATTGCAACCTTATTACATATTGTTTCGACTACACTCATCTGATGAGTAATTATTACGATTGTAATTCCTGTATTTTCATTAATCTCTTTTAAAAGAGAGAGTATCGACTCTGTTGTCTGAGGGTCAAGTGCTGATGTAGCCTCATCGCACAGAAGAATCTTTGGATCACAGGCAAGCGCTCTTGCTATGGCAACTCTTTGCTTCTGACCACCTGAAAGCTGTGCAGGAAATGCTTTTGCCTTATCCTCAAGACCTACAGTTTTTAGATATTCCATAGCCTTGGCCTTGGCTTCTGACTTCTTGACACCCTTCATTTTTAGAGGGAACATTACATTATCAATAACTGTCTTCTGCATCAACAGGTTAAAATGCTGGAAAATCATTGCGATAGAACCACGCTTTTCACGTAGCTGCTTCTCAGTAAGTGAACCTAGCTTTTCCCCATCAATAATTACCGTTCCACTTGTAGGCTTTTCAAGATAATTTAAGCATCTAACAAGTGTACTTTTACCTGCTCCTGACATTCCTATGATTCCATAGATGTCATTCTCTTCAATTGAAAGATTTATATTATTAAGAGCCTGGATTTTTAAGTCATCCTGCGTGAACTCTTTGCACACATTTTGTAATTCTATAAGTGCCATATCTGCGACCTTTCTGTTTTATCTTTCATTACTATTATTTTGCATGGCTTAAATTATATCATAATAATCATTTTCGCCCAAATATCAACAATTTATACCTGGTTATAAAATACGCTTATATCACTTTTTAATTAAATCCTTAATAACTTCTGAGGCCATAATAAGCCCCATAACTGATGGTGCAAAGGCTATACTAGCAGGCGTTGATCGTCTTTTACTCTCTCCATCAGCCTCTATTCCTGATGTTATAGGCTCTTCCTCTGAATAAACCACCTTCACATCTTTTATTCCACGTTTTTTTAGTTCATAGCGCATTACCTTAGCTAGTGGACATACCTTCGTTTTACTAATATCAGCCACCTTAAAGGCTGTAGGATCAAGCTTATTACCGGCGCCCATTGCACTGATTACATCTACATTACATTCCTTGGCCTTTGTAATTATATTAATCTTCGCGGTTACCGTATCTACTGCATCAACAATATAATCATATTTAGAAAAATCAAACTCATCGGCATTTTCTGGCAGGTAAAAGCACTCCCTTACCTCAACCTCTGCATCATTATTAATATCCATGATTCTGTCCTTCATCACAGATACTTTGCTTTTCCCAACTGTCGAGCTAAGGGCTATTATCTGACGGTTAATATTAGTTATATCGACATTATCTGAGTCCACCAGTAAAAAATGCCCTACGCCACTTCGTGCTAAAGCCTCAGTAACATATCCTCCTACGCCACCTATTCCAAATATAGCTACCCTTGAATCATGAAGTTTTTCTACAGCATCGCTTCCTATAAGCGCTTCTGTTCTTTTAAATCTTTCCATACGTCCCTATTTTTAAGCATTTCATTCATGCTACCCATTCGATAGCCTGATAAATCAAGTGTTACAAACCTAAATCCTTCTTCTTTTATGCAATCGCTTATTTCATTTCTGATATTCTCATTAGAAATAACCCTTTGCATGTCTTGAGCTGTCAGTTCAATCCTAGCGATAAGATTATCTATTTCACCATGTGCTCTGACCCTAAACTGGCTAAATCCATATTTTAAAAGCTTTTCTTCTGCTTTATCAACACATTTAAGCTTTTCTAAGGTGATTTCCTCGCCGTAGGCTAGTCTTGATGCTAAACATGCTGCAGATGGTTTATCCCAGGTAAGTAGATTCAGCTCTTTTGAAAATGCACGTATTTCGGCCTTAGTAAGACCCGCCTCTTTAAGTGGGCTTTTTACATTAAGTTCCTTTATCGCCTGCATTCCAGGTCTGTAGTCTGACATATCATCTACATTTGATCCCTCGCATACAGTATATCCCTTGCTTCCTTTAATAATCTGCTCAAAAACCATCTTTTTACAGATATAGCAACGATTTTCGGGATTTGATCTTATTTCTGGGATAGCTAAAACATTAACATCTATAATCTCATGATATATATCATTTTGTTTACAAAAGCTGATAGCCTCTGAGAGCTCACTACTTTTTGTAAATGCAGAAGCTATCGTTACCGCAATAACATTTTCCCTTGGAAGTGTGTCCCTTGCAACCTTTAATAAAAAAGTAGAATCAACACCACTAGAAAATGCGACAGTAACCCTGCCGCATTCTCTTAATATTCTTTTAAGTTCGTCTAACTTATTAACCATTATTTTTTATGAATTCATTAAGTGCTTCGATTTCCTTGTCTACATCGATACGAGGGAATAAAACCTCACCCTTCTTAACTGTAACGTCCTTAGGAAGCACTCCATACTTACCAGCATTCTCATATGTTGCCATTTCTTCACTGCATCCAATCTGCTCAAGTGCCTTTGGCATAGTTGCTGGCATAAATGCTGAAAGAAGAGTTGCTGATACTCTTATTGCCTCTAAAAGATTATAAAGTACTGTTGCAAGTCTTGTCTTCTTTGATTCATCCTTAGCAAGTACCCATGGCTCTGTTTCATCGATATATTTATTGGCTCTTGCAACAAGTGTGAAGATTTCTGCAAGTGCATTCTGAAGCTGTGTTTCCTCAACAAATCCATCAACCTTTTCTCTAAGACCCTCAATCATGCTGATAAGATCTGCATCGAATTCGCCCTCTTCTCTATCTGTAATAAGGCTGCCACCAAAATACTTAATTACCATTGCAACTGTTCTTGATACCAGGTTACCGAATCCATTTGCAAGATCTGAATTGATTCTATTTATCATGATCTCATTTGAGAATGATGAATCAGCTCCAAGTGCCATTTCTCTCATGATGTGGTATCTTATTGCATCTGCACCATATCTCTGTCCTAAAACTAATGGATCAACAACATTTCCTAAAGACTTACTCATTTTCTGTCCGTTGAATGTAATCCATCCATGAACTGCAAGATGCTTAGGAAGTGGAAGATCAAGTGCCATAAGCATTGCTGGCCATATAAGTGCATGGAATCTCATGATGTCCTTTGCTACCATATGTACATCTGCTGGCCAGAACTTGTCATAGTCATCATACTTGTCATTAAGATATCCAAGAGCTGTTATATAATTAGAAAGTGCATCTACCCAAACATATATTACATGCTTCTCATCAAATGTTACTGGAATACCCCATGTAAAGCTTGTACGAGATACACAAAGATCCTCAAGACCTGGCTTAATAAAGTTATTTACAAGCTCTATTGCCCTTGTCTTTGGACGTAAGTAATCTGTCTCTGTAAGAAGCTTCTCAAGTCTGTCTGCAAATGGGCTCATCTTAAAGAAATATGCCTCTTCCTTAGCCTCGATTACATCTCTTCCGCAGTCAGGGCACTTTCCGTCAACAAGCTGGCTCTCTGTCCAGAATGACTCACAAGGTGTACAGTACTTACCTGTATATTCACCCTTGTAGATATAGCCTCTGTCATATAGCTCTTTAAAGATCTTCTGTACTGACTCTACATGATAGTCATCTGTTGTACGAATATATCTGTCATAGCTGATTCCCATGTACTCCCAAAGGTTCTTGAAAATGGCTACAATTTCATCTACATATTCCTGAGGAGTAACACCCTTTTCAGCTGCCTTAGTTTCTATTTTAAGACCATGCTCATCTGTTCCTGTAAGAAACATTACATCATAGCCCTGCATTCGTTTATATCTAGCAATTGAATCACATGCTACTGTTGTATAGCAGTGTCCAATGTGTGGGTTTCCTGATGGATAATAAATTGGTGTTGTGATGTAAAACTTTTCTTTGCAATTACACATATTCTTTTCCTCCTGGCAAATGAGCCAATATTATTTATTTTATCTACTAAGTAGCTAAAACCATTAACATATGGTACCACCACCAACAACTGTATCTCCATCGTAGAGTACAACAGCCTGGCCGCGCGTTATTGCACGCTGGGGTTCCTTAAATACAACCTTTATCTCATTCTCTGAAATCTGAGCTACTGTGGCCTGCGCTGGATTATGGCGGTATCTTATTTTTGCCATTACTTCCATCGGCTCAGCTATTTTCTCAACCGATATCAGATTTATATCTTTTGCAATTAGCTCTGATGAGTATAATTCCTCATCTCTTGCAAGCATTACAGTATTATTATCTACATTTACTTCCTTGACATACATAGGCTCATTAAGCGCAATTCCAAGACCCTTTCTCTGACCTATTGTATATCTGATAATTCCCTTATGCCTTCCAAGGACTTTCCCATTAATATCTATGAAATCACCCTCTGGATATTCCTTTCCAGTGTAGCTTTCTATAAACTCGACGTACTTTCCATTTGCTACAAAACAAATGTCCTGACTATCCTTTTTTTCTGCTGTAGCTAGTCCCTGACTTTCGGCAATTTGTCTCGTCTTGTCCTTTGAAAGCTCTGCAAGCGGTAGCTTCACATGCGCTAGCTGTTCCTGAGTCAGCTTATATAAGAAATAGCTTTGGTCCTTGCTTGTATCAGAACCCTTCTGTAGAAGATATCTGCCACTTTTTTCATCATATGTAACTACTGCATAATGACCTGTAACTACATACTCACATCCAAGCTCCTCTGCCTTCTCAAAAAGCTTTTCAAATTTCAAATATCTATTACATTCTATACATGGATTTGGTGTAATTCCGCACTCATAGCAGCCGACAAAATAGTCTACAACCTTTTCCTTAAAATTATCCGAAAAGTCAGCAACATAATGATCTATGTTGAGTCTATCACATACTGCCCTAGCATCCCTGATATTATCATCTGTAACACATGAGTTACTATCATCAAGTGCCAGATTATTTAACCTGTTTGTCAGCTTCATAGTGCAGCCAAGGCAATCAAATCCTGCCTCCTGCATTGCGTATGCTGCTACCGAGGAATCAACTCCTCCGCTCATCGCAATAAGAGCTTTTTTATTTGTATTTATATCATTCATACTATTTTTTAGGTGTCTTTCTGGCCTTAAGCTTAAGCTCTGGCATATATGCAGAAACAGTTGTATTAGCTGGTACTGACTGTGTAAGGAAGGTATTACCAGCAACTACTGATCCCTTGCCGACAACCGTCTCTCCACCTAGTATTGTAGTATTAGCATAAATTACAACATTGTCCTCAATAGTAGGATGTCTCTTAACTCCTGAAAGCTCCTGACCCTTCATGGTAGAAAGCGCTCCCAGTGTTACACCCTGATATATTTTAACGTGGTTACCTATTGTCGTAGTTTCTCCAATAACAATACCTGTACCATGGTCAATAAAGAAATACTCGCCTATTGTAGCACCTGGGTTTATATCAATACCCGTTTTAGAGTGAGCATGCTCTGTCATAATACGTGGTATAAATGGTATCTTTAACTCATATAAAATATGAGCAATTCTGTATATCGAAATAGCATAAATTCCAGGATATGAGAATATAATCTCCTCAAGAGAGCTGGCTGCAGGATCACCTTGAAGCTCTGCTTCTACATCCTTAAGAATAAGCTCCTGTACCTTAGGAAGCTGTTTGATAAACTCAAGTGTCAGCTTTTCTACTGCATCATCGATATTTTCACCGTTATATAAAGGCTCAGATTTATCAGCTGTGCTAGCCTTAGTATCCTTGTCCCTTATGCTGAAAAGTATTGCTATCTTTATCTGTTTATAGAGCTTTTCATATATTATAGAAAGCTGGCTACCTGCAAATGTATCTAGAGGAACAATTGATGTGTTTTCACTACCAAAATAACCAGGAAAAATTAATCTTCTGATTTCATCAAGAATTGCAATAATCTCTGACCTCTTAGGTAGCTTTTCTCCAACACCTATCTCAAAAATACCCTGCTTCGCGTAATTCTTACTGAGCTTTGAAGCTATGCTGTTAATATCTTTTTTTATGTCCATATCTTTCTTTTGTACTCTTTAATTCTTTTATCTATATAGGTCTAAAATAAAATCGTAAACTATATTTTACCACAAAAAAGGCATTCTTTGTATATTATAAGTGGCCATACTGATGTATGACCACGCAATTTATCATAGTTTTTATTTATACCTCTATTTCTCCCGCTAAGACCCTCTTGTAATCCTCGTAGTTTTTCTCAAGAAGAGTTGGGGTATCGAGTCCGTATGGGCATTTGCCCTTACACTTATTACAGTGAAGGCATTTTTCAATAAGCTTCATTTTTTCCTGCCACTCTTCAGTAAGCCATGCTGCTGAAGGAGCTCGTCTAATCATAAGTGACATTCTTGCTGAATTGTTTATTTCAATACCAACAGGACATGGCATGCAATATCCACAGCCCCTACAGAATTCACCTAAAAGCTCACTTCTGTCCTTTTCAATAATAGCCTTTATCTCATCTGTCATTGCAGGAGGGTTATCTATATATGAAATAAACTCATCTAGCTCTGACTCCCTTTGTACACCCCAGATTGGAATCACATTGTCAAACTGGTCTATATATGCATACGCAGCCGCAGAATTAGTAATAAGTCCGCCTGATAGAGCCTTCATAGCAATAAAGCCCATGTTCTTTTCTTTGCACTTTTTTACAAGTTCTAAATCCATCTCAGTTGCCAGATAGCAAAATGGAAACTGCAGGGTCTCATATAAGCCTGAGTCTATAGCTTCATTAGCAACAGATAATCTATGGTTTGTAATACCTATGTGCTTTATTTTACCCTGAGCCTTAGCTTCAAGAGCTGCATCATAAAGTCCACTATCATCACCTGGCTTAGGCACAAATGCAAGATTATGAAACTGATATATATCTATGCAGTCTGTTTTAAGCTTTGCAAGAGATGTCTCAAGGTCCTTCCAAAATCCGTCAGCTGTTGTTGCTCCAGTTTTTGTAGCTATTATAACCTTATCTCTTATACCTTCAAGAGCTTCTCCAAGCTTTTCCTCACTGTCTGAGTAATATCTTGCTGTATCAAAAAAGGTTATTCCCGCATTAAAGGCCTTTCTTGCAAGCTTAACTGCATCCTCTTTTGACACTCTCTGAATAGGTAGCGCACCAAATCCGTTTTTATTAACTGTTATTCCTGTACTGCCTAAAGTAACTGTTGTCATTAGCTAAATAATCCCTTTTTCTTCTTCTTTCCATCAGACTTATCACTTTCGCCCTTAGATTCAGAATACTTCTTTGCTGCATTAAGTGAATCTCCTGTAAGCTCATCAAACTTCTTAAGAAGCTCCTTAGCCTCAGATGAGAGCTTATCTGGAGTCTGTACTACAAGAGTTACGTAGTGATCACCTCTGATATCCTTATTTCTAAGCGATGGGACACCCTTTCCCTTAAGTCTGATTCTAGTGTCAGTCTGTGTTCCAGGCTTTACTTCGTAAATAACCTTTCCATCAACAGTATCAATAAGAATGTCGCCACCAAGTGCAGCAGTTGCGTAGCTTATTGGTGCTGTAGAGAATATATGCATATCCTGTCTTTGGAAAATGTCGTGATCTCTAACGATAACCTGTACTAAAAGATCTCCTCTTGGTCCGCCATTTACACCTGGCTCACCCTTTTCTCTAATACGTACATTCTGACCATTGTCGATACCAGCTGGTACTGTGACTGAAATCTTCTTTCTATTTGCTATGTATCCGGTTCCGCGACAGTCTGTACATTTTTCCTTGATAATCTGTCCACTACCCTGACAGTCAGGACATGTCTGGACATTTCTTACCATACCAAAGAGTGACTGCTGAGTAAATACAACCTGACCCTTACCATCACACTTAGGACACTTTTCCTTGCTTGTTCCAGGCTTTGCACCTGTTCCATGACAAGTCTTACACTCATCCTTAAGTGTTATTTCAAGCTCTTTTTCACATCCGAAAACTGCTTCCTCAAATGTAACATGCACAGCGGCACGAATATTTGCACCCTTCATAGGGCCATTATTACTTCTGCCTCTGCCTCTTCCGCCGCCAAAAAGGTCGCCAAAGATGTCGCCAAAGATATCGCCAAAGTCAGCAGAATTGAAATCAAATCCACCACCGCCCCATCCGGCTCCTCCCTGCTCAAACGCAGCTTGTCCGAACTGGTCGTACTGTGCCTTTTTCTGTGGGTCTGAAAGAACTGCATATGCTTCTGATGCTTCCTTGAATTTCTTTTCAGCCTCTGCATCCCCAGGATTAGCATCTGGATGATATTTTTTTGCTAATACTCTATATGCTTTTTTAATCGCATTCTCGTCTGCATTTTTGTCTACACCGAGAACCTCATAATAATCTCTTTTTGTCTCTGCCATATTTATACCTTAAAACTTTAGGAAGCAGGCGGTCTACGTAATCGAAGACCGCCTACTCTACCCTATTATATCTTTAATTATAGATTATACTTCCTTGTAGTCTCCGTCTACTACATCCCCGTCGAATCCAGCATCTGAAGCACCTGCATCAGCTCCTGTGAATCCTGACATATCAGGGCCAGCGCCTGCTGCACCTGCTGCCTGTGCCTGCTCATACATCTTTTCAAAAAGCTTCTGAGCACCTGTCATTGCCTTCTCCTGAGCAGCCTTTAAGTCTGTTACCTGCTCTGGTGTTGCATTTTCAGCATCGAAAGCATCAACCTTTTCTTTAAGAGCCTTAAGCTCATCCTCAACTGCTGTCTTGTCTGCTGCATCAAGCTTATCTCCAACTTCCTCGATAGCCTTTTCTGTCTGGAAGATGAATGAATCTGCGTCGTTCTTAGCGTCTACAGCTTCCTTTCTAGCCTTATCCTGAGCCTCATACTCAGCTGCTTCCTTAACAGCCTTTTCGATGTCATCATCTGACATTGATGTACCTGATGTAATTGTAATATGTTGTTCCTTACCTGTTCCTAAATCCTTAGCTGAAACATTTACGATACCATTTGCATCGATATCGAATGTAACCTCAATCTGTGGCATACCACGTCTTGCTGGAGGAATACCATCAAGTCTGAACTGTCCAAGTGACTTATTGTCCTTAGCAAACTGTCTTTCACCCTGAACAACGTTGATATCAACTGCTGTCTGGTTATCAGCTGCTGTTGAGAAGATCTGGCTCTTCTTTGTAGGAATTGTTGTATTTCTCTCAATAAGGTGTGTTGCTACGCCACCCATTGTCTCGATTGAAAGTGTAAGTGGTGTTACATCGAGAAGGAGAATATCTGTTGCTGCTGAATCTCCATCAAGCTTACCACCCTGGATAGAAGCACCAAGTGCTACACACTCATCTGGGTTAAGTGCCTTTGAAGGCTCCTTACCTGTAAGCTGTTTAACCTTATCCTGTACTGCTGGGATACGTGTTGAACCACCTACTAAAAGTACCTGTCCTAAGTCTGCATTTGTGATGCCAGCATCCTTCATAGCATTCTGTACTGGGATTGCTGTTCTTTCTACTAAATCATGTGTAAGCTCATCGAACTTAGCACGTGTTAAGTTCATATCAAAGTGCTTTGGTCCCTCAGCTGTTGCTGTGATGAATGGAAGGTTAATATTTGTTGTTGTAGCTGATGAAAGCTCCTTTTTAGCCTTTTCTGCTGCTTCCTTAAGTCTCTGCATAGCCATCTTATCAGTTGATAAGTCTACACCTTCCTGCTTTTTGAATTCATCAAGCATATACTGTGTAATCTTGTTATCGAAGTCATCACCACCAAGGAATGTATCACCATTTGTTGAAAGAACTTCGATTACACCATCACCGATCTCGATAATTGATACATCGAATGTACCACCACCAAGGTCATATACTAAGATTTTCTGCTCTTTTTCATTGTCAAGACCATATGCAAGTGCTGCTGCTGTAGGCTCGTTGATAATTCTCTTTACATCAAGACCTGCAATTTTACCAGCATCCTTTGTTGCCTGACGCTGTGCATCATTGAAGTATGCAGGAACTGTGATAACTGCTGAATCAACCTTCTCGCCAAGATAGCTTTCTGCATCAGCTTTAAGCTTCTGAAGAATCATAGCTGAGATTTCCTGTGGTGAGTACTTCTTGTCATCAATTGCAACCTTTTCATCCTTACCCATTTTTCTCTTGATAGATGAAATTGTCTTTTCAGCGTTAGTAACTGCCTGACGCTTTGCAGGATCTCCTACAAGTCTCTCACCTGTTTTTGTGAATGCTACGATTGAAGGAGTTGTTCTAACACCTTCAGTATTAGCGATAACTGTTGGCTTACCACCTTCCATAACAGCTACACAGCTGTTTGTTGTACCTAAATCAATACCTATTGTTTTTCCCATCGTTTTGTCCTCCTATATTTAGAATTTGTGTATTTTTATATTTAAGCTCGGTTACAATTACTGAACTACTGCAACCATGCTATGTCTAACAACTGAATCACGATACATGTAACCCTTTTGAAGCTCCTGAGCTACAAATCCGCTTTCATACTCATCTGACTCAACCTGCATTACTGCATTGTGGAAATTAGCATCGAATTCTACTCCCACAGCCTCTATAGGCTTAACTCCTGCATTTTCAAGCTCTGTAGTAAGCTGTTTGTATATCATCTGCATTCCCTGAGCTATTGGTGAATCCTTTTCATCCGCAGGTACCGCCTGAAGACCTCTTTCAAAATTATCAATTACTGGAAGTATCTTTTCTATAATTGATTTTGCTCCCATGCCATACATAGCAGCTTTTTCTGTTTCAGATCTTCTTCTGAAATTCTCGAACTCTGCCATCTGACGTTTTACTCTGTCCTCAAGC
>R26__coassemble_1248_pt1 | contig 13065 bp, 16 predicted proteins | sample R26__metabat2_high_PE_058 | metagenome-assembled genome bin R26 | reverse complement strand
GTGCGGAAGATGGGACTTGAACCCACACAAGCGCAATGCTTACAAGATCCTTAGTCTTGCTCGTCTGCCAGTTCCGACACTTCCGCATCTCCTGTTACCAGGCGTTGTCGTTATGCAACCTACGTCACACGCGACTTGATTATATTATCACTACATCAGTTAAAAATCAAGTACTTTTTTATATTTTCCCATTTAAATTTTAGTGAATTTTTGTGTTGTTAGAGTCCCAATTTTCTTCCATCTTCTTAACGGTCTTATATATTCTTTCATTTACTGGTACCGCTACACCATGCTTTTTAGCTATATCGATAACAGTTCCTGCGAACATATCCACTTCTGTTTTTCTCTTTGCAATTCCATCCTGTCGCATAGATGGCACTCCATCTGGATCAAGAGTCTTAAGAATTGCTACATAGTAATCTATATCTGCCTGTGTAAGTGCAACATTTTCTGCATTTGCTATTGCTATTACTTCTTCCATTGCACCTATAAGTGTATCATTAGCCTCAGTACCAGGTGTCAATGCCCCTGAATATGTGGTTTCATACATCATACATGTCTGATTTATACCTACATTCAGCATGAACTTGCCCCACATTCTATATATGATATCTTCATCTACAGTATATGGCATGTTTATATGATCAAATAGCTCCACAACCTTGTTAAGGTTACTCTTATCATCGCCCTTCTTAACTCCAATTCGAAGCTCTCCCATTTTAGTGTAGTTAAGAGAATCTCCAAACCTCATAGCATCCATACCCTGGGCTACTGTATAGATTATATTTTTAAATCCATAACGCTTTCCAATTATTTCCTCACTTGTAATGCCGTTCATTACTGACATAATAATTGTATTGTCTCCAATAACATTTTTCATTGTCTCAAGCGCAGATTCCAGAGCATTATATTTTACCGCAACAATCAATAAATCTGCAGGTGCTGCATTGTCAGAAAGTTCTATATTAAACTTCTTTTCCTCACCACAGATTGTGAATCTTCTTTCCTTATATCTATCATATCTATCTGCATCAACAATAAAGCTTACAGCATCAGCTCCCAGAGTCTTCTGTATCTGATTGCCATATAAAAGCCCTAATGCTCCCATACCTACTATTGCTGTTTTTTTGATCATATTATCTACCTATATTCCTTATCTTGATGACATTGTGCAATGGTGCATTATGTAAATCTATCTATCCTACACATGTTTAAGCACATAGCCTGCACATGCAAATCATGCACTCTAACATTAGTCATTACTTATACTGCTTAGCCATATTTTTAATTTCTGCTCTCATTTTCTTAACAACTGATTCTGGTGCAGTAATCTGAACACCATCTCCTAGTGAGAATATCCAGCCAAAAAACTGAGGGCTCACCTGTACACTAACTCTGGCAGTGAAATGTCCGCTCTTCGTAGGTTTTATGTTAACCTCGCTGCCAAATCTGTCAATAATTATTCCTGCCATGTCATCTCTACACTTAAGTGTAACTGTCTGTTCATCTCCACCGAACATACCAAATATCTTTTTTGAATAGACCGCCATGTCAAGATTCTTAAACAGTTCCTTGCCCTCGCGCTTACTGTCCTCAACCATCTTAACCTTAAGCATCTTATCAACTCGATAGTGTTTTATCTTTTCCTCAACACTATCGTATCCAATCATGTAATAATTCTCATCATCCCAAGTAAGACCCCATGGGCTTATTTCATAAATAGCTCCATCGTGCCTTAATTCTTTTTCCTTATGTGTGTTCCACTGAAAATATTTGAACTGAATTTTCTTGTTCCCGGCAATTGCTCTCTGAATATCGTCAACTGCATAGAATACAGATTCATTTGTAGATTTAATACGATTTGCAACGTACACCTGTCTGTGAAGAGACTTTGCTTCGTGTACACTTGTAAGACTCTCTATCTTCTTTATTAGATTATTAGACTTTTTCTCTGTGATAAATTTCGACGACTGAACTGCATCCACAAGAAGCTTAAGCTCAGAAAGCTCAAAGTCTCTTGAAGCTAGTCTGTATAAATACTCCTTGCCCTCTTTATAGGCCTCGATATCGTATCCAGCCTCTCTTAATATGTCAATGTCAGAGTAAAGGCTCTTTCTCTCTGCCTTAATATCCTCCTCCGAAAGTCCGTCTGCAATCTGCTTAAGAGTTATTCCATGATTCTCATCTGTCATCTCCATAAGCATTCTAATAATGTAAATCAATTTGAGCTTTTGCTTGTCACTTCTAGGCATAGTATTCTCTCCATTTCAAATGCCTCGTGCCTATTACAGTAACGTGATCCAGAAACCCTGATACGATTACAATCATCACATAAGCACTTCGGCTTACCTGCACGGTAATTGGCTACTCCTGTCAAAATATTTGCTACTATTAAAGCTACTATTACCGCATTCATTGCTATGTTCTTCATATCAGACCTCCTGAGTATAATAAACAAATCACTTACGTGTTTTCTATACCTATAATTATACTCATTAGGTGTCCAATAATTAGGACAATCATATCATAGCTGTCTCATCTTTTACAATGCTATTATATGTATTTTATTTAACTAAATCGGATCCTCAATTTAGAAATTCATTTATAATCTCTTCCCAGCCTTCATAGCTGTTAGCCCCTGCAAATGGCTCATCAGTTATTAAATTCCCCTGGTTATCTAATAAATATGTTGCCGGAACATATCCCTGTTCTAAATCGTATATTGAAGCATTTGCTTTTATAATAGGATATGTTATTCCAATTTCCTCTACTAAGTCCCTCGCATCCTGGTCCATGTCAAATGTTGTATAGGCTCCAATAATTAGAAGCCCCTTGTCCTTATATTCCTCATAAAGGTAGTTTAAATCAGGCATTTCATTTACGCAGGGACCACACCACGGTTCCCAAAGATTAAGCATAATAAGCTTGTGATCACTTAACATTTCCGAGCTTACGGGGTTTCCATATACGTCCACTGTATCAAAGGAAATATTAGGGCCTTCACCGATGATGATTTCCCCTTCATCCTTTTCCTCTTCATACATAACTGTTTTATTTACAGCCACTACTGTCTCATCGCTTTCCTCATCTAGCCATTCACAGCCAGTTAATAAAAAGCAGAATGCCAAAATAAGTGGTAGCTTATATATCTTTTTCTTTTTCATATTGATTATCCTCTTTAAAAAAATCTTTTGGAAATCAGATTATATCCCCACTTATATATTGTAGACGCAAGCCACGATAGTCCAAAAGATGCCGGAACAGTAATAAAAAACAGCCAGAAATAGTTTTCGGCACCCGCCGCTACTCTTCTTCCAAGATATGTATAAATCACAGCATTAAAGGCCGCCTGTAATAGGTATATTTCAAGTGAGCAGTTTGATGCACTTTTAAATAAAGTCGCAACTACATTGTTTTTAATAGTAAGGTCATAGAACAAAAGGAATATGCTTACAGCACATACCGCAATAGTAATTGTATTTTGTCCGTTATCAACAGATGCAAAAATGCCAGGAACAAATGGGCCTCCCTTTGCATAAAAAATGGTTATCAAAGAATTTACACCCATGCACAACGCAATAATCCCAAGTAGCAATAGCCTATTCACCTTCGGTCTGTATTCTCTGATATAAGCACCCAGGAAATAGTAGGTTAAAGGATAAATAAACTGAAAATATGACGATAAAACATATAATGTGATCGGATAAATCATTGTTATTGCAATAAATGAAACCACAAGTATTTTGTGCTCTTTTTCATTACACCCATGCCATATTTTATTAAGGAAAGGACAAATGAGCATAAGTCCGATATACATGCCAACATACCAAGCACACTGATAATTTAATAAACTCTGAATTCCCGATTTTAAGGTATGAATCTGCCCGTATACAGCGTTCTCAACAATCATCCTTATCGTACATAATATAAAATATGTAATAAGAATTGGTATTAATGACATATAATGGCTCTTTGAAACAGTTTTATTAACCTTAAAGTAGCCTGTACACATCAAAAATAAAGGGACTGCAGTCATAAATCCCCATCTGAAGAATGTCATTGCATACATTTTATTTGAAATTATTGGAGTCTGATAATATCCAACACTTAAATAAAAGTGTACGCATACCACAAATAATGTAGCTAAAGCCTTTATTATATCTAAACCATTTTCTCTTGTCTTCATCATATTTATAGTATACCACATCCATACTCTATAATAGTTACCTTGTTTAAAAATACATACCCATAATGTAATAATCTAACCTAATAATAATCAAAAAACATGGTCCAATATTTGTCCAAGTATAGTCTTTATTATATGAAAAAGAAATATATCTCGTTTCGTCACATCGTGACATTTTTGTGATTTATTTTTGCTAAAAGTGTTGCATATATCTAGGTAATGTGACATAATAGTGTTAGCTAAATATGATATATTTTCTATAAAAATTAATTTGTTTGTTTTATGAAAGGAGGATGAACATGAAAAAGACAACATGCGTTTTGTCATCGGCACTCGCTGTTCTCTTGGTTCCTGTTTGTGCTTGCATTATTTATATCAGCGGAGGAAACGCTGGAGTTGATGATTTAAAAGCTCTAAGATCTTCAATTGATATGGCAACTGAGGATTCAGTATTTTTAGATGATGAGGCAATCGCCTTAGCCGATACTTCAGGTGCTAGTACATCTCTTAGAAGTGAGGCAATGAGAGCTTTCAATTTGGTTAACTCAGAGCGTGCAGCCAATGGCCTTCCTGCTCTTGTATGGGATAACAACCTTGAGTCTACTTCAGCAGTACGAGCTCAGGAATGTTCAGTTTCATTCTCACATACTAGACCTAATGGAAAGGCATGGTACACAGTTAACAGTAAGATCATGGGTGGTGAAAACCTTGCTTACGGTTACTACGATGCTAACTCAGCTCTTAATGCTTGGATGGACAGCCCAACACACAGAGAAAACATTCTTTGGCCAGAGTTCACAAAGATTGCTATTTCAGTATATGCAGCCGACGATGGAACTTATTACTGGGCACAGGAATTTGGATACTAAACTTTCCAATAAAAATAAACGCCTAGCACTTGTGCTAAGGCGTTTATTTTTATTACTATTTATTAATCTTCTTTGCCACACCAACTGCAACTGAACCAGGGCCAATATGTGCCCCAATACTTAGTGACAGTGGATAGTATCCAACTTCAAATCCCTCAAACTCGTCTGCAACAATTTTTCTCCATCTCTCACATTCTTCTTTCGACTGCATTGTTCCTGCAGTGAAAACAATAAGCTCATTAGGACCCATTCCCTTGAATCTAGTTTCTGCGTCATGCTTAATTGCATCTAAAATCTTAGACTCGCATTTGTTCATTCCTCTAACCTTGGCGAATGCATCAAGCTTGCCTCCCTGAATAGTAAGAACTGGCTTTATTCCAAGGGCTGTACCAAGGGCTGCACCAGCAGGTGTAACTCTGCCACCCTTTTTCAAATATTCAAGTGTATCAACAGCTATATAGATACTTGCATCATACGCTGTTTCCTCAAGTCTTTTACAAATATACTGGGCATCAAATCCTGCCTCAGCCATTTTCAAGGCATCATATACTGACTGTGTCTGAGTACCAGAAATTCTGTGGTTATCAGCAACCTGCACCATACCAGAATAATCGTCCACTAACATCTTTGCTGTATTACATGCCTCAGAAAGTCCACTGGACATAGGAATATAAACAATCTGATCATATCCAGAAGCAAGTATTTTATCCCAAAGCTCTAAAACCACTCCTGGAGCTGGCTGTGAAGTAGACACATCCTTATTCTGCTTAAGAGCATCATAAAACATCTCTGATGTAAGATTTACATCTTGAATATAGTTTTCTCCATCAATAATAACTGGCATGTCCATGAAAAAAATGCCTGCCTGCTCTGCTGTTTTTCTAGTAAATGTACTGTTAGCGTCAGTAACAACTGCAACCTTCATTATTAGTATCCTTCCCGAATCAGTCGACTCTCTTTGCTCCCCAGAAGAACAGAGCTACTGTTCCTGGACCTGTGTGTGAACCGATTGTCGTACCAATATAATTAATTACAACCTTACCCTTAAGGTTTGGAATTCTCTCTTCAATAATATCTGCAAGTGCTCTAGCATCCTCGTAACATGCTGAATGATTGATGATGCACTCCTCATTATAGTCAGCACCATTGTTACAAAGCTCTAACATCTTATCTGCAGTTGCAGCTATAACCTTTTTCTTTGTTCTGATTTTGGCTCTTGGAATAAGTCTTCCCTCATAGTCAACATTAAGTAAAGGACAAATGTTTAACATGTTTCCAAAGAATCCTGAAGCCTTTGAAACTCTACCGCCCCTAACAAGATATGTTAAGTCTGTTGGGAAAAACCAGTGATTAGCCTCAAGCTTGTGTTCCTCTGCCCATGCAGCAAGCTCATCAATTTCCATCCCTGCATCACGAAGGTCAGCAAGCTTGTTCATTACAAGACCAAATCCTCCACATGCTGCTAAAGAATCTATAACATATATCTTTCTATCAGGGAACTCTTCTCTCATATTTGACTCAGAAATCTTAGCTGAGTTAATGGCACCAGAAATTCCACCAGATAAAACAAGGTGAATAATATCCTTACCCTGCTCTAAAAATGGTCTAAAGTAATTATCATAGTCTGTGGCATTTGGCTGAGATGTTCTAGTCATTTTGCCTTCTTCCATTGCCTTATAAAAATCATCAAATGGAATTGACTCACCCAAGTCATCTTTATACTGTTTTCCATCAAGCTCAAAATTAAATAATAAGAATTTAATATCTCTTGCGTCAAACTGCTCCTGTGTTAAATCTGCTGTTGAGCAACAACTTAATACATAATCTGCCATTTTTCCCTCCTGACAAGTAAAATGTTAATACTAATTTGAATGTGTAATCATCTTTGCTATTGTGGCAAAATCAGCCCCAGCAGGGATTGTATATGATCCCGTGGATATTCTATGATCATATCCATTACTACACAAATATTTATCAAAAGATGCCGCACTATCAATAACGCCTGCACCCTCTAAAATTTTCGCAACTCTGTCTGAAGAATATCCACCTTCAATTCGTAAATTATAGGGAGTATTTAACCCTTTTTTATTTACAACAACCTGTGGCTTCTCTGTCTCTTCAGTCTTCTTAACCTCTTCTGCCGGCTTCTTAGCTTCCTCTGACACCTGCTCGTCTGTTTCCTTAGTCAGTTCCTCGGTCTTTGCAACCTCCTCAGTCTTCTTGGCCTCATCCTCAGACTCTGCCTTTTCTTCAGGCTTCTTGACTTCTTCTACTACCGCCTGCTCATCATTTGGCTTAGCCTCTTCAGGCTCGTTCACTGCCTCTTCGGTCTTCGTATCCTCTGGCTCCTCAGCCTCTGCCTCCTCAGCCTTTTTCTCCTCAGTCCCTTTAAGAGTAGTGCTTTCGTCCACCATACCGAGTTCTTTGGCTCTTGATCTGATTTCAGCATCCGACAATGTTCTATTTTCCACCTTAGTGCCAAGAGACAAAACAAGTGCTGCCACTATAAGTCCCAGGCCCAGGCCTCTTAAATACATTCTTAATTTCATTTTATCTAAACAAATCTATTACCAGCTGTACTTCGCCTACTCCGAGCGAAAGCTGTCTTGCAATATCAACAACAGGTACGCCTTCAGCATTAAGCTTAAGAATCATCTGGTTGTTATTTGACACATTATTAAATGTAGTATTCTTTTCTAATATTTCAAACTCTGTGAGCTCTTTTTCTTCTATAGCTTTTTCTTCCACTACTTCCTTAACTACGGGCACTACAGGCTCTATATCATTTGGTGTATAGCTGTCTAAGTCTGCTGCCATACTGAAAAGTGATTCTTGAGGTGCTATATCATTTACATCAAATTTCAATTCGCTCTGGCTATCATTTTCCTTATTATCAAAAACATTATCCGCCTTAAAATCCTGATATGGCTGCGCAACATTTGCATTAAGCTGTGCATTTGCATATGCTTCAAAATTCATGCTTGCAGCTGCTGCCACTTCATTTGCTGCATTTGCAACATTTGTCGCATACACAGCTGTGTCACTTGCAGTTTTTGTTGCGTCAGAAACCTCTTTAACTGCTGCCTCTGCGTGTCTTACAGTATTTTTAATGTCTGTCTGCTTGTCATTAAGCATGTCATAGAGGAAGAGAACCTCTTTGTGATTTTTATCTATTTCCTCCATAATAGTAGTAGCATACTCACTAACAGCCATTATTTTTTCATTAGTTATTTTCTCAAGAGCTCTCTCACTCTTTTCCATACCAAACTCAACGGTTTCATTTGTCGCTTCATTTACTCTAAGCTTCATTCCATCAAGTTCAGTCTCCATAAGTCGGCGAATCTGCTCCTGTTTTTTTGCAATATCCTGTTTACTCTCTCTGTCGCCCTTATCTGGGATAAAAAAACTGACTGCAAATATCAGAATTCCTATCACTAATAGAGCTATTCCTGCAGGTGTCATTAGCGGCTCCTTTATACCATCATGTTGAATCCCCCGGGACTTTTCTTTACTACTACTCCGTCCTCAGGCTTTTCCTTCTTAATAATTCTATTATTGTAGTATTTGTTTCTTCCCTCTTCCCTTGCATCGTGATGTGTATCTGATTTATTAGAATCCTGCGATGCAATTACAGTGGAATGTTTCTCTTCACTTTGAGACTCAACGACTACCTGACTATTTTGGTAATTCACCTGGTTCCTCGTTTCATCTCCATGATTTATCATGTTAACATTCTGCGTCTGGGCAACAATCCCATTAGCCATAATTGGTGATATCATATTGCTTTAATCCTTATATCAGCGCCCTCACTGACAAATCTTGAATGTGTAGTCAGTGTTGCTATACGCTTTGATACCTCATTAATAGTCATAAAAGTTCCTGGGTAAACATTTCCAGTAACAATAACAGCTGAGTCCATTGGCATATCATCTATTTCTGCAATTGCAGCATCATATTCCTCGTTCAGCTTTTTATAATCAACTGTAGCCTGCTTGTATTCCTCTGTCAGCTGCTTTAAATATCTTGTCTGATCCATTGAAAGCTGACCATTTTCTTTTAACTTTTTAGTAAGTGATGCAAGCACCGGCACCAGCTTGTCGATGTTTTCCTTGGCCTTTTTAATCTCACCCTCAAGTTCCTGAGCTCTTAGCTTGATTTTAGGATCCACGCCAACATCAATATTTGTATCGCCACCCATCTCTGAGCCGATTGTAACAGCTGTAATATTTCCCATGGCCTTAACATGTCCACCTACTATACAGCCCTTCTTTCCAGAAACTGATATATCTCCAGATGTAGTGACGTCACTGTGCATTATTGCCTCTGATGTAATGTTTCCACCTGCAACAATTGTACCGTTCTCTACGAATTTTAAAACAACATTTCCGCCGGCATCTATTTTACCCTTGCCCATTCCATTGAAGCCTCTGGCAATAATTACATTTCCTGTTGCCTCTATTTCAGCGCCTTCAACAACACCCTTTACTTCTACGTCGCCCTGAGCCTTAACCTTGAATCCGGTTTTAACATTACCCTTTATTAAAATATTTCCAACATAATCAATATTTCCGGTTGATGTATCTACGTCAACCACCTCATATACATCAGAAACAAAAACCTTATCATCTACTAACGAAACATGTCCATCTACATTTGCAATAAGTGATAATCCATCCTCTGATAGAGAGATATTATTTGCAAATTTTAGCTTTGCAGTTCTTACTTCTCTTGGAAGTACTCTCTCTCCAGTTACACGCATACCATTTTTACCCTTATCTTCAGGGGTAAGTGTTGCGAGTACCTGGCCTTTTTTACACTTTGAAATTGTTTCCAAATTGAAAAAGTCTACACTACCATCCTCATTAAGAGCTGGCTTTGTATTAGGATTTGTATTGAAAAAATATTCTATAGATGCGTGCTTTCCCTCTGTTACAGGAATTCCCTTAGCAAAAACATAATTAAAGCAGTACTGTCTGTTAGCTATAAAAGCTGCTATATTCTTTTCAAGTGGCTCTACAACTATGCCCTTGTGCTTTAAATCATTAATAATCTCAGCAGCTGATGTCAGCTGGCCACCATTTGATGGAGGATAAAATCTGCATACTGCCATCATTTTATCTGGTGTAAACATTAGCTTGAAGTACTCATTTATTGCAAAGCCTGTGCCCTCACACAATAAAATGTCCTTCTGCTCAGTTACATTTCCCGCCTCAATCATGTAATCTGTACTATCAGGAGAAATCTTGTTAAATGTCAAATACTCCTGCAGTTCCTTAACATTAATAGACTCCCCTCCAGCTGATGCAGGGAAGAGTCTTAAATATGTCTTACCATTTTCCATTATTATTTGAAAATAACTGTTTTTGTTAGCCATACTTTCTCCTAATTTGCTGTAAGAACCATATTGACATACGGACCAAGTTTAATTTTCATTTTATTCAAGGCCTTAGTATGAAGCTGTGACACTCTGGATTCAGAAACCTCTAAAATATTACTTATTTCCTTAAGTGTAAGCTCCTCATAATAGTAAAGAAGAACAACCTTCTGTTCCTTTTCTGTAAGAGTCTGAAGTGCTTCTGCAAGCATCTGCTTAAGCTCTTCTCTCTCAATGTTCTCCTCAGGTCTTTCTACCTTAGCAGCAGTAACACCTCCGTCTGAAATATCACTTCCAGACTCTACGAATTCATCAAGAGAAACAATACCTGTTACCTTCATCTGTGACTGCCAGTCATCATATTCAGCACCGCTAATACCAAGTGCCTCTGCAATTTCCTCATCTGTAGCAGTCTTACCTGTTCTTAATTCAATTTCTTTTATAGCATCTGAAATCTTACGCTGTCTCTGACGAACAGTACGAGGTATCCAGTCCATTTTTCTTATCTGGTCTAAAATAGCACCTCGAATACGTAGTGACGCATATGTTTCAAATTTAACTTCCTTTTTAGGATCAAACTTATCAATTGCATCAATAAGTCCAAAAACTCCATATCCAACGAGATCATCATACTCAACATTGTATCCTAAATACATAGCAAGTCTGCCCGCAACCAATTTTACGAGCGGAGCATACTCAAGTATGATTTTTTCTCTCAGCTCAGCGGTAGGATGCTTATCATATTCCTGCCACATTTTAAGCTTTCCGTTATCGTCCATTCCCTTCTCCGTTAATTAAAACCCCTCAACATGTTTGTAATTAAAAAATTCCAAACTATTCATTATTTCCCTGGGAAGCTGCCATTTCCTGAACAAGACTTCCATCATCAGAGACTACACTACCATCCTCAGCAGTTTTTTCAATGACAGAACCCTCATCTGCCTCAGCCTCTGTTTCCTCCTCAATAGGAGGAATATACTTTTCAAACAAATGTTTAATAAAAAGTCCCATAAACAGAAAAATGAAGAAGACCGCTAAAAGTATTTTTAACGTCTTTTCCAATTCATATCCATTAATATAGGTCACTATTACTGTCACCGCGCACCCTAGAAGGGTCACGATGGCAGGTACACTTTTTGTTTTTTTCATTATATTGTCTTTTCTGGCTTTCCAACGGCCTTGATTAAATAATCGCCAGTTTCAGGATAAAATACAACTGTACGTCCGTAATTAAGACCGCAATCCTCTGCAAGAATTGGGATTTTCATCTCAGCTAAGATTTTACGTACAGCCTTTGCATTTCTCTCTCCAACGGCCATCATTTCATTTCCTGTGCCCTGGAAGGCGAACATCTGGGCTCCCCCAGCTATTTTGGCAACCAGCTTATTTCTATTTGCCCCAGCCTTAACAAGCTGGTTAACAAGCTCTTTTGTACCTGTATCAGCAAATTTTGGTATATTCACTGTTTGTGAAGTTATCTGAGTGCTATCTGGAAGCATAATATGTGCGAGACCTCCTATTTTTGTAAGAGGATCTCTAATGGCTATTCCGACACATGATCCAAGTCCAAGTGTCGTCACCGCGTCCGGTGCCTTACACACTTTTAGGTCTGCCATTCCGACCTTTATCGTCTGACCCATTTGTTTATTCCACCAATACTATTTTTTTACATTCCTATTGAAGTTAATATCTTATCATATGAATCAAGATCAGGTACTAACACAAAATATCCCTCAAGCTTTACATCATCTGTAAACTCTGTCTTTATCAGAAGCATCTTGTCTCCCAGCTCTGCAAATTCAATTGCTGGTACTGATAAAATTGCCTCACACATATCAATACAAAGTGATGGAACCGTTGCATCAATCATCATATTTGTAAGTGATGAAAGTGATGAAAGGTAAGAACCTGTAATGATATTTCCAATTTCCTGAAGAGCTGAAATTTCCATTTCGCTAAATGGTTCATCAGGATTTGACTCCATGCCCATAAGCTTTGAAACCAAAACTCTTGCAGACTTTTCCTCAAGAAGAAACATAATACTTCCTGTGATATCACCCTTTATTTGCTGGTAGATACCTGCCATTATTGTTTCCTCGCCGCCCATTTCTTCCCCAATTTCCTTAAATTCCATGAGGTCTACTTTAGGAACATGCATGTCTACCTTAGTATTAAGCATAGTAGCTAATGCTGTTGTCGCATTGCCTGCTCCAATATTTCCAATTTCACGGAGGACGTCAAAGTAGACACCCTCCATGTTATTTAAATCAATTTTTGCCATACGTTAATCCTTTAGACTAATTCTTTCTCACTAATAACTGCATTCAAGTCAAGAAGTGAGATAAGTCCCTCCTCAACCTTTCCTACTCCAAAGATAAATGTAGCTTCGGCCTTGTTAGAGTTTCTTGATACCTCATCAATACTTCTCTCATCAAGAGATACAACCTCCTTAACCTCGTCAACAACTATTCCGATTGGAGCATTGTTTTCAAGCTTTAAGATGATAATTCTTGACTTATTTGTGATTTCATCATCATCAAGTGCCATCTTAATACGGAGGCTCATTACTGGAACTACTTCACCACGAAGGTTAATAACTCCCTTGAAATATGGCTGAGCATGTGGCACTCTTGTGA
>R26__coassemble_1226_pt1 | contig 13229 bp, 1 predicted proteins | sample R26__metabat2_high_PE_058 | metagenome-assembled genome bin R26 | reverse complement strand
AATATCGAGTATACATTTTTTGTCTTCTACACTCTCCCCGAGCACTATCGGATTTGTAATCTCACACTTTTCAATCTCGGATTCATCAATCCCAAGTAGTGCCCCAACCAGATTTCTTAGCACATCCTCCCTTTCCTGCATTACTGCTTTAAACATGTAGTCATTTGACATTCCGTAAAATCTTTCCATCTTATTTCCTCCTGTGATATGAGGCAAATATTTCTGGAAAGTAGTTCCACTTGTCTGTGTGTCGATATCTTCATTTTCATCCCAGAAATACTGCCTATTGATTTGTTATAAAAGCATGAATTCCCAAGATATGATCAATATGATGATCGACACGCCCTGACTGCTACAGTTTGATATGTAGTAGAGCGAAAAGAAACGAAAAAATATGCTTTGTGTAAAGTATATCATTCCGCCAAAAGCATAGCAATATGAATATAAATAATATTCACCACTAATATCGAATCGCATAACAAAGCCCGGTGAGAAATCACCGGGCTTCAAAATATGTATTGCTTAACTAATTTTATTATCTAGCAGCGTTTCTCTTTCTTCTAGCGTTTGCTATGAATACTCCTACGATTGCGCCTACGCTTGCAAGGAGGAGAAGCATCCATAAGAAGATATTAGCTGCATCACCTGTTACAGGTCCAAGTCTCTCACCGAGAACTCCTGACTTAGGAGCCGCACGTACACCAAGAACTCCTGATAATACGCCACCATCACGTCTACCTCTGTCTCTTCTCTCACCTCTTACTTCGCCACGTCTTGGTGGTGTTGGAGGTAATTCAGGTGTTGTTCTGTTTGTAATAGTACCAAGATCATATACCATGTCTCTTCTACCATCCTCACCTATTGTAAATGAGTAAACAAGAACATCTCCATTAGTATCTCTATTAATTTCATATCCATCTGGAGCCTGTACCTCTACGAAGTAGTAGTCATCCCATGGAAGTTCATCAACATAGATCATACCTGATGCATCAGTTGTGTATGTTCCAACTCTGTAGTATACATCTCTATAAATCGTTGATGCAATTGCTGCTGATGCAGAAGTTGGTGTCTTAGCATAAAGCTCGAATACTGCACCTGCGAGTGGTCTTGATCCATCCGCATTTGCCTTTCTAAGTCTTACTGAACCTGCTTCCTTTGTATTAAGAGCTGTCACCTCTACTACAGCACCATCCTCAAGAATTGAGAATGCAAATCTCTCTCTGCTAAGAATGTATCCAGCAGGAGCTGTAATTTCTGTAAAGTAATATGTACCATAAGGTAACTCACTAACTTCAAGCTCTCCACGTGCATTAACTGCAAATCTACCATTAGAGCTTCTCTCAGAGTATATATATGATCCAGCTGTTCCAGCTGCGTAAATTCTAGTACCGTCCTGTTTGTACAGTGCGAATTCAGCTCCTTCAAGAGCCTCTCTTGTACTAGAATCGAGCTTACTAAGTCTTACAGATCCAACGATTCTTTCGTCTCTCATCTCTACAACAGTAGTTGCACCTTTCTTAAATTCAAAGGTCTGATCTGGAGCAATCTTATATCCAGCAGGAGCACTTAATTCACGTAATGTGTATGTAGCCCCCATCTTCACCTTAGTAACATCTACTACATGTGCAGATACCCCTGATACCCATCTGTCAACTTCATTACCCGCAGCATCAAGAATTGCAAGTTCTGCACCTTCAAGAGATGACCCTGTTAATGCATCAACTTTCTTAATAAGAAGTTCTCCATAGGTGTTATAGAAATCATATACCTTATTCTCTACTATCTCTTCTTTCTCACTAAGGTATCCTGGCACATCTACTTCCTCTACCCTATAGATAATCTTCTCCCCAGTTGTAGTATAAGCAGGAAGCTTCTTGCCATTAGCCATCGTCTCAAACTTATACTCGTAGTTAGTAGCCGCATTCACCTTAGCTGTGTTAATAACTGTTCCACCAACACCGACGTTACTTGCATAAAGGATAATTGTAGCCTCACGACTGTCAAGCTCTGCCTGAGTTGCGTTTGCAGGTCCACCTACCCAATGCTTCTTACCAGAAATCACTACATATTCTGGCTTGTAGTTTGTAAAGTCAAATGTTGATACTGTGTATATGTAACCACTATTGTCTTTCTTAATTGTATAATCATTATCCTGTTTCTTAGCAGTTACTACAAGGTTAAGCTTGTTTGAACCAGCATCTGGCGCTGTAACTGTTACACTAATATCGTATACAGTATTATCATATACAACACCATCGCCTATCTTTTCAGCTTCTCTTATCTTATATGCAAATGTCTTTCCAATGTCCTTCTGTGTAAACTTGAGTTCGTCTATAACATTGCCCTGTGCATCTACTCCTAATACGTATTCACCGTTTTCCTTAGGGTTAGCATTTGCTATATTCTTACCCTTCTGAACATCGTAAAGATCTATCTGGAACTTAGTTAGGTCAGCTCCTGTAATATAGCTCTTTGAATCCTCGTACTGCTTTAAGTACTTGATACCATCAAATAGGATTTCAGCCTCAGCTTTATATTCATTAGTAAAGCTGAAGTAGTCTGCTCTATTAGCGTCACTACCTACGAAGAAATCATATCCTTCTGCTGCGCCACCATTAAGAACACGCTTAACTCCACCTAACTCATCAGTAGCACTCTTATTAGGTACAGTAGCTACAAGAGTTCCTTCACCGTCATCTTCAACATTTACTGTTATGCTGTAGACAGTTTCATCATACTTGACACCTGGAGTCTTATCATCATCTGCTGGTATTACTTCTCTAATCTCATATGTATGAATTCCAGTATCATCGATATTCATTGAAGGATCGAATTTATATGTAAGCATTGCTAAATTCTTAAAGCTTACAACACCATTTTCATTTGGTACTTTTATAACTGTATCAGGAGCTCCTGATGTTGTTTCCTTAATACTAAACTCAAATCCACTTGCAAGTTCTTCTGGACCATCAAATCTCTTAGTGCCGATAAGGTCAATCTTACCGTCGGCTACGTATTCATTAAAGAATGCAAATACATAACTATCTTTAAGCTTTTCTTCAATATTATGTTCCTTGAACTTCTGAGTAAGTCCTTCAAGAAGATAATCCTTATTAACGTCTACCTTAAGTGTTCCATCTCCATTATCAGATACTCTTACAGCTATTGTATAAGCCTGTGTATCGTATTTGATACCATTCTTCTTTTCATCTACTTCCCTAAATTCATATGTGTAATTTCTAACACCTGTCTCAGGATCAATATCTGAAAGCTTATACTTAAGGAACTTATCTCCACCCTTTGATATTACACTGTCACTTGAAAACTTAATGCTATTTCCCTTATTTTTAACTGTATATGAATGATCCTTAACAGTCTTATTATTACCATCAACCTCTCTAATTTCGAATGAGTACTCATCATCTGCTAAGCTCTTTCCAAAGAGTTCCTTAAATCCTTCAGGATCCCACTGGCCTTCAGCATCATAAACATTAGTAAATACTAAATCATCGTTTTTCTCGCCAATGCCAAATAATGGTTCCTTCTCGCCAAGCTTCTTGATTATTAATTCCTTTGCAATTCCATCAACGTTTGCAGTAAGCTTAATTGTTAAGCTGTACATATCATTCATTGATGTCACGTTAGGGCTCTTCTTTGCATCAATAGCCTGTTCTACTACCGTATACTTAAGTTCAACTGTCTTATCGTATTTTCCAGCTGCATTCTTAAATACTTCCTGGTCAAACTTCATAGTAGGGAATGTGAATGCACCTGTTGCAACACCATTCTCATCCATGTCGTCAGCTGCATTTGAAGCAACCATTTCATGTCCATCATTAACAAGAATCTTATCTCCATCCATGATAGCAAATGAGAATTCCTTATCCTTAAGATCTCTGCCCTCTAACTTCTTAAGACCAGAAAGTGGAATTACAACTTCTGCATTGTACGCATTAGTAAACTTAATTCCTGTTGCTCCACTTACTTTACCATCCGCAACCTTTGTGTATGAAGGTGTAATAGTAAGTGCCTGTGTTGTCTCATCAACATCAACATTAACTGTTACATAGTAAACTGTATTATCAACAGCTGTTCCATCCGCTGTAGCAGTCTCCTCTACCATGTAATAATATGTGCCAACATCATTCTGAGTAAACTTAATAGCTGTAAAGTTAGTTGTGACGTCTGTATTAACAATTGTTTCTGTATGTCCGTCAGCTTTTGCTACAGCCTGAGCACCTTCTGAAGGAACTTCTGTGATTTCAGTAAGCTTATATGTATACTTACCATTCTCATAATTCTTTCCTTCTACTGATTTTTCTACTGAAGGAGCCCATGTATTCTCATCTTCATATGTATTAGTAAAGTTCATATCATCTACTGATACGCCCTTATCTGTTGATCCAACAGCTGTCATTTTACCTGTAACAGTGTCAAGATCAAGAGTTACTGTAACTGTATATACCTTCTTATCATACTTAATATGAGAATCATGTTCTTCTGGCTCAAACTCTTCTACTGTATATGATTTAGTAGTTGTGTATGTGCCATCCTCAGCATTGTATACAAGGTCATCCTGTGTATAGTTCAGTTCATCAACGGCTTTAAGACCATTATGCTTAAACTCATATTCACCTCTACCGTTAACTGTCCTATCAGCTATCTTCTTTCCTGAAGCATCCCTAAGAATGAATGTATATTCGCCCTTCTTAATCTTATCTGACTCAAATCCACTAAGCTTCTTCTCACCGCTTAAGTCGATGTATGCAGAAGCTTTGAAGTCATTAGTAAATGTCTTAGAGCCTGTCTCTTCAACCTTCTCAGCTACAAGCTTTCCATTCTTAACTGCAACCTTGACCTTAGCTGTATATTTTTTATCTGTGTAGTCAACACCTGCAACATTTCCACTATCCTCAGTGATTTCGAATTCGTAATCACCAACCTCAGTCTGGTCAAATTCAATGTTGCCAAAGTCTACTACTGTACCATTATTTACTACTGTCTTTTCTTTTGAAGCAAATGCCTTTATTGTCTCACCAGCTGTCTGCTTAAGAGTGAAGCTAAATTCACCATTATTAAGATGTCTTCCTGTAAGCTCCTTCGCAACAACAAATGGAACTGATGCATCATCCGTGTACTCGTTAACAAATGCAACTTTTCCGTCTCTTCCATTTGTCACAGTCTGCTTGAATGAAAGCTCTCCCTTGCCTGCATCTTGAACAGTTATTGCAACATTTATTATTGCTGGATCGTAGTCAATATGTTCATCTTTTTCATCACCGTCTGGAATAACTTCCTCTACAGTGTAGTTATATGTATGTCCAATATCATCCTGTGTGAACTTAAGGATATCTGTTCCTTCTCCACCAAACTTGAAGCTTCCATCTGCAGCATTTGGAACTGTAATTCCATCTGTTGGAAGGTTATATCCTTTAAGGACGAATTTGAACTCACCTTCGCCTAAGTCTCTTCCTGTAAGAGTCTTAGTACCTTCGATTTCTGTCTGGCCATCTGCTTTATATGTATTTGTAAACACAAATGTAGCTGGAGCACCTTCAACAAGTGCAGCATTATCTACCGAATACTTTACTGTAAGCTTAGATGAATCATTTAACACTTCTACATGAATATTGTATTCTGTGTCATCAAAGTCGTAACCAGTATAATCTTCATCATCATCCTGTGGGATTTCTTTAATTACATAGTTATATTCCAGCTTATCCTTGTATGACTTAGTTGTTTCATCATAGAAATCAGCTAACTTATATACCTGAGTAGTGAAGTCCTTAACTTCTCCTGCCTTAGCAGTTACTATCTCAGCAGGGTCGATGCCTGTACCAGATAACTCAAATGTAAATTCAAGGTTATCAGCATCAACCTTATTCTCTACTACCTTCTTAACTGACAATGGTAATCTGTTATCTGCAATATATGTATTTGTAAATACTACTGCATCAGCTCCAACAACCTTCTTTGAAGCTGTCATTGTTCCGTTAAGGTTATCAGTAAGTGTAACCTCTACCTGATATACTTCCTTAGAGTAAATAATCTTAGAATCAGTTCCTTCAACCTCAGAAACTGTGTATGTGTATGTCTCTGAAGTCTTACCATTTAAATCTTCGAATGTATACTCAATTGGAGCAAATGCGAATGTAGCATCAGACTTAGTAGATGCTTCTACACCTGCTTCTGGAAGCTTAGGTCCAGTAAGTACAAATGTAAATTCTCCTGCACCTGCCTTTTCTGTTCTACCAGATACTACCTTGCTACCATCAATAATAACTGAATCACCAGTTGTTCTATATGAGTTTGTAAACTCAACTGCAGCTGGAGTACAAAGTCCATACTTCTCATTAGAATTTGGCTTGTTAACTTCAGTAGAAGTTACTGTCTTTCCATCGAGAAGTGTTGATACTGTAAGAACGCCTGATCCATTATCAGTAACTGATACTGTAGCTTTATGCTCGATAGTATCATATGTATAACCTGGTTTCTGCTTATCTTTAGTAGGAACTACTTCCTTAATTGTGTACTCGTATGTTCCTGGCTTTGTATATGTAATTTCTGTAAAGTTAACAGTTCCATTTACATCATTTTCAAGTGTCTCATTTACAGCAGATCCATCTTCCTTCTTTCCAGAAATATTGAATGAGAAATCTCCTGCACTAAGAGTTGCTCCTGTCAATGTCTTATGCGCACTAAACTTAACCTTACCTTCTGCAACATATTTGTTTTCGAAAGCAACGTTCTTGTCTGCGCTTTCACCTGTAAAGAGCTCCTTAATTGAGTTCCATACAAGTGTAAATATTGAATGCTTTTCCGGTTCAGATCCGGCCTTTACTGCAGACCAATCTGTCTCAATTACACCCTTGCCATTATCCTTAAGAGTTACCTGTACGTTATACACAGCCTTGTCGTATGTATAACCAGCTGGCACGTTTGCAGGAACCACTTCACGGATTGTATAGTACTTAGCGTACTTACCGCCTTCAATTGCATGGCTATTATCATTATTAAGATCAGCCTGAGTGAATGAAAGCTCTGGGAATGTAACTACTGCATCAACGCCTGCCTTTGCTGCTGAAACAGGTACTGCTGGGCAAACCAAATCGCCCTTTTCATCACGAAGTTCAAAGCTGAACTGACCTGTAGTCATGTCTCTACCTGTCAGCTTCTTCTTAGCCTGAAGTACTACCTTACCATTAGCTGTGTACTTGTTCTCAAATATTACCTCTGCTGCTGGAACCTCTTCACCCTCTGAGTTCTTATATACTACAGATGTAGTAAGCTCATCATCATTAGGTGTAACTGTAACCTCTACATTATATACAAGGCTTGAATACTCAAATCCATCAATCTTCTGACCAGCATTAGTTTCTCTAATCTGATACTTAAATGTAGTTTCAATAGGATTTCCCTCAGCATCCTTATTGAGCTGATCACGCTTATAATCAAGCTGCTTGAATATAATGTTACCTGATGTATCATTCTTCTTTGTATCAACTACATTATTCTGCTCATCATATAACTTAAACTCAAACTGCTCATCCTTAAGCTCACCAAAGTCAACAGTCTTCTTAGCCTGAACTGCAGCCTTACCTGGGGTATTATATGTGTTAACAAATGTTCTTGCATCATTATCAGTTGTCACAACAGCCAATAATGTTCCATCTCCGTTGTCTGTTACAGAAACTTCTACATTAAATTTAGTTGTGTCATTTGTGATGCCTTCAACAGTTCCAATCTCTTCAACCGTATACTTATATGTACCTGGCGCTGTATACTCAATTTCATCGAATAAATATTCACCTCTATTATAAAGGCCATCTTTATTTATTGACTTTGTCTGAAGTGTCGCACCGGCCTCATTCTTAAGAACTGCACTAAATACTCCACTATCAGCATCAGTAAACTTCTTACCTACAAAACTCTTGAATCCACCAAACTGAGCAGAACCTTTTGCTTCATATGTGTTAATAAATTCAGCCTTACCACCTTCGTAAACAGCTGTAGGTGAAAGTGAACCATCAGAATTTCTTACAACAGTAACTGTTACCTTCTTCTCAGTTTCATCATAGGTATACCCTTTTACCTTATTCTCAACCTTTTCTTTAATGTAATATACAAAATCTTTAGTTGTTAAATATCCACCATTTCCATTAGAAAGGTCACTAAGAGTATATTTAATAGCATTAAATGTTATATCTCCCTTGGCATCATTCTTTTCAACATAACCGTCTCCAAGAGGGTTGTGATCCTTATCAAGGAGTTCGAATGTAAACTGCTCATTTTCGAGCGTTCTTCCATTTAATGTCTTCTTAGCAACAAGATAAACTTCACCTTCACCATTATATGTGTTGGTAAATCCAATTTCTCCGTTAGCTGCACCATTAACATTCTTAGAGTAAATGTAAAGTTTGCCAGCATTATCATCCTTAACTACTATCTCAACGACATATTCGTCATCAGAATATGTCATATTTTTAACATCACCTGGTATCTCTGTAATCTTAAATGTGTATGTTCCTGCCTTCTTAAATTCAATGTTTTCAAACTTGAACTTACCAGTAGCATCATTCTTTACTGATGTCATTGGAATTACACAGTTATCTGTATCTTTAGCAGCATCATTAGTAGCAACGATATTAAATGTAAATTCTTCATTCTCTAAGTCTTTACCAACTAATGTCTTAGTACCCTCAATTGATGTATTAACACTTTCTGAAGAGTAGTCATTTGAGAATCCAACATTAATAGCTTCAACTACTGTTCCATCAACCTTCTTTGTAACCTGAAGTTTTCCACTTCCATTATCTGTCACTGATACTGCAACATTGTATACATGGCCATCATACTTAATTCCCTGATATAGCCATGAACCATCTGCCTGTTGAACCGCATTATTTGGATGTCTTTCAGAAATAGTATAAGCATAATCACCAACTGCATTTACTGTTGGATAAGAAATCTCTTTAAAATTAACAACTCCAGCGCTTGTAAGTGTCTGAGTATCTATAATTTTACCTTCAGCATCCTTAAGGTCAAACTTAAATTCCTTACCTGCAGGGATAGCACCTGTAAATGTCTTTGTCGCAGACATTGCAACCTTACCATCTGCATTGTAAGTATTATTAAATACAGGTCTCTGCTCCATTGCCTGTTCTTCAGCAGCATTGTTATTTGTTCCAAGTGCTTTATTACTTAAAATTGCTGAATTATCCCACTCATAAGATGGTGTTGTCTCATTATTTCTGTATACCTTAGCAGAACAAGAAATAGTTTCATTCCAGTTTTCTGTAAGTGTTACAACCATCTTGTAATCAGTTGTATCATATACAATACCTGGAAGTGGCTTCTGTCCTTCAGGGATTATTTCTTTAATATGATACACATATGGGCTTCCAGCAACGTCATCCTGATTGTACTGGAGTGTATCAAATGTAATATATTTTGCATTCTTGCCTGTGCTATCCGCATGGTTAGTCTGAATAGGATTGCCAAGCTCACGTCTTGTTCCAGTCTTAAATAATGGATCATTCTCTGATGTCATCTCAAAATAGAATTTTCCATTGTATTTATCAAGTTCCGCACCAGCCATCTGCTTTATTGCATTTACTCTAATGTAGCCAACTGACTCATACTTATTATCTAAAGTCATTATATTAACGCCATAATTTAAATTATTAATGTCGGTAGGATCATCTTTACCATATCTAAAGTATGTAACAGATGTATCATAACCCTTAAATACATCCTTACCTGCTTCTTTAGCATACTTCTTTGCAATCTTAACACGTGCTAAAACCTTATGTTGAACCTTATATGGAGCCTCACACTTTGTTTCCTCAATAAGGAAATATGTGTACCCATAAGCTGCCTTTTTACGTAATTCATCGCCCCAGTATGTGCCATTAAGTACTGTCCCATCTGCTGCACAGAATGTTGTACAACCACTATAATCAAGGTTTATTGCATCAAAAGCAAACTTGTTTCCTTGATTCTTAACAGTCTGTTCTGCTGATTCTTTAAAGTTGTTACTTTTGTCATACTTATATAAGCTAAACTCAAATTTACCTGATGGTACATTTGTTCCATCACCATTAATAGTCTTTTCACCTTCTAAAACGACACTCGGATTATATGTGTTAACAAATCTAATAGGCTGATCACCTATATCCATACACTCAAGTGTCTTATCCTGACGCTGACTAACTGGTTCTACAGAACGATCTGTCTTTGCATCATACCAAATTACAAAACGTTCTCTATTATTTGCTTCGTCCTTTGCTTTTGCAACATGAACATTAATCTTCAAATACCATGGCATAGTATCATATACAATACTAGGATCCTTAGGATCTGAAACCTCTCGGATTTCATACATATACATCTGATCCATAACCTTATCATATGTATTATGTGTAGCCTGATTCTTCCAATACCAGTTAGTATCCTTTGAAATAATACCATTTGCAGCTACATCACCACTATTTTCAACCCAAATATCACTTGCTACAAATTTAATCTTACCAAATGATGCTGTCTGAGTTTCGCTTCCATTTCCAGGGATTGTGATTTCAGTCTTATCTGGTAATGGAGATAATGTAGCTGAATTCTTAGCATCGTTATTTGAACTATCATCAACACCATCAACTGGCATATGTCTCTTTAATTCAAATGTAAATCCATTAGCTGGCCATTCTCCACCAACAAGCTCCTTAGTTATTAGGAACTCAAATTCAGCGTTTGCATCTTCAGGGCTTGGAAGGTGACCATTTGTGAAATGCCACTCACCTGCACCGTTCGTGAAATTATCACAAGCTAACCAACCACCTGATGTATTACCAAGTGAGACTGTTGCCTGTGGCATGATAAATACACCTGCAACTCCGTCAAGAGTTACATTAGACTTTCCTGGAACTACAAAGATAATATCTTCAATTACAGGGTTATCATATGTAGAGTGGTTAGCAATTGTATTACTATCCTCGTAATGCTCACTGCCATTTGCCACATCATACTTTCTAAAAGTAACATTTGAGTCCTGGCTATAGAATACAATCTTCTGGTCCTTGTTCTTCTTTATATGGACCTGACCTGTCTGAGCAAACTTCGTCTTAAGTGACGGCCACTTATCAATATCGATATAATATGTACCTGATGAAGCACTTGTAATATCAATATATAAATGTCCATTTTCTCCATCACTCTTAGGAGCTTTAGTATAATCCTCAACTGAATCAATCTTAACAATTCTGTCAGCGGTAGCCTGGGCTTTAGCTAACATATTGTCAATATCTGTTTCAATATCTGAATTTGATTTTTCGTATACCGTAAGATGTGAATTGCCATTTGTATGAAGTATTTTTGACTTAGCAAGCTTTGTTGTTATTAAGTCAGCATCAAAGCCCTTAATATGAAGTTCGCCATTTACATCAGCCACCATGCAGTACTGGTGGTTACTACCTACTGCCTTATCTGAGTTTGTACCTGTCTGAGCTGATGCATTAATCTTTTTAACAGCAAAACTAGTCTCAGCCTCTGTCTGAGTCCACTCATTAGCAACTACACCGTATAGCCAAATGCTTTCACCTAATAATCCTTTTGTTGTTTCAGAACCTGGATTCTTTACATCAAGCTCTCCGCCTTTTCCATTATATGTAATAGCAAACTTTGAGAAGCTATCTACAATAAATTCAACCTCATCTGATGTAGCCGCAACACTTGCATCCTCAAGAATAACTACATCAACATTATTTTCGTGCTCTTCAAAATGTGTAATTTCAATTTCTTCGTCATTTTCAGCACCAAGCTCTTCGCTTATCTGTTTTTTCTTAAATTCGATAGAAACAGTTACAGAACCTTCCTCTGGCTCTATCACTTCCGATTTTGTTTCATCTGTATAGAACGAAATGTCATATACGAGAGTGTTATTATCTGTATACTTGTCTTCTTCTCCGGCCTCTTTATTCATGAGGTCGATGTATTCCTCTGCCTCAGTATCCTTAACAAGCTCTACGCAGAAATATGCATCATCTGGAATAGCATTTGCTTTCTGAAGTGTAGCTCTCACATATACATTTGCATCTTCATACTCATAAACTGTCTTTGTTGCAACACTTTCAAGAGTGAATTTTGCTTCACCCTCTGCAATATCAATAACTGAAGCCTCTGAATCAACTTCAAAATCTTCATTTCCTGCTATATATACGATAAATGATTTTTTATTTAAATTGGAGAGTTCAATGTTTTCTAAAGATTTTGTGCCCGTAAAGTTGTTGGCTGATTCACCGTTAATTTCAACGTCTGCCTCAGTATCTACATAAACTGTATATTCAGCATCCTCATATAACTTTTCTGAATCAACACTAATAGAAAGCTTTTTATAGCCTTCTCCCTTAATTGCTGTGATAGTCTTGCCGTTCTTATCCTCGATTGTCTTAGTAAAGAGAATCTTATCAGCATCTGATTCAAAACTAATAACTCTAATAACAGGTCTTCCATTTTCTGAAACAAATTCAAACTTAACATTATCGTCTGTAGTTGCTCTTAAATTAAAGCCTTCCTTCTTAAGGTCTACGAATCTATATGTTCCCTGCGATGTAGAATCAAGATTATCATTTAATCTTGTATCATATCTTGCAGAGTCTGGACCTGAGAAAATAATTCTGAATGAATCTCCCATCTCAAGCTTTTCTGTATCAATAAACACCTCAAACTCATCAAGTCCTGCACCTGAGATCTGATTTTCATATATGTCAATCTCTTCTGGAACATCTTCATCTACTGACTCTGATTCTTCATCAAGAAGCATAATCTCGTCATCGTAGTTAACATCATCTGTTGGTGCAATCTCATCAACATCTAAGTCACCATCTACGTACTCGACCTCTGTTCCTTCCTCAGTATTTTCGCCTGCATCTGTCACTACCTCGATGTCAGGTGTTGATGCTTCATCATCAGCGAACTCGTTCTCAACGATTGGCGCTGGAGATGTTGCTGCTGCATACACACCGTATGCATTCTGTGTAAGCATAGCAACAAGTGCAAACATTGCTACCAAACTTTTAGTAAATTTTTTCTTCATTTTCGCTCTCCTTTTGAAAATGTCTTAGAATTTTTTTATTAACAAACTGTATTGTGAATTTACGTTTTGTTACGTTTGAATCTATATATTTTATCTTTTATCACATTTGGTATATTTTGTGACATAACTACCTATATACAGT
>R26__coassemble_1212_pt1 | contig 13283 bp, 12 predicted proteins | sample R26__metabat2_high_PE_058 | metagenome-assembled genome bin R26 | reverse complement strand
AGTATTAAGTCTTTCAAGGATATACGGATCGTCTGTATTAATTTCTGGAAAGGCTGAAAAATCGACCTTTATATAATTTAAATCAGTAAGTGGTTGCCTACGAACATTGTTAGCCTCGCGTTCTCTATTGAAAAAGTCTTCCCTATTCTTAGAGAAAGAGCTTGAGCTACGATTCATAAATAAAAAAGTAAATATTGCAAATATTAAAAAACATGTATAAATTGGATACATGAGTATTCCTTTCAAAATAAAACTAATTTATGAGGTATATATTATGAAAAAGAAAAAAAGAAATCAAATTGTTTCTGCAGTAATTGTAATTATTCTTGTGATTGCTATGGTTGTACCAATGGTGCTCTCATTACTTTAATTGCAAATGGATAATATGTCAATTTGGCATAAAAATTTATTTAATTGGGACGATATATATTGCATAATTGACATTTTTTCTAACTGGTATGAGTGATATACTGAATTTATGAGGAAATATTTAGGAAAATTATTAATTTCATTATTCGGATTTAGTGTATTAACACTATGTTCAGGAATTAATAAGACAGCTGCATCTGTTGATATTATGGCAGGCGGAGCTGATATTTTCGACCCTAAAAGTATTTACACAGAGTTTGCAGGTTACCTAGATGATGTTTATGTAGAGGACCTTTCGATGCAGGCAGACGAAGAAATACCAGACATTCAGGGCAATGTAAGAGATGGAGTATATATTGGAGATGTTAATATTTCTGGTCTGACTTATAAGCAGACCATTAGTGCTGTTGATGACTATGTGAATAGCTTGTCTGAAAAAACAGTTACACTATCATCTATTAATGATAAAAAGCTTACATATACAGTGGCTGATTTGGGAGTGAAATGGGTTAACAGAGATGTTGCAATTGAAGCAATGAATCTAGGAAAAGACGGTAATCTTATTTCACAATATAAGACAATATGTGATTTGAAACAAAATCCTAAAAAATATGACCTTAAACTTGACTTTGACAGGGAAAAAATAACAGAAATAGTAGATGCTGAGGCAGAAAGCAGTAACGTAAGGCCTACAAATGCAGTAATCGAAAGAGTTGATGGACGATTTGTAATTAAGAGTCAGGGCGAGGTAGGTATAGAAATAAACGTAGCGAAGTCTGTTAGTGATATATGTGCAGCTCTAGAAAACTGGAATAAGGATAATATTGAAGTTAAGCTTACAGCAGATGTAACAGAGTCAAATATTGATGAGGAAGCACTTTCTCAGATGACAGATATTTTAGGATCCTATACTACAAGCTTTAAAACATCATCTGCTGATAGATCTGGAAATGTAAAAACAGGATGTAAGCATATAAACGGTACAGTGTTATATCCTGGAGAGCAGTTTTCGGCATATGAAACAGTTAGTCCATTTACAGAGGACAATGGATACTTTATGGCTGGCTCATATCTGAATGGTATGGTTGTTGAGTCCCTTGGCGGAGGAATTTGTCAGGTCAGCTCGACCCTTTATAATGCAGTTATTAGAGCAGAGCTTCAGGTTGATGAAAGATCTCCACATTCAATGGTAGTTACGTACGTAGACCTTAGCTCAGATGCGGCTATTGCAGGAACATATAAGGACTTTAAGTTTACAAATAATACAGACTATCCAATATATATTGAAGGCTATACAACAGATGAGAAGAAGATTACATTCAATATATATGGTAAGGAAACGCGACCTAATGATAGAACAATAACATTTGAGAGTGTCGAAACCTCTAAGACAGAGCCAGAGGGTGAAAAGATTATTGCAGATCCATCACATCCAGTTGGATTTATTTCTACACAGTCAGCCCATATCGGATACACAGGAGAATTGTGGAAGATTATCAAAGAGGATGGTGTAGAGGTAGATAGAGTTAAGATTAACAAGAGTACATATAATGCTTCACCAAGAACGGCGACAGTGGGAACAGGGGCTGCGGATGCAAACGTAGTTGCTTCTATACAGGCTGCCATCGCATCAGGTAGTATTGATTACTGTAAGCAGACTATTTCCAGCCTTACAGCTGCAGCTCAGGCCGCCGCGGCGATGGGACAATGATGAATATTTTATTAGCAGGATATATAGCTTTAGAGGCTACACATAAATTAATTCAAAAAGAGAAACCTGCACTTAGTTGCAGGTTTTCTAATAGGTTTTTAAGCCTATGTGATGAAATGACTAGCGATTTATATCTAAGTCGTGATAGTATTATGAAAGTGGTGAAGGATTCAACAGTTCCGCTATCTGAGAGTGATATTATAGAAATATCAGATATGGGAATATATGGAGCTCTATGGGAATTCTCAGAAAGTAATGACTGTGGCCTTTTAGTAACCCTTGACAAAATAAGTGTTAGACAGGAAACAATAGAGATATTCGAGTATCTTGATATAAATCCATACACATATCCTTCGAAGGGAGCATTTTTAATCAGATCTGAAAAGGCGTATGAATTAAGGGATGTATTAGAAGATAGCGGAATAAAAGCCTCTGTTATTGGAAAAGAAACTGGGGCAAGGGATAGAATAATAATTAATCAGGATGAAAAAAGATATTTAACACCAATAAGTCGACTGTTAAAGGATGAACAGGGACAAAAAAATCTTCGTTAAATAGTAGAAAGGGGAAAAGATGAGAGAAAAAATATTAAACTTCATCGAAAAAAACTCAAGAGTAGATTTAAAGGAATTAGCTGTTTTATTAGGAATGAACGAAGTAGATGTCGCGAATGAGATTTCAGCCATGGAGGCGGAAGGAATCATTTGTGGTTTCCATACAATTATTGACTGGGATAAGGTTACAGAGGAAAGAGTAAATGCTCTTATTGAGGTAAGAGTTACACCACAGAGAGGAAAGGGATTTGACGAAATCGCAGAGCGTATTTACAAATATCCTGAGGTAACATCCTGCTACCTTATGTCAGGTGGATTTGATCTTTTAGTATGTATTGAGGGAAAGACTCTTAAGGAAATATCAATGTTTGTTTCTCAGAAGCTTTCAACACTTGACTCTATTTTGAGCACAACTACTCATTTCATTCTTAAAAAATATAAAGATCATGGTACAATCATGCACCAGAAATATGAAGACGAAAGGATAATAATGACACCATGAGAAATCCTTTATCAAAAACAATTACTGAAATAAAGCCTTCGGGTATTCGTAAGTTTTTTGATATTGCCAGTGAGAGAAAGGACACCATCTCTTTAGGTGTTGGTGAGCCAGACTTTGATACGCCATGGCATATAAGAGACGAGGGCATTTATTCACTTGAGAAGGGTAAAACCTTCTATACATCTAATTCAGGTTTATTAGAGCTTAGAGAAGAGATAAATAACTATTTAACTCGCAGATGTAATGTCAGCTATGATCCCAAAAAGGAAATACTTATTACTGTTGGTGGATCTGAGGCTATAGATATAGGTCTAAGAGCAATGTTAGACCCAGGTGATGAGGTTTTAATTCCTCAGCCTAGTTATGTATCATATGAGCCATGTACGATTCTTGCAGGTGGTAAGCCAGTAATAATCGAGCTTAAAAATGAGAATGAATTCAGACTTACACCTGAAGAGCTTCTTGATGCTATTACAGACAAGACCAAGGTACTTATTCTTCCATTCCCTAACAATCCAACAGGTGCAATAATGGAGAAATCTGACCTAGAAAAGATTGCGGAGATTTGTATAGAAAAAGATATTTTTGTAATGTCTGATGAAATTTATTCAGAGCTTACATATGGCAAGGATCATGTAAGTATTGCTTCTCTTCCTGGCATGAGAGAGAGAACAATTCTGATAAATGGTTTCTCAAAGTCCTATGCTATGACTGGATGGAGATTAGGATATGCATGTGGCCCTGAGCAAATAATTCAGCAGATGATGAAGATTCACCAGTTTGCTATCATGTGTGCACCAACTACATCTCAGTATGCAGCTGTAGAGGCAATAAAAAATGGTGACGATGATGTTGCAATGATGCGTGAGTCATATAACCAGCGTAGAAACTTCCTTATGAATGCCTTTAAGGAAATGGGGCTACCATGCTTTGAGCCATTTGGAGCATTCTATGTATTTCCTTGCATAAAGGAATTTAATATGACATCAGAGGAATTTGCCTTTGCACTCTTAGATGCAGAAAAGCTGGCAGTTGTTCCAGGTACAGCATTTGGTGATTGCGGAGAGGGATTCTTAAGAATATCTTACGCGTACTCAATTGAAAAGCTTAAAATTGCAATGGAAAGAATAGATCATTTTATAACTGGTCTTCGCGAGAATAATAAATAAAGATTATGAATATAGTTTTATTTGAGCCGGAAATACCGGCAAATACTGGAAATATTGGTCGTACCTGCTATGCAACAGGTACGACTTTACATTTAATTGATCCAATTGGTTTTTCCTTATCTGAAAAGGCTCTTCAGAGAGCAGGAATGGATTATTGGAAAAATCTCGATGTACATAGATATATCAATTTTAAGGATTTCCTTGAAAAAAATGACAACCCAAAACTGTATATGGCTACAACAAAATCTGAGAAAACATATACGGATGTATCATTTGAAGAGAATGATTATATTATGTTTGGACCAGAAAGCAGAGGTATTCCAGAGGAAATCCTTGTTGAATATGAGCAAACCTGCATCAGGATACCTATGCTTGGGGAAACAAGATCCTTAAATCTGTCCAATTCGGTGGCCATCATTCTTTATGAAGCCTTAAGACAGCAGAACTTTTGTGGAATGAATACGAAGGGTGAGCTGCATAGATTAAAATGGCAGTCACAAAAATGATATATTAGATGTCATCAGAGTCAGATTTTGGAAGTGTAAAAATAAACTCAGTACCAACGCCCACTGTTGAGATAACATTAATATTCTCATGGTGGGCTTTTATAATTTCTTTTGTTATTGATAAACCAAGACCTGTTCCCTTTTTGTCCTTACCTCTTGATAGATCGGTTTTGTAGAACCTATCGAATATGTTTTTCAGGCTTTCCTTTGGAATACCAATTCCCTCATCCTTAACAGATACAAAAACTGTTTCATTTTTCTCTGTTGTTTCGATTTTAATATTTTTACCATTGTCAGAAAATTTAATGGCATTATCGATAAGGTTATATAAAACCTGCTGGATTCTTCCCATATCAGCTTTTACAAATAGCTCCTTACCTGATAATACAAGGTTGACCTTGATTTTTTTATTAGTACAGGTACCCTCAAAGGTCGCAATTGTATCCTTGATTACCTGATTGATATCAAAATCTGTAATATCTAGGACCATTCCTGCTGTATTAAGGTTATTAAGGGTAAGAAGACTGTTGGTAAGCTTGGTAAGTCTCTCGGTTTCATTAAGAACAATACCTAAATATTTTTCATGCATTTCAGGTGGAATAGTGCCATCAACCATAGCCTCTAAATATCCACGTATCGATGTTAGTGGAGATCTAAAGTCATGAGATACGTTTGCAATAAACTTCTTCTGATTATCCTCCTGCTGAGACAATCGTCCAGCCATGTAATTAAGCTGAGCACAAAGATACCCCATTTCATCTGTTCTATTTACATCGAAAGTGTATTTTAAATCTCCCTCAGCATATTTTTCTGTAGCTGTTGTGACCTGATTAAGTGGAATATACACCGCATCAGTAAAGACAATAAGTATAATTGTAGACAAAATGAAAACAATGGCTAATGTTATGTAGGAAATGTACAGTATGTTTTTCTGTTTTTCCATAATGAGAGAAATTGGATAGTGAATAACTACGTATCCAGGAATCCTATAGTTATATGTGATTGGTGAAAAGACACTAATTGTTTCCTCATCCTTAGTGCCGTAGAAATTGCCCTGTATATGATTAGAACCTATAGAAACAGGATCAAAACCCTCGATATTATTACTTGGAACAGATGAGCCACTTGAAGCATAAATAACACGACCATCAGAGTTTACTATCCATATTTCAGCTGATAATAGTGTGTCAACAGCATCGAGCTGAGATGAAATTTCATCAGTAGAAACCTCAGGATCATACGCGTAGGAGGCATATCTACTGGAAATCAAATTAGCCTCTTTGTATAGGGAAGAGACTTCATCTGATATTAGATAATCAGTTGTTCTCTCTGATGTAAAGGTTGCAATAGTGATAAATGAGAGAACACCAAAAATCAGGTATGTAATTATAAATTTTAAATATAGAGTCTTTTTCTTTTTCATTTAGGATTAAAATTTATTTTACCTCGAATTTATATCCTACGCCCCAAACAGTAAATAGTCTCCAGGCTTCATGATCCGGAAGCTTTTCCCTGATTCTCTTAATATGTACATCAACAGTACGGGTGTCACCAATGTATTCATATCCCCAAATGTTATCAAGGAGCTGATCACGAGTGAAAACCTGATTAGGAGATGAAGCAAGGAAATAAAGAAGCTCAATTTCCTTAGGAGGCATTTCCACAGACTGACCCTTGTAAATAACGGAATAGTTTGTAAGGTTAATATCAAGATCTGGGTATATAACCTGTTTAACATTTGACTGAGGAATTGCTACAGTCTCCTCCTTTTTCTGAGGGGCACATCTTCTTAAAACAGCCTTAATTCTAGCAACAAGTTCCTTGGGCTCAAATGGTTTTTCAATATAATCATCTGCACCCAGCTCAAAACTTAATACCTTATCGAATACCTCACCCTTAGCTGAAACAGTGATGATAGGGGTATTAGATTTAGCTCTTATTTCACGGCAGATCTGATGACCATCCATACCTGGAAGCATTAAGTCAAGAAGCATTAGGTCTGGCTGATACTTCTCAAATTCAGAAATTGCAAGGTCACCATCATTTACAATGTGAGTTTCAAAGCATTCCTTTGTCAAATAGAGTGCAATAAGCTCTGCAATATTATTATCATCATCAACGATGAGTATTTTCTGTTTTGCCATTTTATGCTCCTTTATTTAAATTCAACAATAGTAACACCAGCATCGCCTTCTCCATACTCTGCGAGTCTGAAAGAAGACACATAAGATACCTTTCTTAGGTAATTATGAACGCCATTTCTCAGTGCACCTGTTCCCTTACCGTGAACTACCCTTACAGAGGACAGATGTGATAAATATGCATCATCAAGATATTTATCAAGCTCAGCTAATGCCTCGTCCACAGTTTTACCTAATAGATTTATTTCCATAGACATAGTGGATGTCTTTGAAAGGGACTTTCCCTGAGATTTTCCTGAGCTCTTTGTAGAAAATTTCATACCTGGTGCAAAAACATTAGGCTTATCTATAAACTCAATATCATCCATTTTGGCCTGGATACGCATAACTCCACATTGTACGTATAGATTGCCCTTGTTATCAGGTATAGAGTTGACAGTACCCTCTATGTTCATAGAAATTATACGCACATCTTCTCCAAGCTTGAAATCTGAAAGCTTATTTTTCTTTCTAGGAGCTTCAGGCTTACTGAGCTTTGTTTTTTCATGTGTTTTATCAATTTTTTCACGAAGCTTTGAACGATTTTTTTCGAGACTTCTTATATCGCCACGGTTTTCCTTTTTCATAAGCTCGCGAATAGCTTCATCAGCAGTAGACTTAGCATCAGAGAGAATATCTCGGGCCTCCTCAGTGGCTTCACGGATTATTTTTTCCTTGGTTTCATTCAGCTTTTTCTGACGATTTTCATAATCGGATTTTAGACTTTCAATTTCACGTTTATATTTTTCAATTTCAAGCTTTTCATTTTCGATTATTACTCTGTTATTTTCAAGCTCAGTGAGAACATCCTCAAAGGTTTCGTCCTTTTTAGAAATTCGTGTCTTAGCATCCTCAATGATATATGATGGTAATCCGAGCTTTGATGAGATAGCAAAGGCATTCGACTTACCGGCTATACCAATTAATAGTCTGTAGGTAGGTCTTAATGTGTCAACATCAAACTCACAGCATGCGTTCTCTACGCCTGGCTCGTTTAAGGCATAAACCTTTAGCTCTGAATAGTGAGTCGTAGCGATACAACGTACCTTCCTGTTATGAAGATCAGACAAAACAGAGATAGCAAGAGCAGCGCCCTCTGTAGGATCAGTACCAGCACCAAGCTCGTCAAAAAGACAAAGAGACTTTTCATCAGCCTCGTTAAGTATTTCAACAATATTTTTCATATGAGATGAAAAGGTTGAAAGAGACTGTTCAATACTCTGTTCATCACCTATATCAGCATATACATTATCAAAAATAGAAAGCTCAGAGGTATCAGAGGCAGGTATAAATAAACCTGACTGGCCCATAAGAGATAAGAGACCAACTGTTTTTAAGGCAACTGTCTTACCACCAGTATTTGGACCTGTAATAACTAAAAGATCAAAATCATATCCAAGGCTCACATTAATAGGAACAACCTTAGACTTATCAAGGAGTGGATGGCGAGCTTTTTTCAAATTAACATGACCATATATGTTATAAAATGGTCTTGAAGCATTCATATCAAGAGCAAGAGCTGCCTTTGCAAAAATAAAATCAAGGTTTGTAAGCGCATCAGAGTTAGCAGTAAGCTCTTCTGTATGTTCAGACAAATCAAAAGAAAGCTTTGAAAGAATAACCTCTATTTCTTTTGCCTCATCAATTGAAAGCTGTTTTAAGTCATTATTTAAATTAACAACGGCTGCCGGCTCAATAAAAAATGTAGACTGTGAGCCTGACTGGTCGTGAATCATTCCAGGAACGTTCGACTTATATTCAGACTTAACAGGAATACAGTATCTGCCATCACGCATTGTAATAACAGCATCCTGCAAGTATGTACGATAAGTAGTATTTACCATACGAGTAAGCTCTGAATGTATTTTGTCATTTGTAGATTTTATATGGCGTCTGATTGACTTAAGTTCACTAGATGCATCATCAGCAATTTCATCCTCAGAAATTATGCATCTTCTGATTTCAGAGGATACAGATGTAATAGGACTTAATATGTCATAATACATATAAAGAGAGTCCTCTTCGTCATCTGGATGTTCCTTTTTTAGGTAGGATTTAACTCTGCTACAGGTATCTAACAGATCGAATACATCTAAAAGTTCAGAGGCCTTAAGAGCACTACCTTTTTTAAGGCGCATTATTGACTGCTTAATCTCTTTATTACCGGCAAAGGAAATATTACCATTTTTTAAAAGTCTTTTTGTTGCATCGTCTGTATTCTGAAGAGAAGAAATCACTTCAGAAAAATCATTAGATGGGCTAAGATTTTTACATAAAAACTTGCCAGATTTAGAGTGAGCTTTCGATGAAAGAAGCTCAAGTATCTTATTAAATTCTAGTATTCTAAGTGAACGTTTATTCATTAATTCCATAGCAAAATATATTATACATTGTAAGCTGCTTTATTGCTATATCCATTTATATTTAGTATACTCAACATAAGTGTCGGCTTTTTTGAGGAACAGTATGGAAGATCAAAAAAAACAGGATTACGAATTTGTCACAGAGACAATAAAAAAGAAACCAGTCAATAAAAAGAAGATTGTATTAAGGATAGTTCACAGTGTTGGTATGGGTATTCTTGCAGGTGTTGTTGCGTGTGTCATTTTTGCAATATTTGCACCAAAGGTATACACATATTTAAATCCAGAGGAGCCAAATCTTGTGTCTATTCCAGAGGACATTCAGGACATGAATTCTGATAAGGCTGAGGATATAGAGGCAGTGACGGATTCTGAGGATAAGACTATAACTACAGGTGAAAATGCGTCCATTAATACTACATTATCAGAAAATGGCGAGATAGAGCTTAAGGAAGTTGAAAGCGTAGATGAGGATGCAGAAAATCCTGATGGTGAGACTGATGCAGAGGAAGAGGAAATAGAGCCTGCAGAAGTTGAGGAACCAAAAACTGTAGTTATTGAAAAGGAAGAACTTACGCTTGATGACTACAAGAAGTTTTATCATGAGCTCACACATATTTCTAATGTAGCGAAGCGATCTATTACCAAAGTTACAGGCGTAACAAATCGTACTGATTGGTTTAATAACTCGTATGAGGCAGGTAATGTTAGTACAGGATTGATTATCGCAGATAACGGAAAAGAACTGCTAATCATTACTAATTCATCAAAGCTTGAGACTTCTAAGGAAATAGAGGTTACATTCTGTAATGATAAATCCTTTAAGGGAACTGTTAAGAAGTCAGATTCATCAACGGGACTAACTGTAGTTGCAGTAGTGCTTGATGATATAGATGATTATACAAAGCATTCGTATGCACCGGCAAAGCTTGGAAATTCAACAATTCCAACACTTGTTGGTACGCCTATAATAGCTCTTGGAGCACCTCTTGGAATAGAGGATTCAATAGCAACAGGTATTGTTACATCGAATTCACATGAGATTGAGCAGACTGATGCAAATATCAAATACATTACAACAGATATATATGGATCTGCTGATGGAAGTGGAGTAATTGTTGATCTTGATGGAAATGTACTGGGTATTATTTTCCAGGGAGGATTGTCATCTGATACCAAGAACTTAGTTCATGCATATGCAATTTCAGATATAAAGTCAAAAATAGAAAAGCTCTTGAACGGACAGGAGACAGCGTATTTAGGAATTATTGGCATGGATGTATCAAAAACTGCCATGGAAGAGCTTAATGTTCCAGAGGGAGCATATGTTAAGCAGGTTGTAGTTGATTCACCTGCCATGAGCGGTGGTATACAGAACGGAGATGTAATTGTTAAGCTTGGTACAACAGACATAAGGACATTTAATGATTACAAGCTTGCTATCAGTAAATGTCAGCCAGGAGATACAGCTATGGTTACAGTTAAGAGACTCGGCAAGGATGGATATGTTGAGTTTTCTTATGAAATATATTTGGAGGCACTCAAATGAAATTTATTGAGACATTAAAAGAGGGCGATAGCATAAGCGAGATTTTTCTCGTAAAGACAAAAAATGCTGCAGTCACAAAAAATGGAAAGCCATATGAGAATGTGACATTACAGGATAAAACAGGTACTCTTGATGCCAAGCTCTGGGAACCTAACTCAGCAGGAATTGATGACTTTGATGTTCTTGACTATGTAGAGGTGACTGGTCAGGTGGTAGTTTTCAACGGAGCAATGCAGCTTAACGTCAAAAGAGTCAGAAAGTGTCACGAGGGAGAGTATGACGAGGCCAACTACTTGCCAGTTAGTAGCAAAAATATAGAAGAAATGTACAAGGAGTTATTAGAACTGATAAAGAGTGTTAAGACTATTCAGCTCAGGATGCTTCTTGAGGATTTCTTTGTTAAGGATGAAGAGATAATAAAAAAATTCAAAAAGAGTTCTGCTGCAAAGTCAGTTCATCATAACTTTATTGGAGGACTTTTGGAGCATACATTATCAGTAACAAAGCTCTGTGATTATCTGGCAGCAGCATATCCAATTCTAAATAGAGATTTGCTTATTTCGGCAGCAATACTTCATGATATTGCAAAAATAAATGAATTTTCAGAATTTCCAATCAATGATTATACTGATGATGGACAGCTTTTAGGTCATATAGTGATGGGATATGAAATGGTATCTGATAGAATCAAAAATATTCCAGGATTCCCTGAGAAGGTAGCATCAGAGCTCAAGCATTGCATATTGGCTCATCACGGAGAACTCGAATTTGGATCACCTAAGAAGCCAGAGCTTATAGAGGCAGTTGCATTAAGCTTCGCAGACAATACAGATGCTAAGCTAGAGACCTTTAAAGAGGATATAAATAAGCCTTCAGAGGGTGAGTGGCGCTACAGCAGATTTATAGAAGCAAATATCAGAAAGACAACACAAATCTAATGAGTTACGTTAAAAATCAAATTCTAGAAGTAAATATTATAGATATGAGTGAAAATGGAGAGGGTATAGGCAAGGTTGATGGCTATACCCTCTTTGTAAAAGATGCCTTAATTGGGGATAGAGTTAAGGTAGGACTTACAAAGGTTAAGAAGAATTACGCTTTTGCAAGAGTGGTTGAAATTATAAATCCGTCAGACTACCGTATAGAACCACCATGTGCATATCACAAGCAATGTGGTGGATGCCAGATAATGGCAATGTCATATGATGCCCAGCTTAAATATAAGGAAAATAAGGTAAAAAATGATCTAGTAAGAATAGGCGGGTTTGATAAGGAATTTATTGAAAGTATTTCAGAGCCTATCATCGGCATGGACAATCCATATAGATACAGGAATAAGGCCCAGTATCCAATTGGACTGTCAAGGGATGGAGAAATAATAGCAGGATTCTACGCGGGAAGAACCCATAGCATTATTGCAAATACAAACTGTTACCTGGGCGTAGAGGAAAATAAGCAAATTCTTGAAAGGGTTATTCTATTCATGAATGAAAATGGAATAATCCCATATGATGAAAAAACAGGCAGGGGAACAGTACGTCATGTATTAATACGTAAGGGCTTTACTACGGGCGAGATTATGGTCTGTATAGTGATAAACGCTGACAGCTTGAAGGCCTCGGAGTACCTTGTAGATATGTTAAAAGACATTCCTGAGATGACCTCTATCTGCATAAATATAAATAAAAAGAATACAAATGTAATCCTCGGAGATAAGTGTAAAACATTATGGGGCGAGGATACAATTTCTGACTATATTGGAGACGTTAAATTCAAGATAAGTCCATTATCATTTTTCCAGGTTAATCCTGTGCAGACAAAAAAGCTTTATGAAAAGGCTATGGAATATGCAGGATCAGATGGTTCCCTTTCAGGAAAAAATGTATGGGATTTGTACTGTGGAATTGGTACGATTTCTCTATTTTTAGCAAGAAAGGCAGCCCATGTTACTGGAGTTGAAATTATTCCTCAGGCGATAGAAGATGCTAAGGAGAATGCAAGAATCAATTCCATAGATAATGCAGATTTCTACGCAGGGGCAGCAGAGGAGCTGGCACCAAAGCTATTAGCAGGTGATGGGTACAAAAAATCTGTTCCAGATGTCGTAGTAGTTGATCCACCAAGAAAGGGCTGCGATGAAAGTCTGCTGAGCACTATTCTCTCAGTAAAGCCTGAGAAAGTAGTCTATGTAAGCTGTGATCCCGCAACACTATCAAGAGACTTAAAAATCCTATGCGAGAGTGGAGAATACAAGCTTAACAAGGTATGCCCTGTAGATCAGTTCCCGAATTCGATTCACGTTGAGACTGTCGTGTTGATGTCAAAGGTAAAATAGGGATAGCCGTCAAAAGGCTTGAAATAAAGGGTTTTAAGACCAAAG
>R26__coassemble_1211_pt1 | contig 13289 bp, 10 predicted proteins | sample R26__metabat2_high_PE_058 | metagenome-assembled genome bin R26 | reverse complement strand
TGTACACTCTGTCGCTACGCATGAAGGAATAAAAAATAACTAAAGCATCATATATTATTTCTATCGCAATAACTAAAAGCACTCTCTTTTGCCTGCCAAGGAGTATCATCGTAAGAATGATTCCCAAGACAAAGAACATAACCATTCCATAAAAGACACCTTCACTTAAGTAAAAGATTATTGGTACAACAAAAAAATTAAATGTAAAGCAAAAAGCATAAGAAAATCTGACTGGCTCCGAAAAATGTCCAGCAATCATAGATGTAAATAAAGTATAAAGTGCCATAAAAAAACAAATAGCACTTAAAACAATATTTCCGCCCTTTACAACAAAAAGAAGCCCTGTCATAACAAGAATAGGAATTGCACATAGCATAACTATATAGTAATTCTTGTTCTCATAGGGAACATTGACATCAATGTGATATTTTTTAACTCTTTTTACAAAATCAACTATTCTACTAATCAAATCTTTATCCTTAACTGTTCTCTTGGAAGGAAGGTCTTAAGTGTATTTTCAAGCTTATGTACGTCTATTGGCTTTGTAATATACTCACTAAAGCCTGCGTCCAAAAACATTTCTCTTGCGCCACTAACAACATTAGCAGTAAGGGCTATAATAGGAACATTTTTTGCATTTTCAGAATCCAAGCCCCTAATTGCATACAAGGTATCAATTCCGTTCATACCTGGCATCATATAATCAAGAAATACTATATCTACATGCATCTGTTTTATTGCACTGATACAGTCTGTGCCCGAAATAGCTGTTACAATATTCGCATCATACTTCTTCATAAGGCCACTAGCAACTTCAAGATTTGTAATATTATCATCAACGACAAGAATTGTAGTATTTGGACATGTGAAGCCGCCCATTTGAATAATTTCTCTGCCGAATTTTGTCATCTCATTATTGTATGCCATAGCAACATTAATAATATGTGCGGGTCTTGTAAGCATATAACAGCTTCTATTCAGATGAATACTCTGTGACACATCTGTCAGGACAATCAATCTATGGTTTTCAAGCTTTCTATCAATAAAACGTTGGTTCTCAAGATATCTTTCTGCAGAAATAAAAATATAGTTGTATGCATTTGATAATACACTTGTCTCAAATTCCATTCGGTCTGAAACAAGAATAGACTTAACAGAAAGTCTTTGAAGAACCTTCTTTAGACTTTCTCCCTGATTACTGTCTGTTTCAAATATTATTGCTGACGTGTTGCCTGAAACATTTATTGATGCTATATCATCTGTTTCATTAACAGTCTGAGGTATGTTGAACATAAATGTAGATCCAACATGATACTCACTCTTTACGGAAATATTACCTCCCATTTTTGTTACAAGCTCTTTACAGAGACTGAGTCCTAAACCGGTTCCTTCAATAATTCTCTTCTCATCATCCTCTTCGTCTCTATTATAATCGCTAAAGATTTTAGGAAGTGCCTCCTTATTAATACCAATACCAGTATCCTCGACCTCAACCCTTAAATCTATCTGATTAGTGTCTATTTGTGTGCAAAATACTCTAAAGGTGATATGTCCTTCCTTCGTATACTTAACTGCATTATTAAGAATATTGATTAAAAGCTGTCTTACCTTGCCACCATCACCATACAAATACTTAGGTACGTTCTTATCTATTTCAACGTAAAGATTTACGGAACTTTCCATAAGACGTACAGACATCATATTAACAATTTCTGAAAGCATTTCCGAGAAATCATACCTTGAATTTACAATGCTTACATCACTGTTTTCCGTATTTGAAAGTTCCATAAGCTCATCTGTTATGGCAAGTAGCGCATTACATGAATTAAGAATATTGTATACATTATCCTTAACATGAGGCTCAAGCTTTTGAGCTAAAAGCAGGTTAACTGTACCTACAATAGCATTAAGAGGTGTTCTGATTTCATGTGATGTATTTGCGAAAAATATGTCTTTTGAGTTATAAGCATCAATAACCTTAAGCCTGGCCTCCTGCATTCGTGAAAACTCAGTATCATAAAGGTTTATTTTTGTTTTTATAACAATGACAGAAAGGATGATTACTATTAATAGTGCAATAAGAATAGCTATATAATCAAGTGTCGTAACAGGCATTGAATAAAAGCCTGGGAGTCTAATCCCTATATATATAGTAATTGCTGACAAATATAATACTTCTAAGCTAGATAGAATTGTTCCCAGTCTTCCTCCTACAGTAAGAACTGTATAAAGAATTCCTAGGATAAAATAAACTGGGACACAACAGATTAACTTACCATATCCATAAAAGCATATTGGTAGATAAATAAAGTTTGTGATAATAGATGTAATACAGGCACACCTTCTGATGTTTCCGGTTCTATTAACATCAATACATGAAACAATAAGAAGGCAACACATAAGAACTGTAATGTAGATGTAGGTTGGATCTTCAAAACAGATATTTATAATAAAGTTAATAAACAGCAATCCAATTAAATAGATTGCCTGAATAATATTAAAAGTTTTAACTTCAATGGAATAATCCTCCTGCTGGAAGATCATTGACAGTACTTCACGCATTATTTATTAATCTTATTCTCTATTGAAACAAATACCTCTGAAAGTTCTGGATCAAAATGTGTGCCCTCCCAGAACTTTATACGTGTAATCGCCTCTCTATGACTCATAGGCTGTTGGCCATCATTATTAGTTCTAAAATTATCGTAGCTGTTAACAATTGCAAGAATTCTTGCCTCTAAAGGAATATTGGTTGACATAAGTCTATCTGGATATCCCTTTCCATCCCATCTTTCATGATGTGATCGGCACATATTATAGGCAATAGAAAGGAATTTATTGGTACTTACTGCATCTGTAACTCTTTTGATAGCCTCTGCACCAAGAATAGTATGTGCATGGTTAAATTCCTTTTCCTGAAGAGTCAAATCTCCCATATCAGCAAGACATCTGTCTGTCATACAAATCTTTCCAATATCGTGAATTTTAGATGCAAACACCATAATCTGCTTATCTGCTTCCTCAATATGATATTTTGGATTCTTACTGAGTTCTTCAATGAAAATAGTCATATATTCTTCAACTCTTCTAGAATGCCCCTCAATAATATTTGAACGGTGTCCCATAAGAGATGCGAACATTTCAACAATGGCATACTCAAGCTCTATAACATTATGTGTTCTTGAATTAACAGCATCTGCAAGCGCTTTATTTGCAGCCTTTAACTTTCTCTCATTCTCAATTGCCTGTACATGAATGTCAATTCTTTTACGAAGAAGGCTTGTAGAATAAGGCTTAGTAATATAATCAACTGCACCAAGAGAATAGCCCTCTATCTCTGTAGCCTGATCATCCTGCGCTGTAAGGAATATAACAGGCATTTCCTCAAGTCTTTTCTGGTTTTTAACCTCACTAATAACATAAAAGCCATTCATGTCTGGCATGTCAACATCAAGCAGTAATATATCGGGAGGCTCTGGCATATCTCTTAAAAATTCTAAAGCCATAACACCCGAAGACATAGGGATTACATCATAAACGTCCTCTAATGCCTTTTTTGCCATAATCAAATTTGTTTTGTTGTCATCAACAATCATTATCTTATACATGAGTGTCTCACCTCTTTAATTTGACATATTAATCAATTGCCGTTTTGCATCAAATACTTCATGCCTTCCTTAAGTCCATCGACTGTAAGCTTTCTCATAAAGAACAGGCTTTTACATACTGTTTCGGCCTCTCTCCATGGTGCATGGCCTGGTGCCATCTTAGGATTCAACCATATAATTCTCTTGAAATGTTTTTTCATAAGGTTAAGCCACTCAAGGCCTGAAAGCCCATCGTTAGGGCCTCTATAATTACCTGTAGTTGAATATAGCTCCTCCGGAGCCATAGCTGCATCACCCACGATAATTACCTTATAATTACTGTCAAGATTTTTAAATAGCCACTCTGTTTCTACCCAGTCACCATTCTCACACTCTGGTGTGTTATATACATGTGAATAGATACAGTTATGAAAATAATACGTTTTTACATCTTTAAAATGATTGGATCTATTTACTGATTGAAATAATTCATTCAAAAGCGAGCTATACGGAATCATGGTTCCGCCAGAGTCCATAAGCAGTAAAAGCTTTACCGTATTCTTCCTGGGTCTTTGCATTTCAATGCTTAAATAACCACCATTGTTACAGGTTTTATTTATTGTTCCGTCTATATCAAGCTCTGTCTTAGGAATATCAAGCCTTGATGAAAACTGCCTTAATTTCTTAAGTGCTACCTGGAACTGCCTGTTATCAAGCACCCTATCATTTCTAAAATCTCTGAACTTTCTTTCTCCAATCACCTGAAATGCAGACTGGTAACCGGTGTATCCACCTACTCTTACTCCGCCCATGTGTCCACCAATATTTCCATATGAGGAATTACCGGTAGTTCCGATCCATTTCGTTCCGCCTCTATGTTCAGAATCCTGCTCCTGCTTTGTTTTTTTGAACTTCTCAAGTACATCTTCCTTATCAAGATGATTGGCCTCCCCTTCAATTTGCTGTCTGGCAAATTCCTGATCCTTAGACACTTCAGCAAGTTCAGGATTATCAAGCCATTTTTTCATAGTCTCTGATATGTCTTCCATGTCATGATGAATACCCCTAAAGTATTCCTCAAATATCATGTCATACTTGTCAAAGTCATGTTCAGTTTTTACAAGGATCATTCGGGATACATAGTAAAATTCAGTTAGCGAGGAATGCACTAATCCCTTATCAAGCGCCTCAATAAGTGACAACCATTCCGACAGTGAAACATCTAAACCCTTTTCCCTGCAGAAATAAAAGAAATCTGTAAACATATACTATACGAGCTGGTTTTTATTTTTCTTAACCGCGTCTAAATCTTCGTCTTTTTTAATTACTGTTCCAATAAACGGAAGCTCTTCCTTAATTTTCTGATATGGAATACCTCCAAGCTGTAATGCGTTAATCCAATCAATAAGCTCTGATGTTGATGGCTTTTTCTTAACCTCTCTCATATCTCTTATCTCATAGAAAACATCCATGGCATTACTTAATAGATTCTCATCCACATGATCAAAATGTGTATTTACAATCTCAGTCATAAGTTCCCTGTCTGGAAATGCAATATAATGGAAAACACATCTTCTAAGGAATGCATCTGGAAGTTCCTTTTCAGCATTAGATGTAATAATTACTATTGGTCTAATCTTAGCCTTAATAGTCTCCTTAGTTTCATGTATATAGAACTCCATCTGGTCAAGTTCCCATAACAAGTCATTAGGAAATTCCAAATCCGCCTTATCAATTTCATCAATCAAAAGAACCACCTGCTCATCTGATGAAAAGGCCTCTCCAAGCTTTCCAAGCTTAATATAATGTGCTATATCATCAACGCCCTCCTCACCAAACTGGCCATCATAAAGACGCTGAATAGTGTCATACATATAAAGGCCGTCCTGAGCCTTTGTTGTTGACTTAATGTTCCATGTAATAATAGGCATGCCAAGTGATTTAGCCACAGCACGTGCAAGCATTGTCTTACCTGTACCAGGTTCACCCTTTATTAAAAGTGGCTTTTCAAGGGCTCTTGCAACATTAACTGCACTCATGAGCTCCTCTGAAGCTATATATGTATCTGTACTTTTGAATCCATTTTCGTTAATACTCATTTTGACCTCTTAATTTACCAATCTAGTGTAGAAATTTCTGCCTTTCTGTCTCGACCCATCAAGTCCTTTAATGCCTCTGATGCCTTTTTATCCTCAAAAAGAATTAAATTAACCTGTTCAATAATAGGTACCTCGACATTATACTTCTTAGCAAGCTTCATTGCTGCCTTGGCTGAGTAGACACCCTCAACAATCATCTTAACCTCGTCCATGGCTTCCTGCATTGTTTTGCCCTGTCCGATAAGTATTCCTGCTCGCCTGTTTCTTGAATGCATACTTGCGCATGTTACAATTAAGTCTCCAATTCCTGTTAGGCCTGTAAAGCTTTCTTCCTTGCCTCCCATAGCCATTCCAAGTCTTGCAATTTCATGAATGCCTCTTGTAATGAGAGCAGCCTTGGTATTATCACCATACCCCAGTCCGTCCGCTATTCCCGCTGCAAGAGCTACCACGTTTTTTAGTGCACCTCCTAGCTCTATACCTAGAATATCTGGTGAAGTGTACACTCTAAAATATTCATTCATAAAGAGATTCTGAATATACTCAGCTGTCTCCTTATCCATAGCTCCAACAACACAGGTTGTAGGAATTCCTCTAGAAACCTCTTCAGCGTGTGACGGGCCAGAAAGAACCGCTGTTTTGGCCTGAGGTATTTCCTCATTTATTATGTCTGTAAGGGTATCTAGAGTTTCCTCCTCTATACCCTTTGCAACATTAACAATGATTTTGTCCTTTTCAATATATGGTGCAAATAGATGTGAAGTTGATCTAGTATATGGCGATGGAACTGCCATAACAAATACGTCCTTACCATTCGCAGCCTCTTCAATATTATCTGTAAAAATAATACTGTCATCAAGTATTACTCCAGGAAGCTTATCCTTATGCTCATGTGTTTCCTTAAGCATTTCGATTTCCTGTTTAACTATTGACCATATAGTAACGTTATGACCGTTTTTACATAGCACTGTTGCAAGGGCAATTCCCCAGCTTCCAGCACCTATTATCGTAATATTTGCCATTACATTTCTCCAATCTCACCTTTTTTTCTGATATATGTTTTTCTCTCTGTACCTGAAAGCAAGCGTTTAATATTATCCTTGTGACGAATAAATGCCATTGCTGTCATTATGAAAATAACAATGTATGCCTCTATGCGCATATTACCATTTAATCCCATGTAACCAAGCTCCCCTGCAATAACAGATAAAACCATTATTGCTGTATAAAGAACAAGTGAACAAAGGGAAACAAAATGTGTAATAAAAAAAGTTGAAAAGAAAATAATAATACCTAAAATTGTAGGTACAAGGCCAAAGGAAATAACAAGTCCTGCAGTACACGCAATTCCCTTACCTCCCTTAAACTTAAGATAAAATGGGAAATTATGACCAAGCATCGCACCAAGTCCAGCATACAAAGATATAAGCATCAAATGGTCTGCACAGCTCTCTTTAAATATAAGTCGACAAATTAGAACAGCTAAAAAACACTTAAGTGCATCACCTACAAGTGTAATCGCTCCAGCCTTAGCTCCCAGACTTCTTAATGTATTTGTAGTTCCTGCATTTTTTGATCCAACAGATCTGATATCAATGCCATTCATGCGTCCAATGATATATCCTGTCTGAAAAAGACCTAATGCATATCCAATTATTAGGCAAATTATTCTTTCCATTATTTTTCGTTTCTCTCCCTAATGATAAACCTAAGAGGTGTTCCTCTAAAGGCAAATGCATTTCTAATCTGATTCTCAATATACCTGGTATATGAGAAATGCATTAATTCTTTATCATTTACAAAAATAACAAATGTAGGTGGCTTAACCGCAACCTGAGTAATATAATACAGCTTTAATCTCTTGCCCTTATCTGAAGGTGGCTCCTGCATTGCAACAGCATCTGTCATAATCTCGTTAAGAACACCTGTCTGTACTCTCATTGCATGGTTCTCAACTACTAAGTCGATAAGATCGAAGAGCTTATTCATTCTCTGTCCTGTAAGGGCTGAAATAAAGGTTATTTCTGCATAAGGCATGTATGATAATACGTTACGAATCTTTTTCTCGTATTCATTGACAGTTTTATCATTTTTCTCAATTGCATCCCATTTATTGACAGCAATAATTACAGCCTTCCCCGAGTCATGTGCAATACCCGCGATCTTAGCTTCCTGTTCTGTAACACCCTCAACGGCATCTATAACAAGTACACAAACATCTGCCCTTTCTACTGCTGATACAGTACGAAGCACCATAAAGTGTTCTAGCTCTTCCTTAACGTTCTTTTTTCTTCTAAGTCCTGCTGTATCAATGAAGACATATTCCTTGCCATTTCTCTTAACAGGCGTATCTATTGCATCTCTTGTTGTTCCTGCAATATCTGAAACTATTACTCTATTTTCTCCTAATAGTTTATTAATGATAGAAGACTTTCCAACGTTAGGCTTACCAATGATTGCCACACGTGGTCTCTCATCCTCTTCCTCCTGTTTAGCTGATGCATCAAAATGAGATACTACCTCATCAAGCATATCTCCAAGTCCCTGCATATTAGCAGCTGATATACCAAATGGCTCACCAATTCCCAAATTATAGAATTCATAAATATCGTTTCCATATTTACGAATATCATCAACCTTATTTACACACAAAATAACAGGCTTTTTAGATCTTCTCAGCATATCTGCCACTTTAGAATCCGCATCCTGCAATCCCTGCTTAACATCAACCATGAAAATTATGACATCTGCAGTATCTATAGCAATCTGAGCCTGCTCTCTCATCTGTGATAAAATGATGTCCTTACTTTCAGGCTCTATACCGCCTGTATCGATTAATGTAAACTCATTATCAAGCCAACTTACGTCAGCATATATTCTGTCTCTTGTAATACCAGGAGTATCCTTAACAATACTAATTCTCTCTCCTGCAAGAGCATTAAACAAAGTCGATTTACCAACATTTGGTCGACCGACAACTGCAACTATAGGCTTAGACATAAACCCTTTCCCCTATTATACTTTCTATTAAATGCTTACCATTTGATTTTACAACACAGGTAGTTGTCTGTAAAGAATTTTCAATGTCCGAAAGCCTTGTATCATCAAGTAAAACATCCGTTCCTGAGCGTAACATATTCTCAGAAATCAGAAGGCTATCTCCCAGATTTTTATCCTTAAGTTGATTAATAACATCAACCCCTGTAAGTAGACCCGTAACAGTAATTTTTTCACCAAAAAAATCGTTTTTTATTGCGTAAACCATTATCTCATAGCTTGGATACTGTTCCATGAATTTATCTGCCAATTTCTGAATAAATGGTGCTGCTATTCTTCCCGTTGCAATAGATAGCTTCCTACCCTCATTTAGCTTATTAATCAAACTTGAAACCTTCGCTACACCAGAAAGATTTTCATAATTTCTATCATATGCCTTTTTACTTAGCTTCCCTAAAATACCTGGCTTGTAATTATTTATTGCTTCACTAATGTCTATTAATCCTTCCTCAAATTCCTCAATCAAAGACCTAAGCATTCCAACACCATTTTCTATTTGCAAGTAACCGTCATAATTTTCCTCAGGAGGAAGCTCTTCCTCTGCGGTTATATACCATTCATCGGATGCATGCACAAAATGCAGACCATGTTCTTTATAAGCCTTATCCTGCCATTTATGAATGACCTTAAGAACCTCCTTAGCATCCTCTTTTTCAAAGGATTCAAGTGGGTATAGACCATCTCTATATTTTGACAAGCCAACAGGCACCACTGATACGCTTTCAAGTACTGGGACGTATTCATATAAATCTTTTAAGCTTCTCTCAAGTTCCGGGCCATCATTAACTCCCTTGCACAGAACTATCTGACAATTCATAATAATACCAGCCTCATATAGAGTTCTGGCTTTCTTTAGCGACTCACCAGCAAATCTGTTATGAAGCATCATGCACCTAAGCTCAGGATTTGTAGTCTGAAAGGAAACATTTATGGGCTCTAGCCTGTATTTTATTATTCTTTCTATATCCTTATCGCTAAGATTTGTTAATGTGACATAATTCCCTTGTAAAAATGACAATCTCATGTCATCATCTTTAAAATAAAGGGTTTCTCTCATCCCTGGTGGCATCTGGTCTATAAAGCAAAAAATACACTTATTTGAACATGAATGGTATTCATCCATAAGCGCTTCCTTAAACTCAAGCCCCAGTTCATCATCCTCATCCTTTTTAATCTGATAGCTGCAGATATTACCATCTGCCTTTTCAATTACAATATTTAGTTCTGTATCTTGACTTAAATATCTATAATCAAAAACATCAATAACCTCTGTATCATTTATAGACAAAAGAAAGTCGCCGGGGACTATACCTAAGCCCTCAGCGACAGAACCCTTTGCAATTTCTGTAATTAAGTGTTTGCTACTCATTTAGTCGTACTTCCAAAACCGCCATTTCTCACATCAGTAACATCATCATCAAGTGTTACACCATACTGAATAAATATACCCTGCATAAATCCGTCATGTGCTTTAATCTCGACAGTTTTATTCTCATTGGTATCATTAGTAATTTTGGCAAAAATGTGACCCTCATTATCAGAAAAGAAGTAGTCACTATCAATTATGCCTACTGTATTATTAAGCTGAAGTCTATATTTAAATCCAAGACCAGATCTAGGATAGAGCTTAAGTACCCAATCCTCTAAAATCTCAACCCTAATACCTGTTGGGATTTTAATTGTCTCATTAGGCTTAAGTTCAATGGCAACAGGAGCATAAAAATCGTATCCTGCAGATCCCTTGGTAGCCCTTTTAGGCAATTTAATATTATTATATATTTCCTTTATGACATCCTCTGTATCACCAAAGCTGTCCATCCAGTCATGTAAAAATCTTTCATAACTAACTTTATAAAACTTAGCAACTCTCTGCATTCTGACACCTCTGAATAACTTTTGCCTCTCTATAATCGCCACAATGTAAAATAGGCTCCTTTGGATTGCCGCTTGCTAGGGTTTTCTGAACGTCTATTACCCTCTGGTTTTTAGAGCCCTTCCACATAAGCTTTACATCTTTTTCATCAATGTGGAATTCTCCATCAACAAGCACGTCTATCTTTTTCACTGTAGCTGACTCATAGATATTTTCCCAAACATCTCCTGTATAAAGCCATATCGTTTTCTTAGGAAATTTTTCCTTTATTTCATCTATAAGTAGACGAACATCAAGTTCATTAGCAATGTGAAGAGGATCTCCACCACTAAATGTAATACCTGAAACATATGACTTTTCAAGCTCAGTAAAAAGTTCTTTCTTAGCTTCCTCGTCAAATGAAAGTCCACCATCTGGGTCCCATGTTAATGGGTTCTGACATTCCTTACAGCAATGTGTACAGCCTGCCACCCATAAAACTACCCTTAATCCATCGCCATTGAGCATGTCGTCCTTTGTAATATTATGATACCTCATTACATGCTCTTCCTTTCCGCAATTTCTGCCATTTTGGCTTCATTAAGTCTTGTATCTCCATGAACTCTTGAATAAGATAAATATCCATTCATACGTTCAATTTTTGTAAGATTTTTAGATCCACATTTTGGACAAACGTCCATTTCTAACTCCTGATGACCACAGTCGTCGCAATATGCTAATGATAAGTTAACGCCCTCGTAGAAGCCGAGCTCCATTGCTCTTCTGATAAGAGTCTTTATTGCCTCAATGTTATAATCTATAGGATACTTAACATACTGAATCTTACCTCCATTAGCAAGTTCCCAGAACCTATACTCACAATCCTGCTTCTCTATTGGTGTAATATCCTCTGTAACATGACAGTGGAAGGAATTTGAAACATACTCCCTGTCAGATACATTTTCTATAATTCCATATTTCTTTCTAAACTGCTTGATCTGAAGTCCACATAGAGACTCTGCTGGTGTACCATAAATAGCGTAAAGGTTGCCATCCTCTTCCTTGAACTCATTTACTCTCTTATTAATGTACTTAAGAACATCAAGAGCAAACTCTCCATCCTCAACAAGTGACTTACCATTATACAACTGCTGAAGCTCATTGAATGCAGTGATTCCAAAGCTTGCTGTTGCAGCCTTAAGAAGTGGCTTAATTTTGTCATGAAGGCCTAAATTACCACCATAAAAGCCACCTTCACAGTAGGCCAAAGGATTTGTAGATGCACGCATTTCTCCAAGATATGCATATGTTCTCTTATGAAGGCCTCTAATAAGCTCAAGATAATAATCAAGAACTTCATAAAAATCTTTTGATTCCTGTCTTGACTTAGCAAGAATCATAGGTAAATGGAGCGAAACCGCACCAATATTGAAACGTCCTACAAATACAGGCTGATCATCATCATCTGCAGGGTGCATTCCGCCTCTTTCATACCAAGGTGAAAGGAATGCTCTACATCCCATAGGTGATATAATCTTGCCATACTGTTTATACATTGAAGCAATGTATCCCTCACCTGTTAATGACAGCCAATCTGGGTACATTGTTTTAGATGAACATTCAACACCAGCCTCAAATACATCCTCAAGTTCTCCTCCTGGACCATGAAGCTTTTCATCATATAAAAATACAATCTTAGGGAAAAGAACAGGCTTTTTACATCCATCCTTACCCTGACCTGTACGACGAACATTAAGCATCTGAATAGTAGCCATCTTAGCAAATCTACCTGTGCCTGTGCCTGCTGTAACTGTGATAAATGGATAGTCACCTCTTGAAGAAGCTACTGTATTAAACTTATATTCCCATCCCTGGAATCCCTGCTGGAAATCTCTTATAACGTCCTTTTCTGCTTCAGCCTCTGCTCTTTCCTGTGAAATACCAAGATCAAGATATTTTTTAATATATTTTGCATATGACTTTTCTGCATATGGCTCAAGTATATAGTCAACACTAGGAACTGTAAATCCACCGTACTGCTGTGAAGCCGCCGATAATACTATATCTCCTATAACATCAAATGCTGTATCAAGTGCCTTGGGCTCATTGTACCAAATGTTACCCATTTCAAAGCCACCCTTTAATACATTGGCTACATCAAAAAGACAGCAGTTCATTGTATCTCTTCTTGCAGACATATCATGAACGTAAATATAGCCATCTCTGCATGCCTGTATTTCCTCTGTTGTCATAAAGAACTTCTGATAGAGTTCTTTATTGAGCTGATTGAAAATAAGGCTTCTCTTTGTAGATACAAGAGCTGAATCTGTATTAGCATTTTCCTTATCTCCAATGTACATAATAGACTGACTCTTTTTATATACATCATCAAGCATACGAACAAAGTCCTGCTTATAGTTACGATAATCTCTGTATGATTTCGCAACTATAGGCTTAACCTCTTCAAGGGCTGACTCTACAATATTATGCATAACAGGAATAGGAATCTCATCAACCTCTAAATCATTGACACGATTGATAACATTCTGACATATATACTCTTTTTCCTTTTCAGTGAACTTTGTTAGTGCTCGATATGCACTCTTTCCGACAGCATTTACAACCTTTTGTATATTAAAGGCCTCTCTTGTGCCGTCCTTTTTGATCATCCAGACCTGTTTATCTGGCTTGTAA